>Ga0209203_1000956_pt1 | contig 22331 bp, 14 predicted proteins | sample AD_UKC109_MetaG_FD_184423 | JGI IMG/M metagenome (GOLD analysis project Ga0209203, IMG submission 184423) | Active sludge microbial communities of municipal wastewater-treating anaerobic digesters from Hong Kong - AD_UKC109_MetaG (SPAdes)... | ecosystem: Engineered > Bioreactor > Anaerobic >... | reverse complement strand
CTGTTACCTTCAACGTTGTTGATGCTGAGGCTACTGCAATTACCGATGCTATTGTTCAGCTAGGAACTGTAACCAATGTAGCTGGCGACTATGTTTTTGATGAGGTTGCCGTAGGAACGCATAACTATAAGGTTACCAAAGAAGGATTCATTTCAGTTTCTGGTGTTGTTGAAGTTGTTGATCAGGATGTAACTGTTAATGTTACGCTACTCGAGGGGTTAGTATTTGAACTTCCTTTCGCTGAGGTATTCGATGGAGAAGGTGCCGAAACACCTGCTACTTGGTTACCTGATGGATGGAGCGCTGTTGATAACGACGGTGATACCTACAACTGGTTCTGGAACTTTAAGGATTCTGATGAAAACGGTTCTATGCTCTCAGAATCGTATCACTCTGAAACTCAGGATGAGTTAACGCCAGATAACTGGTTAATTACTCCTGCCATCGATTTAAGCACTGAGGAGGTTGGTGTGAAGTTAACCTTTAAGGTAGCTCCAACTGCAAGCAGCACTTCATACGTTGAGGAACATTACAGTGTGCTTATTTCAACTACAAACACTAATTCTGAAAGTTTTGAGTCACTTTATAGTGAAACCCTTCCTTCAACTTCAACAGGCTGGGTTTACGTTCAGAAGGAAATTGATCTGACTGAATATAAAGGGAACGTTGTGTACATTGCATTCCGTCATCACGATGTTACAAATATGAATCAGATAAGTCTTGACGATATCAATGTATTTGCAACTGGCATTGGTGTTGAAACCGAAGCGTTGGCAAACCTTGTGGCTTACCCGAACCCATTCAGCGATTACATTACCGTTAAGAGTGAAACTAAGGTTAGCCGTGTGATTGTAACCAACCTAATTGGACAAACCATTATGAACCTGAGAATGGATGGTACCGAAGGCATGATTAGCACAAGCAACCTGCCTCGTGGTATTTACCTGATAACTTTCGAAGGTGAAAATGGTGACAGAGTTGTACGTAAAATGATTAAGGAATAATTCCCTTATATATATGTAAAAAAGAAAGCCCGGGCATTTGCTCGGGTTTTCTTTTTGAGTAATGTATAGTGCCAGAATTATTTCGTGTTCTGTAGTATTTATTTTAAAAAGTTCCTATTGGTTTTTTCAAACCTTCCCAGAATTATCGAACTGCTTCACCTAGTTAGTGTAAACCAAATAACCATTACAAATATTGCTTGCTCTCTAAAAACAGTTTGATGCAAAGTATCTGTAAGAATAACATAGCAGCAGAACTGCGGTAATACTTGTAATTGAAAGAAAATAACAAACAGAAACAGGTGCAGAGCACCGGTAACCTCGTAAACACATTTGGTTCTAAAAAGAAAGTATTAATTGCCCTACTACATCCCAGATACATTCAATTTGTCTGCATCAACAAGTAGATTTACAGTGATATATTTTTGGAGGCTAAAAAAAACTAGGAATAGCAGCAGAGCTGCGGTAATATTTGTACTAGAATATATTAAAACCTATAAAGGTGCAGAGCACCGGTAACTTCGTAAATACATTTGGTTCGAAAAAGATAATATTAATTGCCTACTACATCCTAGATACATTCAATATGTCTGCATCAACAAGTAGATTCACAGTGATATATCTTTGTAGGCTAAAAAAACTAGGAATAGCAGCATAGCTGCGGTAATACTTGTACTAGAATAAATTAAAACCTATAAAGGTGCAGAGCACCGGTAATCTTTCCTTAATACACTAAACTAAAAGAATTTTACCTAACCATTCTGCTTGATGTATACATCCTGTTGTGGGAATGGAATTTCAATGCCCTTCTCCTTAAACTTCCTAAAAATTGCGTAGTAGAGTTCGCTTTTCAGAATGCGAGGGTAGTTTGCAAATTCGGTTGTGTAAACCCTAAGCGAGAAGTTTATGCTGCTGTCAGCATACTCATCAAAAATCACATCGGGTGCGGGCTTTTTCAGAACGCCCGGATGTGAAAGCGCAACTTCGAGCAGAATTTCACGAACAACCTCCGGGTCCTCCTTGTAGGCCACGCCTACAGGTATGTTGAAACGTACATTCGCATCGTTGTAGCTCCAGTTGATTACTGTGTCGGAGATGAATTTCGAGTTGGGTACAATAATGGCAATGTTGTCGTTGGTGATAATTGTTGTGCTACGAGCTGAGATGTTTACTACGTTTCCAATTATATTATCCAATTCGGGAAGTTCAACCCGGTCGCCAACCTTTATTGGGCGTTCAAATAGAATAATTATTCCGCTTATAAAGTTATTGGTAACATTTTGTAACCCGAACCCAATACCAACACCCAACGCACCAACCAGAACGGTTAAGGCGCTTAAATCAATTCCGGTTGTTTGAAAAACAATTATTAATCCAACAAACACAAACACGTAGCGAAAAATGGCTCCTATGGCGTGGGAAACTCCCTTATCGGTGCCATACTTTGCTAGCAGTTTATCAATAACCAGCCTGCGAATCAGTTTTGAAAGGAAAAAAACCAGCCAGGTTCCAAATATCAGGTAAAGAATATTTCCAATGGTTAATTTTGATGCCCCATTCGAAAATACAGTGTAGTTAAGAAACTGGCGAATTGATTCGAGAACTTCGTTTATCGATTCCATGCATTTTATCCTTTGGTTTCTATCAATAAAGGTACAAAAAAAGAGTGCAATTAAAAGAAAAATTGCACTCTTCGTTTTTAATAACAAGCTAAACTATTTTCTTACTCTAACCGGATATTCGGGTCGTTTGTATTCAGCAGGAGGGTTTTTCTCAAGCTCCTTCAGCGCAACCTCAATGGCTTTTTCAAGCTGCGGATCATTCCCCTTGATAACTTCCGAAGGAAGCTGCTCCACCTCAATATCGGGGGCAACGCCAACATTCTCAATAATAAACCCATCGTTGGTCCAAATTGCAACATTTGGTGCGGTAACGTAGCCGCCATCCAACAATTCGGGAAATCCTAAAACGCCAACCAGTCCGCCCCAGGTGCGTTTGCCAACCATGGTTCCAACTTTAAACTTGCGGAACATGAAGGGAAGCATATCGCCACCCGAACCGGCGTTCTCATCAATAATCATAACTTTTGGTCCCTGAATGGAGGCGCTAGGTGACTTAAGATCCATGCCGTACCTGAAATTCCAATGCGCTTGGTATGGTCGGGTAAGAATGTCGATGTAGTAGTCGGCCAATGCTCCGCCACCGTTGTAGCGCTCGTCAACAATAATTGCTTTGCGGTTGGCTTGCGGGAAGAAGTAACGTTTAAAGTACTGGTGACCCAATCCGGCTGTATTTGGCACGTAAACGTAGGCAACCTGACCGTTAGTTGCTTCGGTAACCTTCTTTAGGTTGTTTTCAACCCAGTTGCGATTGCGTAGCGAGTATTCGCTGTCAATTGGAACAACCTTAACAACTCGCGAGTTGGTATTATTTGGATTTGGCCCCACTGTTAACTCAACAATCTTCCCAGCGGTATTCTCAAAGAAGCTGAACAGGTTTACATCAGCGGTTACCTCTTTGCCGTTTACGGCAAGAATATACTCACCCTCCTTGGCGTTAACGCCAGGTTCGGTAAGTGGTGATCGCATTTCGGGGTTCCAGTTCAGTCCTCCGTATATTTTTGCAATTTGGTATCTGTTATTCGAAACTTGGTAATCGGCGCCAAGCAATCCTCCACTTACTCGTTCGGGGTTGTTCAGCTCATCGCCTCCGCCAGTTCGGTGGTGACCAACCGAAAGTTCGCTGCACATCCACATTACAACACGGTTCAAATCGCTGCGGCAGGAGAGGTGCGGTAAGAATTCGGAGTACTTTGCCTTCATTGCTTGCCAGTCGGCGCCGTGCATGTTCGGATCGTAGAAGTAATCGCGATTTATTCGCCAGGCCTCATCGAATATTTGGGCCCACTCAGCAACGGGATCAATTTTTATTTTAACTGCGGCAAGGTTAAGTGCTCCTTTTCCGGGTTGGGGTTTCTCGCCAACGTTGCTAATTCCCCATCCGCTGTTGGAGTTGTACAGCATCTTTTTGCCATCGGCAGATATGGTGTAGCCCCACATCTCCATCACCTCATTGTCCTCCTGCTTTTTAATATCGTACTTGTGAAGGTTTCCGGGTTTGCGCGAGTTGTACTCACGTTCAATGTAAAGAATTTCGCCCTCCTTGGCTACGCCAAGACTTGAGAAGTTGCCCGGTTTAATGGGGATATCTAAAATTCGGTTCTCTATGCCGTCAAAATCTATCTGCAAGGATTTTTCTTCCTCCTTGGCCGATTTGTCTTTCTTATCCTTTTTCGATTTTCCTTCTTCTGAATCCTCCTTTTTGGCTTCTTCTTTTACTGTTTCCTCATCGCTTTCCCTGGCAAATGGAGAAATGGTTTCCTTTTGGAGGGTAAGAAGATAGATTGCTTTGCTCATGCGCATATCGGCGTTCGACATGTCGAACCAGTTTACAACCGGACCCGCATCGGTTGAGGCGAAGAAGTAGAGGTACTTCCCGCTGGGGTCGAAAATGGGTTCGGAGGCATCGCTTAGCCCATCGGTTACTGCGAACGATTTATCCTGATCGATTGAATATAGGTAAACCATTTTAAAGTTGGTTTCCAGCACCTTCGTGTATGAAATCCACTTCGAGTCGAACGACCAGGAACCAAAAATATCTCTGAAAACACCGGGCGAGTAGAGCATGTCCGATGATATTTTTTTAATTGCACCCGATTCGGTGTCAATTACAAAGAGGCTTCGGCTGTTGTCAACGTAGGCAATTTTTTTGCTGTCGGGCGACCACTTTGGGTAAGCGTAGAAACCGGCTCCGTTCAGGCTGAAAACCTTTGGCGTTCCCTTGCCATCTTGCTGGCTGATAACAAGTTTGTACTCTCCCGATTCGTCGGAGAAGTAGGCAATCCATTTCCCATCGGGCGACCAAGCTGGGTACTTCTCATGGGCTCCCGTTGTTTCGGTAATGTTTCGCGGGTCACCTTTTTCAGCGGGAACGGTAATAATATCGCCTCGGTAGTCGAACACAGCGCGGGCACCTGTAGCCGAAATATCAGCGCTGCGAATGTAGAAATGATCGCTAACAAATCGTGGGCGAAGTTCCTGTAAATCGGCGGCAATGCCTACGGTTAATTTTTCGGGCGAAGCCGAACCTACTTTATAGGTGTGCAGGTATCCTGCCTGTTCAAAAATAATTTTATCGCCGAAGTTCGACATGCTAACGATGGGGAAATCGGTGTAACTTGTAATCTGTTTTACCTCATTCGAATTTTTTGAGTATGAGAAAATGTTGAATTCGCCGTTCCTGTCGCTCAGGAAGTAAACCAATTCACCATGCCACACTGGGTAAATGTCGTTGCAGCCACCCTCAGGCTTGGGAATTTCAGTAATTGAATGGTCGGCAAAGCTGAAAAGCCAAATGGTTGAAATGGTTCCACCCCTATAGTTTTTCCATTGCCTGAAGGCATCGGGGATTGGTGTGTAGGCCATGTAATCGCCATTGGGCGAGTAGCTGGCATGGTAGGCGTTGGGAATAGTAAGCTGTGTTGGGAAACCGCCCTCAACAGGAACTGTGAAAAGCTGGAAATACCGGCCGGTATACACAGCACGACGTGAAATAAATAGAACACTTTTCCCATCGGGAGTGAAACCCTTCACGTAATCCGATGATGGGTGCCATGTTAAACGCTTTGGAATTCCACCCTCCACAGGTACAATGAAAACATCGGTGTTCCCATCGTACTCCGCGCTGAACGCAATAAATTTCCCGTCAGGCGAAAAGAAAGGATTCGATTCCACTCCCTCATCAACTGTTAATCGAATGGGGTTCGTGCCATCGGAGTTAGCCACCCATAAATCCTCAGCGTAAATGAATGCTATGTGGTTTTGGCTAACAGCAGGCTGGGTTAACATTCTGGTATCCTTGGTGTTGATTCCAAGCACCATTCCTGGAAACAGAACCCAAAGGGAGAAAATCAATTTTAGTATTGGTAATTTTTTCATAACTATAAAATTGGTTTGGTTTTAGTACAATTTATTAACTTTTGTTTGATTGTTCAAAAACAATTAAGTTTACATCCAACTATTGTTAAAAAGTTTTAAAGAAGATGCCTGTATTCTACATGTTGATTATATACCATAGTAAGCGTTCATGAAAGGAAAAAACATCGTCGAAAATTTTTAATTTCCCATGAAAGTATATACTTTTACAGTATACTAAAACGGAATAAAATGAAAACGCTTTCACTCAAACTCGACGACTTAGTTTACCAAGAAACGGAACAATTGCTTGAAAAAATCAAGAAGCCCAGAAACCGTTATATAAACGAAGCCCTTCAATACTACAATCGAATTCAGAAAAAGAAAATTATTGCAAAACTTCTTGAAACAGAATCCAAACTCGTTAGTGACGAATCGTTGAAGGTACTTGCTGAATTTGAAAACCTAGAAGAGTATGATTGCTAGAAAATATGAAATTTGGCTTGCAAACCTTGACCCAAGATTTGGAACGAAAACAGGAAAAACAAGACCCGTTTTAGTAGTACAAACTGACTTCTTGAATAAAGTTCACCCTTCGACTTTAATTTGCCCTATAACAACTAACGTAAAACTTGAGAGCAAAATACTTCGAGTGAATATCAAAAAAGGTACTGCAAAAGTTAAAGAAGACTGCGATGTAATGATTGACCAGTTAAGAGCAATTGACAATAAAAGATTAATCAAAAAAATTGGAGAATTGCCAAAAGAACTTTCTGAAAGAGTTAAGGAAAATATCAAAATTATTCTTGACCTCGACGACTAAGTCACGAAACGCTAACAAACGGTAAATAATATACTGATATTCAGACTAAAGGCAGGTGTTTCTGTTTCAAACCGAACTTCTTTACGTAGGAAAGAAAACCGTCTTACCCGAGCATTTTTTTGGGAGCTAGGCGTAGCCAATCTTCCACATATTATTCACCGCTAGCCTTTATTATGTTGAGAAAAAGGATTAAAGCCTTCAATACAGTCTGACACCCATACAGCCAGTAAGGTCTCATTGCAGTTACTTAACTTTCTACTCTAATCTACCAGCGAATTATTCTATTCCTTTCTCATTTTTTACTATTTTAGCCTCATCAATCCTAGTTTTTGGTACTGGTTTTGAATCGTAAGTTTAAGCATAGGTGTAAATCAAATATTAAGTTAATTGTGAAAAAGTATATACTATTAATCCTAATTCCAGGCATGGTGCTATTGGGCGGCTGTGCATCAAAACGTTATGCAAAAAAAGGGATGAAGTACCAGCAGGCTGGAATGTACGAGCTGGCTGCCGATATGTTTTACCAGTCGATGCTGAAAAACCCGAAAAATATTGATGCGGCGATTGGATTAAAGACAAACGGACAACGTTTGCTCGACGATAAAATACTTGCGGTGCATCAGGCGTATTCTGCGGGAAACGACAAGGAAACGGTTTATAAGTTTCTCGATACCAAGGCCTACCGCGATAAAGTGAATGCAACCGGCGTGCAGATTTCGTACCCGCAGCGAACCGAGGATTACTTTACCGAGGCCAAGCCACGCTACCTGAGTAAGCTGTACGACGAGGCAAGAATACTTCTCGACGAAGAAAACTTTTCGGACGCCGAGAAGCTATTCGCTGAAATTAAAAGCATCGATCCGAGTTATCAGGGAGTTGATGAGCATATGAAGATTTCGAAGTGTGAACCGCTCTACAGGGAGGGCTCTACCTACCTTGAAAATGGTTCCTTCAGGCGAGCATACGCAAATTTCAATAGAATAATTTTAGACCATGGTTCCTACAAGGACTCGAAGTACCTACGCGATGAAGCCCTGGAGAAAGGAATGGTTACCATTGCAATTGCTCCTGTAAAATCCAAGCATCGAATTAGCAGTACACTCCTTTCGTTGCTTGAAGGGAAAATAAGCCACGAGTTAACTTCGTTAAACAATCCCTTCGTGAAAGTGGTGGATATAAAAAATACTGAGATTTTTCTCAGTCAACAGCAGAGAGGCAACAATGTAGAGGCAGGGCAACTTCTTGCTGCCAGAGCTCTACTTTCCGGTAATGTTGTTAACCTTTCAAAAACGGAGGGCGACCTGAGAAAGGAGGAGAAGCGAGGATACCTGAAGGAGGAATACTCAGTTAAGGATAAAACTACGGGTGAAACCCGTAAACAGTACCGGTATCATAAGGTTACTTACTTCGAGTACATTCAAGAGAATAGCGTGGAAGTGTCGTTTCAGTATCAACTCTCCTCAACCGAAACGGGGTCGGTACTAATTTCCGACCTAGTCAACTCCAGCGATGAGGATAAAATTCACTATGCTACCTTCGAAGGAAACTCAGAGAATTTAATTCCAGGTTACTGGGAGTTCCAGCATAAAGATTCTCCCAAAGACAAGAAAAATGAAGGTTCAAGTGCAGTAAAGGAGCTGCAGTCGCTTTTCAAAGCAAATAAAAAAATAAAATCTATCGATAAACTTCAGGGAAACGTGTTCGATGATATTGCATCGAGAGTTGCTCAAAAAGTAAACAACTTTAACCCTGAAAACCAATGAGCCGGAAGTTTATTGCATATAGTGTTGTAGCATTGTTATTCCTTTTCGCAGGTTGTACTTCCACCAAGAAGGTAGAAACAGTTCCTTCCGTACCTAAACCCGAATGGGTTTCAAGTCGGCCCACCTCACAAACTTACTATATTGGAATTGGCTCCACCACCAAAACGGTTGATGTAAACCAGTACCAAATGGCTGCCAAGCAGAATGCCCAGGCCGATTTGGCAAGCGAGATTTCGGTTAATGTGTCTGCAAACTCAGTGCTTCACGTTTTGGAGAAAAACTATGATTTTCGCGAGGATTTTACTAAAACAATTCGTACCGAAGCTCAGGAAGAGATTGAAGGGTTTGAAATGGTTGATACTTGGGAAGATGATTACAGCTACTGGGTTTACTACCGGCTTTCCAAAGCCGAACATCAGCGCATAAAGGAAAGGAAGAAGAGGGATGCCATTGCCCGGTCTCTCGATTCGTACGGTAAAGGGTTGGATGCGCTTAGTTCTCATGATGTGAGGTTAGCTTTAGTTAACTTCATAAAGGCGTTGGAACCCATAAAACCATATTTCGGAGAACAGATTCCTGCTGATTTCAGAGGGGAATCAATAGAACTGGGGAATGAGATACTTACTAAGCTGTCCACAAACCTTTCTGCTATCAATATTACTCCCGTTAAAAAAGAGATTGTTGTAAAAACGGGCGGCTCAATTGGTGGAAACCAGCTTCAGTTTAATGTAAAACATAAAACTTATGGTGCTGTATATGAGTTTCCAATATTAGCTAGCTACTCCGAGAAACCTATTAAGGACACACGGAAAAGAACTGAGCAGGATGGGGTTGTAAAGTATTCGGTTGAAAGAGTGAAGTCTACAAAACTACAGGAAACATTTACAATATCTGCCGATATTGATGGATTGGCGATTGAAGCAACAGCAAACCAGTTTATTAGAAAGTTAGTTAACCGATTACCAAAACCCGAAGCATCGGTAATAATTGTTATTGAAAAGCCAATTCTCTGTGTTGTTTCGTGGGAATCAGAATTAGGTTCCAAACAGAACAAAAGCATTCTTAAGGATGCTTTTATTAAAAAAGCAGTAGAAAGTGGGTTCCTAATTGAAACTGAAAAAAACAGAGCAGACTACTTGGTTACCATTAAAGCTTCAACATCCCCAATGGGGCAAAATGGTTCGTACAAAAACGTTTCGCTTGAAGGCACCCTTAAGGTTGAAACTCTTAAAGGAAATCAAATTTATTTCAAAGCATTCGAGGGAATTACGGGGACGCATTTCGATTATAACTCAGCTAGTCTGAAAGCTTTCGATGAAGCAAAGCTTAAAATTGAGGTTTCTTATTTCAGAGAAATTTCTGATGCTATAAGAAATAATTAAGGTATAAGTCAGAAATTCAGAATGTTGTGGTGATTGGTGAATTGTTGTTGACTCGAATAATCATTTTCTTTAACATATTTTCTTTACTATTTTTCAGCTACCTTTGATGCACAATTTAATAAACTTACTACAATGAACAGAATAATAATTATCCTTGCATTAGTTGCTATGGCTGGCCTTAACGCATTCAGTCAGGACACCGCACCTGCAGCAACAACCGAAACAAAAACAACCATCGAATTCAACAAGCTGGTTAACGATTATGGTGAAATAGAATTCATGAGTGATGGAGCATGTGTTTTTGAATTCACAAACCTAGGTGAAGAACCGCTGGTTCTTACCAACGTACGCTCTTCATGTGGTTGTACAGTTCCGGATTGGCCTAAGGATCCTATTAAGCCAGGCGAAAAGGGCGTAATTAATGTTAAGTACAACACGCGGTCGGTTGGTAACTTCAATAAAACCATTACAGTATATTCAAACGGACAACCATCCCCAATTATTCTTAGAATAAAGGGTACGGTTAAACCCAAAGATTCGACACCTGTCCAAAGGTAAAATCATTTAAAAGTTAAATCATGCCAAATATTTCTGAAAAAGGGAAAGCGATGCCTGCATCGCCCATTCGTAAACTTGTACCGTTTGCAGAGGAGGCAAAACGGAAGGGACGTAAAATTTACCATCTAAACATCGGCCAACCAGATATTCCAACTCCTGATGCTGCCCATAAAGCAATTAAAGAGAATACCTTAAAGGTTGTTGAGTATAGCCATTCCGCCGGTAACGAAAGTTACCGTAAAGGGCTTGCTAAGTACTACAATAGCGTTGGTATTGATATTACACATAATAACATTATTATTACTACTGGTGGTTCAGAAGCCATTACCATTGCTTTTATGAGTTGCCTTAACCCAGGCGATGAGGTTATTACTCCTGAGCCATTCTACGCAAATTACAATGGCTTTGCCATTCAATCAGGCGTAGTGATAAAACCCATAACCTCAAAAATTGAGAATGGTTTTGCGCTTCCTCCAATTTCGGAGTTTGAGAAGTTAATAACTCCAAAAACTAAGGGGATTGTTATTTGTAACCCCAATAACCCAACGGGTTACTTATACTCCAAGGAGGAGCTGGAGCAGCTGGCAGTTATTATTAAAAAGTACGATTTATACCTTTTCTCCGATGAGGTGTACCGTGAGTTCTGCTACGATGGGAATTCCCACTTCTCTGCCATGAACCTGCAAGGGTTGGAGAACAACGTTATCCTTATGGACTCCGTATCAAAGCGATATAGCATGTGTGGTGTAAGGATTGGCGCACTTATCTCTAAAAATTGCGATGTTATGGCTGCTGCCATGAAGTTTGCTCAGGCTCGACTTTGCCCACCATCGTACGGGCAAATTGCTGCCGAAGCTGCATTAAATACTCCAAAAGAATATTTTGATGAGGTTTACGCCGAGTACATTGAGCGTCGAAACTTTATGGTTGATGCGCTGAATAAGATGGAAGGTGTGGTTTGTCCCAAGCCAAAAGGGGCTTTCTATACGGTTGTTAAACTTCCAGTTGACGACTCCGATAAGTTTGCCCAATGGCTGCTTGATAGTTTCGAGTACAAGAATCAAACCGTTATGCTTGCCCCAGCTTCAGGCTTTTATGCAACTCCAGGGTTAGGGAAAAACGAGGTTCGTATTGCCTATGTTCTGAAGATTGAGGATCTAAAGAACGCTATGGAAACGCTGGAGCAAGCTCTTCTTAAATACCCAGGTCGAAAACTTTAATTGATTTCTAATTTGCAACATAGAGGGCGTCTCAAAAGTTCATTGTGTGACTCTGTGAAGGACACTGAGAAACTCTGTGGAATTTATAATTTATGTATCACAGTGTATCACAGAGAAATAACAGAGTTCCACAGAGTAGTATATCTAATCCATTATAACTTTTAAGACACCCTCTTTTCTTTTTTAGAAGGCAAGGTAAAAATCTTTTGTTAGTAGCTTATATTCTGGCGTAAAACCGTCGTCCACATTTCTAATGGTAAGTTCACTCTCCTCGTATGGGAACTTACGCTTGCTGAACTCTAAAAGTAGTCGCTTAACTCCAGTTCCTTGCTTCCCAGTTACATTTACCCTTTTTGAACAGAATAAACCTTTTGCTGCGGCTTTCGCCACAAAAATATTCCCTTCTATGTAGGGGAATATTGCTGAGAATGTACCTTCGTTAGTTAGTAGTTGATTTACTCCCTCAACCAAATCATCCTGAGGTAATTCCTCGTTGTGTCGAGCTGAGTTTCGAGAAGTTTCGGTTGATTTTAATGATTTTATGAAATAGGGAGGATTTGATACAATTAAATCGTATGTACCTCTGTGTTGCTTTGAAAAATCTTGAAATGAAATGTTGAACAATGAAATTCTATTACTCCAGGGGCATTTGGCAATATTATCTTTCGCTTGGTAAAACGAGGGGGTGTCTATTTCCACAGCATCAATTTTCGCTTGCGAGCGTTGTGCCAACATTATTGCAATAAGTCCAGTTCCGGTTCCAATATCCAGAATTGTATTTGCGTCGGTGGTGTCAGCCCATGCACCAAGTAACACACCATCAGTACCCACCTTCATGGCAGCATTTTCTTGCCGAACGGTAAATTGTTTGAATCGAAAAAAATTATTGGCCATACTTAGTTGAACTTTTCGAATGCCCCTAACCCAAATAGAGCAAAATCGTACTTTACCGGATCGGTAGGGTCAAAGGTACGAAGGTTTTGCGTAACCTCCTCCACGGCCTTCCAGTCATTCTGCTTGCGGGAAAGCAACCCCAGAGCCCTTGCAACACGTGAGGTGTGAACGTCAAGAGGTAGCATTAACGCCGATGGTGGAATCTCTCTCCAAATACCAAAGTCAACACCTTCGGTTTTAGGGCGAACCATCCACCGAAGATACATATTGAGCCTTTTAGCTGCTGAGCCTGACTGTGGGTTTGAGATGTGCTTCTCGCTTCTTTTTGGGAAGCTGTCTCCAGTAAAAACATTTCTGAAATATGATATTGCGGATGCTACAGTTTCTGCTTCCTGAAAACCTTCAGTAAAAACTCTTTCAAGGCCATCGTGCTGTATGTAAATGCGTTGAAGTGAGCGGAGGAACACTACGCAGTCAGTACCCTTGAACGTTCGGTAGTAGAAATCGGATAGTGCTTCAATCTCGTTGTTGGTTGCATTCAGTATAAACTCATAGGGCGATTCTCCCATTCTGTCCAGTAGCCTACCAGCTGAGCGAATAATCATTGTTCGTTGGCCCCATGCCAGCGAAGCTGTCAAAAATCCTGCAATTTCAATATCCTCTTTAGCTGAATACCTATGTGGAATTTGAATTGGGTCATGTTCAATGAAACTGGGAGATGCGTATAGCCGGTACTTCTCTTCGAGGAAACTATTTACTTCAGAATGGGAAAGCATTGTGTAGATTGTATGTTTACGAGTGAAAAAATATACAATGGTTATAATGCATCCATTACTACCTCCATCCTCGTCCCTCGCGAACCTTTTACCAGGATGAGTTTCTCTTTCTGTGGATTCCTTTTTAGGTATTTAAGGCATTCTTGTGATGTTTCGAACCATTTGGTTGCCGGATGCGATTTTGGGAACAAGGTTCCAACTAGAAGAATTTGCTCAAAATCGAATCTGGTAGCTATGCCAACAATACGATTATGTTCAGCATCTGCGTACTCTCCCAGCTCAAGCATCTCTCCAATTATAGCCACTTTCCCCTTATCTGATGGGAGCGATGCGAAGTTTGCTAGGGCTGCCTCCATGCTGCTGGGATTTGCATTGTAGGCGTCCAGAATGACCCTGTTTTGTGGTGTGTCAACTACCTGGGAGCGGCTGTTACTGGGAGTGTAGCTTTCAATTGATTCTTTAATCATTTTTGGCTCAACGCCAAAATGGGTGGCGATTCTACATGCTGCAAGAATATTCTCTAGGTTGTAGCTGCCCGTAAGGTTCGTGTGGATTAAGTAGTTATTGTTTGGAAACGAGAGGGAAACCGATAGGAAAGGTTCTCTTCCTGGTATTGTTTTAGCGTTAAATGATTTGATGGAGTAATCTATACTACTTTTAGAAAGGTTAAATTCAGAAATTTTACCATTTATTAAATCATTGTCTGCGTTAAAAAAAATGGTTCCATTATTATCTTTCATGTAACCAAAAAGTTCGGTTTTTGCTTTAATCACCCCTTCAAACCCGCCAAACCCACCAATGTGAGCTCTCCCAATATTGGTTATTAAGCCAAAAGTTGGCTGTGCAATATTACAAAGTGTTTGAATTTCACCTACATGGTTAGCCCCCATTTCAATAATTGCAATTTCATCGCTCTTGCTTATGGAGAGTAGGGTTAAAGGTACTCCAATATGATTATTAAGGTTTCCTTGTGTTGCAACTACTTTATACTTGCATGCCAATGCTTGGCGAATAAGTTCCTTCGTGGTGGTTTTTCCGTTGCTGCCGGTTAGTCCAATAATTGGGATGCTAAGTTGCTCTCTATGATATTTCGCTAACTTTTGAAGACACAATAAAACATTCTCTGTGTAAATGCATCCCTTTTTGTTTTTGAGATTGATATCATCAACCACAGCAATTTCTGCTCCTTTTGAAAGAGCATCCAGTGCGAAATGGTTACCGTTGAAATTATCGCCTTTAAGCGCAAAAAAAATGGCGCCCTTTTCAATGCTTCTACTATCGGTGGTAACTCTTTGGTATTTAACGAATTGTTCGTATAATGTGCCAATAATACCCATTGTAGTTTTTTTTGTAACCAAATCAAAAACCCCATTTTTTTAAAATGGGGTTTTAACAGTATAAAGAATTGGAATATTATCTTCTGTCGGCAGACTGGGCACCAATAGCTTCCATGGCGCAGCGGAAACCCAAATCGCTTTGTGACGACGCTTCGTCAAGGAAGCGTCGAGTTCCTGGGCTTAACCAGTATGCACGATCTTTCCACGATCCTCCCTTGTATACACGAACCCTGTCGTTGATAAGAGTAGTCATGTTCTCATTTGGTCTGTCAGCACGGGTAGTTTCGCCCTGGTAGTACATTTTGTCGGATGTAACACCGTATTCGGTTTGTGCGTCCCAGTTTTCAGTACTCGAAGCTAAGTCGCCATCTTTATAGTTAATGTAGTATGCTTTGTTGTAGTTGCGTCTGTTAGCAGCTTCTTCAGGGGTAACATCCCTGTAGCGCATGCGTCCTAAGCTGTCAACATTTTTCACGGAACCGTCAGCATTCAAATCAAGGGTTTGGAAAACATTACCACGGTATGGACGGTACTCATCCATGTCCTGGAAAGTAAGTGGGCGGTAAACGTCAAGAACCCATTCGTTTACGTTTCCAGCCATACAGTAGAGCCCATAATCGTTTGGCCAATAATTTTTAACAGGACCGGGGATTGGCTCGTGGTCATTGAGGTTTCCGGCAACACCCATGTAGTCTCCACGACCTCTTACGAAGTTCCCCATCATTTGCCCGCGATACTTCGATTCTGCATTACGAACGTTGTGCCCATTCCAAGGGTAGAGCTTACGTTCGACAATACGTTCATCGTAGGTATTTCCAATTAAGCCTGAAGCAGCAAATTCCCATTCGGCTTCGGTTGGGAGTCGGTATTTTGGTAGAAGTATTCCGTCTTCAAATGTAATTTGCCTTCCTTCTTCTTGCCCTGGAACAAGGCTCTCCTTGTTCTTACGAACGGAGGCTTCGTACTTTCCAAGTAGATAGGCATCTGTGTTGAAGTTTTGCTCGTCCTTCTGTTGTAAATCTAAATTAAGGTAACCTTCGGTTACAAGATACATTTCATTTACCCTGTCGGTACGCCACAGGCAGTAGTCGTTGGCTTGTATCCAGTTTACTCCAACAACAGGATGATCGTTATAAGCTGGATGCCTTAGGTAGTTATTAACGTACGGATCGTTGAATCCCATGGGGCTTCTCCAAACGAGAGTATCGGGTAATGCACTTTTGTATACGTTTGGGTAGGAAACGTAAACCCTTCTTAACCAGAAGAGATATTCACGGTAGTCAACGTTCTTTACCTCAGTTTCATCCATATAGAAGGAAGCTACCGATACACGACGGGGAGTGCTGTTCCAGTCATACATTAAATCCTGTTCCACTCTGCCCATGATGAATGTACCTCCCTCAATGAATACTAAACCGGGGCCTGTTTTAGGTACGTAATCTGTAACTACTTCAAAACCACCAAAATTGGGGTCGTTGTAGTTCCAACCGGTAGTGGATGATTGGTTTCTTGATCCACCACCCACCATTTTACAGGAGGTTGCTCCGGCAATTCCTGCAAGCAATAGGACAAAATAGCTGTGCTTCAATTTCATACTTTTTGTTTTTTCCAATGGGTTTTACTGTTTCCAACTTCAAATATAGAAACTTTTCCAGTATATATATGCAATGTAACGAAAAAAACTAAAATTTCGGACATTTAATATAACGAAATTTTTTCCTTGTTCTTGTCTTATACTTAAATTTTGTTCCAAAGGTTACCTCGTGAGTGGAAGTATTTATCCCCCTGAAGCCACCTTTTATTATGCTAAAGTCGTAACTGTATGCAAATGAGTATTTATCATCGGAATATCCCGCCATAATAACAAAGGTGTGGCTAGCTAGTGTCAAGTTCTCTTTTATCCAAATTCCTGCAGATACATGTTGGCGGGTGAGATAGAATCCAATATTAATTTGCTTGAAGTCCTGCTGTTGTTGGTACATTATGTTAGGAGAAAACAGAAGAACGTTTCTAAAAAGGTAGTTTTTATATAGGTTAAGTTCACACCCAAGATGAACGGTATATTTGCGGGGTAACTTTGCTTTTTCACCTCCAAATTTTGCTTCAATGGGTTGCGCGATATGATGAACGGCAATACCTCCGTAAAAAATATCCCATTCGCCGGCAACCCCGGCGGCAAAATCATAGAACGCTTTCGTTTGCCCAGGAAACCCTGGAGTGCCAACTATTTCTCCGGAAGGATCAATCATGTCAGGGAAAACTAAATTACTGGTATTCTGTGATTTTAGGATTCCGCCAACCTGTATTCCGCCTCTTATTTGTGCATTATATGCAACCTGTGTGCTATACGAATAGATAACATCGGCGGAAAGCCTATTTAATGCTCCTTGGCCTTGCACATCGTTTATTATGTTTACGCCAAGCCCGCTTTGCTTTTCAATAAAAAACCTGTCGTAGCTTACACCGTAGGTTACAAAGGGTGATTGTGTGGTGAGCCATTGATTACGATAAACGAGCCTGATGCGCTGGTACTTCGGGTTTCCAGCGTATGCGGGGTTTAGGTAAAGCTGGTTAGAAAAAAATTGTGAAAAGCCTGGGTCTTGGCTGAAGGTTTTTCCTTGAGCCAAGATAAATATTAATGTTAGTAATAAAAAAAAATGGCAGTACCTATGCATTAATAAGTTAAATGTCAATTAACACAATTTAAAATAAAAACTGTATGGCAACGTTTTTATTTTGCTTGTTAAAGGTAATTGAAAGTTTTGTTTATTTGTAAAAAAACTAACTGTAAATGTTTCGCAACCTATTTTTAATTCTTCTTGCTAATATATTTTTCCTGCCTGTGCATGGGCAAACCTATAAAAGAACAATTGATTGGTTCAAAAGTAGCAAGGAAATCGAAATGAAAAAAGATGATTCAAAAAAAAATCATCAGGCTGATAAGGGTTTCATTCATTTTGAACAAGCTATTTACCCGAACCCTGAAACGATGCTTCCATTTTACTTTGAGCTAATCGGTTTGAAAAGCGGGGTGTACAATGACGAACAGGTTGTTGCTAGAGTTGTTAACAGGGTGTACGAGGCAATGCCAGATGATTTTACGATTATTGATTTCACAAAAGTTGACGAGGGCTTTAACCCAACATTTGAAGTTGGGGTTTCTAGGAAAAAGAGCTTCTTACAGGTTACTGTTCCTACTGTGAGACGAAGTGCTTTTGGTGATAAGTTGGAGAGACTCATCTCTTTCGATATTGTAATTCAGTATAGCGAAACTTCCTATAAAAAAACAATTCAACCGAACACGGTAAGTCAATCGGTTTTATCTGCTGGAAAATGGATGAAACTGAAGGTTGTGGAAACGGGGGTTTACAGGTTGTCGTACTCTGATATTGAAGCAATGGGTTTACCCAACCCCGAAAATGTGTCAGTATGGGGACACGATGGGAAGCAACTTCCATATATGAACAATGAACCCTCCCTGGATGATTTGGTTCAAGTTCCGCTCTTGATGAGTAAGGGTAATGATGGGGTTTTTAATCAGGGCGATTATGTCCTGGTGTACCTGTCTGGCCCCGTTTCTTGGAGTTATAGTCCCGAAAAGCAAATGTTTATGCATGTTTTGCATGATTATTCGGAGTATGCAGGCTACTTTATTACAACCAGTCGCTCCGATACAAAAAGGGTGGAAACCATTAATAATAATGGACTTACTGCAAATAGAGTCTCCGTTTCGTACGATGCAAGAATGTTTTTTGAGAGGAATGACACGAACCTTATCAAGTCCGGTAGGCAGTGGTTTGGCGAATCATTCGATGTGTATTCTTCCCGTAGCTACCAGTCGGGTTTTTCAAACCCTATTGCAAATGGTGTTGCTAAAATTGCAGTAAATGTTGCTGCAAGGTCATCGATGGGGAGCATCTTCTATGTTAAAGCAAATGGTGCAAGCGTTGGCAGCATACAGCTAATGCCTGTGACAATCAGTAACGAGCATGCCGATTTTTTCTCGCAGCGCGAGCAGTTTTTTTCATTCCCATACACGCAGGGGACCCTCGATATTGAGTTGACATACAGCAAACCAACACCCGCTGCGAAATCTTGGCTCGATTATTTGGTTGTAAATGCCCGGCAAAAGATTCAATTCAATGGAGCACAGCTTGGGTTTAGAGATATTGAGAGTGTTGGCGAAGGGAATATAACCACTTTTGAGGTTAGCGACGCTTCTTCGAACATGATGATTTGGGATGTGACAGATATTTTCGATGTAAAGAGTTTAGGGCATGAATCGCAGGAAGGTACCACTGTTTTTAAATGTGAAACAAACACCCTACGCGAATTTCTAGCTTTTGACCCTGCAAAAGCTTTTCCTGTCACAGTTTTAGGAGAAGTCCCAAATCAGAATATTCATGGCGAGCAGCAACCTGAGATGATTGTTGTGGCACACCCTGACTTTCTGGAGCAAGCCCAGGGGCTGGCAGATATTCATTTCAATCATAGCGGACTAAGAAGCTTGGTTGTTACTACCGAGCAGGTTTACAACGAGTTCTCGTCGGGCATGCCCGATGCGGGAGCCATTCGAAATATGGTTCGAATGTTCTACAATCGTTCAACATCCGATACAGATATTCCCCATTTTTTAATGCTGGTAGGGGATGGTTCGTACGACAACCGTACACAACGAAGTGTGAACACCAACTTCATCCCGACATACCAGTCGGAAAGTTCGGTGAATAAAATGTACTCGTTTGTTAGCGACGATTTTTATGGGTTGCTCGATGAGAATGAGGGGGAGGCCGAAGGCTTGCTTGATATTGGCATTGGTAGAATCCCATGCTCCTTAAAGGAGGAGGCCGATGTGGTTGTCCGAAAGGTTGATCAGTACCTCAACTCTACTCAACCAGGAAGCTGGATGAATCAGCTTACGTTTATTGGCGACGATCAGGATAGTAACCTACACATGCGACAGGCCAATGAGCTTGCTTTGTTGGTTGAAAGTACTTACCCAAGATACAACATAGAAAAAATATTTTTTGATGCATTCCCTCAGGTTTCAACCACGCAGGGGAATCGTTACCCAGATGTTACGAAAGCAATTAATAGCAGGGCTAATCAGGGTGCTTTAATAATGAACTATACTGGTCATGCCAATGCAATGTGGCTTTCAGAGGAGAAGGTGTTGATGGTTAGCGATATAATTTCATGGCGTAACTTCGAGCGATTGCCCCTTTTTGTTACGGCAACCTGCGAGTTTAGCCGGTTCGATGATTTTGGAAGAAAATCAGCGGGCGAGTATGTCCTGTTTGCTTCGAAAGGGGGAGGGGTTGGACTCGTTTCAACCACACGAATCGTTTTTGCATCGTCGAACCATGTGCTAAATATGAATTTTTATAGGTGGGTTTTTAAACAAAGAGAATATAGTAGCAACAAAAATCAGGTAGATAAAAATTTCTACTCGTTAGGAGAAGTGCTCAGGTACACAAAAATTAATTCGGGTTCGGGGTACAATAAAAGAAGTTTTATGCTCCTGGGTGACCCTGCCCTCATGCTGCACTACCCTGATTATGAGCTTAGAGTGACAAGCATAAACTCGATTCCGGTTAGTGAACCACTCGATACCCTGAAATCGTTAAGTAAGGTTTCGGTGCAAGCAATGGTGGAGGGAACCTCAAAAAATCAGGATCTATCGGGTGAAGCCGAGATAATATTATTCGATAAAACAAAGGATATCACTACTCTTTCTAACGATGGCGAAACACCATTCGAATTTTCTACCCGCGAGAATGTGATTTACAGAGGGAGATCGAGTATACAGAACGGTGTTTTTGAGGCTACGTTTATTGTTCCGAAGGACATTTCGTATAGCTTTGGTAGTGGTCGTTTCAGTTTGTTTGCTACGAGTAACGAAAATATTGGTTCGGGATTTTTCGAGGATTTTATTGTGGGGGGGATTAGCAGTAATTCTGGCGGGGATATTACAGGACCTGAAATTGAAATTTTTATGAATGATAACAAGTTCGTGCCCGGAGGAATAACCGACCCCAACCCTAAACTCTTAGCCTTTTTTACTGACAGTTCGGGACTGAATACTACCGGCTCAGGTATAGGCCACGATTTGGTGGCCACCCTGATTGGGGAGTCGGAATCGTCGTTTGTGCTTAACGACTACTACATAGCTAATGTGGATAGCTACCAAAAGGGGCAGGTTGAGTACCAGTTAACCGACTTGAAACCAGGGAAGTATTCTCTGAAAATTAAAGCGTGGGATGTTTACAATAATAGCTCCGAATCGGAAATTGATTTTTTAGTGAAAACTGATAATAACTTTGAGCTAACACACGTTATTAACTATCCAAATCCTTTTACTGAAAGTACTGCATTCTACTTTGAGCACAATCAGCCTTACGAGCCGTTTGATGTATTGATTCAGGTGCTTTCCCCTTCGGGAAAACTTGTGAAAACTCTGGAGTACTTCTTCCCAGGTGATGGCAGCTATAGAATTGGTCCAATTCACTGGGATGGGCTCGATGATTTTGGTGACAGAATTGGAAGGGGCGTTTACTTTTACAGGGTGAAAATTCGGTTAACCAACGGAAAAACAATTGAGCGGTACGAAAAATTGGTAAACTTAAGATAGATTAATTTTGTTGTATTAATGTACATAATATTTTTGCAAGTTTATAGTTTTTGTGTTGAGAGGTTCGGTTTTTAAAAACAAATCAAATAATTAAATTTGCGGTTCTAATTTTTGAAAACATGCAGAAGAGTATTAAGATTTCAGTTTTGGTTTTTATGCTTTTGTTGGCTTTGAAACCAGTTTCTAGTCAGACAATTGATATTGGTGAGTTGACTGGTGGTTTAAATGCCCTCCGGGTTGGGGTTCCGTTTCTTATAATTGCCCCCGATTCTAGGGCAGGAGCAATGGGTGATGCTGGTGTTGCTTCAACACCTGATATTCACAGTCAGCACTGGAACCCGGCTAAGTACGCATTTATTGATAAACAGTTTGGATTGTCGCTATCTTACACACCATGGCTTCGGAATCTAATAGATGATATTAACCTCTCTTATCTGGCTGGCTATTACAGGCTTGACGACCAACAGGTAATTAGTGGATCACTGCTCTACTTTTCAATGGGCGATATTATCTTTACCAACGATCTGGGGCAAACCATGACCACACACAATCCCAACGAGTTTGCGATTGATGCAGCCTATTCACGGAAATTTGCCGATAAGATTGGCGGAGCCATCGCTTTCAGGTACATTCGCTCCGATTTAACAGGAGGATATTCGCAACTTGGACAATCTAGTGCAAAAGCGGGTAGTTCAGCTGCAGCCGATGTCTCAATGTACTACGAAACACCCATCTCTCTCGATAATAAGGACCATGAGTTTGCGCTGGGGCTAAATATCTCCAATATTGGAAATAAAGTTTCTTATAACGATGACATAACTAAGGACTTTATTCCTATAAACATGCGCTTGGGGGGTAGGTTCACCTATAATATGGACATATACAATGCCATTGGCATAATGGTCGATGCGAATAAATTGCTTGTACCAACACCTCCCTTGTATGATACTGAAAATGAAGATATTATCATAGC
>Ga0209203_1000955_pt1 | contig 22335 bp, 25 predicted proteins | sample AD_UKC109_MetaG_FD_184423 | JGI IMG/M metagenome (GOLD analysis project Ga0209203, IMG submission 184423) | Active sludge microbial communities of municipal wastewater-treating anaerobic digesters from Hong Kong - AD_UKC109_MetaG (SPAdes)... | ecosystem: Engineered > Bioreactor > Anaerobic >... | reverse complement strand
TATCTTATACAATAGCTGATTCTAATACAGGCATTTCTTTTAATGGAGGGCATTTTAAAGGTATTACTCCTAGACTAAACAAGTTATATGATCGTGTAAAATCTGCTGTTCCTAGCAAACCAGTGTTTAACAGGTATATAAATAACATTTTTGGAACCCAAATTAAAGATATGAAGTCTAATCTATTTTTACCTTTTAAAGAAGTACTTGATACAAAACTTACTGCCCCTATAGATAATTTTATAGCTTTAACAACTCCTGTAGAGTACGTGCAGGTAAATGATAAAATAGTGCCAATCTATAACAAGGATAACGTTTTATATATAAAATTATCTGATTGTGATATATTCAATACCAATCCTTTAGAATTTTTAGAATTGAGTGGTGTTGTTTTTTGGAAACCTGCTAAGTTTAAATCTTATGAAATCCTGCAGTGTGCAGTTGAAAAAGGTACTAATTTCTGGAAATACTTAGCTAATCTCTATGGAGCTAGACATCATTTAGCTTTATATGCTTTAAAGGATCTAAGTTTAGACAGACAACATAATATAGCATACTTTCCAAAGCTCAGGTCTTATGATACTGTTAAAGATGTATATTTTGGAAAACAAGATTATTGGTACGAAAAATTAGCAGATCCCACAGAGGATGTGTATATCAACCTTAACAGATTTAGACAATTTCTCATGAATTATAAGAAAGCCCCGCATGAAGTTCAGCAAATAAATACAACTTATAGTAAAATATGTTCAGAACTTTTTTCTGGAACAAATTTTAGTTGTTTAGAGTCTTACTATACAATACCCTCTTCTTTTTTGCAAGGGTTTTTTTCTTATAAGACAACTTTGCTAAACACAATAACTACGAAAGTAGTTTTAGAAAATCAAAAATTAAAACAAGATAGGTACTTAGTAAGATTAGCAGCAAGTGGTTATATAAGTAATATACTATTTCCTGAAACAAATACTATCTCTTACAACGAGTGGAGTAAAGAAACTTATATAGATGGTATAGAAATTTTGAAAGCTATAAATAAGAATATGAAGGAGGTAATATTAAATGTCAGAGACACTACCAAAAACTGGATTATATGTAATACCCCTAAATCTAGATGATATTTCCGATGATAAAATCAGAACATATTCATACTTAGATAGAACCACACAAAAAACTGTTGAAGTGCCTTATTATCCAATTCATGAGGTATTAAGATTTTTTAGAAATACTTTTGGTATTGGAGTAGATATTGTTGACAGAGAAACCAGAAGCGGTATTGTAAATCTAAAAATTCCTGCTAAAGGAAGTCGCCCTGCAATGGAAATACCTAGTTATATTAGAGCTTTTCGGATGCAATATTCTACAATTGATAATGGTAAACGAGAGGAGCATGTAATTGATTTTGAAGGAGCAGCAGAGATAAAAAATGGCAATGTTGCAGATGCTGCTCATGCCGCTGCCTCTAACGCATTCAAAGAACTAATTAAATTCTTTGGATTTGGACTTAATATTTTTGATAAATATAAGTCCACAGATGTATCTTCAGATGATGATGAGGTAATATTAATGCAACCACCCACAGCTGTTAAAGGATTTTAAGAGGAGGATGTTATGGAGAAATTAAAAAAAGGTATATTTAACAACGAAACTACTTGGGAAGAAATCAATGAATATATCGAAGAGAGAATCAATAATCCTTTGATTATCACACTTGAGGACGGAACTGCAGCTACAGTAATTAATCTAAATCCACATTCAGTTGATTTTAAACACTTGTGTGAATATTTGGAACGTAACAAAGATTATGTTAAAACTCACATATTTATTATACCACATAGTCTATCTGCTATGTGTTGTGTAACTTTTAATATTGTATTGGATAAACTAGACAAACCATACATTCTATTAAACTATAGAAAAAATAAATATTTGTCTGTTTTTCCAGCACCAGAGTTTAAAAAAATATTTTCAGATCAGTAATTAATCACTACGCGTCATTTAAGGTATGTGAGATGCCCTGTATTGAAAGTATTTTGGTTTTATGTATAATTACCTTGTTTAAAGAGAAAATGCAATACAGGGCATCCTCGCAACATTTTTAGGAGGATTTAATGCACGAAGGAGTAGAAAAACTAACAAACGATAGATATTTATGGTCTTGGAATATAGATGGTACTGAAATTAAAGAAACTTTAGATATGGTTTTTCTTAGAGTAGCAAAAAAAGTAGCGTCTGCATGGCTACAAATTAAACCTAAAGACTATACCACTGTAGTAAAAAAAGCTCATGAATTTTTTGATATAATGCATAATGGACTATTCATGCCTAGCAGTCCACAACTTTTCAATGCTATGAGGGGTTTTGGAAATGAGAAGGAACACTATGATTTAATTTACAAAGACATAGACAAAATGACAAATGAAGAATGGGACATCATTAATGAATTTAGAAACCCAAAAGCAGCATACGGCTCTTGTTATTCAGTTGGGCGTATAGGGGATAGTATTGAAGAAATCTATGATGCTCTAAAGGAACAAGCAATGATCTTTAAAGCTGCTGGAGGATATGGGGCTAGTTTTTCAAATTTACGCTCAAAAGGAGAACAGATAGCAACTACAAAAGGGCAAAGCTGCGGTGCAGTAGAATTTATGGAATTGTTTAACCTAAATACTAAAAAAATAGCTCTTAATGGACAATTAAAACGAGGAGCTAATATGTTCTCTTTATCAATATCTCATCCAGATATTGAAGATTTTATAGATAAAAAGATGGAGCTTATTAACGATGAAGAAGAAAAAATGATAAGATCTAGATATTTAGAACATGCTAATTTATCAGTAGAAATAACTGATGAATTTATTAATGCTGTAAAAAATGATTTTGATTGGAATTTAATAGATCCTCATAGTAAGAAAATAAAAAAGACTTTGAAAGCTAGAGCTTTGTATAGGCATATTATTCATAATGCATTAAAAAGTGGTGAGCCGGGAGTATTGATGATAGATACTATTAATAAATATAATCCAATAAGAGATATAGAACCTATCACATCTGTAAATCCTTGTGTTACAGGAGATACACGAGTTCCAACAGCTAGAGGATTAATCAGAGCAGATGAACTCAAAGAAGGTATGCTAACTTGGAATCCAGTTAAAATGCAAATGGATGTAATAACATCAGTACATAATAATGGTGTTAGAGATATTTATGAAGTTGTTCTTGAAAATGGATTAACTTTAAAAGCTACTCCAGAACATAAACTAAAAGTAACAGGATCTGATTTTAATGGTATATTACTTCCTGTGTCTGATCTAAAAATAGGTCAAAAAGTTCATACTATTATGCATGTTGAGTCTAATGATGATGAGTTGATTTTTGAACAATTTACAGGATTAAATCCTGCAACTGAATGTCTGTTTGAGATAGTTTCTATAAAACCTGCTGGAAGTGAAGTTGTTTATGATATAACTGTTCCTGATGATTACATGTGGGTAACTAATGGCTTTATAAGTTTAGACTGCAATGAATACAATGGGCTTGACAAGACGGTTTGCAACTTAGGCTCAATAAATATTTATAGTATGATAGACTATGATACAAAATTAATAGATCTTGAACTTATGAAGAAAGTCATATTATCAGCAGTATATTATCTTAATTTAGCATTATTAGCAAATGATTTTCCTACAGAAGAGCTTACTAAACGGTCTTTAGACTTTAGACCTATTGGTTTAGGTTTTATGGGATTAGGATCTGCTTTTGTTAGATTGGGGTATAAATACGGAGGGTTAGCTAGTCAAAAATTTACAACTAATTTCATGGATCATTTTATGTACTATACTGTTATGGGATCTAATAGCTTCTATAAAGATTCAGGAGTAGTATTTAAACACTTTGAAAAATCGGATTATGCAAGGGGAGAGTTTTTCTTTACAAATACTAGGTTTGCTAAAGAAATTAAAGCATTACTAAAAGAGGGAATAACAAATAGTAGATTAGCTGCGATAGCTCCTACTGGAAGCATAACAAAAATAGTTGCAGGGGCTATAAGTCCAAAAGCTTCTACTATATCTGGTGGTGTAGAACCTTTGTTTGATCTTGCATATACTAGAAGAGTTAACCCTGATACTGATAAAGAGTATACTATAGATGAAGTAGACTTAGGAGTATATGATACATTTAAAGATTTAGGGTATTCAGATGAAGATATTTCAAATTTACTTAAAGATTCTGATAAACTAAAAGAACTTTTCAAAGAAGAACGATGGACTACTGCAAAAAATTTATCTGTAGACGAACATCTTTCAATTCTTAAGATAGTTACTGATGCTATAGATATGCAAGCCAGTAAAACAGTAAATCTCCCATCTACATATACAGAAAACATGTTATATGACTTTTATCTTAAAGCATATGATATGGGACTTAAAGGACTCACAGTCTATGTAGATGGTTCTAGATCTGGAATACTTGAAAGTAAAAAGAAGACAATAAATCCTGAGTTTGTTGTAGATTTGAATTTTACTAAACAAGGAAAGATTTTACCTAAAGAAAGACCTGTAATAATTCCATCTTTGAAAAAGACTATAAAATTTAATGAAGAGGGTAAAAAAGCCACCAGTATAATAAATATTGAAGTTGGATTTGATAACGATAATAATCCATTTGAAGTGTTTATTAGAAGTACAACAAGCACAAAAGAATACACAGAATTATTTAATGCAATAGGAAGGTTAGTATCATTATCCTTAAGATCTAATACAGATATAGAAGCTATAATTAAACAGATTAAAAAGATAAAAAATTGGAAGAATGAGTATTCTGTTATTACTAAAATAATTGCTGATACTATCAATGAATTAGTAACAATAGGTAAATATAAAAGTAAAAAGAAACGAGAGGATACTATTAATGAAATAAATAAACATAATCTCGTAGCTACTCCAAAAGGTTATTTGGTAGATCCTAATACTGGGGATGCATACTGTCCTTCCTGTTATGCTAAAGAGGGAGAAGGATTAAACTTTAGTAATGGATGCATCACTTGTACAAGTTGTGGGTGGAGCGGCTGTGAATAATAATTTATGGATAATAGAAGGAGTAAATATGCTTATAATAGTAATGATTTTATTAATGGGATTGGCTTTTTTAATTGCTCCTGAAGTAATAGCACTTACTGCAGGAGTATTTGCCACTAGTTATGTATTAGGAAGTTTATTAGTGCCTACATTTAATCCAGAATGGGCATTTTGGATAGCAATGATAATATTAACTGTAACATCTATACTAAAAGGTTACTATAATGTTAAATTTAATAATACATCTAGAATAATGAACTTATTTCAGGGAGTTGTACCTCCGCCAAATGATAATACAAACAAAGACAATACATGAGGTGAATACATGAAATTATTGACTTACAGTAGTGAAGACGATAAACAAATACTTAATCTTAAAGCACAAGGATATACTTATGAACATATTGGAAAGATTATGAATCGAACACGAGAGGCTATAAGAAAGAGATACTATAGAATAATAAATACTGTGAATGCAAATAAGAAAGAAGATAAGTATAATACTAAAGAGGAGCACATTCTGGATATTTTAGTAAAAAATAAAAATGTATCTTTAGAGGAACTTCAAGACATGACAAAAATAAATACTATAGATGAAGTAATTCTGAGTATCTATAGCTTAATGTCTGATGGCTATGATATAACAGTACATTCTGATTGGGTATTTTATGAGTCTAACAATCAATTAAATAATTATTCTTTCATGCGAGGAGAACCCGGTAAATTAAAGGTTGCTTTAACTGGAGATTGGCATTTAGGATCTAAAAAACAACAAATTACTAGACTAAAAGAATACCTTCAGATGGTATATGATAGCGGAATAAGAAATGTAATGGTCTCTGGAGATGTAACAGATGGTATTGTAGTATTTAGAGGGCAGGCAGAAGAAGTATATTTACATACTCCGGAGGAACAGATAGACTATTCAGTAGAAGAAATTCCTAGATATGAAGGACTACACTATTATGTTATATCAGGAAATCACGATCATGGTCATGGAACAGGAATAAATGTTGTTAAAGCAATAACACAACGAAGAGATGATATGACTTACTTAGGAAAATACGGAGCTTATGTTACACTAAATGGTATAACAATATATCTACATCATGGATTAGGCTCTAAAGCATATGCAGTTAGTTATAAATTACAGAAATTTGTTGAACAGCTTCCTAATGAGTATGTTCCTGATATAATTGCACAGGCACATTATCATTATTTATTTCAAGCTCCGTTGCGTGGTGTAGAAAGTTTTGAAGTAGGAAGTTTTCAAGGTTTGACTTCTTTTGCTGCTAGAATGGGCAGGGTATACTCTGATATAGCTGGATGGGTAGTTGATATGGAAAAAACAGAAGAGTGTATATCAGTAGCTCCTAAATATAAAAGATACAAAGAAATTAATCATGATTACCCATTTATGCGACAGGGGGATAAGATATTTATTTTTTAAAGGAGCGTAATTATGTCGAAAGACGAATGTTATATCTATTTTAAGTTAATACCTATCGTTCTTTCGGTTTGGTTGAGGAGTAAAAAAGTATATTTAAAACCTCAAGACTTTGAGGATGTATGTTCTGAATTATATCTAATGTATAAAAATGAAAATGCATTTAGGGGGATAGATAATATGGCTTTAGCATTTTCTATGTTCTACATTAGAGTTCCAAAAGCAATAAAAAAACTGCGTGATGATAACATACTAGTTGAAGATGTAGACCAAATCAATCAAAAGAACGAAGTTTTAGACTCAATGGAACATAATAAAATGATACTATCAAATCTTGCAGATGAAGATATTGAGTTATTAAAAGAAGCTTACTTTTATGAGGAAAACATAGAATTATTAGCCAAAAAATATAATACATCTGTATCTTCTATTTATGGTAAATTAGAGATGTTAAAAAGAAAATTAAAAAAAATATTGGATAATCTGTAGGAGCGAATATGAATGACAATAACTATTACTAACACCATCTGTACTTGTAGTGATGGAAATATTTCTATCTACAATCATTTAAATAATTTTTTAGGAGCTAAAGTTCCAAATGCTTGGCATATAAAATCTGTTAAAGAGGGTCGTTGGGATGGTATATATAGGTTCTTTAAAATGTATAATAAAACCTTCGGTACTGGATTACTTCCCAAAGTTTTAGCTGAATTAGATAGATTAGGAATTGCTTATACCCTCATAGATAAACGTATAGTTCCTACTCCTACTTTAAATTTACATAGTTCTATAACTCTTAGACCTTATCAGGAAAGAGTATTAGCTTTAGTAAAAGAAGAAAGCCGAGGTATCATATGGCTTCCTGTAAATTCAGGAAAAACATTTATTGCTATGCAATTAATAGCTGATTTAGGAGTAAAAACACTATGGATAACTAGATCTTTGGAATTATTAAAACAGACTAAAACACTAATAGAAACAAACTTAGGAATTAAACATGTAGGAGTAATAGGTGCTGGAGAATTAGACTTACAACCTATTACATTAGGAATGATTCAAACATTATCTAAAAATACTAAAAGTGCTAAATATATGAACATGTTATCTAAATATTTTGATATGATAATTTTTGATGAGGTTCATGCAGTAGCTAAAAATACCTATGAAAAATTTGTATCAAACTTAGACGTATATTATAAATTTGGATTATCTGGAACCCCTAAACATCGTTCAGAAGTAGATGTAATGAGTATGTTAGCAGCATTTGGAGATGTAATAGTAAAAATGGATTCAAAAACTTTAGAAGAGTATGGTGTTTCAGTTCCTGCTGATATTAATATGATAAGGATAAATAATCCTAATAATAGTTTTGAATATACAGAGGCTTATGAAAATTTAATAATTTACAATGATGCTAGAAATCAAATTGTAGCTGATATGACTAATACCCTACTACAAACCAATAAGCAAGTTATAATAATGGTAGATAGAATAGCTCATGGAGAGGAGATCAATAAATTTCTGGATACTTATGGAATACAAGCTCCGTTTATTTATGGAGAACATTCTATTGAGGAAAGGCAGCGTGTTATAGATGATTTTGAAAGAGGAAAAACAAAAGTTGTCATCGCCTCTACTATCTTAAATGAAGGAATGAATATTTATAGTATAGACTGCATAATAGTTGCGGGGGCTGGAATGAGTCCTATAAAAACTATTCAAAGAGTAGGAAGAGTACTTAGAAAACGTATAGGAAAAGAAAGAGCTTTAGTAATAGATTTTTGGGACTCAAATAATAAATTTTTAGAATATCATAGTAAACAAAGAAAGCGGATCTATGATTTTGAATTTGGAAATGTTACTTTAATAGAGTCTTAACACATACGTTTATACTTATATGATATAATGATATTGGAGGCGATGTTATGGCACAGTTTTTCACCAATGATGATGATTTTCTAAAAGCAGCAAAAATTAATAAGCTAGAGGAAGATGCATATATCTTGTCTGGAGATATAATGAAAGCTAATTTGCAATACGCACATACAGACTATTTACTAATGCAAGCTAAGGATGAGCTAGCTACTGCCGAAGCTAAATTGTATCTTACTATCCGTACTGAAAAAGAAAAGATCGGAGCTAAAATAACCGAAGCTACTATCGAAGCTCTGATAAAAAGTCAACCAGATATTATACGACTAAAACAAAAAGTAGCAGAATTGACAGCAGAAGTAGATAAACTAAAGGGGTTAAAAGATGCCCTATCAGCAAAATCAGTTATGCTAGCTACCATGCTAGGCAGAGAAAATTAAATTAGGAGGTTTGTAGATGGAATCTTTACAGGACAAAATAGCACGACTAAAAGGAAAGTTTCAAGCTGAACGACCTGTTTTTTCAACTAAGCAACTATTTTTAACTAAAAACAATCCACAGGCTGTAATACGTATTCTTCCTGTTGGAGAAGATTTGTTCCCTTTGATAGGAGTACACTATGTTAATAAAACAGACGGCAAGTTTGCAACATATTTGTGTCCTTCATTGACAGCACAGAAATCACAAGGATTTGTAGACGATGATAGTTGTTTGATCTGTAAAACTATTGCAGCTATTGATGATTCAAAAGCTACCTCTAAAACGGTAGCAAAACCTAGAGTGGCTTTGAAAGTTATACATTATGATACTCAAGACTCTCCTGAAGGAGCAACATTGGCTCCTATTGATATTAAATATATTCTGCTAACTACTGATGTTGCAGATCAGCTACTAGATTATATCGCTGAAAATCCAGATATTATAGATTGGCAAAAGGGTATGCTTCTTACTATTACTAAAGACTATTCATCTAAGTACCCTACCTATATTTTTGATATGCTTAAAACTCCTGTAGGAGGATTATTTGTTATGGATCTTACTTCCGAAGGAGCTAAGGAGTTTATTAAGGCTAATGATATTAAAATTGAAGATGCTATACCTGCAGCTACTAATGACGATCTAGAAACTATTGCTGCTGGTGAACCAACAGATTTTGGACCTCCAGTTGAAACTAAAAAAGCACCAGTTAATAACAATGTTAATGTAGGTTTTGGTAGTACTACTCCAATTCCTGATATGGATGCTGCAAATGGAAAAGGTAAAACTAATCTAGATGCATTCAAAAACAAATTATTGGGGTATAAATAATTTGGGAGGGTTTAATTTTGTCTATTATAGAATCATTAGCAAGTGTTAAAGGAGCAGCTAAATATAAAACTAGGAGTGGGGATTCCTTTATAATCCCCACTGGTTCTTTTGCAATAGATTATGGACTATTACCAAAAGGTGGCATTCCTACTGGTAGCATGGTTCAACTATCAGGATGGGAAAGTAGCGGTAAAACAACATTAGCTATGAATACTGCTAAAAATGCTTTGGATGCTGGTGGTATAGTAATACTAAAGGATACGGAACATTGGGAAGATTATAGAATGAAACAGATAGGAATAGAAGTAGATAAATATAAAGAAAACGGACAGCTCATTCAACTAAAAGACGATAGATTTATGGAAGAATATTTTTCTACTTTTATAAAAATGTTAGATGAAGTTAGAAGATCCAAAGATCCCATAAAAATCCCTATACTATTTATTTTAGATTCAGTAGCTCTTACATCTACAGAGTCTCAATATGAAAATGTTAAAGCAGGAAAAGAACCTCCTATAGCTATTAGAGCTAGAGTCCTTAGCGGAGCATTGTCTGTTATGGAAGACTATGTTAGTGATCTTCCAGTATCAATTATATTTGTTAATCAATTCAGAACAGCTTTTGAAACAAGAGGATATAGAACTGTTGTGGAAGAAAGAGTTACTGGTGGAAATGCTATTAAATATGCAGGACATTTGCATATCTCTCTTAGGGCTAAGAAAGACTATGAGCTTAATGATTTAGTAGTTGGTAAGATTACTGAAGCTAAGTTAGAGAAAAATAAAGTAGGATTCCCAAACAGAAAGATTGATATGCTGTCTTACTTTAATGGTACTTATGGAGATTGGTTTGTGCTATTAAATGAAGGTATTAAATATGGTATTGTAAAACAAGCAGGGGCATGGTATAATTATGGGGAATCTAAATGGCAAGGACAAGACAGGATGTTAGCTACAATATCAAAAACTGACTACGAAAATCTAAGACAAGCAATTATACAAAAATGGCAGGAAGAGTTTGACTTTTTAAATTCTGTAGGAAAAGAGGTGCCAGTAGACACGTATGAAGAATAAATTTGTTGTAGTTGGAGATTTGCATTGTTCTCCAACTACTTTAAACGTAACATATAAAGTTTTTGAGCTATTAAAGAACTTTTTAGACTATACTCCTATATTTTTAGGAGATTTCTTTCATTCTAAAAGTAGATTGGATAGTAGATTTTTAATAAACTTATTTGATATTTTATCAACCTATAAAAAAGAGTGTTTTGTACTTAGTGGTAACCATGATTTTATAGATGCTAATACTTCTTTGATAAGTATATTACCTTCAAACTTTATAAAAATTATTTACCCTACTGTCATAGCAGAAGATGCCTATAAATTTGTATTTTTACCCTATACTACCCCTACTAAGGAGGCTATAAAGTTTATTACTGATAACGCTAATTCTGATGCAATATTATTCTCACATATAGTAATAGATCAATTGACAGATCTTAATTTGGAGAGCTTTCCAAAAGAATTGTTTGATACATACAAAGCAGTTATAAATGGACATATACACAATAGTGAAATAAAGGATAATATTATACAACCGGGAGCAATATATCCTGTAAGTGTTTCTGAAATAGAAAAATACAATCCTTTCTTTACTTTTATTGAAGATGGTGATGTTGTAGATGTTAAACCTATAACTTTATTTTCAATAATAACTACTGATACATATAATCCTGAGCTTAATCAAGAGGATGTAATAATAAAAACAAATAATCAAGAAGTATTAACACAATATGACAAAACATTTAAGATATTATTTACAGGTAAAAAAGAGACAGCTACAACAGTATCTAACGTATTGGATTTAAAACAATCGTTTAATGAAACTCTTAAAGATCAAATATTAAAAGCAGGATTAACTGAAGAACAGTTAACTTTATTAAAGACCACACTTCCTGAAAATTTAAATCTTTGGGGAGAAGAACTAATAACAACCCCTATGTTAGAAATGATAGAAGATTCTTTAAAACAGGCAAAAAGTTTAAAAGAAAAAGGTGGTAAATAATACATGAAGATTAAATTTCTTACTTTAGAATTAAATAACTACAGAAAACTTAGTCATTTTTATTTAGCTCTAGAAAATAGAGGTATAGTAAGAATAGAGGGACATAATGGATCAGGAAAATCTAGTATCTTTGAAGGTTTAACATGGGTATTATTTGGTATTGATTCTAGAAAGAGTAATATAAAGTCTATTATTAAGTTTGGAGAATCAACAGCAACAGGTATTGTACAACTAGAAATTAAAGGTACTATATATAAGATAATTAGAGAACGTACTATATCTAGTACTGATGTTACTATATTTAAAGATGATGAAGAACTGAAATTTAATAACAGCAAGGACGCTCAGACTTATTTAGACTCTATTCTTAATATTGATGCTAATACTTTCTATAATCTAGTATTTTTAAGACAGTATAATGTAGAAAGCTTTTTTGAACTTACAGATTCATATCAAAAGTCTTTTTTAGATACTATTTTTGATTTTTCTATATTTAATTCTATATATGACCATTATGACGTAATAACTAAAAAAATATCAAAACTTGAGGATGAATTTTCACAGATATATAATTGGTTGGAGTCTGAAAAACAAACCCTAGAAGAAGAAAATAGAAGGCTTAGTAGTTTAGAAGTAAAAACTGTAGACAAAACAGTATATGATGATACAATAGAAGAACTTAATGAAAGTATAAAAGAAACAGAAAAAACATTAGCGGAAGTAGTTAAAGAAAAAACTATTTTGGAAAAAGAAATACCTAATAGAAAAAATGTAATAAAAGAGCTTGAGCTTTCAATAAAACAATTTAAAGAAAAAGAAAACTTCTTTCCTGAAAAAGTTGATTTGTATAGGGCTAGTCTTGAGGAAGGCAAATGTGTAGTATGCAATAGAAAATTAAGTCAAACACTTGAAAAACAGTTTAAATCTATATTAACAGAACTTGATTCATTACATACAGATTTAAAAAATATGAATAACAATCTGGATAAGGAACGAGTAGAATATGATAATTTATCCGCTAAACTCTACGACCTTACTGATAAGATGCGTGAGTTACAACACAACAAAGAGTCTTTTGAAGCAAGGATAAAGAATATTCATGCCACTATTGAACAGAATATAAAACAAGCAGAAAGTACTAAACAACTAATCCAATCTAGAAATGATATTATAGAGGCTAATACCGCTAGAATATGTGCTATTAATGAAACAATAGATCATGACTTTTGGAAAGCAGTATCCATTTACAAAAATAATTTAGAAAAAATCAAAGAGTTGTTTGGTAAAAAAGGTTTAAAAAATAACTTCTTAGATGTTTATGCTGTAGCCTTAGCTAGTAATATAAATGGTATTTTAAAGGAAATTCTTCCAGATACTAAGGTTGAAATTGCTACTGAAAAACAATTAACTACTGGTGATATTAAACGCTCTATAGATGTTAGAATAACCAAAGAAAGAAATTCTTTGGGTTATTTTGATCTAAGTGGTGGAGAACGAAAACGATTAGATCTTGCTTTTATTCTAGCGATACATGCATTACTAGAAGATTTAGGAGACTTTTCTTCTAACATCTTAATACTGGATGAGGCATTCGATGGTTTAGACGCTGAAGGAATGGAAGAGTTTTCTAATTATCTTAGGGGATATGAAAAAAATAGTATCTTTGTTATAACACATACCCCCTATACCACATATGCAGATAATTTAATAGTTATGGGGGAAGATAATGGGTAAATCTAGTTGGAAATACTTTGAAAGACGTATTGCAAAAAAGATTGCTGATTTATGGGGATTAAAATACAATGAAAACATCCTTAGGACTCCCGGTAGTGGAAGTATGTCAAATTTCAAAGGTGATATTATAGTAATAGGGGAGAATTTTCCTCTTCATATAGAATGTAAGTTTGGATATGAGTTTAATCTTGAGGATATAATAAAGAATAAGGCATCTATAAAATCTTTTGTAAAACAGGCGGAAAATGATTCTCCAGAAGGTAAAATACCTGTAGTAATACTGTCACGTCCATATTATGGGGTATATGTTATAATAGATAGAAAACATGTATTACTAACTAATTTTTTTGTTAATGGTCTAGCAGAAACACTTACATTTTATATGATTACTGAAAACTACTTAGTTATTAATGTAGACGATCTAAAAATTGTTTTTGATGGAGGGGTATTTAGTGGCAAAAGAACTGTATAAGCGATATAAAATAGCAGCAGCAAAACTAAACAAAAATAAACCTCTAATCCCCTATAATAAATATAGTACTAAGTGGCAGCAATTGAAGAATGAGCTAGAGAGGTTAAATATCAATCCAGATGCTTTTTTTGAGTTTACTCTTAATTATATGACAAATATTTATGCTAATAATTTTTTCTCATATGATAATGGAGATCAATTTAAAATCATTAATAGGTATTTAAAATATATAGAATCAGGTAATGAGGCTGTAAAAGATCAATCTAAAGATCTAATAGGACAATATACATCTTTATATTTATTGACTTCACTAACATATAATATGCTTTTATTGAGAACTGAAGAAATTGATGCGGAAGCTTATTCAAATTCATTATATGATTTAATGTTAGCATATTCACCAATAATAATAGCCTATAAAGTAACTCACAATGAATTGAAATTAGATTTAACTGAGGGAAGAGACGCTTTATACTATGATTTTATTAAACAAGGATATTTTGATAAGTTTTACAAAACATATGAACAATTACAGGATGTTTCAGACGAACGATTACTTGAATTATACAAAGACTCTTATAAAAAACTGGAAGCTATAGGAGACCAGATTATAACTATAGATAGCAATATTTTTCTTATGGGTACTATAGGTACAGGTGATTTTATTACAACAATGTGAGGTGACTATATACTATGAAGTTACAAACTGTACTTGCCTCATTTATAAAGTACCCTAGATTCTTGTATGTTGTTGACAGCAAACTTTTACATGCTGCTCATGCTCAAGACGAAGCATTTGGGTTCTTTTTAAATGAATTAATTAAACACTTCAAAAAAAATCCGCTGCAAGTTCCTAATATAGAAAGTTTAATTGTATCAGCATCCTCTAGTAATAATGAAGTAGTCTATCTAAGTTTTATAGAATCAGTTCCTGATTTTGATTTTATAGAGCCTCAAGCAAAAGAATATATTAGAGAGTGGATTTGGGAAGCTGCAACTAAAATAATATTACCAAACTTATCTAATGATGAAGGCTCTAAATATATAGAAGTATTAAAATCTAGCTTAGACTCACCCATAACTACTACAAACATGCTAGATATTAAACAGGATTTCGGAAAAATATCGGAAATTTATCGGCAATTACATCCTGTTAATGAATTTCCTATTGGGGTTCCTGCACTTGATAGTTTGTTAAAAGGGGGTATAGGGCGTGGAGAATTAGCTATATTACAAGCAGTAACTAATGTAGGTAAAACGTGGTATGTTCTTAATAGTTGTTTAGCTAATGCACGAAAAGGATATAACACGGCTTTTGTTAGTCTAGAGATGATCGAAAGTGAAATTCTTACACGTGTTGCTATGCTATTACTTAACAAATCATCTGAAGAAGTGGAACTTAAACGAGAATCAACTATAAGAGAATTACAGTATTTTCTGGAACATAAAATGAAGGGTAATTTTACTTTAATTAAAGATTCTCCCGGAGGTATGTCAGTCTATGACATAGAGCAACGTATCAAGCAGATAAAGCTTCAGTATAATTATAATCTAGATTATTTAGTAATTGATTATGATGATCTAATAAAATTAACAGGTGAAAAAGAGAAGCAATATCTTGATTTAGGACAGTTATATAGAGATCTTAAATCATTGGCACAAAGATACAACATAGGAGTTCTAATAGCATCACAGCTAAATAGAGATGCTATGACTAATAAATCATCAGGACTGAAAAATACTTCGGGGAGTATTCAAAAGGTACAAATAGCAGACATTGTTATTCATTTAGAAGATAGGGAAGCAGAAGGACTGTTATTAAGAATTACTAAATCTAGAAGAGGTATAAAAAACAAAGATATAAATGTAGTACCAGATTTTGAACACGGAGATTTATTAGGAATACCTATTGGTAGTTTAAACAGCTATACAATGCCTTCATTTGAAGGATTAAATGTTAAGGATTTTTAAAAAGGAGGTTATTATGAGTAAAATAGTAGTCAGCTTAGGAGAAACTATAAATACTGGAAATTATTCAAATCTAAAATTATTTGTAAGCATTGAAAAAGACGTAGATACTGAAGTCGTAGAAGACAAACAAGTATTTCTTGCAGAAACTAAAGCTTTATTTGATCTTGCTAATGAAGCTATTGAAAAACAAAAAGAAGATACTATAGATAATACAGTGTTTATGGAACGATCTAGCCCTAGTACTGTAAGAGGTTTCTAATGGATTGTAAAACAGAATGTCCTTATAAAGATATAGGGAATAAATTAAAAGGTACACACGCAGATATTATTGTAGTAATAGATGCTGAAAAAAACTTATTGCTTACAGGAGATATTTTAAGTAGACTTATTACATACTTAGTTAACTCTACTAATATAGATAAAAATAGTATATATTTTACATCACTGTATAAATGTAATGATGATTCTAAAATAACTAAAACTAAGTTAAAGAAGTGTCTGCCTATATTTAAAACTGAGGTAGAAATATTGAAACCTAAGTATATTTTAAGCTTCGGTAGACAAGTTACCTCTACAATATTAGGAGCTAATTATAATTACCTATCTCCTGTATATTCTCCAGAGCTATTAACTACTTTGATTCCGTTGTTTGATGCTAGTATATATACTGAAAATCAAACTATGTACGAAGAAACCCTAGCAGAAATAATAAAGATAATAGAAGAAGATAAAACAGTTAAGCGGTTACCTACTAAGATATTGTTAGAAGAGGTTGATATTATAAAGTATTTAGACACTTTAAAAACAGAACCTCTTGTTGCATTTGACGTAGAAACTACAGGATTAGATCCCTTCTCTCCAGATACTAAATTATTATCTATTGCATTTGCTACTGAAAATGTAGGAATAAGTTTTCCTATAGATTTAAAATACAAAGGAATGCCTTTAGTAAACAAAAGCAGAATATTATCACAATTAAACAGTTTGTTTCAAAGTAAGGATACAATATTTGTCGGACATAATTTAAAGTTTGATATTAAAATGCTTAAAAATCTTGGTGGAATAAATTTTACTTCTAATTTTATGGATACCATGATTGGGGGATACATTCTTGACGAAACAGCTATATCTAACAGATTAGAGGCGTGGCTTCCTATTATAGGTGTGGAAAATCATAAGGGTTTTGATTTTGAAAATGAAGAATATAAACGTGGTAGTTTTGAATCAATGGATGATATAATTAACTTACTAACATATAATGCTAAAGATAGTTTAGCCACATTGTATTTAAACAACTATCTGTTAGATAATATTCCAGAAGAACAATTAGATACAATGATTACTTTAATTAAATTAACTAGAGCTTTAGTTGATATAGAACTAAATGGTATTCGAGTAGATGTAGCTAAGTTACAAGGGATACAACAACAGCTAGAAAGTGAACTAGAAGAAATCCATACTAGATTACTTTTAAATCCTGATGTCATTGGTGCCGCTAAAAAACTAGGCGTTGAACCCAAAGATATAAATTTCAATTCATCTAAACAAATAGGTGTAATATTTGAAGTAGGTGGATACCCCATTATAGAAACTACGCCTACTGGAGCTATAGCTACAGGTACACAAGTATTACAAACTTTAATAACTAAATATGATATTCCTTTTGTAAAAGATCTTGCTGAATATAGAAAAAAAGCTAAGATCTTAGAAGGCTTTATAAAACCATATCTTACAGGCAACATAATTAAATCAGATGGTAGAATACACTCCACTTTTCATATAACAGGTACTGTAACAGGAAGATTGAGTAGTAGTGATCCTAATCTTCAACAAATTCCTAGAGGAAATACTGTAAAACAACTATTCATTCCTGAAGAAGGACATTACTTAGTAAACCTAGACTATAGTCAAGCGGAACTAAGAGTAATGGCTATGTTAGCTGAAGATCCAAAGCTTCTTAGTGCATACAGACAAGATATAGATGTTCATAAATTAACTGCTGCATTAGTATATAATATTCCTATGGAAGAAGTAACTAAAGAACAGCGTCAGACAGCTAAAATGGTTAATTTTGCTATTATATATGGTAGTTCTGCAAAAGGATTGGCTTATAGACTTAATAGACCTGAAGAAGAAATGAAGGTATTTATAGATAGGTGGTATGAGGTATATCATAATGTTAAGCTTTTTGTAGCTAATGTTTCTAATTTTGTAAAACATTATGGTTATGTAGTAACTCCATTTGGCAGACGTAGACATCTTCCAGATGTATATTCTAGTAATGGAGCTTTAAAAGCTAGAGCTTTAAGACAAGCAAATAATTTTATAATACAAAGTACTGCATCTGATCTTACTCTAAAGTCTATTATACAAATACATGATTTTTTAAAAGCTCATAAGGAATATGATGCTAAAATACTAAGTACTGTACATGATTCAATTGTCCTATCCATAAATAAAGAACAAGTAATAGAGCTGCTTAAAGTTTTTAAGAGTTTAGTAGAATCATACAACTATACATGGATGAAAGGAATACGTATGAAAGCAGATTATTCAGTAGGCACCAATTATGCTAATCAAGTAGAATTGGAAGAATTGAGTGAGGCTGCATTACAAAAAGCTCTTACAGAAGTAAAGGAAGATGATAACATTGATGAATTTACAAGCTTTGAAGAAGAAGTTAACATTTAGAGGATATGCTGCTGGTGGCACAGAGGCTCGGTTTATATGTCCTTTTTGTGATGGAAAGGGTTTCGGTCCTGATAAAAGAGGGCATTTGTATATAAATGTCAATACAGGGAATTTTTTTTGCCACAGATGTAATACTAAAGGATATAAAGAGTTTCTAGAACAATACTTAGGAATCAGTCTTTTTTTAAATGTCCCTGATAATAAAGAGGATCTTAGTGTAAATTTAGGTAGCGTAGATATTGTTACTCAAGGATTATTAAAAGACTTAGTTGATAAAGTTAAACCGCTGTCTGATGAAGGTTTAAGGTATTTGGTCTCTAGGGGTTTGACAGAAGAGCAAATTAAAGGGTATCAATTTGTAGAACTTACTTCAATAGCTAATAGAGTGTGTCTTCCTTTAATTTATAATAATGAGTTAGTAGCTTTTCAATGTAGAAGCTATACTCATGAAGAGCCTAAATATTTATTTCAACCTAAGCATACTAAAATAAAGAACATTTTATTTCAATATGATAGTGCTAAATATTATTCTACAGCTTATTTAGTTGAGGGGATTTTTGATGCTATATCAATAGGATTTAATGCTATGGCTATATTTGGTCATTATTTAGCTAATACTCAATTAGAAGCTTTATTAAAAACTAATATATCTAATATAATAGTGGTATTAGATAGAGATACTGAAGAAGATAGTATCAAAATAGCTACTAAACTAACAAACTATTTTAATACAGCGGGCTACCTTACATGGGCTAATATACCAAAAGAATTTAAAGATATAGATGAAATACATAGTACCTATGGACGAGAAGGAGTGGAGTTAGTATTAAACACTCAGATAAAATATGTTTAAGAGATAAATTAGCTAAAACTTACAAGGAAAGCATGTATTTTAACAAAGGTGTTACAGAAATGATTAGAGGATGTTCATCTTTTTACCCTGTAATGTATGATATAATAGTCTTAGAAACAGTTATTGAAGTCTATGCATATACAACTACCAGTATATATTATGTTCAATTAGAATACACTACTTTACAGGAAGCATTTGAAAAAATATCTTTTGAGCTTGAAAATCATGAGTTTGAATATTTTAAAGTATTATAAGGAGTATTTAATGATTGATGATGTTTGGTTTATAACAAATATGGAAGGTTTTATAGTTAATCCTGAAAATTGGTGGGGGAGTGATTCTGGTATTGCTAAAATAGCAGGAATAAGCTACGGCAACATCACTGATGCCAATACTGAAAAGCTAATACCGTTTTTGATTTCTAAGGGTCATCTAAGTCCTTTTGAACACGCTGGTATTACCTTTTACTTAGAAATTCCTATATTTGTAGCAAGACAACTACTAAGATATAGACACATATCAGTTAATGAAATGAGCAGACGGTATACTACAGATAAAAAAAGTAGATTTGAATTTTATTTACCAGAAGAACTAGATACACCAAATGATTTTTGTAAAGAGAAAACACCATTTGCTCAAACCGCAATTTTAATGTTAGTAGAAGAATACAAAGAATACCTGAAGCATGGAATAAAGCCAGAATTGGCTAGAACTATATTACCAGTAAGTTTAATGACTAAAATGTATTTATCCACTAATATAAGAGAATTAATGCACATTTTGTATCAAAGAACTAAACCAGATGCTCAAAAAGAAATACAATATATAGCAAAACAAATGGAAAACTGGTTAGAGTCCTTTTTTCCTATTACATACAAGGCATATAAAGATACATATAAGGAGGAAGTATAACTGTGAACATTAAAGCTTTAGAGTGGGCTAGAAAGTATTATGATGCTGTAGTAGAATGTTTGGATATATATCAAACAAGTAAACTAAAAACATATCGAGAAAAAGCTATAGAAGCAGGGGCTTTGGATGATGATACTGCTAGTCCGTGGCTTTATAAGGCAGATCTTTATCTTATTAAAAACAGAGAACGAATTTTAGATGATCTTGAAGAATTTTTTGATTGGGAACTTGAAAAATTTCTACACATAGAAGACTATGTTTATGCTATAAAAACACCATTACAAAAGGTATAGGAGGTAAAAAATGGGGGAAAGAATTTATGCACTAAAAGAAGAAGACTTTAATATGCTTATGGCAGCTCCAATGGTATGTAAACTTAATTTAATAGACGAGTTAGTATGGAATCCTCATGCTATTCTAACTAGAAAACTAATAAAAGTTGACAGAGATGTGGTAGAAAATGATATTACTATAAAACAAATTATACCATATGTAGTTATTACAGATGAAAAATTCAATATACTAACTTATACTCGAAAAGGCTCTGAAAAACGATTAATAGGTAAAAAATCAATTGGTTTTGGAGGTCATTGGAAAGCAGAAGAATCCTTTACAGACTGTTTAAAACGAGAACTTAATGAAGAAATTGGATTAGGTCTTTATAATCAGTATGGAGTAACTGTAGAAGACATTATATACTCTGAGGCTACCCCAGTAGATTCTGTACATATGGGAATATTAATTGTATTAGATTTTGATTCTGAAGAACTTTTTGACGGAAAATATGCAGAAGATGAAGTCAAAGATGTTAAACTAATACCTATAGAAGATATAAATCCAGATGAATTAGAAACATGGAGTAAGATAGCTTATGAAAAGATACTGATAGAGAAAAAATTTAACGATATGTATTTAACAGTTAATTAAATTAAGGGGGTTATTTTATGGATAATATTGATATTGGAGCACTTATATTAATTGTATTAGCACTTTTTATGCTAGTATTTCTAGGGATTATGCCATTAGTAATGTATATTAGTGTTCTACTTATAAACTTTATATTTGATCTAACATTAGCATTTTCATATCTTCAGTATATAGCAATAGGAATACTAGCTTTAATAGTAAGATATGTATTTTTTAGACCTGTATATGTCAAAAAAGGAGGGTTAATGTGACAGTAAAAGTTCTTAATAGAAAACAAGCGGAACAATTAAACCCTCAGGAAAAATGTGCTATTATATCTATAACTGATTTTGAAAGTGATATTGTTAAGTTTGAATATAATAACAACATAAAAGGAGTGCTTAGATTACACTTTTTAGATGAAGATGATTTAAGTTATGTAAGAAATAAGAGTAAAGATACACATAAACTATTCTCTACGTGGGATGCTATAAAAATACTAAACTTTGTAGATGAAATGATAGATAAAATTGACGTATTATATATTCATTGTTTGGCAGGATGGTCTAGATCCCCTGCAATTGCAGCAGCTATTTGTGATATATATGGTATTGAAACAGATATTAACTGGTTTTTTCAGTATAGTCCAAACACTTTTGTGTATAAGAAGCTTATGAATGCTTATACATTTAGAGATGAAATAAAGGAGGCAAACATTGACAGTATTTGATACATTATCTCAATTATGGGTAGAGAAAGAAACTAAAGATCTAGTTGTTGGAGATCTTATAAAACAAGATGATGGACAAGTAGATGTAGTAGACAAAATAGATATAAATAAAAATAACACTATAATATTATATCTAAAGCCATACGAGAAGGGAGAATAATATGATTTACAGAGTGAAATGTACAGATGAAAGTTTTCTAGAAATTTTGAAGACTAAGTTTAATATAAATACAGAAGAATTTTATTTAAGAGGGGCTTCATTATCTGAAGATCTAGAAACGTGGAGTGATCCAGATTTTG
>Ga0209203_1000953_pt1 | contig 22352 bp, 18 predicted proteins | sample AD_UKC109_MetaG_FD_184423 | JGI IMG/M metagenome (GOLD analysis project Ga0209203, IMG submission 184423) | Active sludge microbial communities of municipal wastewater-treating anaerobic digesters from Hong Kong - AD_UKC109_MetaG (SPAdes)... | ecosystem: Engineered > Bioreactor > Anaerobic >... | reverse complement strand
AACACCCTTCGGGAGCATCATGGACAGGAAGATAAGCGACAGGTTCAGCGATGGAGTTGCCCAGGAGGCCCTTGCCCGGTTCGGCGGTGAGGATTGCAGGGAACTGGGCGGTTTCGAGAGTTTCATGTTCAGGTTCTCAAGGGATGGGGAGGAACTGGTCCTTCGTATCTCCCATTCCCTGAGGAGGACCGGCGGGATGATACTGGGAGAGGCCATGTGGCTCAGGTATCTTGCCGAAAACCGGGTGCCGGTGGCGGAAGCGGTGTTGTCAGCGGCGGGAAAGCTGGTGGAGGAGATACCCGACGGCGCCGGAGGGTCGTTCCTGGCAACGGCATTCAGGTTCATCCACGGAGTTACGCCCTGGCAATACGGGTGGAACCGGGAGCTCTTCGTGAAATACGGAGCACTGATGGGAAGGATGCACCGCTTGACCAGGGGCTACGACCCTGAGAGAATGCTCAGACCCCACTGGAGCGACCCTTCACTGGGAGGGGAGATCAGAAAAATGATACCCCCCGGTCAGCATGGAGTGCTGGCAAGGCATGACGAACTTATGGAACGCGCCTGCGCCCTGCCGGTTTCCCTGGACTCCTACGGGCTTGTCCATTACGACGCCCACGGGGGGAACATGCTGGTTACCGCCGACGGGAACATAGTCCTGTTCGATTTCGACGACTGCTGCCGCAGCTGGTTCGCGGCGGACATTGCCATCGCCCTTTTCTATGCCGCGGTTAACCGACCCGATCCTGAGGCAGCTGCTGATGATTTCCTGGTGCCCTTCCTCTCCGGTTATTCCACGGAGAACGCGCTTTCACCCCGCTGGCTGGCCACCATACCCCTGTTCCTCTCAATACGGGAGCTGGACCTTTACGCGGTTATCCACAGAAGCATGAACCTGAACGACCTCGATCCATGGTGCGCCGCGTTCATGAAGGACCGAAGGGGGAGGATCGAGGCGGGAGAGCCCTTCCTCGATCTGGATTTCAGCGGCTACACCAGGTACATCCAGCGGTGAATCCCCTGTTCGTGGATGTTCAGGCGGTGGGTTCACCTGCTGCCGGATTTCCGCTGGAGATAGCCTGGAAGGTCCCCGGAGGATGCGTTCACAGATTTTTCTTCAGGGGTTCCGGAGATATTCCCCCCAGGGTCAGGGAGATGACCGGCATAACCCGGTTGGATCTCTCAGGGCACCGTTCCCTTCCAGCCGAGGAGATAGCGAAGCTCTTCACCGCGGCAGTAACCGGAAGGACCCCGGTGGCCCACCACGCTCCCTACGAAAAGCGCTGGCTGGAGCACATCACCGGCCTGGAACTTCACTTCGCCTGCACCAGGGAGCTGGCTGCTGCGAAGTTAACCCTTCCCTCGGGCAGCCTCAGGGCGGTGGCGGGGCTTGCCGGTTTCACCATGGGACCCATGCGAAGGGCCGGCGAACACGTGCTGGCCATCGAAGCGATATACAGCGCCCTGTCACGCGGCTTCCGGAGCGATACCGTCTCCAGGGAGTGTAGGCTCGCCATTCCCGAGGTCCCGGGGGTGTACCTGTTCCTGGACTGCCGCGGCAGCGTTCTCTACGTGGGAAAGGCGAAGAACCTCAGGCGGAGGGTGAACGGGCACTTCACCGGACGCAGCGGCAGGAGGAAGGCAGAGATGCTCTGCAGGGTCTCCAGGGTGGATTGCCGTGAGACAAGCAGTGCCCTCCACGCAGCCGTTCTTGAGAGCAGCCTCATCAGCTCGCTCTCCCCGGAATACAACCGCGCCGGAAAGATCCGGGATGAAACGCTGTGGTACCTTTCCAGGGACTTTATCGCACTGAGCGGTAGGAGGGAGCAGGGATCCTTTGGCCCGTTCACGTCAAAAGCCCCTCTTGAGTGGTTCTCAACTCTGCTCTCCTCCGGGGGAGCCGTGTTTCCCGAGGTTCCTGAGGAGCTTTTTGCCCGGGTGTTCGATGAATGGATCGGGATCGTCAGGGCGAAGGGGGCACTGACCCTTGGCAGGGAACTCCACCGTCGGGAGAAGCCCGAAACAGGTGAGGAAGAGATCATGGACGCAGAGTACGTGCTGAGAAGGCTTAACGGATCTCTGGAGTCGGCGGCGCTTCAGATACGCAGATCGGCTGCGATGAACCTTCTCCACGGCGGGAAGGTGAGCTGGGGAAAGGGGCTCTCTTACTCCGATGATTACCTGGGGGAAGGATTGGATCAGGCGAAGCTCAGGACGCTCTCGGTGCTGCTCACCGAACTGAAGAGGGTCCATAAGGAGGGCAAAGCACCCGAACTGTTAACCAGGTGGGGCTCAGTTCTACGGGGAGCACCGCTGGGCGCCATGCTGGAGCAGGTTTAACTCACCGCTCTCCAGCATTTCCACGAAGCCCCGGCTCAGGTGGAAGAGTACGAACCCCTGGAAACCCGTTTCAAGGGCGAGTTCCACCTGGTGTTCTATCTCATCAGCTTCGAGGAGCCGCTCCCCCTCGGTGAGGATCAGGCCGCAGGGGATGGGTGTTCCCCCTGCCATATCCAGCTGGGCTTCGCTCCAGAATACAAGCTCCGAGTCGGAAACGGTGTAGTTCATGGGCACCACGAAATCGACCTTCCCATCCCGGATCCACCTGTCCCAGTGCTGGCCGTAGTAGTCCATCTCCCTCTCCCGGGGGAGCACCGCCGCGGAAAGCTCCACCACCCTGTTCAGCCTTCCCAGGGAATCCCTTATTGCGTACACGGCGTCGGTGATGGTCTCGTTCCTGAAGCGGCGGTACTCCTCGTGGAGGTATCCTCCGCGATAACAGTCTTCCGGCCACCGGTACCTTCCTGTTCCCAGCCACCGTCCGAAGGCGGTGTCGCAGCGGCTGCAGAAGCAGACCCTGTCGCTGGAGTAGCGGATGTAGTCGAGGTGTATGCCGGCCACCGGGCACGAAGCAGCGATCCGGAGGCAGGTGGAGGCCATGAGTTCCACATTCTCCCGGCGGGAAGGGCAGAGCCAGGTCTCCGCATTGGGATCGTCGTCGATGGCTACCTGCATGCGGTCTTCCGAAGTGAGGACCGTTCTGAGGGAATCCCGGGACTGGGAGGTTTTCCACATGACCACCCACGCGTGTACTTCGATGCCGTACTCGCCGCAGGCATCGACGCATTCCATGAGACCTTCGATGTCGGTCTCCGGGCGGTATGCGGCGCAGTAGAACACCGTGTCGAAGCCGTTCTCAGCCAGCAGAGGCGCAAGGCTTTCCCAGTTGCCGGTGTTGTACTGCCAGGCGCTCCAGATGCCGTTGACCGCCGTAAGGGCAAGAATGAGGAGAGTATGCATGATATGACCGCCTGGTTGTGAGAAAAGGCTATGGGTTAACGAGTTGCGAAGAAATTTGCATTTTGCTAATTCGATTTTGCATATTGGCAATGTTGTTTGCGAGAACAACCAACACCCTATTATGACCGGCAGGTCCATGAAAAGGAAGGGGCAACATGTTTCAGTTGTTCTCTCTTCTTGCCCTCGCCGCCCAGATCCCTTCGGGGAACCTTGAAGCGGCAAGGATCGATACCCCCCCGGAGATAGACGGCTACCTCACCGAAGCGGTATGGCAGGAAACTCCCGGGGAAACGTGCCGCCTCTTCCAGTTCGGCCCCTGCTACGGCGAATCCATGACTGAACCCACCACGGTGAAGATCCTCTACGACGACGACTTCGTCTACTTCGGCTTCATCCTCACCGACCCCCTGCCCCGGGAGATGACAGAAGCCCTCACGCCCAGGGACAACTACATAAACGGAGAGTGGATAGCCATCCTGCTTGACACCTGGAACGACGGCAGGAGCGCCTTCAGTTTCGAGGTGAGCCTCGCCAACTCCCAGATGGATTCCAGGATCAGCCCTGAAGGCGGCTGGGACTACGGCTGGGATGCTGTGTGGGAAAGCGGCACGGCGGTGCTGGAGGACGGCTGGTCGGCGGAGTTCGCCATCCCCATGAGCTGCCTCAGGTTCCCACGCACGGAGGATCAGCTCTGGGCGGTGAACTTCCAGAGGATACTCAGCAGGACCTCAGAGAACGGTTTCTACTCCCTTTCCCGGTCCCAGCAGATGGCGGACCTTTCGGATTTCGCCGAGATAAGCGGCATATCCGGTGTGCGTGGATCGCTGGGCATGGAACTGAGGCCCTACGCCGCCGGAAAGTACTACACATTCCAGTCGCTCCCGAACGTGGATGACGATCTGACCGGCGACGCAGGCCTCGACCTGAAGATGGGGCTCACCAGCGGCATAACCGCAGACTTCACGCTGAATCCCGACTTCGGGCAGGTCGAGGCCGACGAGGCTGAGATGAACCTGGGCCATTTCGAGCTTTTCCTCCGGGAGAAGAGACCTTTCTTCATGGAGAGGAGCGAACTGTTCCGCATGCCCTTCAATCTCTTCTACTCCCGAAGGATCGGTACTGCGGCATGGAACGGCGACCTGGTGCCTATCCTGGGCGGGGCTAAGATAACCGGCAGTGCCGGTGACTACAGGTTCGGTTTCCTGGATGCGGTCACGGGAAGGGTATGGGAGAACGACACCACACTGGTGGAGACCGCCGCCAACTACGGCATCTTCCGTGGGATCAGGGAGCTTGGGGGTTACAGCAACGTTGGTGTATCCCTCGTATCGAAGGAGTCATGGGCCCAGAACGGCTTCGACGGCAGCAGCAGCGGCGCTGCTGCGCTGGACGGCGCCGTGGAGCTTCCGGGGAACAACCTGCTCAGCGGGGCCTTCGCAGGGAGCTGGAACACGGGTACCGACGACGGAACCGCCTGGGAGATGGACCTTGAGAGGATAAGGAGCACCTTCGGCTACTGGGCCGGCTACAGCAGGGTTGGCGAGGATTTCAACGTGAACCCCACCGGTTTCACCACCAGAACCAATCACGAAACCTTCCATGGAGGGCTCAGGAAGACCTTCAGGACACTGGACGCCTTCAGCTCGCTGGGCTTCTGGGGGAGCCAGGAGTACGCCAGGGAGCTGGACGGAGAGACCATCACCAACACCACCCATCTCGAGGTGAACGGCACCTTCAAGAACGGCTGGAACTTCACCGGGGAGACGAACCTCAATCAGGACAGGTTCGACCCCTGGGAGGGGCCGGATGGAAGGTATTACGAAGGCGGGACGGACTTCTTCGCCGGAGGGGGGTCCAACCCCCACAAACCCTTCAAGTTCTGGCTGGGCACCGGAGGCGGCGACTACTCCAGCGGCGGCACCTTCAGCAACTTCACCGGCAATGTGAGGCTCATGCCGGTTCCCACCCTGGAGTTCATAGTTGCCGGAGACCTTTTCAGGACCTGGGATACCGATAAGTACAACTGGGAGGCGGGACAGTTCGACACCCGCTTCACCGAGTGGAGATCGGTCTCCCTCAGGGTGGCCTACATGTTCGACACCACAACGAACCTCAGGCTCTTCTCCCAGTACTCGGACTTCCAGATGGATTACGACCTCACCGGCGAAACTGAAAGCTCGGAGATACGCACCAACCTGCTTTTCTCCTGGGAGTACATGCCGGGGAGCATGTTCTACGCACTGGGTGAGACCGTTTTCCCCGGCGACGGTGACGGCGGTTTCCAGGACCCGGACTGGGGTCTTTACACCAAGCTGACCTGGTTCCTGCCTATCTGAGGGAGCAGATGAACACCAGTTCGCCGGAACCCACCTGCTCGCCGGAGTACCCGCCCAGCACCGAGAGCACCTGGAACCCGGCGCGGTGGAGCAGATGCTCCGCCTCCCACCGGAAGGTGTAACGCATGATGAACTCCTGGACATGCCTTGAAGGGGCGTGTCCAGGGGATTCCACCGTGAATATCATCTGGCAGTGGACGATCTGCTTCACCGTGTCCACGGAAGGATTCCTGTATGTGACGGTGACAACCGACCCGTCGGGCATCGGGAAAGGCGGCTCTTCACCGAACTCCGCGGCCCTGCCGTAGTCGGTGAGTATCTCCAGGTCCGGGTCGAAAATGTCAAGAACGAACCTGCCCCCGGGTTCCAGGTGTTCTCTTGCGCAGCCAAGGGCGCTGAGCTGCTCCTCCACGGTGGCCAGGTGCTGGAACGGCCTGAAGGGAGTGGTTATCAGGCGGAACTTGCTTCCCAGATGGAAATCCGCCATGTCGCCCTGAACCAGGGAAACCCTGCTCCTGACATCCTCAGATTCCCGTTCCAGAAGCGCTTCGCAGTGCCCGAGCATTTCCGGGCTCAGGTCGAGGCCTGTGACATGTGCCCCTGACCTGGCGCAGGGAATAATTGTCCTGCCGGTTCCGCATCCCAGTTCCAGAACGCTTCCCCCCGCAGCCCGTGCCATCTGGGAGTAGAACAGTATGTCACTCCGGCCGGTTACCTCAAGGTGCCGGTGATAGAGGGCGGCGAAACCCCTGTAGAAGTCGGTGCTCAGATCATGTCCTCCCTGATGATGGAGAGAACCATCTGGTCGTGGAACTTCCCGGCGAAGAACACGCTCTGCCTCAGGGTCCCCTCCAGTGTGAAGCCCAGCCTTTCAGCAAGGCGAAGCGCCGGGGCATTGTCCGGATGTATCCTTGCCTCGATTCGGTTCAGGCGCAGCTCCCGGAAGGCGAAGGCGATTATCGCCTCCATCGCCTCGGTCATGTATCCCTGCCCGCGATATTCCTTCAGCAGTGTGAACCCCGTTTCAGCGCAGCAGTCCAGGAAGCTGAACGACTCGAAACCCGCTGTTCCTGTGAACTCTCCGGACCGCTTCTCCTCAATGGCCCACACAAGGCTTGTGCCCTCTTCCTGCCCCAGGGAGTAGTCCTCCACGATGCCCTGGATGCACTCCGGATCGTCAAGCGGGGTACCGATGTACCTCATGATGTCAGGGTCGCTGTAGCAGCGGAATATCCCGGCGGCGTCGGTGTCTCTGACCCGCCGGAGGACGACCCTTTCCACTTCCAGGACAGGGAAGGCTTCCGGCCAGATGGTATCAGCGGTCAGAGGGGCTTCCTTATTCCCACGATCAGGGAACTCCACTCGGTGGGTCGCCAGGCTCCGTCATCCCCGCGGGTAACGGTGACGGGCCGGGATGAATCTGCTCCCGAACAGCCCACGAAGATCTTCACCGAACCCTCCTCGGGAGATCCACTGTAGAGATTCGTCTCCATGGAGATGGTTTTCTCCTCGGGCAGCTGGTACCCGTTCTCCGGGGCGGTTCCCGAAAAGTACGATCTGGGCAGCCAGGGGGCTTCCTTCAGCTGACCCTTAGCAAGCCTCAGTATGCTCTCGGAGGTTCCCGGAGCAAGGAGCTTCATGGCCTCCAGGCCGGTATCGGGATCGCCGGCCATAAGGATCAGGGCCCCGATGCATCCTGAAACGGCTCCCTCCGGGGAAGCGGTGTATTCGGGAAGGTCCCGGGAGAATTCCTCCAGCGTAGCCGGGATCCTCTTCAGGGTGTGGTTCACTTCTCTGCCCCTTTCTTGTGCGCCTCAATGGCGCGATTGAAGACTTCTGTGAGTTCCCTGGCCGACCGCTCGGGTGAATGGAGGGAGAGCACCCTCTCCCTGCCCCTTCTGCCCATGGCCTCGGCCTCTTCAGGCGAAGCCAGCAGCCGCTGGATCATCTCCGTCAGGGATTCCGGGGAACCAGGTCTGGCCAGCAGCCCGGTCTCTCCGTGGGTTATCAGTTCAGGTATTCCTGAGATCGCCGTTGAGACCACGGGAACCCCCATGGCCATGGCCTCCATAATTGACACCGGTATGCCGTCCATGTCCCCTGTTGAGGACCTCACGCAGGGAAGCACGAAGAATCCAGCTTCAGATACGATCTTCAGGGTTTTACTGGAGGGCAGTGCACCGGTGAACTCAACAGGAAGACGCTCAGAGCGTAGCCTGTAATCATTAAGAAGCGTTCCGTCAGGATCTGAGCCGATAATTTTGATATGTAACTGCGGAAACTCTTCTTTCAAGTCACTCACTGCCATGAGGAGCACTTCGATGCCCTTTTTCTCCACAAGGCCGCTGGCAACACAAACACCATTAGCTAAGCTGGAAGGATTGACTCTCTCTGGCAGTTCAGCTCGGTTAACACCAAGCTTAACGACTGTTGCGTCCTTATTTGTGAAGCCCCTCTCTCTCATGTAAGATTTGTTGAAGTCGGAGATTGTAACTACTGCGTGTGCATCTCTCAGGACCCTCTTGAGTCGCTCAGTATCCTTTGGAACAAAGATATCTGTGGCATGGGTGGTTATCAGATAGGGCATTTTCAGGAGTTTTGAGAGAATTCTGGCTATGTGAGCCTGGTCCTTGGCGAAGTGCGAATGGATAACATTCGGTATCCAACCCTTGGGCAGAGCTCGGCAGGTTTCATTGGCTGTGAGAAAATAGCGGGTTTCACCCTCCTTCAGCGAAGAAAGAAAGACAGTGAGATGTGGCAGTGAATGCAGAAAAGGAAAGAACAAAGGCATCGACGATGAGGTAAAGAGACGAAAAGGCATACATCTGCTGATAGAGCAGCTGCATTTGCTCCCTGTTATGTCATTCCACAATTTATGGGAAGCATTGGTACTCTCCTCAGGTAGAAGCACATGAATATCATGGCCCATTTTCACAAGCTCTGCTATTTCCCTATGAACATAAGTCGGGAGGAAACCCAGGACATACAGTATCTTCACGGTGCTGCCATTTCATCAAGGAAACTTGCTAGACGCGGTATCGCGTACCTGGCGGAGAACTTTTTCTCGATAGGATCAATACTTCGGGGAAGGTTCAGATGACCAGTGGTCTGCCATTGATACTCGATTCTTTCAAGAATGATCGCAATATCTTCTGATCTGGGGGGGCAAATGTAACCGTTACCGTAATCACGTATTCTCTCTGCCATGTCGCCCTGAGGCGGCACGATACCGAGAACAGATCTGCCGGAGATAAGATATTCAGCGGTTTTTCTGGAATTCTTTAGCTCGCTTCCCGGTTTGTCTACAAGATAACCGACAAGGACATCGCAGCTTTTCTGGAAAGCGGGAACCTCATCCCATGCAAGTCTGCCGATGTGTTTGACTTTTCCTTTCATCGATTCAGTTGAAATCCTTTTGAGAGAATCATCATCTATCTTCCCAGCAATTTTAATCCTTATCATGGATCCTGAATTGCGTTTGTAGAAGAGTTCGAGTCCTTCGATCAGCTGATCTGGAGTCTGGTTCCCGAAAAAGTTTCCTGTAAGTCCCATTTCAAGGTGTTCCCCTGGATCCGCAGGTGGTGCTGGTTCACCCATACGATCCGGATCGTATGCATTCTCGGCGATGAAAGTGGGGGGACACTTGTCCCGATATCTGTTGATGAAATAACCCGTTGAACCCTCTGTTGTGGCGATCACTCCCCTGGCAGAGGATATGGTTATTCTTTCCAGATAGGATTCTATCAAGCGATTCAGTCTGCTAGGCCAGCTTACATTGCTGTCGGCAAGCCAAAGGTCTCCGAAAAAAGGGATGTAAGGTATTCCTGATATCCGGGAGATCTTTCTTGCAATGAGATGGAGGGAATGGTGGGGACCTCTTGAGATAATGCAATGAGGTGGTGTCTCATTGATGATTTTCAAAGCTAGTGGGAGAACTTCTCTCTTCCAGGTAATCAGCCTGTCTGGGATATTTACATAGTAGTTCCTCACGTATGCCCCGAACTCTTTAAGAATCGGCGGTATTCTACTGCCAGATGACGAGAATCCAGAGGGTTTTCCAGGATTTGAACGGCCGTGGGGTATACGAAAAACACTTAATCCATCAGGAAGGTAAGAAACAGTTGCTTCGTCAGTGTCCATTCCACAAGGGTTCGAGGCGGTAAGTGCAATAACTTCCCAGCCACTTGAAGGCAGATACTTGCACATGTTAATCACTGATTGAGTACCTCCCGTAGAGAGGGGGGGAAACGTATAGGAAAGGAGAAGCACTCTTTTCATTTTTTCAGCTTTCGATAGACTGCGTTGAGAAGCGAGTGCTGTCGTTCCCAGTTGTATTTACTGAGAGCCATTTCCCTGCCTGACCTTCCATATGCAATCCTTCTTTCAGGGCTTTCATGCAACTGTACGATAGCATCAGATACTTCTTCTTTACAACTTGTGTTCAAGGTCAAACCACAGGCCGTTTCTCGAATAACTGATTGGAGTTCCGGGAAACTGCTTGACACAACTGGAACGGAGGCCATCATATACTCAAATAACTTGTTAGGCAGCGAATAGTAATTGTTCAGACAAGTGTTCTCAAAGAGAATCACTCCGATGTCTGCATCAACTGTATACGATGCAAGCTCCTCCGAAGGCACGGGGGGAAGGAAATGCACTGTTCTGTCAAGTTCTTTCTCGGAAACAAGGTTATGCAAAGCTCCATTCATAGCATCCATCCCGATCAACACCAGATGAATATTCTTGTAGACTATTCCTTCCATGGCCTTGATCAACTGTTCCAATCCTCGGCCGGGTGAAAAAACCCCTTGGTAAAGCACTATCGTGTTTTCAGCGGGAATCCCTAATTGAGCTCTGAGCAATCCCCTTTCTGGAAGTGCGAGGAGTTTCTCAGGGCAGTTCATCAATACTTCAACATTTTTCAGATCAGGATAAGTTTGAACCATGGCATTCGCCCTCATCGGCGTAACTGCAATGACTGCATCACATTTGAGGATGAAACGCCGCTCAATGTTTCTTAATCGTAGTCTGTTGAACCAATTGGTTCGGTACAGGTACTTTGTTGATTCAAGCCAAAGCTCGTGGCTGTCGTAGACCAGCCTGGCCCGGTTCCTCGCCGCGGCGATACCGCAGATCTCCAGGGTGTCCAGGTCGTTGGCATGGTATACATCCGCCCGTGCATTCAGGGCGGCATTCCTGAGCCTGAGCTCCCAGGGAATGTCCCGCTGGAGATCGGCGACGAACCGGCGGAGGGGATTGCTCCTGACGGACCTTACCAGCCGGGCCTTCAGGGATGTGTCCTCCCTGGCGGAGACCCGGGCCACCTTTTCCCGGAGCAGTTCCTTTTTTCGGCTGTATATCCTGGGACGGACTATGGTGACCCGCCCTTCTGACTCCCGGGGGGGAGCCCCTTTTTCAGGCATGGCTATCACCGTTACCCTCCAGCCGTCCTCGGCCAGGGCCTTCATTTCCTTCTTCACCCTGGCGTCGTTGGAGAGCCGGTTCTTCACTACCATGCATACATGGGGGTCCCTGACCATCTGCCTTCCTTTCCGCTCTGCGGGAACATAATCCCTCCCGGCTTCCGGCGGAATATGACTTTAATCCGCCGCTTGGCTATACTTTCATTTTCACGGGATTCGCAGCCTGGGGGGAGTTCATTGAAAACAGCCTTCGTGATGCTCGGGCTCAGGGATCACAGCACAGGCGGGTACGCCTTCAACTTCCGTATGGCCGATGCCCTAGAAGCGGCGGGTCACACGGTGGATGTGATTCATTATCGAACCGTTCCCGGGAGGGTAAGGGGAAGCCGCCTGCTCGGTTCCTTCCATGTGCTCCGGCGGGTTATGCGGGGCAAACCCGACCTGCTGGTGGTGAGCAAGAGCTACAGCTTCATGGCCCCTCTGCGTCTTCTGCTGCCCATGCTGCGCATTCCCGTTCTGTACATGGTGCATCATCTGGAGTGGCACGACAGGGGGGAAGAGGTACCCGAGTCAAGGAAGAGGCTTGTGAGGTGGTTCGTCTCCTCGGGAGACAGGGTGTGGGTGAACAGCGGCTGCACCGCCTCGGATGTGTGCGCCCTGGGCATTCCCGTGGAGCGGCTGGCGGTGATACCCCCTGGGTATGACCCGTTCCCGGTTCCGCCGTATCAGGAGAGGGAACTGCCGGTGAAGCTCCTGTCGGTGGGTACACTCTGCCCCAGGAAGGACCAGATCACCCTTCTGAATGCATGCCTTTCCCTGGACAGGAACGATTATCAGCTTCATCTCCTGGGAGACGAGGCGGCGGACCCGGCATACTCTGCCAGGGTCAGAGAGCTTGCCGGCTGTCCTTCCCTGAGGGACAGGGTGTTCTTCCACGGGCATCTTGCGGTTGAGGGGCTCAGGGAGTTCTACGGCTCCGCCCATGTGCTTGTGAACCCCTCCAGGTGGGAAGGCTACGGGATGGCGGTGGTGGAGGCCCTTCAGTCCGGGCTTCCGGTGGTTGCCGCCGATGCCGGGGCGGTACCGGAACTGGTGGAGAACGGTGTAGACGGCTTCCTTTTCCCCCCTGGGGATGCGGCCGCCCTCGCCGGATGCCTGGAAAAACTCATATCTTCAGGAACATTGAGGAACGATCTTTCCAGAATGGCTTTGGAAAAGGCCGGAAAGCTGTTCACCTGGGCTGATACGGAAAGGGAATTCGTCTCCCTGGCGGAGAGTCTGGGTGAGAAAGGCGGAGGAATTGACCCCTGACAAGAAACTGCTGGTGGCCAAGTTCGGAGGCACCAGCCTCGAGAGCGTTGAGAGAAGGCTTCAGGCGGTGGAGCACTGCAGGAAGCTGCTGGAGGAGTCGAAGAAACTGGTGGTGGTGGTGTCGGCCATGGGCAGGGAGGGCGATCCCTACGCCACGGATACTCTCCTTCAGCTGCTGCCGGGCGGTTCCAGCTCCCTGGAGAAGGACAGGCTCATGGCCTGCGGTGAGGTCATAAGCGCCATCGTCATGGCATCGGCCCTGAGGGAGAACGGTATAGAGGCAGAGGCCCTCACAGGCTGGGAGGCCGGTATCGAGACCGACGGGGTCTCCGGGAACGCCAGGATAGTAAGCGTGGACACCGGAAGGATAACCGACTCCCTCTCCCGGAACAGGGTCGTGGTCATTGCCGGTTTCCAGGGCATTGCCCCCGGGGGTGAACTGAACACCCTGGGCAGGGGAGGAACCGATACGTCGGCGGTGGTGCTGGCCGTTGCCCTGGAGGCCGACGAGGTGATGCTTTACAAGACAGTGGAATCGGTGTTCACCGCCGACCCGGAGAAGGTACCCGCCGCCAGGCGCATAGAGCGGATCTCCGCCGAGGATCTCCGTCAGATGGCCTGGCAGGGGGCCAAGGTCGTCCACCCCAGGGCGGCGGAGGCTGCGTTGTCATCAGGGTTGAACCTCCAGGTTCGCTCGTTCGCCACCGGCAGGGTGGTCACCAGCGTTGTTCCCAGGCCGCTGGAGGACACGAGGTACATCATGGGCGTGGCCTCGGGGCCGGTGGTCACCGGGTTTACCGTCACCGGTTCGGGGAAGCCCTCGGCATTCTTTTCCAGGCTCTTCAGGAGCGTGGCGGACAGCGGTGTCTCCATGGACATGTTCAGCGTTCGCGACTGCAGCGCATCCTTCACCGTTCCGGTGGATTCCTCCGAAGCGGTATCGTCGCTGCTGGATTCCATGGGGTACTCGCATTCCTCGGTAAGCCCCTGCGCAAAGGTCTCCATCGTGGGAGCGGGCATGCACGGCCTCCGGGGCGTGATGGCCCGGTTCTGCGAGGCCCTGGACCGTTCCGGAATAGACGCCCTTCAAACGGTGGACTCCCACGCGACCATAAGCGCCCTTGTAAGGCTGGATCAGCGGGATGAAGCCCTCTCCAGCCTTCACGGGGAGTTCGTGGAATGAACGGCCTGGAAGCTGCGGTCATGGCGGTGGTGCAGGGCCTCACCGAGTTCCTTCCCGTGTCCAGTTCCGGCCATCTTGCCCTGGCCTCCGGAGTGCTCCAGGTTCCGGAAGGAGGGCTTGCATTCGACATAGTCCTTCACCTGGGAACGCTGCTGGCTGTACTGGTCTTCTACGGCAGGGATCTTATCGCCATCGCCTCCGGTTCCATCAGGGGCGAACGGAAAAGCCTTATCCTGCTGGGAACCATAGCCGCGGCAACGGTTCCCGTGGCGATCTTCGGCATACTGGCCGGGGACTTCATCGAGGGTCTGTTCAGGAACCTCTACTTCGTCTCCGCCGCCCTTGCCTTCACAGGGGCGGTCCTCTTCTTCGCAGGGGAGAGTCCCCCGGACAGGAAACCCGGTGTCTCCTTCCGGCAGGGGGTGACAGTGGGGCTCTTTCAGACACTGGCCCTTTTTCCTGGAATCTCCAGGTCAGGCACGACGATCTGCGCCGGGCTCAGGGCCGGTCTTTCCCGGGAGGAGGCCGCCAGGTTCTCTTTCCTTCTGTCGATACCCGCCATAGCCGGGGCAGCCGTCAAGGAGATCCCCGGAGCTGAATGGTCCATGGCCCCCTCGGTGCTGCTCACGGGATTCATCGTTTCAGCCGTGGTGGGTCTCGCCGCACTTGCACTGCTTGTAAGGTTCGTGAAGAGGGGCAGGATAAGGGGTTTTGCCTGGTACTGCTGGGGGGTCTCCATTTTCGGTCTTATCCTTGCCATAAGCAGCGGGGGAGCGTGATGGAACCAAGGAAGAGGCCCCTTTGCGATCACGACCTTATACAGGAGTTCATTGCCCGGTGCGCCACCGCAAGGCTTGGTCTCCTTTCCATGGGGGAGCCCTATGTGGTTCCGGTGAATTTCGTTTACCATGAGGGAAGCGTCTTCTTTCACTGCGCCTGCGAAGGCCGCAAGCACGAAGCCCTCTCCTCCGGAGAAAGGGTCTGCGTGGAGTTCGACGAGACCCTGGGTACCGATGTTCCAGGGGCGGACACCTGGTACAGGAGCGTTATCGCCTGGGGTGAGCCCCGTTTCGTGGAAGATATCCCCGGGAAGAAGCGCGTACTGGAAATGCTCTGTCTGAAGTACCTTGGAGAAAGACGCCGGATCACAGATAGTATGGCGGAGGGTACCTGCGTGGTGGAGATCCCCCTGGACACCGTTACGGGAAAGGAGAACCTTCCGTGATCCTGCTGGCCGCGGTACTGTCGTTCTGGTCCTCAGACTGGTATGAAGCCTATTCCAGGCTCGACTGGGCGGAGATGGACTCCGTGGCCGCCGGATACACCCGGGACGCAGGGCAGCTTGCCGAGGCGGCAATAGCCGCCTATGGAGCCGGTGAAGGCGACCCTCTGGCCCTGGCAAAGGAGGCCGTGGATATGGATCCCGGCGACTTCAGGGGATGGACCGCCCTTGCCCTGGTTGAGATGAGGGAGGACAGCCTCTTCATGGACAGCCTTTTCAGCCAGGCCTTCAGCAGGTGCGCCGAACCTGATCCCGTGCTTCTTGAGATATACGCCTACTGGATGCTTTCCATTCTCGATTTCGACTCTGCGGTGGAGCATGCTTCCCTTGCGCTGGAGGCGGACCCCTCCTTCGGTCCCGCCTGGCTGACACTTTCAATGGCATACATGGACATGGGCAGCCCGGAGCTTGCCATGGAGGCTTCCATGGCATCGATGGAGGTGCAGCCGGAGAGCCCGGCCCTGGTTCATCAGTGCGCCATGGCCATGGAAGCGGTGGGTCATGCCGATCAAGCGGAGGAGGCATACTCCAGGGTCATAGCCATGGATCCATCCAGGATAACCGCATACGCAGACCTGGGCCTTCTGTACGAGGCCACCAAGAGGAGGGGCCAGGCGTTGAAGGTTTACAGGGACCTTTTGGAAGTGGCCCCGGAATACGCTTGGGCCTGGGGGCAGATCGGGTCTCTTCAGCATGATCTGGGCAGGACCCACCTGGCGGACAGCTCCTTCAGCAGGGCCATCGACCTGAATCCCGGTGATCCATGGCCTTATTACAGGCTTGGCAGGCTGAGGAGCGCGGCGGATCCCGGGTCTGCAAGGGAACTGCTGGAGGCGGCGGTGGAGCTTGATCCGGGCTATTCCAGTGCCTGGCAGGAACTGGCCTTCGTGTACGAGACCCTGGACATGATGCCGGCGGCGGCATCGGCGCTTGAGAGGTGCATCGAGATAGCCCCTGAGGCATGGCTGATGGGAGAGCTTGGTTATGTCAACGAGGTGATGGGGGAATACGATGAAGCCGCGGCGGCCTTCCAGGGAAGCGTGGATATGGACGACCAGTACCTGTACGGCTGGCAGCGCCGGGGCGAGGTGTTCCTTGTCCAGGGCGATTCCCTGGCGGCTGCTGAATGGTATCGCCTTGCCCTTGGAACACTGAACCGGGATGATCCCTGGATAAGCTCCAGGCTGGGGACACTGATGGCCGCTGCTGGGGAACCGGACTCCGCGGTCATCTTTTTTCGAAGGGCCACTGAACTGGATCCCGGGAGCCCTGATAACTGGCTGAACCTGTCCCGTGCCCTTTCCTCCTCGGCTTCCGAAGAGAATCCTGTCTTTCCGCTGGATTCAGCGCTGGCGAGGGGCGGGGATTCCCTGGCGGTAACCGCCGAGAGGATCCTCATACTCGACGGCAGGGGAGAGGATACCGGCCCTCTTCTTGAGGAAGCCCTGTCCAGATGGCCGGATATCTGGGTACGCGGGGGCTGGAGCGCGTTCCAGAGCGGTTTTTACTCAAGGGCGCTCGCCATGGCCGACAGGGCTCTGATCTCCCCTCCCGATGACCTCTGGGCCGTGATCAGCCTGGGTGAGCTTTTCGGAGAACTGGGTGATGATGATGCCATGTCACTGTGCTACTCCCTGGCTTCCGAATCACCCCTGAGGACCCCTGATCACACTGTGAGCATAGCGAACCATTACTTCAGGATTGAGGATTACTCCGTTTCCATCGAGCTGCTCCTGGAGGAATACTCCCGCGATACGGCCAACCAGCAGGTGGCCACGGCGCTGGCTGAGGCCTATCTCTTCGACGACCGCCTCGACGAAGCGGAGGAGGTGCTTCTCAGGGTAATAGAGGACGATCCCTTCTCCGTCTACTCGATCTGCTATCTGGGGCTCATCGAGGAGAACAGAGGCAACCCACAAGGCGCGGCCTCACGGTATCTAGAGGCCCTTAGGCTGGAGCCCGGCTACAGCTATGCCGAGGACAGGCTTCTCTTCATATCCGGAGAGGATTACGATCCCCACAGAAGAAGGGCCATGAACAGGAAGATCGACTGGAGCCTCTGGCTCAACCTCTCCTCCACCGGGGGCAACACCGAAGAGAGATACTACGGTGGTGGAGGCAACATCTCCTGGAATTACGGCGGCGGAAGTTCGTTGAGCTTCGAAGCGAACGGGACCGTGGAGATCAAGGATGACCGCGACCTTCGGAGGACCGCCTGGACGTCGCTGTCGGCGGAGCATTTCCTTACCAGCCATCTCTACGGGGGAGCCAGCACCAGCTGGGACAGGCAGCCGCTCACCGTTCGCCCCTGGCAGGTAAGTTCATACTTGGCAGCCGGGTGGAAGAGCTGGCCCTCTGACTGGATCTGGGTGGCCCCGGAGGCGGGAGCAGGTCTGGTCAATACAAGGTGGAGCACTGAGGAAGACCGCACCGACGAATGGACGGTTTACGGTTCGGTGAGCGTGTGGGCAATGACCAAGGTTGACTGGCTTCCCTCGCTCTGGCTCTCCGGTAGCGTCTACCTTCCGCCGGCGGACACATCCGACCTTGTTGCCAGCGGGGTGGCGGAGCTCGAGTTCACGCTGCCCGGCCCGCTCTCACTGGTTTCCGGTGTCTCCCTGGACTACACCAGGACACCGGTAGTGGAGACCTGGGAGCATCTGGATTCCGAGGTTTACCTGAGGCTAAGGCTTTAGGACCACCAGCGAAGCAGTTGCCGAAAGACCCCCTGATTCGGCCATCACAAGAAGGATCCCCGAAGGCGCTCCGGTGATGAAGAACTGGCACGGTTCTCCGGGAACCGCAGTGGAATGGCTTTCCCACACCATCCTTCCTGACAGGTCCCACGCCCTTAACGTAAGCTCTCCGGTGAAGCCCCTGGCTGTGACCGACGGGTTCACCGAGGGCGATTCCGCGGTGAGGATCGCCGCGCCTTCATTCCCCTGGATCCCCGACGGGTCGTAGCCGATCGCCTTCATCCTGTTGTCCCCTGTACACACCATGAAGATCCTCTCTCCATCGGGATGGATCTCCAGGTTCACTGGTTCTCCAGGAACCGCGATGGTACCCAGGAAGGAGAGATCGCCGGTGGAGTAAACAACAAGACCGCCGCCGTCTGCGTCCACCCCGTACAGGTAAGGCAGCTCGGGAAGGGCGGCCATGTAGGCGGGAGCTTCGCCGGTGCATGAGAAAGTGGTGTCCAGGCCGAGGTTCCCTGTATCGACAACTCCGATAAGGTCCCAGTCGGTGCTGGAAAGGTAGAGCCATTCACCGCAGCCTGATACGGCGGAGGCCATGGAGTCCATCCCGCTGCTGAACCGTGTAACGGAAAGGGTTCCGGCGTTGATCACGGTCTCTTCCGGGCTGGCGGCGTCAGCGGCGTATACATAGTTGTCGCATGGGGATACTGAGAGTGAATGCAGGGAGTTCCCGGCCCAGAACACGGTTTCCACTGAGGAGGTCTGGGTGCTGATCACCGTTACCATCCCGCCTGAGTGAGAGAGAAAAACCCTTTCGTGTTCTGCGCTGAGAACCATGTCCACAGGGGCTGGCTGTACCGGGAAGCTGCCGGTTACCTCCAGTGTCGCTGTGTCGACTACATGCACCATTGAGTTCTCGGAGTCCGCAACGTAGAGCACTTCCCCGTTCCCGCTGCACTCCACCGCCGATGGGGTTCCGTCGATGCTGACCAGACCGGCGAGATCGAAGGAGTCGTAGCCAAGAATGTCCACAGCCGTGGCGTATCCGAACTCCACCGCGGCGTAGGCTCTGGTTCCGTCAGGGGATATGCACAGATCCACAGGGTCGTTCCCCACCGAGATGGAGCCGAGAAAAGTGTCTGGAAACTGACCCTGAATGAAAACCATCGCGATAGAGATGCAGCAGATCATCTGATCCTCCGTTGCTAGCGCCTGAGAAGCTCAGTCGCAGGGGTGGAGAGTATCTTCCTGAAGAAGAACCAGGCCGAGAGAGTGGAAGTTGCCAGAACAAGCCCCAGACCCGCCGAGAGCCACCCCACGGGGAAAACCGCCAGAGAGTCCACCGCCACCCTCAGCGCAGGTACCAGGCTCAGCATTGCGGAGCTTACCAGTGAGGCAAGACCGCAGCCCAGCAGACCCCCGGTGACGGAGGTTACCAGGGACATCAGGAAGATCTGGAAGGCGAAGATGGAGACCAGTCTGTCGCGCCTGGTGCCCAGTGCAACAAGCACCCCCAGGGCGTAGGACCTGTTCTTCAGGTCAGCCACAAGGGTGTGTATCGCGCTGGCCACCGCGGAGGCCAGTATTGCTGCCGCAAGGGCGCCCAGTGCCGCGGTGACCACTCCCACAAGCAGTTCGGCCTTCTGGGCGATGCCCCTCCTCGTTTCCGCCTGCAGGCCCATCCCCTCGGCGAATCTCACTATCTCCGGCACGTCCTCAGCGGCTTTCGCGGTCACCATCAGGGCGCTGTAGGTATGCTCCTCGCCGGGGAGGTACATGGTGTTCACCTGTTCAACGAACTCTATTGGCACCGCAAGGGCGAAGAGGGCCATATTCCTGGAGGTGCCCACTATTTCAGCCCTTACATTCACCGGCGGAGCCTGGAGGGATGCCAGGGAACTGGATCCCACGTTCACCCTGCATTCCAGTCCCAGAACACCCTCGGGAGTAAGGCCCATGAGCCCGTTGGACTCGGCGAAACCTGCATTGTAAAGGATCAGAAGATTCTCGCTGAGAATGATCGGCAGGGGTCTTTCGGCGCTGTCCGCCAGGGTGTAGCTCCATGTCACGTTCTCGAGTATGGAATCGGGCACGAAGGCGTCGGTCACACCCTCCAGGGTGATGTCCGTATAGTAGTTCCTTCCCCCGAGGAGCCCCCTGAGGTACGCGGGGACCCTGGCGTAGACCTGGGGGTCTATCCTTTCCACCAGGGGGTGCGTCTCCAGTGTGTCGCGGACCTGGTCGGTGATGGCCGCCCCTCCCCTCTCGGTCTGGAAGAAGCCGGCCTGTACCCCCAGCGGGGTAACCCTTACCTGTTCCTCGGGAAGGTCCGAGGAGAGGAACCTCTGGAGGATTGACCCGACACCCAGGCCTATGGAAATGAAGAACACCAGCAGGAGGGCGGCAACAAGCAGCATTCCCTGGCTGAAGACATAATCTTTCCAGTGACCCCTGTTCCACAGTGAAACGGCCCTACGCATCTGTTTCATGGAGAACCCCCTCCCTGAGTTCCAGGACCCTGTCAGCCCTGGACAGGACACGTTTCGAGTGGACCACGGCAATCATTGCGAAACCCCTTCGGCTCCTGAGCGAATCCAGGAGATCGAACAGATTGTTCTCGCTCTCCTCGTCAAGGCTTGCGGTGGGCTCGTCGGCCAGGAGGATCTCAGGGTCGTTCACCAGTGCCCGGGCCGAAGCCACCCTCTGCCTTTCCCCTCTTGAGAGGAACCTGGAAGGGGTGGTGTCGTTCCTGAGGCCCAGCATCTCCATAACTTCCAGCGCCGAGTTCCGCGTATCAGGGGTCTCCGTACCGCTGAACACCGCCGGCAGGAGGATGTTGTCCAGTGCCGGGAGGTTGGGGAGAAGGTGGAAGTCCTGGAATATGAAACCCAGTTTCTGTCGGCGCAGTGTTGAGAGCTCTCTCTGGGAACATTCCCGTATGTCGGTTCCGCCTATTCGGAGGGAACCCTGGAAGTTCATGTCCAGTGTGCCCAGTATGCCCAGCAGGGTTGATTTCCCAGTTCCGCTCCTGCCGGTGACGGCGCAGAACTCCCCGGGGGAGAGGGACAGGCTCAGCCCGTGGAGAACCTCCCTGCGGTCAAAGGCCCTGGAGATCGATTCGGCTTGGATAACAGGCGCTGTCATTCAGTTCATACCTTCCGCAAGGGTAAGGGCCATGGAGAACAGGCTGTCGGCGGTAATCCCCGAATTAGCCAGTTCCATGTTCACCGTGAGCACTCCGCCGTCCCTTCCGGCTAGACCCATCGAGGCCTGGATGATGTCCTCCGGCGGGTCGGGCCAGGTTATCCCTATGGCGAGGCCGGTGGGTTTCACCGCTGCTGCGGCGTCCTTGTACCCCTGCCACCAGTCTATCTGCCTTTCAAGGGGAAGGAGCGAGAGGAAACCGAAGAGATTGCCGGGGAAGAGCACCGTAACGTGGCAGTCTTCCGGTATCACCGAGCGGAGGGCCTCGTCGGCGGCAAGGGAGTTGTCTTCATCGAGGTTCAGCCAGGTGCCCATGGTGACATGGGGAGCCGGGCCTATGTAAAGTGCCGTCCAGCCGTTCCTTTCCGCCACAGCGGCCCTGGCGTAGCCCTGCTCGGAGACCAGGTCGACCCTGGACTCCTGCTGCCGCGGGTCCAGGTCCAGCTGCCTGGCGGCCAGCGCCGCTGCGTATTCCGCGGATACGTTCCTTGAAAGGAGGAGAAGCTGGGGCTCCAGGGTGGTTATGTCCACCCCCACCAGTGTGACACCCACGGGTCCTGATTTCAGCAGGGAGTCGGCAATGGAGAATCCCTGGAGGTATTCGCCGGCCAGTTCACGGAATTCGCCGTTGAAACCCTGCTCCAGATGCACATGGATCAGGGCCGTACCGGGCACCGCGGACAGCTCAGGTACGGGACCGCCCCCTCCGCATCCAGCCAGAAAGACCAGGAAGAGGCTTGCTTTCAATATGTTAAGATATTTGTACCCCATACCGTTGACACCCTCCAGTCGGAGATATAGTTTTCAGCCCGGATGTGAATTATGAAGAAAAAACCCTCTTCCCAACAGTCACCGGGAATTCACCTCCTGAAACCTTGACGGGTGCGGGGCCCGATAGTATTATCGCTGTCCTGCGCTGGCGTAGCTCAATTGGCAGAGCAGCTGATTTGTAATCAGCAGGTTGCGGGTTCAAGTCCCATCGCCAGCTCCAGTGGTTCGTATGCGCGTAAGCGCCAGTGTTAGAATAGATTGTGGCGAGGTTCCCGAGCGGTCAAAGGGGGCAGACTGTAAATCTGTTGGCGGATGCCTTCGGTGGTTCGAATCCACCCCTCGCCACCACGGTCAGAGCGGGAGTAGCTCAGTTGGCAGAGCATCAGCCTTCCAAGCTGAGGGTCGCGAGTTCGAACCTCGTCTCCCGCTCCAGGCCGAAAAAACAGCGCCTGTTCGTAAGGATGGTCGCCCACGTAGCTCAGTCGGTAGAGCGCGTCCTTGGTAAGGACGAGGTCAGCAGTTCAATCCTGCTCGTGGGCTCCAGCCTTTACAGGTGCACAAGTGCGATTTAAGGAATCGGAAACAGCCCACAGGCGTAAACCCTTGCCGAGAGTAGGAGTAGCTCATGGCCAAAGAAAAATTCGAGAGGACCAAACCCCATGTGAACGTGGGCACCATTGGTCACATTGATCACGGTAAGACAACTCTTACCGCGGCAATCACCAAGTGTCTCGCCACGCAGAACCCCAATGTGAAGTACGTGGCGTTCGACCAGATCGACAACGCTCCCGAGGAGAAGGCCCGTGGTATAACCATCGCCACCTCCCATCAGGAGTACCAGAC
>Ga0209203_1000951_pt1 | contig 22416 bp, 18 predicted proteins | sample AD_UKC109_MetaG_FD_184423 | JGI IMG/M metagenome (GOLD analysis project Ga0209203, IMG submission 184423) | Active sludge microbial communities of municipal wastewater-treating anaerobic digesters from Hong Kong - AD_UKC109_MetaG (SPAdes)... | ecosystem: Engineered > Bioreactor > Anaerobic >... | reverse complement strand
TTCAAACTGTCAGAAGAAGGATTTGCGAACACACTTTATGCTCCTTATGCACCCGAATACACACCGGTACCCGTCAAGGCAATCCCCTATGCAATGTGGACAAACAGAACCCCCGGCGATATGACAGTCTGGATAAACGCGCTTAAATAGCCTAAAACCAAGCAAACTGTGCAACAATCCCTGGGACTGTTGCACAGTTTGTTATATTTGTAAGCTATTTGTTGGAGACTTCTCCCTGGAAGCAATGGCTTATTGTGTTGTGGTCACTGCCGGGAAGAAAATCGGGATTCCTCATCTGGACCTGGTCTCCGCCTGCCAGTACTGTTCCGGCACCGATTACCAATAAAGCAACAATCAATGATACTGCAATTATTTTTTTCATAACACTACTCCTTTCCAATACTTATATATTCGAAAGGTTGTTGATTTTTTCAGGGGGCACTATTCAGGATTTCAATTCCCTTGGTTTCAAAGCCGAGGCTATCGCAGTAATCAATATGATTGATACAACCAGTTCAAGTGTTCCATTCACTGTTCCGACAGATACCAGGATATTGGCAACCTCAAGCCTTGTTATTTCCAATGCATTTGCAAAGACATCCTTGAAGAATATATATGCAAGTCCCAGGAAAAGAACTGTATTTGTAAGAGATCCGGTGCCTGCTGCAAGCACTGTTCCAAGGCTCTTGCCCTTCAGCCCGGTGAAGAGCCATATTCCTACACCGATTATTGCAGCAATAAGAATAATGAACATGAAGTATGTTCCAAAACCGCCTCCGGCACCAATCAGGTCAATTAGTTTGTAAATTGAATATCCCAGCATACCGGCACCTATTATAAACAGAATTGCCTTTGATATTCCTTCCGGAACCTTTCTTGACCACTTGTATACAAATGCACTTACCAAACCTATAAGAACCCTGGGTACTATGGCATTTACAACAACAAGTGCATAGTTTCTGAATTCACCGGTGGCCCATGCGAATCCAAATGTAGGGTCCGCAGGTGCCTGTGTGACACTCAATATGCCGAAGAACAAACCTACTGCCATTCCGACGTATGGTCCTCCGTAAATTGCGCCCAGTATTACCGGTATATGCAATGTTGTAGCCAGGATAGGCCCGAATCTTATGAACCCGACCTGTGGGATGAAGTACATGACAAGAACAATCGCACCAAGTATGGCCGAAAGTACCTGTTTGTAAGTTCTGTCCGATGATTTCATGATTACCTCCGCTTCAGCTCCTTTTCAGGATGCCGATCGAATAAAAATCCGATAAATTTTGATGTCCGGTTCCAGGTGGATACCGGCAGTTGGAATATAACACATATACCATGCCCATGCAACACAAATCACCAATGGAATAATTACCTCAAAGGTGAATATTCACCTCTGAGGAAAATATTCACCTTTGAGGTAATTATTTCATATCTGTATGCAAGAAATAAGACTGCGGGGGGCGCAGCCTTATTAAGGGGAATTTGGGGTTAGGTTAATAAATTGTAATTTCATTATAGTAATCAATTGTGAATATACTGTTATATAAATATGAATATTCTATGAACTTTACAGGTAATGTATAATACTGGCATGAAGTATTTTTATGAGTGTGAATTTCTGGTAGCCGGAGCAGGAATAGCCGGAATTTGTGCCGCTGTGCAGGCTGGCAGGCTTGGGATCGATACTGTTATCGTGGAAAAGGAAATGACCCTGGGTGGAAATGCCGGTCCATTGCTTGGCGTAGGTCCTTCCGGTGCCCATGTGAACAACGAATTCTATACCGAAACAGGAATTGTCATGGAAATTGAAGAACGGCTTAGCAAGGAAGGAGCAAGGCCTGCCGAGAACTACATGGCCCTCAATACATCTGTATTATGGGACAGGGTGGTTTCGGATATGCTAAGGGAAGCCGGGGTTCGTATTTTCAGAAAACATCTGGTTGTCTCGTCCAATGTACAGAATTCATCAATTCAATCGGTTGGTGTTCTTAACATTGAAAATCTTGATGAACTGGAGTTTAGAATCAACGGTTATGCAATGGATGCAACCGGCGATGCCCATCTTGCTTTCCTGTCAGGAGCAGAGACCGTCATGGGCCAGGAATCAAGGGCAGAGACAGGTGAAAGAAGTGCTCCTGAAAAAAGAGACAACACCATTTCAGCTGCGAGTCTGATGGCAATAACCGTGGATACCGGGATATCAAAACCATTTGTTCCACCAAAAGGCACACCCCCCTGGAATCCGGCGAAACCGGCAAACACATTTGACCCGAAAAAGAAATACAATTATATCTTTCAGGTGGATGAAGGCGGTGAAGAGCATGGCCTGAATTCCCTGACTTCCCCCCAGGCACTGTATGAAAGCCTGGTGGAGCGAATCTATTCAATATGGAATTATTTCAAGAACATAAAATACAAGGGCCTGGCACAAACCCACGAGCTCATATGGATAAGTCCAATCCTGGGCCGCAGGGAATCAAGGAGAATCGTCGGTGACTATATGCTTACACAGACCGACATTGAAGAGAACAGGGACTTCCACGATGCAGCAGGCTTCGGTGGTTTTTATCTTGACTATCATCCACCTTCATCAGACGGTGGGTATGAAACGGTATTCTACTATAACCCTCTGCCATACCAAATCCCTCTTAGATGTCTGTACTCCAGGAACATCAGAAATCTTTTTTCAGGTGGCAGAGCCATATCTGCAACGCACCTTGCCTTTACCAGCACAAGGGTCATGCGCACAGGCGGCCTTCTCGGACAATCAGCGGCAAGTGCTGCATATTTGTGTCTGAAAAATCAGGTGAATCCTGTCGATATAGCTACATCATTTATTGATGATTTCCATATGCTGTTAAAGAATAACGATGTTTTCATACCGGGTGTAATTGCAATGGCCCCATCCAATCCTGTGAAATCAGCATTGATATCAGCAACAAGCGAGGCCTCCCTGGGTGGTTTACCTGACCCATCTTCATTGATATATACTAAAAATCCGGTTGAGGCAAAAATATATTCAATTCCTGAAAAGATAGATAAGCTAATGCTCAAAGTATGGAACAAGAGGAAGACCGCAGGCAGCATTGAGCTTACAATATCATACGGAAAGACAGCAGGATTCATTCTCAATGAGCCGGATTTTAATAAAGATTCAGCGGAATACAACTTTCATTATCCCGAAAGAGAGAATGAAGTCAGCAACTTCGATGTCATCTATACAAAGCAAATGAAAATACCTGCTCACTATCATGGGTGGGTTTCTTTTGACTGCGGACTTGCACAACTTGAACCCGCAGACAGAAAGACGGTTCGAAAATGTCTGAAAATAAAAGCCACCGGGAATGTTGATATAGCACTGAATGGTGCTCCTCCTGATTTCATTGAAGGTGACAGTATCCCGCTTCTTTCCATGGAACCGGCATATGTATATGGCTCTGCACACAATATACGGGATGGTGTAATTCACCGTGAAGGCATCGGCATTTTACATCAGTGGATAAGTTCGCCATATAATCCCCTGCCTCAGTCACTGACAATTGGGTTCGGCCGGACAGTAACCATCAGCCAAATTGATATTATCTTTGACTCAACGGAAAAAAGCGAAGCGGATATGTTCTACTGTAAAGGCGAACTTGCTTCACCCAAGCTTGTAAAATCATATTCATTGGATGCTATATTATCTGACTCTTCCAAAACCATTTATGAAACAAAGGACAACAGACATCGCTTCAATAAAATCAGACTGACCGAACCTGTTGAAGCGGATTCAATTCGCATTACTGTATATTCAACTGTAAAAGGCGGTAATCCTGCAAGGATATATGAAGTTAGGGTCAGGTGATGGAATTGTATCTATTTTGAACCTCTCATGATTGAAATCACCATGCCAAGCTAATATTTCTCTAAAAAGCCTGACGCGGTCATTATTTGGGGGCTCTCAATATCAAGATTTTCAAAATCTCTGTCTCCAGTGATAAATATATCAACATCTTCAATAATTGCCGAGTATAAAACCGGATAATCCTTTTTATCTCTAATAATAAATAAACTTTCCTCCATATTTACAGGGGTGTAAACCAGTTCATAAGGTAACGCAGCTAAAAATTCATCAAGTGCCTCTTGCTTGTTTCTAAATTTTCTTTTCACCACTTCAGTTAGCTCATCTAAAACGAATGATGATATTACAAGTTTATGATTCTCTGTTATCCTTTGAATTAGTAGATCCATCTGTCCGCTTCGGAATACAAATGCAGAAATAAGGACATTTGTATCAATCATTATCCGCATTTTTTTCAGTCCACATTTCTTTTCTAACTTGTTTAACTAAGTTAACAACATCCTGCTCATCATTTAATCCTAATCTTTCGGCTTCACCATTAAACTCATATTGTATTTTTTTAAGTGCAACCATTGTGGAATTTGCCATGATAATATTCCCGTTTTCCTCTATAAAAACTACTTTGTCACCATCCTTCAGCTTTAGTTTTTTACGTATTTCCATTGGGATTGTTATCTGACCTTTAGCTGTTATTTTAGCAAGTTCCATAAGCTCATCTCCTTTTTCATGGAATTCCTTACTTTCATTATATTGCTCATAGGCTAAAAAATCAAAAATATTTATTGTCGTTTCAAAAATACACTTGTTATTCTACTCAGAAAGTACGCAGCATCTTTAACTCATCTCTGCAATAATTTTACGTGTTCCTGATGTCTCTGACCCGCTAATCATAATTTTTTGTCAAATCAGATATATAATCTTGTTCCGGGAAGCGGACTTCAATTACATTATAATTTTGCCCGATACTCAGTTTTCATGTATCGTATTGCTTCCATCAGCTCAACAGCCCTCATGTGCTGGGTCATGTCTGCAGGAGATGGCCCACCGGATCTGACGCTCTCGTAGAAATCCCTGTGTTCATCATAAAATCCACTGCTTATGAACATGTCTGTCATCCTGCCATGTATTTCCCTTACGAGAACTCCATTCCTGTATTCCATTATACTTCCCGGATAGTCCGGGCAGTCCCATATAGGTATGTTCAGGAAAAATGTTGAACCCTCCGAAATAATGACGGATCTTTCTGCATTCATACCCGAATCAGGATAGAAATTCATTTCAACCCTTGTTCCTTTGTTTGTAATGCCTGACAAAAGAATATTACCAACCGGAGTTGTTTTCAGTGGTTGATATGTAAACGACATTTCAGAATAGATGCCACCCGCAAGCATCTGCGCCGTATCAATCCCATGGATGGCTGTGGTCGAAAAATCGGCATCCTTCCGCCCGGTACGATAAAAATCATATCTCAGATATTCCACTTCCCGGCCCTTCAGAATTTCCGCCATCTCTTTGACAAGCGGCATGTATCTTCTGTTGAACATGACCCCTGCATTCTTGTCTGAGCGTTGGGATGCTTCCACAATGGCACTGCACTGTTCAACTGTCATTCCCGGGGGCTTTTCTGTTATAAGATGGAATCCAAGTCCCAGTATTTCAACCGACATACCAGAGGTAAGGTCCACTGGAACAACCAAACTGACGGCATCAGGCTTCTCATCCTCCAGCATCTTTTTCCAGTCGGAATAAGCTCTTTTAAAACCAAACTCATCACAAAAAGCAACAGCTCTTGTATAATCCACATCACAGCATGCTGATATTTCAGTATCCGGATAATCTGCTGCATATTTCATCAAAGCCGGCCCATGCCCGCGAACCGACATGGCACCGCAGCCAATATGGCATATTCTAAAGGTCATACTCTTCCCTTCTCCTTGGTATCCTGTATATCACCCTGTCCTGAACAAGGGTTATTGCTTCACTGCCTTCAATTATCCGAGAAGCCCTCATTGAATCCATTGACATAAGCACTGTTTCACCCTGGTCTGAAAGCCTGTACATTGTACCCTCGGATTCAATTGCCAGCAGTCCTTCAGATGCTCCGGTGATGTATTTCAACCCACCGTTCAGTGCCTTGAACCACAATCTGCTGCCCGTCATATCATATGCGGATATGAAACCAAGGCTTGTTCCCACATAGATGATGCCTCCCTCGAAATACAGAGCCGTAACTGCACCTGCAAGACTATGGGAAAATGCCTCGCTGAACTTTCCTGTCTGTATCTCAAACTTATACACAACAAGGTTCCTGTTCCTGTTTACACCCTGTACAATATATTTTTCACCGCTGAACTCGATTATGCGAAAGGCGGTAGTATAACTCGTCCAACCCGCTCCTATGCTTTCGTTCGGAGTGTATTTCAATTTTCCATTCATATCTATAATTTCTATCTGGGAGTATGCTCCCAGCAAGCCCCCATAAATGATGATTTCCATTTCACCGTCGGAGTCAATGTCATTGATTTCAAAACCGGCAGGAACAGAAGCACGGTAATAATAACTCCAGAGAAATTCGCCATCCGTGGAAAAGCACCTCAGACAATCATCACCGCACCCGGCAAGCAAAATATTCCCGAGGGCTTTCAATGTTACAATCCGCTGGTTCTCAAGTTCCCACCAATAGAACATTGTGGGGGTTCTGTCGAACTTTTTCCTCCAAAGATCAACACCTTTCCTATGGGCTGCCAGTCCTCCTGCACCTGTTGAGGAATAGACCACCCCTTCATGCAGGCATACAGCCTGAACCGCTTCTTCTTCCTTTACTGTCCACAGGGGTTCATTCCCGGGTATTCCAACTGTTATTTCACCGGAAATCATCCCAATGGCCATCAAATCCTGTTCCATGTCTACTGATAAAATGGATGAGCTTTCCTCATGTACAAGTTCAGAGAAGAAATCAAACTCAGGTTGTTCCGGATCGAAATCAATCAGATTTTCAGGAGACTTGTTCAAGAATCCAAGTGACTTGAAGAAACCTTCTGAACTGATTTCAATACCACCTTCCGTAAGACTTGCGGATGCAGGCACTTCATTGTTCATTGCTGTTGCAAAAAAATGAGTGAAGACAACCGACTCACCTTTTGCCAGCTTCTTGTTGTATTTCGCCTTGAACTCCGTTATTTCCGGATTCTTGATCCTGTATCTTTCAAGGAAAAGAGCTCTGTTGTCAAGCCCGATGAAATCAGGACTTTCCTTTCCCGGGGGTGTTCTGAAAAGATGGTTGTAACTTCTTCTTTCAAAGGTAATCCCTGCATCCTGGTCAAGTGACATAAGGACAAATGCAACCCTGTTTCCCTCCCTGTCATTTCTTATACTGACATAACCGTCTTCCCTTGGAAGTACGGAACCGGGTGTCCTGAAATGAGCCTCAACCGAAAATACGCCTTCCTCATTCGCCCTGATATGGTCCCTGACTGCCGACCCTACACCCGGAACAAAGTAAATCTCCCGTGTCCAGTCTGCACCGTTGTTGTCCTTTGACAAAATCCTAAGATACGAAATACCGTCCTCATACTCCTTTATATCTTCAATCAACGGAAAAGCAGGTATGGGTTTCCTGAGCCCATCCTTGCTTATGGTCACAAGATTATGGTTTTCCGGTTCAACATATGTAAGTCTGTCCTCTGCTACCAGGAATGGTATTCCATGGGACGAATATTCTATTATGGAGCCGGCATCCGAATATGAGTGTCCTCCGCCTCCGATACCATCAACCAGCATGAAATCGTCACCTTTGTCCCAGCTGCTCCTGAAACTTATTTTGTCAAAGCATTTTTCAATGGGACCTGTCGGTGGTGTATCCGAAACCATCCTGGAATGATACTCATCCTCATGCTGCCATGTCTCGTATATCAATGGATCAACGGGAACAATGGTAGTACCGCCGTCATTTGGTCTTATAGGTTCAAGACCGATGTCAAATTGCCTGGGCATGGCGGACATTTCACCGGAGTTTGCAAGTTCGAATGGAAGAATATCATTGGCATACTTATATCTGCCATCCTTGTAGTACTGGGCTGCAATCCTCAGGACAAAGCCGGGATGCTGTCTGTTTTGAAGTGAGTCCCCAGCCCCGGGAAGATATCCGTCATTGGCAATCACGGCAATTGCACATTCAGCTGCTTTTTTCGCGCCGTTGAACTTGAAATACTTCTTTTCAGGGTCCAGAAGGCCATAGTGCAAGAGAACAGGCTGTGACAACCACCATCCATGACAAAGCCCGTCGCACTGTGGTTTCCAGCTTCCCGTGAAATAAGGCCTGTAGACATTGTCGGCCAGCTCCTCATAACGGGCGGCCTCCTTGATATTCGGGTGATATGTCTTCAGATAAGCTGAAAACATTTTTATCCCAAGTGCAGGTATTGTTCCATGGTTGTTCCTTGTCAGATGCGGTGACTGATATTGATGTCTGTCAATGGAACAGATGCCTTCTTTGGAACCTGCCCAGTCAAGGAAGAACCCGGGTGCTTTTTCCAAAACATCCCCCTCCAGCATCCCGGTCACCTCAAGAAGCCTCCATACGACAAATCTGTTGTAGAACATGAGATGCTGAAAGGGCATTCCCAGTATTTCCCTGAAAGCCTTTGTATAATCCGCCAGAACCTCACCGTTGCCTGTAAGATAAGCGAGATACCCTTTGTTCTCAGGCCGGATGGAATAATAGTATGTGTCCTTCGATGAATCCAGTTCATCATTGAATATATGGTCTGCATATTCATCAGGTATATGAAGCCTTGTCGGACGCACTTCCTTTTGGAAAGGAATGACATCACGGATCTGACCCTTGAAATATGCAACTGCGCTTCCTAGACCTTTTCTGTCGGAATAACCGATATGAATCACATTGTATCCGGTTCCATATGGATCAAGGAGCGTTCTGACTTCATAGCCTTCCGGTCCGGGATACCACCTGTCCGTAGCTGAAAGAAAATCATAATATAGCCGCTCCACACACTTGTTGTCGGCAAGATTACCTATGACAATGACCGGACCTCCGGCATGGACCATATTGCGGTCATCCGAGTTTTGTTCAACGCTGACGGACGCTGCAACACCGCGAAGCTTTCCCACTATTTCTTCAAAATATGCTGTCTCCATTGAATCGGGCAGAAATACAGTCAGTGACTTTCCCGAAACAACTGTATCTTTATTGGTCTTTCTGAATGATAAACTCATGCTGGCCTCCGGTCTATATATTTATTTCAAGCCCAACCGGGCAGTGGTCACTTCCCATTATTTCAGGATATATGTATGCATCCTTCAGTTTGTCCCTAAGGTCATCCGATGAAATGAAATAATCTATGCGCCACCCTGTATTGTTGGCTCTTGCATTGCCCATGTATGACCACCATGTATAAATGTTTTCCATATCGGGATAAAAATGCCGGAATGTATCAATGAACCCCGAATCCAGGAGAGCTGTCATCTTGCTGCGCTCTTCATCCGTAAAACCTGCATTCATTCTGTTGGTTTTAGGGTTCTTAAGGTCAATCTCATTGTGGGCTACATTCAGGTCTCCGCATACAATCACCGGTTTGCTTATACTCAAACCTTTCAAATAAGTTCTGAAAGCATCATCCCATTCCTGCCTGTAATCAAGTCTGGCCAGTTCCCTCTGGGAATTCGGCGTATATACATTGACAAGCCTGAAATCATCGAACTCAAGGGTGATTACCCGACCCTCCTGGTCATGTTTCTCTATTCCAATTCCACTGGTGACCTCAACCGGCTTTATTTTGGTAAAAACTGCCGTTCCGGAATATCCTTTCTTTACAGCATAGTTCCAATATCCTTCGTAACCTTCAGGATTGAAATCTATCTGACCCTCCTGCAGCTTTGTTTCCTGGATACAAAAAATATCAGCATCAGTTGCCCTGAAATAATCTTCAAATCCTTTTTTAACACAGGCCCGAAGCCCATTGACATTCCACGAAATAAGTCTCATGATCTCCCCTTTTCATTTATGATATTTCTCTCCCCTGCCTATTTTGAAAGCCCTGTATATCTGCTCCATCAGGATGACGCGCATCAGCTGATGGGGGAATGTCATCCTTGAAAAAGAAAGAAGCATGTCAGCTCTTTCCAACACCTCTGCATGGAGCCCGTTGGATCCTCCTATTACAAAAGCAATATCCGGGATACCCCTCACTCCCAGGCCGCGGAGCATTTCCGAGAATTCAATGCTGTCAGGAGATTTGCCTTCTATCGCCAGGGCAATTACATACTCTCCGTCTTTGATCTGCCGAAGGATTGCATCTCCTTCCTTTTTCAATGCTGCCGGATCCTCATCTCTTTCATCGCTTACTTCAATCATGGAAATCCTTCCATATGAAGAAAGCCGTTTGATATATTCAGCAACAGCGTCCCTGAGATACTTTTCCCTTAGCTTTCCAACTCCGATGACCTTGATTCTCATATATAGAAAACCCTGCTGGTTATACCCCTTTCCGCCACGTGAAGCTCAATATCATCCCCGAGCCTGAATCCTATGCTCTCGATGCATGTGCAGACAGTTTGATATGCCAGTTCGGGATTGTTGTTTTCCCCGCTCAAGTGCCCGATGATGAATTTCCTTACACCTTCAAGGGCAAGCTGTGCAATGGTTTCACCGGCAACTGAATTACACAGATGTCCGTGGTCGCTTTTGATTCTTCTTTTAAGAATATACGGATATGGACCATTTTCAAGCATTTCAAGGTCATGGTTTGATTCGAGCATCAAAAGGTCGCTGTTCCTGATGTTCATAAGCAGCTCATCATTCATGTGACCAATGTCAGTTGCTATGGTAAGCTTCCTGCCTTCACAGAAAAACGAATAACCAACGGGATCAGCTGCATCATGGGGTATTCTGAAAGGATGTATTTCAATCTCACCGAATCTGAACGGTTTACCCGGTACTATGTATACAATATTGGCTTCATTGACATTGCCTATGAACCCGATCATTGATCCCCAGGTTCCCCGGGTTGCATAAACAGGGACATTGTATCTGCGGGAAAGTATTCCGACACTGCTTGAATGGTCACTGTGCTCATGGGTAACAAGTATCGCGTCCAGGGATGCAGGATTTTCACCTATTGAAACCAGGGCATTTTGAATTCTAATGCCACTCACACCGGCATCAACAAGAATCCTTGTCTTCCCATCTGTTACGAAAAGTGCGTTTCCGTTGCTGCCGCTGAACAAACTGCAAAATCTGAACATACCAACCTGCCTGAATCATTTTCTTTAGTATACCCCTGATATTGCCTTATCTCAACTTGACACCGCAAATGTAAACAATTTATGAATATGTACGGCAACATTGATTCCTAAAATAACAATTATGATATAATTCCTGCATCACCGTGGGAGGTGTAACTTTGAAAAAAATCTTGATTATATTCCTTGCTGCAGTGATTGTAATCCTACCGTTTTCTTTTCTGTATGGAGAGGAAGCTTCTCTATTTGACAGGTATATTGACAATGACACCCTTCTTGCTGACTATACCGAAAAATACAACACACTTGTCAGTGACAGGGAAGAACGACTGGAGATCTACGATAACTACAGGATCAGCTACAAAAATGCCTACTATGCAGCTATTGGGACCGCTGCAAAGGAAAACGGCATCCTTCAGGTTGACTGGGATATCCAAAATGCCCTATATGACATGAAAGCCAGGGAGGCACTGCTGGAAATTAACTTCAGGAATACACTGGAGATGCTGTGCCAGAAAACAGCAGCTGCCGATTCATCCGACATATCTGTTTCGGAAGCCCTGTCGAAGTACAATGAAACCCTTTCAAACCATTCAAAGGGATATGCTTCCGACATTGAATTGCTTGAAGCTGAATATAATTATAAAAAGGCAGAGAATGCCCGGCTGGCTGCCATACGTTCCCTTGAATCGGCACTAAGGTCCTTTGATTCTATGACAGGATATACCCTTGATGAGTTTGATGACTATTTATTTAACTTCAATGAGGAAATAGCCGAACCTGCCGATTTATCCTTCTATATTGACAAAGCCATGGAAAACTCAAAATCCCTTAATATAATAAGACAGGATATTGCTCGTTATGAAACTGAACTGCGTAACTTATCCGAATATTATATATCTGAAAGCCTGACATATTACAAAGACAAGAAGGACTCAATTGAAACAAATCTGGCCATATTGCGTCTGACACTTGAACAAAAAGAATTAGAAGTGCAACGTAATGTTGAAAATAAATATACTGCCCTTTCAGTTGAGAGGGAAAGAATAAGCCTGTTCGAACTGTCACTGGAAATCGCTGAAACGAATCATGAAATCAACAAAGACCTGTTCAACAGAAATTTAATAGATCGAATGGAACTTGAAGATTCAAACAAATCGGTCAATGAGGCTCTTGCTGAGTACGACCTTGCAGTCCACGGATACAACACTATGCTGCTGGAACTTGAATACGACTGTGCATGCTTTATGTCGGAGGATGAAAGATGAAAAAGAGAATAATTGTAATAACCCTTGTATTGATATTTGCAGGTACTGCCGTACTTGGTTTTGATATCCTGAATCTCACACCGGAGGAAGCCTATGAAGCTGCTTCGACCAGCAACCTTCAGCATGAGATTGACGAACTGAACATTGATCTTCGGGAAGCCAGCCTGAAAACAAGCATTAAAAATGCTTCTCATACCGCTGTTGACTCATATCAGGGAAGGCTCACCAAATATGCAACCCCATACGATGCCGAAACAAACCTAATGGTAAGTGAAAAGAATCTTGAAAAGTCGGAAAAGCAGCTGATGGTAACCATACTGTCTTCAATGATCTATCTGAATGAAAGCAAATTGTCATATGAAGACTCACTTTCCGCCTATGAAAAAGCAGAAGACGCTTACAGGGATGCCCTTGGTATTTCCGCAGTAACTGCAACTGAACTGCTTTCTCTGGAATATACAGCCATGAACAATCATATCAAGATGATCCAGGCTCAGAACAACATGGAAAAGGCACAGAAGGACCTTGATACTCTCCTTGGTATAGAAAATGCTGCTGTGGAACTGCCTTTTGAATATAATACCCCATACAATCTTGATGAAGAATTAGTGCTGGAATCAATGGTTGCAACCGATATCTCCCTTTTCCAGGCAGAAAGGTCACTTGAGTCAGCAAAACTGAAACATGAGATTGCTTCAATATTCTTTGATGATGACGAAGAAACTTTTATAAGCACCCTTGCTTCCATGAAAAGTGCCGAACTGAATTATAACAAGAAGCTAAGAAGCCTTGAGGACAGCGTAAAGGATAAAATAGATCAACTGAAAACACTTTATGACTCCATTGAACTGGAAAAGCTCAATGTAAGAATAAAAAAGGAACTCTATGACTCATCATTGAAGCAGTATAAGGCTGGTATTCTGGCTGTTAACTCCCTGGAGAATGCTGAAAATGCATATGTACAAGCCCAGAGACAGCTTGATTCAAAAATCTATGATTACATAATAGCCTGTATGCAATTCAGTATAGACACCGGATTCGAATTCCCGTCTTCATAGTCGCTGAACAACAATTAAAAACCTGCCTTCAACCAATCATCCCAAGGATGGTTGGCTTTTTTTAACCAATCATCCCAAGGATGTTGGGCAGTGGTTGGTTTTATTTTTGTTGTATAATTTGAATATATCGTTTCGGAGGTTGTGATGAGGTTTTCAAAGGGTTTTGACAAGCAGGACATTTGTGGCAGCTGGTTCTTCAATTACAGTGATGAGAATCCGGGTTTCGTGCGGATTGATGAAGTAACTTCATTCTTCGGAAAACCTTTGAGGGCTTTGGTCCCCGGAAATTTCGAACTTGATCTGCTCTCCAATGATATTATCCCTGATCCTTATCAAGGGTCCAATATTCAGAATCTTGAGAAATTTGAAAACAAGCATATATGGTATTACAGGAACTTCGTTGTTGATGAATCCAGGGACCTTTTGAATGCTTTCCTTGTCTTTGAAGGCCTTGACTGTATTGCAGACATCTTCATAAACGGACAAATCCTCGGAAAAACCCAGAACATGATGATTCCCCATGAATTCAATGTTTGTGAACTCCTGAAATACGGGGAAAACGAGATTCTGGTACATATAAAACCCCTTGACCAGTTTGCACTTGAGAAGGATTATCCTGCCCTTGTATCGGGCTTTCATGCCAATTACCAGTCACTGTATATACGCAAACCTGCCCATATGTTCGGCTGGGACATTCTTCCCAGGATAATTTCCGCAGGTATCTACAGACCTGTCTATATTGAATACAGAAGCGATATCCTGTTCAAGGAATGTTATCTGCAGACATCACATGTAAATGAAAATAAATGCAGCATGGTATTCTTCTATAAATGCGACTTTGAAAAAAGACCGGGAACCAGGTGGAGCATCGTATTGGAAGGTTCTTGCAAGGAATCATATTTCAGGGAAGAATTCATTCTTGCATTTCAATATGGAAAGCACTTGTTCACGGTGGAAAATCCGCTTCTTTGGAATCCCAGGGGCTCCGGTGAGCAGAACCTTTATGATATCAAGGCAACCCTTCTTATGGACGATACACAGATGGCAACCATTGAGTTCCGGCATGGGATCCGCACTACGGAACTGATCAGAAAATCTGTAATGGACGTGCCGCCTTCAGGAGAGTTTCAGATTATGGTAAACGGCCGCAGGATATTTGCGAAGGGTACGAACTGGGTTCCTGCAGATGCCTTTCATTCCCGCGACCATGAACGCATCCCGGCTATACTGGAAATGGCAGCGGAACTTAATTGCAATACTATAAGGTGCTGGGGTGGCAATCTTTACGAAGACGACCTCTTCTTTGATTTATGTGACGAGCTTGGAATAATGGTGTGGCAGGACTTCGCCATGGCATGTGCCATTTATCCCCAGGACAGGGATTTCCAGGATACACTCCGAATTGAAGCAGCCTCGGTAATAAAAAGACTCAGGCAGCATCCCAGTCTTGTTCTTTGGGCAGGCGACAATGAATGTGACCAGGCCTATTCCTGGTTTGGCTTTGATACAGATCCTAATACAAACATACTTACACGGGGAGTTCTCCCTGAAAGTGTAAGGAACCATGACCCATTCAGGGATTTTCTGCCAAGCTCTCCCTACATAGATGCAGTTTCCCATGGAAAGGGTGACAGCTACCTGCCCGAAAATCATCTCTGGGGAAAGCGCGACTACTTCAAGACAGACTATTATGCCAAATCCACCTGCCGTTTTGCCAGTGAGATGGGTTACCATGGTTGCCCCTCACCTGAATCCATAAGGAAGTTCATTTCGCCCGGAAAAGTATGGCCTTATGACAATGAAGAGTGGCTGCTTCACTCGACATCACCAATGCCCGAAATAGACAAGAGATATAATTTCAGGGTAAAGCTGATGGCAGACCAGATCAAGGTTCTGCTTTTAAATGTACCTAATAACATAGACGACTTCAGCGTTGCAAGCCAGATATCACAGGCCGAGGCAAAGAAATTCTTCATAGAACTGTTCCGCGGTTCAAAATGGGAACGGACAGGAATAATATGGTGGAATCTCATGGATGGATGGCCTCAGTTCTCTGATGCTGTAGTGGATTACTATTTCAGGAAAAAGCTGGCCTTTGACTATATCAAAAGGGCCCAGCAGGATTTACTGCTGATGTTCAGGGAACCGGAGGAAAACCATCTGGAGCTCGTAGCCTGCAATGACACCCTTCATGACATTACTGCCAGGTACCGGGTAATCGATTCGGATTCCGGAACAACCCTTTTGTCATCCACTGCCACCTTCAATGCTGATGCTGTTACCCCTCTTGGTAAACTTAAGATAAATGAAAAAGACCGGAGATTCCTCATCATTACATGGAATATCTCCGGATCTTCATTCGTCAGTCATTATCTGGCAGGGACACCTCCCTTTGATTATTCATGGTACCGGTCCTGCCTTGAAAAACTTGATGCTTATTGAGCATCTCCGTCAAAATCATATTTTACCACCGGCGTCCTGGCAGCTTTCACTTCGTCAAGCCTGCCGACTACGGTTGTATGGGGTGAATGATTGACCATATCAGGATCAGCCTCCACCTCGTCATTTATCTTTCGCAGTACCTTTATGAATTCATCAAGGGTTTCCTTGGATTCCGCTTCGGTCGGTTCAATCATCATTGCTTCCTTTACTACAAGAGGGAAGTATATGGTAGGAGGATGGTATCCGTAATCCAGCAGCCTCTTTGCCATGGAAAGGGTCGAGGCACCCATCTTCTTCTGTTTTTCACCTGAAATGACAAATTCATGCATGCACCTGTCACCATAGGGGACATCAAAGACATCCATCAGGCTTGAAAGCATGTAATTAGCATTCAATACGGCATTGTTTGAAACTTCAGCCAGACCTTTGGCACCCATTGAAAGAATATATGCATATGCCCTGACAAGAATGAGGAAATTACCGTAGAATGCCTTTACCTTACCGATTGAGTCCGGTCTGTCGTAATCAAGGAAATATGTATCTCCTTTCTTTTCTACAACAGGAACAGCTACGAAGGGATAAAGGAATCCTTTGACACCGATTGGACCGGCACCGGGTCCTCCTCCTCCGTGAGGGGTCGTGAATGTCTTGTGAAGGTTCAGGTGAACAACATCAAAGCCCATGTCCCCCGGCCTTGATTTACCAAGGATGGCATTTGCATTGGCTCCGTCATAATACAGCAGTCCACCCGCTTCATGTATGATGGATGCTATTTCAATTATATCTTCTTCAAAGAGGCCCAGAGTGTTCGGATTTGTAAGCATGAGACCTGCCGTATCAGGACCCACCAGCTTCCTGAGCTCATCCACGTCAACCATCCCTCTTTCATTTGATTTAACCTGAAGAATGTCAAACCCGGAAATTGCTGCTGAGGCAGGGTTCGTACCATGGGCGGAATCAGGGCAAATGATCTTGTTCCGCTGCGATTTCCCCATTTTCTCATGGTATTTCTTGATGACCATGAGACCTGCCATCTCGCCTTGTGCTCCCGCTGAAGGCTGAAGTGATATCCTGTCCATCCCGGTTATTTCAGCAAGGGATTCACTGAGTTCATACATGAGTCTCAGGGCACCCTGTACCGTGCTTTCAGGCTGGTAAGGATGAATGTTGGCAAATCCGCTGTATGATGCAACCTTCTCGTTGATCTTGGGATTATATTTCATCGTACAGGATCCCAGGGGGTAAAACCCTGAATCCACACCGAAATTCCTTGTACTCAGCTCTGTAAAGTGTCTTACAACATCAAGCTCACTCACTTCGGGAAGTCTCGCAGGACTTTTTCTCAAGTATTTTTCAGGGAAAAGTTCAGCTGCTGTCCTTTGCTCAATTTCTGTTGAAAGCAATTCAAATGCCTTTCTTCCGTTTCTGCTGATTTCAAATATCAGTTTGCTCATAATGTGCCACCTGCCTTCTCTGCCAGGTCCATGATTTCTTTCCTGGTTCTTCTTTCAGTGACGGCAACAAGCCATCCCTTCCCAAGTTCCGGATAACATCTTGAAGCTTCATATCCTCCGAGTATTCCGTTTTTGAGAAGCCTTTCGTTTATTTTAGCCGGATCTTCATCAGCCTCAAGGAGAAACTCCTTGAAAAACGGCTTGTCATACATAAGTCTGAACTTGCCTGTCTCCACAAGCTTTTCACTTGCAAAACGGGCATTGTTTGCACAACGAAGTGCCAGGTCCTGAAGTCCCTGCTTCCCAAGAACCGACATATATATAGTCGCCGCCAATGCATTGAGGGCATGGTTTGAACAAATATTCGAAGTCGCCTTCTCCCGCCTGATATGCTGTTCCCTGGCCTGCAGTGTAAGAACATAACCCCTTTTGCCATCAACATCAGTTGTCTCACCTACTATTCTGCCGGGCATCTTCCTGAGGTATTTGTTGGTTGTCGCAAAGAAACCAAGATGAGGCCCTCCGAATGACAGGGGATTGCCAAGTCCCTGGGCCTCACCCACAACAAAATCAGCTCCCGATTCAGACGGGGGCTTGAGTATCCCAAGTGATATCAGATCGGTGTTTACGATGAATGCTGCATTGTTTTCCCGGGCAATTTCACCCACCCTGTCCATATCCTCAACAATTCCAAAGAAATTAGGACTTTGTATGCAGACGGCCGCAGTGTTTTCATCACATTTTGCAGCCAGTGTTTCATAATCGGTCTCCCCGTCCTTAAGAGGAATTTCCTCCAGCACTGCATCCCTTCCGCTCATGTATGTCCTTATGACTTTGCGGGTTTCCGGATGAAGACCCTCGGAAATCAGTATTTTGTTCCTTTTATGTGCATTTACCAGAGCAATGGAACACGCTTCGGCAGTTGAACTTGAACCATCGTACATGGAAGCATTTGCTGCATCCATGCCTGTTATTTCACTTACCATGGTCTGGAATTCAAATATTGCCTGCAGTACGCCCTGGCTCAGTTCTGCCTGATACGGCGTATAGGCTGTATAGAATTCAGACCTGGATGTCAGTGCATTTACTACTGACGGAATATAATGGTCATATGCCCCGGCTCCAAGAAAACATACAAGGTCGTCGGTGGACGAGTTCATCCTTGCAAGTTCCCTCATGTATTTATCCAGTTCCTGTTCCGTCATCTTGTCCGGCAGATTAAGCCTGCCTTTGAATCTGATTTCCTCAGGTATCGATGAAAACAGGTCATCAACTGATGAAACCCCTATTGCATCAATCATTTCCCTGATTTCCTCAGCGGTGTTTGGTATGTATTTATGCATTTCTATTCCTCATTCTCGCAATAGGTGGAGTAGTCGGCTTCATTCATGAGCTCATTGAATTCAGATGGATCACTTAATTCAACCTGCATAATCCATGCTGCATAGGGATCCTCATTTATAAGCTCCGGCTGGTCCTCAAGCTCATCATTGACTGCAATGATTTTCCCGGACACAGGAGAAATTATATCTGCAGCTGTCTTTACCGACTCAACTGCACACACAACCTCATCCTTCTCAATGTTTGATGAAACTTCCGGAAGCTCCACATAGACAATGTCTCCAAGCTGGCTCTGTGCAAATTCGGTTATACCTATGAAAGCCTCATTTCCCTCAATTCTTACCCACTCATGGTCCCTTGAATATCTGCGTTCTGTATCTGCCATGTCAAATCTCCTTTTACTTCTTATACTTTTTTTTATAAAACGGTTTCCTGACCGTTATTGCCTTGGCCATGCTTTTCCTGATACCTATTAAGATTGGTGTACCGTTATCTGCAAAAGACGATTCCACCAGGGCAAGCCCCATATTCTTTGAAATACTCGGGCAGAATCCGCCGCTTGTGACATAACCTATTTCATTTCCTTCTGGGTCAAATACCGGATACCCATTTCTGGCAATGCCTCTGTCAACCATTTCAAATCCTGCAATCTTCCTTTCAGGCCCGCACTCGGTTTCGATCGCCAGTACATCTTTTCCCTGAAAAGGTCTGTCGGTAATTTTTACAAAATATCCAAGCCCCGCCTGCATAGGAGTAATTTCCGGAGACAGCTCATGCCCGTACAGAGGAAGGCAGCTTTCCATTCGAAGTGTATCCCTTGCACCCAGGCCACATGGAAGTATATCTTCTCCCCCCGCTTCAAGGAGCATCCTGAATATACTGCTTCCTTTATCTGCTGCAAGGTATATTTCAAAGCCATCTTCTCCTGTATATCCTGTCCTTGACACAAGGGATGGTACACCTCCCACCATTACATTTTCCCTGAATTTAAAAAATCTAATTTCAGAAAGATCCGTCTTAGCAAGACCCTGGAGTATCCTCTGGGCATCAGGTCCCTGTATTGCAAGCTGCGCATATTCTTCGGACACATTATGTATATTTACATCAAAACCATTTGAACTCTCTTTTATCCAAAGAAAATCCTTTTCAGTGTTTGATGCGTTTACTGCAAGTAGTATCCTGTCATTTCCAAAGCAATATACAAGAATGTCATCAACACACCCTCCGTTTTCATAGCACATGGGTGAATATATGACATCACCGTATTTCATGTCACTCAGGTCATTGGTGACAAGGTAATCGGCAAACAGAAGTGCATCATTTCCTTCGATGATAATTTCACCCATGTGGGACACATCAAACAAACCGGCGGAATTCCTTACCTTGTTATGCTCTTCCAGGATACCGGAATACTGAACCGGCATTTCCCATCCTCCGAAGTCTATCATCCTTGCACCAAGTTCCACGTGCGCGTTATATATTGGTGTTCTCTTCATGCTTTCCTCCATATAAAAAAGACAGCAAACACAAATTGCCGTCTTCTCCGTTCATTGACCTGAGAGTTTCTACATAAAGTATTGCCCCTTCGGTGCCAGTCAAGGCTTTTCAGAGATGCGTCCCCCTGCGGTCTTTCTGCCTGAAAGATTCATCTGCATTCCGGCTAGGACACAGACTTGCTTCTTCGGCTTTTCCCTTGGAAAATCTCCCGCATGGTTCCTCCGCTTTTATCTTCCACAATTATATTAGATATATACCCTGTTAACAATCATATTATTATGATTTTTCATATATTTCCTTAACTACTTTAATTGCATTGTCGAGGTCTTCATAAGTGAGTGCTTCTGAAACCTGTATCCTTATCCTGGCTGTTCCCTCAGGCACAACAGGATATCCGAATCCTGTCACATAAAGACCCTTGTCAAGCATTGCCCTTGCCATACTTATGGCTCTTGCAGTTTCTCCGACTATAATGGGGACTATTGCACTTTCGCCTTCAAGGGGAGAAAGCCCTTCCTTCTTCAATCCATCACGAAGATATCTGGTTTTACGATGAAGCGATTCAACCATTTCGGGATTCTCATCCAGACAATTTATTGCCTCAATCGCCATGGCTGCTATGACAGGAGGAAGTGAATTGGAAAACAATGACGGTCTTGAAGACTGTATACAGAGTTCAACCACCTCATTGCTCGATGCAACAAAACCTCCGCCGGCACCTCCAAGCGCCTTTCCATAGGTTCCTGTGATTATATCAAACTGTCCCATCATGTCATAGAATTCAAGGGTTCCCCTACCGGTTTTACCCACAACACCGGTGGCATGTGATTCATCGACCATTGTAACGGCATCATATTTATCAGCTAATTTCTTAATACCGGGCAGATTCGCAAGGTCACCCTCCATTGAAAATACACCATCGGTTATTATAAGTTTCGTATCATATTCTCCGGCTTCCTTAAGTACTCTTTCAAGGTCTTCCATGTCAGAGTGCTTGTAGACAAAGCGCTGAACCTTCTTTCCTGCAAGCCTGCAACCGTCTATGATACTTGCATGATTCAGTTCATCACTAATTATGCAATCCCCTGCTCCCACAACAGCAGGAATTACCGCTGTATTCGCATTCCAGCAGGATGTATATGACAGCGATGCTTCCATGCCCAGGAATGAGGCTGTTCTTTCTTCAAGCTCCCTGTGTATGTCGTAGGTTCCGCATATGAATCTTACACTTGCCGCTCCTACTCCATATTTATCCAAAGCCTTTTTTCCTGCTTCCACTATCCTCTGATTGTTGCTAAGTCCAAGATAGTTATTTGAACAAAGGACCGTAACCTCATCGAATTTCTCAAGTTCGGTCTTGTTGGACATTGGGCTCTTCAAAAATTGATAAACCTTGAATTTGCCGGCTTCCTTCATTTCTGCCAGTTGCCCGGCAATCTTTTCACTGAATCTTTTACTCATATTACACCTCTCAATAATCAATCAATTTCCATGCCGGTTGCAGCATCAAAGAAGCGTTCATCTCCGTCACTGAACCTGACCCTCCAGCTGATACTCGCAGTTTCCGACTCGTCGTCCGTGGAGAAGTATCCCGGGTTTATGCTTTCAATCGACTTTTCCACACCTGTTGCCTTCAGGCTTGCAAGCAAAATCGTGTGGACAGGCATACCTTCACCCTGGTCTTCCTGTACTGCTTCTGTTACAGGATATAATATTCTTGCGGTCTGCAAGGATCCATCAGCTATAACTATCTCAACAAAACTCCCGAAATACATCATTCCCTTTTCATCCACTGCAATGTACCTGAGGATGTATGAGTTTGCACCTGTTTCCTTGAATGAATCAAGTATGAATTCATCCCTGTTTATGCCAATGGATTCTATGAAAGCACCCGCAATTGCCTCTGTTGAAGTCCTGCTTTGGTCACCAGATTCACTGTTCCCCGTTACCGCTCCCTGCAAATACATAATCCCGGTACCTTCCTCAATATATGCATTCCCACCGGTTTTTTCCATTACTGATTCAAGGGATTGTTCTGTGAACCTGTTTTCTCCAAGGATGACTGAAGAAAGAGAAACAGCTTTTTCAGGGATATAACAGTCAACCTTGTAATTTCTTTCATTCAATATGGTTCTTGTATATGACAGGGTGTCCTCCATATTACCCCTGCCCGAATTTATAACAATCAAATAGATTCCAAGGGTTATATTCATTAGAATCAGCAGTATTATTATTGCCGAAAGTGCTTTTCTTGT
>Ga0209203_1000947_pt1 | contig 22469 bp, 23 predicted proteins | sample AD_UKC109_MetaG_FD_184423 | JGI IMG/M metagenome (GOLD analysis project Ga0209203, IMG submission 184423) | Active sludge microbial communities of municipal wastewater-treating anaerobic digesters from Hong Kong - AD_UKC109_MetaG (SPAdes)... | ecosystem: Engineered > Bioreactor > Anaerobic >... | reverse complement strand
ATTTTCCAGTTCGGCGCGATCTTTTACATTGGAATATGTCAAATAATGCTGGACGCCCCGTTCGTGCATCATGTCTTCTTCTTTCCTGCCGGCGATGAGCTGGCTATGATTGCCGTGAGTTACTGCCGTGTAACGGTGCGAGAGAATCGAGGTCCGCGGGGTAATAACTCTGTGTTCTTTTTCACCGGTCATGAAAACCATCAATCCCATCGAGGCAATCATGCCGAGGCCGGTGGTGTAAATCGGAATCCTGGACCACTCCATGATATCAATGATGGAAAATCCCGCGGTACAGGATCCGCCCGGAGAATTAATAATCATCTGCATCTGGCTGACATCGCCCTTGATGTTATGTTCGATGATTTCCTTGCATATGGTCTCGGCGCTCGCCGTGTCAATATCGCCGGATAAATAGATGATGCCGTATTGCGCTAATGCCTTGTCTTCCCGCTTAATGTCCTCTTTGGCCATAATAATTTTCTCCTTTTGTTGTCTGATTTGGGAATAGCTTACCGGAGGATCGTTCCATATTACGGAACAATTGAAATATTTTTTATTGATTGAAAGGGTGCGGTGATCTTTTAGTTATTACGAAGACATGGAAAGGTCGCTGGTCATGGCTGTAATAATTTTGCATCTAGAATGTTACCCGCAAAACGATATACAACAAGATGTTGCATAATGTTGCTATTTGATATATATTGCAACTATTAGAAATTTGTATGGAGGAAAAACTATGGCTACAGCAGTTAGAATATCAGCAGAACTTGTTGATGAGGCAAAAAGATTTAGCCGGATAGACCATCGTTCTTTAGCCGGTCAGATTGAGCATTGGGCGCGTATGGGAAAATGTGCAGAGGAAAATCCGGATTTGTCATATTCCCTCATTAAAGAAATCCTATTGGGACTGGATGAGTTGGATCAAGGCGATAAAACGGAATACCGGTTTGGATAGATTCTCATGAAAATCTACCAATCAAAATTATTCGAAAAAAAAATTAAGAAGATGTCTAAAGCTGAAAAAACCGCTTTAGATCGAGAAGTAAAAAACATTGCCGAAAACCCTAATGTTGGCGAAGAAAAAAAGGGCGATCTGAAAGGTGTTTTCGTTCATAAATTCAAGCTCAAAACAAATTTATACCTTTTAGCATACAGAAAAGCAGGTTCGGATTTAGAACTCATCATGATTGGTCCACATGAGAACTACTATCGTGATCTGAAGGGTTATTTAAAAAGCAGATGACGAACTTTGATTTTCATCCGATAAACTTCAGGAACAATAGGCCTGTTATTTCAACTATAACAGGCTTCCATTCCCCCTATAGCTAACTTCAGTTTTTTGACCAGCCAATCCGGTTTGATGAGAGTGGCCTGTTCACCGAAGGAAAGCAGCCAGCTGATCAGTTCCGGCTCCGAAGAGGCGGTAAATTTCAGAAGGATTTTATTTTTGCCTTTTTTCACAATTTCCTGATCCGGGCTCCAGATGCGCTCTAAAACAAAAGAAGCCGCCCAGCCGGTGAATTGTGCCTCGACCCTGAACGCTTCATCCTTGATAATGCCAAACTGCTGATTGAACGCCTTCTCGAAGTCAAATTTATCCGGCTGAAAACTGATATTGGTCATTTCGATCGCTTTCATGCGGTGCACCGCGAGCAATGGATCATATTTGGGCACGCGGTACGGTTTGCCCGGCTCTTTTGCCTTCTGCGCGTGCAGATAAATCGCGTCGTGATGGGAAAAGAGTTTCAAAGGCTTGATGTAATATGTTTTCGGTCGGGGCGAATTCATGGATTGGTAGGTCAGCTTGCAGACCTCGTGCTTTTCCATCGCGTCAATCAGTGTGTGGATGATCTGATGCTGCGGCGTATAATCGATAGTCCCCGGACGAAAAGCGGTAAAATGGCATTCCCCCACCTGGTGACCTGCTGCCAGCGAGGTCTTGCTCTTTAAAATGGCCTGCGTTGCTTCCTCGTAAAGCTTCTTGCCGACCAGATGCCGGGTAAAGGCTTTGCAAAGCTGGAGGGATTGCAGTTCCGCTTCGGTAAGGGGAATATTCTGGAGAGACGCGGTGGCTTTTCGGATCCGGTAATAGCTTCGGTTGCCCTGCTTTGTTTCTTCAATATTGATGTCGTAGGCTTTGCGGATGTTATCAATCAATCGAAGAACCGTCTGCTTGGAGCAGTCCAGCATCCGGGCCAGGTCGGTCAACGAATGGCTTTCGCCCGAAAAAAGCAGGCGCACAAACAAACCGATGAGCTTTTCACCGTAGCTTTTATAGGGATCAAATTTTTCGGGCATACGACCTCCATGCTGTCACAATTAAAAATTATGAGAAAATATAACTCATCAGATAAATGAAGTAAATACAAAAAGATTAAATCATGCCGTGATATGGAATGATGATGAGAGTCAATTCCCAGCATAATATTTTATAGGATTACGTATTTTGTGCGCATTAAATATGCTGTGACATAAAAATAAAATGATCACAGAATATTTATGATGGCTTGATCATAAATATTCTGGGCTTCTTTAATGACATCCAAAGTTTTTTTCAGGTCAATCTTTCCATTTTTGCTGGTTCTTCTATAATCGCCTTCGACAATAGCGACAGTTATGGCATTATCCTTTTGGCATATCGGATCAACAAGTTTTAATGAAGATCCTTCTGCCGCCTTAAAAAATCTATCCCTCCATTCACGCTTTAGCTCAACCTGTTTTTCTTTATAAATAATTTTGTAGCATAAATCAGCTTTTTCCAACTGCAAATATAGTGCGCAATCTTTTTCATTATGCCAATGCCACCAAAAAGCCAGAAAACTATTGATCGGACCCGATACAGCATCCCATTCGCCGTCTCCAAGTTTATCCTGAAAATAATCGTAAAAGCCGTGCCACGAATACAAATGCCATTTATTGAGACTGCGCTCCAAGAAACTTTTTGTTAGATTTTCAAGTTCTCTTAAGTGGGTGATAAAATCCTTTAAAATGTCATTTTTAATATGCTCTCCCCGATTGAGTATATCCATGAGTTCTTTTCCTGAAAAAGGCAAAAATCCGCTTTCCTTCAATCTTTTATGATTTGCTTGTGCACCCGTCTGTAGATAAATGGGCAGCATCTTTTGTACATCATAGCCGTCTTCTTTCAGTAATTGAAGGTATTGCGCCAATTGCGCAGGGCTTTCTCGGTTATAGATTTTGTCCTGTACCGGAATAATAATACAACCGTTTATTATCAGGATAATATCAATATGAAGATACCCCATTATGGTTTCAATTTTTTCGATTCGGGCGGGAAGTTTTCGGCTATGTTTATCAAAAAACGCTTTTATCAACTTGTGTGAAAGATCATGAAGATCTTCATTAATAGCCAAATATTCAGGATTTCCCCAGTTCAAAAGCCAGCAGATGAAAGCATCCTGTGATAATTCGGGATAAGCATAATTGAATATATTGGGTTTATTCATATTGTCCTCCTTTCAACTTTTGCTTTGATTTCCATTTTTGAACAGCGACGGCAACCTTCTATCCATTTCTGTTTTCATTTTCGTGATTGTTTTAATTATGGCAGGTATGGATGCGGCATCCTTCATGTCAAATTGGTAAACATATTTCTTTTTGGGTAGCGGTAAATCACTGATGCTATCTACTATAAAACATGGAACATCGTCACCATTGATATCTGCATATTATACATACTCTTCCCACAGATCATAACCAACGGCGCACCTGTCCACAATCATAACAAAAGCAGGACAGGCATGAATATCCGGGTCGCCGTTATCACCATAAAAAATAGTGCAATCTGTTTCTATAGCACACTTTTCTATGGCCGCTTTAAGATCAGCGTGGTCAAATTGGCAGAATATATTCCGCCGCCAGGTTATGCAGGATCTTGTTGGACCAACAGGGTGATCATTTTCTTTTTCCTCTATTTTATTTGCAGCTGAAACAAGTTTTGCTGAAGGTAAAATAATACCGACACTTAAGGCGCTCATAGCCGATTTCAAAAATATTCTTCTGCTTTCCATAACCAAATCTCCTGATAATTTCAAAAATAAAAATACGACATCGACTTTGTTTTGAGTGGTAATGTACAATGCCGACATTCCATATTGCGGAACGATTAATAATATTTAAGATACGTTAGCTGAATTAACGCCGATAGATTTTATAAATATTAAGAAAGAATTTTTATCCCGTTATTTTTCTGATATCCACGTAATTAAAATATGGTTGGTATATTTGACAGGATCATTTATTTAGAATATTTTTTAACGGCTTTAACTATTGGCAAGTATATATCTTTTTCCTCTGATTTATTCCATGCAGAAAAATGGAATGTATCAAGCAATAAAATATTTTTTTTAGCCTGCGTATTCAATTGAAATGCATAAACTTGATTCAAACGAAGCAACTCTTTTGGATTTCCAAACGCAGACATCTTATCTATTGTACCCAAATTCATTGTTATAACAATGTCCGGTTCTAATATGTCGATTTCCTTTAAAATGAAATTTTCACTTTTATTGTATGAAGCCACAAACGATGAATCAATCAGATCCCTATCAGAATTTGTATTTTTAGATTCGTTACTAAATTTTGAGATATTCATAAATGCAAAACTCACACCAGCACGTGTAGCAAAACTTTCCGCAATCTCATCTGCATATGGAATCTTCTGAAATTCGACAAATGCATTGTTCAATCCGTAAGCTACATACATCATACGCCTATGAAATGGATATTGGTTAATATATTTATTGCCAATATACTTCCTTTTATATGCATTAAACATCCAGGAAATATAGTTTTCACCAGTTGCCCAATAACTTTCTCTGCCTATAAAAAGAATTTTTTGTTTTTGACTAAAATAGTATGGATAAAAGCCATCGAACACCATATCGTCCGCTGAGTAATTTTTAATAAATTTCTTATCCTTAAAATATTTATGCCACTGTTTAAAAAGTGTTTTAATTTGACAAAGTTTCTCCTTCTCTGATTCTGGATAATGCAAGTTTGTTGGAATGAATTCCATTGCTAGCTCCTTTTCTTATTTAAATCATCTCAAGTATTTGTTACGGACAAAATAAATATCAAATGACTTTAAAGCATTCCTGTTGCAACGCTAATAATAATCGCGATGGGAATGGAACCTTCTATCTCCAAGAATCTCTCTCTTCGAGAATATACCATGACGTATGTTCCATCAATTTCATACATTCTTTGACGCTTGTCATATTGAATTATGTATTTACCATCCCATTCATAGATTGTTTTTCTGATACCATATGCTACATAATATTGCCCATTAAATTCATATAATTTTTGACGTGTGCCATATCCTATAATGTATTTTCCGTCCCATTCAATTAGTCTTTGTTTATCTCTATATGACATCAGATACTTGCCATCCCATGCATAGAGTTTTTGTTTATCTTGATATTTCTTTATAAAAGCGTCCATTATTAGCACCTTTTTTAATAGTTTAGAATCTTTGGAAAGCAATTGTAACTTTGTAACATAGTTTTCTTTATTAGAGAATAACACTATTAGCGTTTAAAATAAATACTTTATTCATATTAGTATTTAATTTAATCTTAGAAATTGTTTATTATTTACAAATCGTGCCGTGATCTGGAACGATGATGTGAAATCATTTGCTCATCTGAAATGGCTTATTAACCAGGTTATTTCAGAAAAATCAATTGCAGAAAGGGCTTATGAATGTAACTGAATTGATCAGAGTGGTAGAAAAATCAAATGTCATATTTGAGAAACTAAAGACGAAATATTCTAAGCTGGATGGTCATCTGGTATTTTCTTCTCCCGATGGACAATGTGAAATAACAACAAATTTAGCTGATGCATTAAATTTGTTTCCGCAAATGATTATAGATAGCAGACAAAAACAAAAATGCCTTAACATTTTACAAAAAATTGCTGAAATCGTAGCGGAAAACAAAAAGAATATCGGGAATCCCAAATCTTTTGAAAAATATAAAAATCAATTATCAGAAATGATAAACGATCTGGAAATAAAAGAAGATAAATTTGTGGAAATCCGCTTCAAAAGTACTGATTTAGATTTAATTTATGAACTTCAAAAAGATGGATTGATTTCTCAAAAGTATACGCCGCAAACAAAAGCATCAATAAGGATAGTCCTGGGGACTTTGGGAGAGTTATTATAATTGTTATAGCATTTGATTGAAGCGACTAAATGAGGTGTAATATGGATACGGCAAACGGAGGGTTCACAGCATGTTCTATTGGATTTGGCAATAAAGGGCAAAGAATTGGAAAGAAGCTCGATAGCGAATTTAAGGCCCTAATACGATACTACCAGGAGCATCAGAATGACGAACAATTCACGGAGTCAGAAGAAATACCCAAGTTAACCGTCTTATCCCTCAATAATAATCCGACTGAGGCGATAAAAATATTACCGCAGCAGGATGTAATATTCTTATTTGGTTCCCAGGATGATAAATTGTTTTGGAAAATCAGGGATGCGATCATAAGCCTAAAAAAAACTGACGTACTTTTTTCTTTAGTCTTATACTCACCAGAATCCTTTAAAGGTCATATTTATGAAGACCAGGAGGAATTGCTAATATATTTGGATCATGGATCAGAAAAGCAAATAGTTACATTCGTCAAAGATATGTGTCGCCATTTGATGTTTCCTCGCCTTATTTCAATAGTATGTTGCGCCTGGGAGATTGTACCTAATAAAAATGTAAAAATATTTACGTATGAAAGCCACAGTGACGATATTGAATCGTTCAAGCATTTTCTTGCGGATCATGGTGATGTCATAAAAAGTACTACAGGTTTATTTTTTCTTATGTCATCAAATCTCGTTTCGTTTTCAGTGTATGAAATAAACGAAATTTTTTCTGCAATCAAAAATGCTGTCAACGAGGATTGTAACTGGGGTGGATATGATTCATTATATGGAGATGAAGGAACAGACTATGCCATCAAAGTTACTATTATATGCGGAGAGGGAAAAGTCGTAAAAGGGAGTGTCGATTAATGATTGGAATCGAATGTGATCTTGATGGCCGCATGATCAAACCATTGCCGACAAGAGGGAAGAAGCCACATCTGAAACATAACGTTGTCCGAATAGCAACGGTGGTTATCGCCTCAGAGGGAAATTATGACAACCAAAGCAGGCTCACACTCATGCGCGAAGTGATACGGTACGTTGCTGGAATTGCCGATGTACTCGTCTTCCCTGCGGGCTACTACACGACGAAAGGCCGGCCATCAACCCATCTCGAATCCTTTGCTGAACAGACGCGAGTAATGATCACATCGGCAAAACACGAGATCATCGTTTGTTTCGGGATAGACGGAAGGGCGACCAAGGATCAGGTAAAAGATCAGGTAGCATTTGCTATCGGAGCTAACGGCATAATTGCATCAGCCAGGAAGTTTCAGCCCACCGAAGATGAAGATGGTTTCATTGATGTTGCTCCTGGCCCGTTTATTGGCGAGGGTCAGTACCCCAGGATTTTTGAGATAGTTGGAAGACGAATATTTCTTGCCATATGTTACGACAGCTATGGAATCAGGCAGAGGTCATTGGAAAATCCAGATATAAACATAGTCCTCAACCTCGTGCACAAGTTCAATCCAAGGCCGGAACCATGCTCCAGCACACAATACTTCGCAATGTATGGGTTTGCTGGTGCTTCCAGGGAATGGGTTTGCCCGACATTTGGCGCGGCAGTTTTCTTTAACAGGCCCATCCCGCCGCGATGGCCCACGGGGGTACTCTGGAATCAAGGTGCAAAGGAAATCAAATCCTGGAAGTATTCAGACAATCCCTTGAAACCCTCGCAAAAATTCGAGATTGAAAATGCAACAGAAAAGGCTCTTGTAAAAGTTTATCACCTATGAGATGTATAAAAATATTTTGGGATTACATTATTTTATAGGGCTACTCGACTCAAAAAGTTGAAAGGCGGTGTATTCAATTGGAAGTGCCTGTCTTTAAAAAGATAGTTGTTTCATTGCGGATCATATCGGCGGCGTAAATCAGCGCCGCCTGAATGGCTTCTCTCGACAGATTTGGATAACCATCGAGTAAATCTTCAAAAGAGGCGCCTTCACCCAATTTTCTTACAATGAGGTCAACCGGAATTCTGGTCCCTTTGATGACGGGTTTCCCCAGCATCACTTCCGGTTTGGTCTCTATCAGGTCATAGGTATTCATAACATCCCTCCCTTATTGGTTATTATAATACCATAAATTTAGATTCAGGATAGTATTTTCTTTGTTTATTTTCTTTGTTTATCTTGTATGCAATCGCCGCCTTCTTGTTGAAAAGTAGCGGTATGGAGTTCTTTTTGTAGTATGGTACGAAACCATGCGATGGTAATTTATTTTATCGTAGCTTGTCAAAGAAGTATTTTAATGATGCAAAAAAATCGGGGGAATTTATTGATACATTTTTAAACCAATAAAGCACTCTCGATACATTTGATCTTTTCAAAAACGCTCTTCGCTAAATAATGAACTGAATAAAATAATCAATTAATCGTGCCGTATTATGGAACGACTTTAGGGAATAATATTCACAAAATAAACATCAGATAAAAAGGCCTTAATCATGGGGCGGTATTCAATCATTATTGAAGACAAAAACATATACCATGCGTTGATCTGTAGAGTGGTAAACATTATCAAGGATAAAGACTTGTATAATGGCAGGTTTACTATCAAGCAACTGACATCCCTTGAGATATTTTCGCTTGAGGAAGAAGAATATCTTAAAAAGATATTTTCTCCCGATATTGATGAATTGGATATCTGGGGCGAACACTATTTTTACTTTATAAAAAACGCGTGGGAATACAGTGAATATATCTTCTATGACTACAGAAAAGTTATACGGATGATGATGCTTTTACTCAATAAAAGCAAGATACCCCTTTGCACAAAGGTACGGACTGATGATTATCATCTTATATCAAAACTATGGCATATGAAAATATTGTGGGAAAGTGCGGCATTGGATGCCGATTGGGAGAATCGGGAATGCTCGGTAAATTATGCCGTGATCGAATTATTATCTCATAATCTGAAAGACAGACTCGGCGATTCCTGCAGGTTTGATTTCAGATTCATCAAGGCATTCATGGAAGCAAGAACTGATTATTTTAGAAAAAAGGTGAACGATGCTATAATGGGTATAGAAAGTATAAATAATTGAAAGATTTTATATACAAATATTGTTCAAATTAAAAAAGGAGATACGAAATGAAACTTCAAGAATTATTTGACTCATCTGAATACTTTAAAGAAATCGTAAACAAACAAATACCAGAACTTAATTTTGATATCGAATTTGTAAAGTATAAGAAACTATTCAAAGATAGCTTCCGAGAAAGTGATCCTCCATCGGCCACACATAAATTCAGCAGCGGCGTATATATTTTCTGCGATAATAAAGATAACATTATTTATATAGGTAAGGCTGCAAATGGAAATCTTGCTTTCAGAATATGGGATCATCTCAAAACGCCTAATGATGTTAATCAATTTGAGAAGAGTCCGTGGGTTACAAACCATGCTTATGATAAACAGGCAAGAGCAATTATACTAAAAGGGAATTTTACAGTATCAGCAATAGTTGTTGAACCTAAAGAGTTATCATCTCTTCTTGAAGTTTACTTACAGACGATCCACTATATTAAAGAAAAGAAAAATTTGCCTGTATTAAATAGCCAAATTGGTTAAGCGATTTTACTTTCTTTTTAATTAATTACGCATAACAACATCAAAATGAACATTCGAATATCCAAAACAAAATATCTCAACGGTCTGCAATGTAAAAAACTGCTCTGGTATATTTACAATGAACCGGATGCGATTCCTGAACCGGATGAAGCCAAACAGGCTATCTTTGATCAAGGTCATTTGGTTGGCGATTATGCCAAGACATTGTTTCCTAACGGTGTTGAGGTTGATCATACAGGATCATTTGAAAGAGGTCTTAAATCGACGCAGGAATTCTTATCGCAAAGAGTTCCGATATTTGAAGCGGCCCTGGCCTATAAGAATTGCTATGCACGGGCGGATATCCTGGAACCCGTCGGCAAAGATAAATGGGATTTGATTGAAGTCAAAAGCTCGACAGATATAAAGGACATTAATTATCCCGACATCGGCTTTCAGTACTATGTTTATTCCGGTGCCGGGTTAAAGATCAACAAATGTTACTTAATGTGCATTGATAACAAGTATGTCCGTAAGGGTGACATAGCGCCGAAAAAAATATTTAAAAAAATCGATATCACTGAAGAAATAAAAAAAACGTACAGCAAAATGATTGAAGGCAATGTGGAGGAGATGATTAAAGCCATCGGCTCTGAAACATACATTGAAATCGGCATTGGCCCTCACTGCAGTGACCCTTATGAATGTCCGTTAACAGCTCAATGCTGGTCATTCCTTCCCGAAAGAAATGTCTGTCTTCTTTACAGCAACAACAAACTTCCCATGACTTTGATTCGGGATGGCATTCTTGAATTAGCGAAAATACCAGAAGATTATGAACTGAATAAAAAACATCAAATACAGGTTGATTGTGAAAAGTCGGGCAATCCTTATATTGATTCGAAAAAGCTAAAGGAATTTCTAGATACAATTCAATATCCCGCCTATTACATGGATTTTGAAACATGCGGATCTGTTATTCCGCCATTTGACAATTCCAGTCCATATCAGCAAATACCGTTTCAGTTCTCTGTCCACGTTGTACAAAAGAAAGGCGCTAAACCTGAACACTTCTCTTTTCTGGCAGATGGCACGAATGATCCGCGCCCTGAATTTATGGCCAGGCTCAAAGACGTGATGGGCACAAAAGGTTCCGTAATCGCCTACAATGCGGGTTTTGAAACGGGCATCCTTAGAAAATGTGCAGAAGTCCTTCCACAATATAAAAATTGGGTGGAATCTATAAACGAAAGGATGATTGACCTGCTCCAGCCTTTCAGAGCCTTTGCCTATTATCACCCGGCACAGGACGGCAGCTGTTCTATCAAGAATGTCCTGCCGGCGATGACAGGCAAATCCTATGACGATATGGAAATCGGCGATGGCGGCATGGCCAGCTCAGAGTATTACCGGATTACATTTACCGAAGACAATAAAGATAAGGATAAGGTCAGAAAGTATCTGGAAGAATATTGCGGTCAGGATACCATGGGCATGGTGAATATAGTCAATAAACTATACAGTTTTACAAAATGACTATTAGATGTTGTAATACCTTTTGGTGGAGGCGGCGGGAGTCGAACCCGCGTCCGAAAACCTTCCGCTGGAGCTTCTACGTGCGTAGCCTTCGTTTTAGAAACTTCGCGCTGGTTTGCTCCCTAAGGCCGGATCTCCCCGCGCTATCCTGTAAGAGTTCGCCGCCCTCCCCCAGGCAAGAAGTTTGGCTATCCTGTCTGAATGACGTTCCAGTCCAGCCAACAGGAAAACCGGGTGGAACGTTAGCCGACTTAAGCGGCTAAAGCGTAATCGTAGTTGTCTGCGATTATATGTTTCCTACCTGTTTAACGAGGCCTGTAGGAACCTCGGCACGCTTCTACAACTTCAAATGTCCCCGTCGAAACCGTGACGCCCCCCTATTACGTATTTTCATGTAATATAAACACTTAGAAGTGTTTTGTCAAATTTCACCTTAATCCGTGTCATATGGATTCATAATCACTAGACTTTTATCTGCCTGGATTTGAAATCGCGGGATAGTGAGCGTCTTTCTTCGCGCTGCTTGATATCCTGACGGCGGTCATAAAGTTTCTTGCCCTTGCCGATGCCGATTTCCACTTTGACCTTGCCGTTTTTGAAATAAAGCTTGAGCGGAATAAGCGACAATCCCTTCTCGCGCGATTTCCCGTAGAGTTTTTTGATTTCGCGCTTGTGCAAAAGCAGTTTTCGGGTCCGGAGCGGATTGTGATTGGAGCGGTTGCCGAAATCGTAGGGGCTGATGTGCATTTCCTTGATGTAGACTTCATCGTCTTTGACAACGGCATAGCTGTCCTTGAGATTGGCTTTGCCGGCTCGTAACGATTTGACTTCCGTGCCGGTTAAAACAAGACCCGCTTCGTAGATATCGCCGATTTCATAATTCACCCGCGCCATTTTATTGGACGCGATCAGTTTTTGTGCTGTTTTCTCTTTTGCCATAATGCAATTTTACATGAAATACGATGTATTGCTATAGTTTTTTCTTCAGACTGTCTACCATACAACATTCACTATTCACCATTCTCTTTTCACTTTTTTTGCGGCAGCAAATAGTCCGGTTTGACGTGGCTCATGGCCTTGTAAATGTTATCGCGGATTTCCTTGTTGTCCCGTTCCAGTTTATTGAGAAGGTTTTTGATATACACCCTCTTTGATGTTTTGCTTGTCGGGCAGTCATTTTTCAAAACAGGAAATCGCCGTTCCCTGCTGTATTTTTTAACCAGGGCCTCGCTCAGATAAACCAGCGGGCGGATGATGTGCAGCTTACCGCCGAAGATGCTCTGATTGGGCATCATGGTGCTGATTTCACGCCCGTAAAACATGTTGATCAGCAGGGTTTCGATAATATCGTCGCGGTGATGGGCAAAGGCGATTTTATTGCAGCCCTCGGCATCGGCTATCTCGAATATTCTTTTTCGTCTTAGCCGGGAACACAAAAAGCAGGGATTTTTTTTATTCACATCGGAATGCGCCACAGTGCCGATATCGGTCTTTTCCATCACATACGGATAATTATTTTTCTGAAAATATTTTTCCAGTCTGTCGTATTTTTTATATGCGGGGTCGAATCCCATGTCAATGTTGACGGCCACGAAGGAAAAATCGGGAATGAAAAGCATCGGAGAGTCGAGCAGGTCCAGCAGCGCCAGACTGTCCGCCCCGCCGGACACGCCGATTAACAGACGATCGCCCTTTTGGATCATTTTGTAATCCAGCACGGCTTTTTCCAGCCATTTTTTCATATGCAGGAAAAGTTTGGTGTTCCTGTCTTTTGTATCCTGATTCATCTTAAATTCCATTGACTCCATTTTTCTCACGGACCGGGTTCTATCTATATGAGTTATGAAAAGTAATCAAGTTTGTTTCATCAATCTGTTGAAATCGCAAGGCCTCTCTGTTACCATTCCAGGAAAGTTCATCAGGGAGGTGTTTTATGCCGGAGATCATCCATATTCATGCCAGGGAGATACTGGATTCCAGAGGCAATCCGACCGTCGAAGCCGAGGTAACGACGCTATCGGGAATCACCGCGCGGGCCGCGGTGCCGTCCGGCGCGTCCACCGGAGAACATGAAATGCTGGAATTGCGCGACGGCAACAAAAAACGATACAACGGCAAAGGCGTTGAAAAAGCCGTCGATAACATCCTGCACAAAATCGGTCCGGAAATCATTGGAATGGATTGCCGCAGACAGCGCGACATCGATTTTACCATGATCGAAATGGACGGCACCGCCAACAAGGGGAAACTCGGCGCCAACGCCATTCTCGCCGTCTCCATGGCCTGCGCCAAGGCCGGCGCGGAAGCATCCGGGCTTCCGTTGTATCGCTATCTGGGCGGCGTCAACTCCCATGTTCTGCCCGTTCCGCAGTCCAACATTCTCAACGGCGGACAACATGCCGACAACAACGTGGACATCCAGGAATTCATGATCCTGCCGGTCGGCGCGCCCAACTTCAAGGAAGGCATCCGCATGAACGCGGAAGTCTTTCATGCGTTGAAGTCTGTCCTGAAAGGTAAAGGCTATAATACCTCTGTCGGCGACGAAGGCGGCTTTGCTCCGAATCTGAAATCCAATGAAGAAGCTCTCGCATGCATTATGACCGCTATCGACAAGGCCAATTATAAAGCAGGCCGGGATATCATGATCGCCCTGGACTGCGCAGCCAGTTCTTTCTATGAAAAAGGGAAATACATTCTGGCGGCGGAAGCCAAGCCCCGGAAGTCGTCTGAAGAGCTGGTCAAATTTTATGCCGAGTTGGTTGCCAAATACCCGATCATTTCCATTGAGGACGGCCTGGCGGAAGACGACTGGTCCGGGTGGAAAGTGATGACGGAAGAACTGGGCGGCACAATTCAGATCGTCGGAGACGACCTCTTCGTTACCAACGTCAAACGTCTCAACAAAGGCATTGATCTGGGAATCGCCAACTCTATTCTCATCAAACTCAATCAGATCGGTACGCTGACCGAAACGCTGGAAACCATGAGCCGCGCCAAGGAATGCGGCTACACGTGCGTGGTTTCTCACCGCTCCGGCGAGACGGAAGACACCTTTATGGCGGATATCGCCGTGGCCACCAACTGCGGCCAGATCAAAAGCGGCTCGCTCTCCCGCACGGACCGGCTGGCCAAATACAACCAGTTGATCCGCATCGAAGAAGAACTCGGTGATGCGGCTGTGTATCGCGGCAAAGAGACCTTCTATAACATGAAACAACCGGCGAAATCCGGCAGAAAAAGATAACCCCGCAACATGCAGTGAGCCGGCCTTTTGAATAAGGCCGGCTCTCCCGGTCTGAACCCGATCCGATCAACCCCCTCGGCGATGCGGCTTGCGCATCGGCGGCGGTCAATGATTATAAAAATCTGAAAAGGCGGCGGCGCAGCACTTCCATTTCCGCTCTGTTTTCAGCCAGCGTGTATAAAACATCTTTTTTATCGATTTTCTCATCCCGGAACGATTTGATGAGATCCGCGTCTTCCAGATAGATGATAACGTTTTGATAATTGGCCTGCGATAGCGCTTCTTTTCTCAGCACCTCTCCCTTGCGGTACATCCGGTCGCCCAGCGCCATGATTTTCTTCAGCCATTCTTTTTTGGGCAGAGGATTTTTTTTCAGATACAGACAGCTTCTCATCACGATCCAGAAGGATTCCAGATAATTGTGAATCAGATCGGCGAGCGGTTTAAGTCGTTTGTTGCCCCGGCCTTTGATTTCGATCAGGGTCTGTCCGTCCTGTTCGACCGAGACAATGATTTTCCGGTCGTATAAATAAGACAGCACTTCATTGACTTCCTCCGCTTCGTCCTTGTGTTTGTCAAAAATAAATTCATTCCATAATAATTTTTTCAGAAACCCGTAGTCGCCCTGTATGCGATTCAGCGAAATCAGGTCTTCATTGTTTTTGATGATGGAGGTGGCGACAAAACACAGCGGGACAAAGAAATGCAGAATATTGTTTTTATAATATTCCAGATTGAGTCTTCGTTCCTCCTTCAGCGAGTAGACGACTTCCTGCATTTCCTCGACTTCATCTTTTTCCGCTTCAATTTTTTCAATGAAGCCTGCCTGCACAAACATGTTCAGCGCATCGATGATGGCCTTGTCGCGATGGGCGAAGGTTTCCGCAAATTTCACCTGTTTGACGGTGAGATATTCGTAAAATTCATTCAAAACATACAGCAGATCGTTGTAGGAAATGCCGCGGCGGTCATGACTTAAAATAACGGCGGCCACCAGAGCAAAAGGCGTGACCACGGACACATTGTTGATTTCCAGAACGATTTCATAACCGATTTTCCGGTAGAGGCTTTGCCTCTCCTCCAGGGACATGTCTTCCAGCGGTTTTGCCTGCTGCGCCAGATAGTCTTTCATGATCATCGGTTCGCCGATGTTCACATACACGCGGCCGAATCGTTTGGTCAGTATTTTGCTGGTTTTAATGATCTCGGCCGTGTTTTCCGGCGTCTTGGTTTCGCCGGACAGTTCCTTCAGGTATGATTTTTCTTCGATCACCCGGTCGTAACCGATATACACCGGAATCGCGGCAAAGTTTTCGCAGTATTTCTCCTGATAGGCCTGAAGCACCATGGAAAGAAGGCCGTATTTGGGCATCACCATTTTGCCGGTCCGGCTGCGCCCGCCTTCAATGAAAAATTCCAGCGGCAGTCCTTCCTTGAGAAGGATCGCCAGATATTTGGTAAAGGCTTCGGAATAAACCTTGTTGCCGCGAAAGCTTCGTCTCAAAAAGAATGCGCCGGATTTCCGGAAAATGTACCCCATCGGGAAAAACGACAGGTTGTTTCCGGCTGCGATAAAAGGAAGCTGAATGTTATTGATATAGAAGACGTAATGAATCAGAAGATAATCAATGTGACTGCGATGGCAGGGCACAATCACAAACGGCATTTTTTTGGAAATATTTCTTATTTTGGCCATGCCTTCCACATCAATGGACAGGCCGTCGTAAATATCGTTCCACAGCCAAGTAAGCACTTTTTTCCAGATGGCGATGAAGGTTTCGCTGTAGTCGGCCGCTATTTCATACAGATAACGGCGTGCATCTTTTTTAATCCTGGCCTTGTCTTTTTTCTCCTCCTGCGCATGCTTTTCGATAAAGGCTTTCAGCGATTCATCGCTTAAAACCATGCCGATCAGTTCTTCCCGCGATTTCAGGGCGGGACCGACAATGGCCGTCTTTTCCTTGTCGATGCGATCAATCAGTTCTCCGCGCAGTTCATGAACCATGGCGTCCGTGGCGGTTTTCTTGGTCGTTTTCAGATACTCCGACAAATTCACCGGCTCCGAGGGAATGACAAATGCGCTTCGGGAATATCGGATAAACGTGATCAGACGGCGCAGCGCCCCGGTATGCTCGGTCTGCCCGAAAAGGATATTGATCAGCCCCTCGTCTTCTTTTTCACGGCGGCGCCCGTACGATACCAGCATCGGCACGACAAAAACCGGAAAACCGGCTTTTTTCTGAATATCAAGCAAGGTGGACATCGCGCTTTCCGCCGACCGGTTTTCAATGAACTCCGATTCGCCCAGATGAATCACGATGCTCTTTTTCTCCATGATTGTTTTTTCAATGAAGGCCAGTTTGCCCTGCCAGGCTTTTCGTTCCCTGCCCATCCGGCGTTTTAAAGACGACCAGAAAAATTTCAGCATTTGCGGCAACGGATGAGCCAACGACATGTTCATGCCGTGGCAATAGACCGGAACGGGCATGTCGTTGCGCTGGAGCAGCTCATACAGAATAAGGCTGTTGAGTTCGCTGCGCTGGTTTAAGGCATAAACGACCACGCCCTCGCCGGAAAGTTTTTTGATATTTTCAACGTATTCGTCGGCAATGGAAACACGCGACAGAAACGTCTTGGCCAGCCGGAATTGCAGAAAATTCTGATTGTCGTAAAGCAGACCCGAATAGTATTGAATGCCCTGATTGGATTTTACCGGATGATTATTTTCTTCCATCGTCGTTATTTCTCCACACAACTTTGACGGGCGGTCCCGTACATTAATCTTCCGTCTTGAAATCTTCGGGGAAACGCCTCGCCATATATTTCTGCACATAAGAGCGGACTTCCGAAGCCGTATTGAAGGAAAGCGCTCGTTTCAACATGCTTTTCGACTCTTTCAATGTCGATTCTCTGATAATTTTCTTGATTCTCGGAATGGCCAGATGATTCATGCTCAATTCATCGAGTTCCATACCGAGAAGGACCAGCACACAAAGCGGATCACCCGCCATTTCGCCGCACATGGACACCTCGATCTTCGCCTTGTGCGCCGCATCCACGACTTTTTTAATCTGTCTCAAGACAGCCGGATGCAGGGGCTCGTACAGATAGGTGAGGCGTTCGTTGGCGCGGTCAATCGCCAGCGAATACTGGATCAGATCATTGGTCCCGATACTGAAGAAATCAACCTCCCGCGCGATTTTATCGGCAATCACAACCGCTGACGGCACTTCAATCATCGCACCGATGTCAATTTTTTCAGGAATCTTCATTCCTTCATCGATCAGTTCCCGGCGGGCTTCTTCCAGAATTTTTTTGGCTTCCCGGATTTCGTCCACACTGGAAATCATCGGGAAGAGAATTTTAATGTTGCCCAGCGCACTGGCGCGCCAGATGGCCCGGAGCTGAATCTTGAAAATGTCGACTTCCTTCAGGCAGAAGCGGATCGCCCTCATGCCCATCTGGGGATTCATTTCCTTACTCTGTTTCTGATAATTGGGAAATTTGTCGCCGCCCAGATCAAACGTCCGGATCGTCGACCAGGCCAGATTTTTATTGGTCACGACCTGGCGGTAATTCGTGAAATGATCCTCTTCGGTCGGCAAGTTTTCGCGGTAAATGTAGAGAAATTCCGTGCGGTACAGGCCGATATTTTCAGCGCCGTGAGCGACGGCGGAAGGAATTTCTTCTATAAATTCTATGTTACATCCGATTTGAATACGGTGCTGATCCAGGCTGACCGCGGGCTGCCTGCCGTATTTGAGATATTCATCGTTTGCGGCGTCGTAATGGCGTTTCTTTTCCTCATACCGCTTGAGCATGTCGGGATAGGGATTGATCACCACCATGCCGGCCGTGCCGTCGACGATCAAGTCATCATCCTCATGAACAAAGCGCGTGATATCATCCAGCCCCACAACGGCCGGCAGCTCCAGAGAGCGCGCGACAATGGCCGTATGCGAGGTGCGCCCGCCGCTGTCCGTGGCAAATCCCAGAATTTTGTCCAGTTTCATCTGCGCCGTATCGGCCGGTGAGATGTCGTGCGATACGATAATGACGCCCCGGTTTTCCGTTTCCCAGACGATTTCACTTTTTCCGCCGGACAGATTGCGCAAAATCCGCTGGACAACATACTGCACATCGCTGACCCGGCTGCTGATGTAATCGTCTTCAACGCCTTCGAACACCTCTTTATAATGATCCAGGGTCATGCGCAGCGCCCATTCGGCATTGACGCTCATCTCGCGAATATATTTGATGGTGCGGTTGATAAAGATTTTGTCTTTCAAAATCAGGATGTGAACGTCGATGACATAAACCGGTTCCGCAACATTGGCTTTCTTAAGATTTTTCTGAATCTTCAGCAGTTGCTGCTCGGATTCCTTCAAGGCGTTTTTAAAACGGCTTATCTCTTCCGGGATTAAAGATTCGTCTTTGAGTTTATAAAAAGAAATTTGACTGTCCAGCGGATCATAGCGGTAGCATTTTCCAATAGCGATCCCGGGGGAAACACCCACTCCCTTGAGGACAAAAGTTTTTGTGGTCTGATCCGGACTCATATGATGTTTATTCTTCTCCAAATTTATTTTCGATCAGTTTGACCAGTTCCTCAATCGCCGCGGCTGCGTCCGCGCCGTCGGCTTTGATCGTCAGCTCTCCGCCGTACGGGCAGGCCACGGTCAGGATATCCAGGATGCTGGTCCCGTCAACGGTTTGCCCGTTGTGCTCAATATAAATTTCCGATTGAAACTGCTGAGCCACTTTCACGAAAGACGCCGCCGCCCGCGCGTGCATCCCCAGCTTGTTTTTTAATCGTAAGGTTTTCGTTTCCGTCAACTAATCCATCCCGTCCAGGAAATAATCACGAATGCCAACACAGCGCCATAAACGATATAAACCTGTGAAATTCCTTTTTTTATTAAAATATAACAAAGCATTACCGTAGCCAGGGCAATCAGTTTTGCGACCACCCCGTATGTTTCCCCGAAGGGCCAGTACCCGCCGTCTCGGGCAAGCCAGATCATTAAACCGGTCAGAACCATCAGCGTTATCCAGCGTATTCTGACGGCGGCAGCGGGTAAATTCAGGGCGCGGATAAATTCAAAACCGGTTTTCCCCTTGCGGTACCCTTCGATAAATCCTTTTAATCTGACCCATAAATGCGCCGGCGTGTAAATCAGAAGAAAGATAACCGGCGCCATGGCCAACCCGATATGCACGAGCAGCACCGCAACGATCGCGGCAAACGGTCTGAAGGCTCCCCAAAAAAAGATATCGCCGATTGCCGCATAAGAGGCCATCAGGCTCTGTCTGATGGACGCGGTGTCCGAATTTTCTCCTTTCGCAACATGGTCTTCCTCAAGACGCACGATCGAACCGATGATCGGCGCCGACAGGTACGGATGCGTATTGAACATCTGCAAATGAGCGGTTAAGATTTTTACCGCATCCTTTTTCTGCAGGCGCAACTCCCGGATCATCGGGATGAGCGCCATGCCGAACCCCATGTTCTGCATCCGCCGGAAATTAAGCGTCGCATGAATAAAAAAAGACCTAAAAAAAATACTTGTCAATGTCGTTTTTTTCACGCTTTTCAGGCCTCAAAATAAATAACTACATATTTTCAATAACTTTTATGCGTGGTGGAACTGATTAGCATAAAAGATGAATGAAGTCAATTGATCACGCCCCTTCATTTTGCCCCTCCTGCGGCAGTCTGCGCCGGGCCGAATCATAAACGTTTAGGCTTTTGTAAATGAACCTGCATTGTGATAAGAACCAGCCGATGAGCAGAAAAATCCTTTTGATTAATCCCTGGATTCACGATTTTGCGGCCTATGACTTCTGGATCAAACCTCTCGGCCTGCTATACCTGGGCAGTCTTTTGCGTAAAAACAACCACCGGATTGATTTGATCGACTGCCTCGATCCGTTTCATCCGCAGATGGCGGCATCGGGGCTGAAGAAACCGCGGCGTTATGCTTCCGGAGACGGTAAATTTTACCGGCAGATCATTGACAAACCGGCGCCGCTGAAATGGGTTGATCGCAGTTACTGCCGTTACGGTATTCTGCCGGACGTTTTCGCCGCCGAGCTGAAAATGCACCGGGATGCCGACATGATTCTAATGACGTCCATGATGACCTACTGGTACCCCGGCGTTTTTGAAGCGATCAGAATCATCAAAGACACCTTGCCGCAGATTCCGGTTGTCCTGGGCGGCAAATACGCGACGCTCTGTTACGATCACGCGTCCAACTTTTCGGGGGCGGATTACGTCATCGCGGGGGCGGGCGAAAAACATATTCTCGATTTGCTGGAAAAGGTATTTAGCGAAAAAACGCTGTTTGTCCCGGATGAAAACAATCTGGATTCCTGCCCCTACCCCGCCTTTGATCTGATCTCCAAAACCGGGCAACTGCCGGTCATCACGTCCCGGGGATGCCCTTACCGCTGCAGTTACTGTTCGTCTCACATTCTGACGCCGGGATTTAGGCGCCGCGATCCGGTGAAGGTCGCCGATGAAATCGAATACTGGCACAGGAAAACCGGCGTGGTGAATTTCAGTTTTTACGATGACGCTCTGCTGGTTAACCCGGAGGCAATGATCGTGCCCCTGCTCGATGAATTACAAAGAAGAAATTTATCCTGCCGGTTCCATTGTCCCAACGGATTGCACTTAAGGGAGATCACAAAAGAACTTGCCGAACGGCTGTACCATGCCGGATTCAAGACCATCCGTTTCGGTTTTGAAACATCCGATTTGGACCGGCAGCGGCAAACCGGCGGAAAAGTTAAAAATGAAGAACTGCGTCAGGCGGTTAAACATCTGAAAAACGCCGGTTATAAAACAGAGGACCTGGGGATTTACCTGCTGTGCGGAACGCCCGGTCAGACCGTCCGGGAAGTCATCAACAGTATTGAATTTGTACAGGAATGCGGCGCGAAGCCCCTGCTGGCCGAATACTCCCCGATTCCCGGAACCGCCATGTGGCAAGAGGCCGTGGCCTGTTCACCCTTTGACATTCTTCACGAACCCCTGTATCATAACAATTCATTGCTTCCCTGCGGAAATGATGATTTCAGTTTTGCGCGTTATACGGAATTGAAAAAGAAACTCAAAAACGGTTCAAGGACAGGCGCCCCTTCATGAAGGTTTTGATATGGATTAAAAATGTGCTGATTCTGCTGGTGTCGCTGTTTTTTCTGCTCATCGGCATCAATACGCTGATGGGGTCGTACCGGATCAATAATCCGATGGAATTTTTGATGTATTTCTTTTCCGCATCGCTTCTGATTCTGGTTTGTATTGTGGGAATCCTTTATTTTATCTTTCGTTTATTTCCGCAGAAGCAGGAAGGGTTGAACAAAGATGAAAGCGTGTAAAATACTGAAAGCGGCTCTTCTGCCGGCTTTCATTTTTATTTTTATTGCCGCAGGCTCCGGTCACGCCTCCGATCTGAAAGAAAAGGTTCTGAAACAAAAGCTGCCCAACGGCATTACCGTGCTCATGCTTAAGCGGCATTTAAGTCCCACCGTATCCCTCTACATTCGCTACCGGGTGGGCGCGGTGGATGAAACAAAAGGCGAGAGCGGTGCGGCGCATTTCCTGGAACATATGATGTTCAAGGGAACCACCTCCATCGGCACAAACGATTACAGGGCCGAGAAGGCCCTGCTGGAAGAAATCAAGAATGCCGGCCGACGGCTGGACGCCGAAAAACGGAAAGGACAAAAGGCCGATCCGGAAACCCTGGCCAACCTTTCCGCTGCATTGAAAAGGTTACAGGACGAACATAAAAAATACTTTTTACCCAACGAAATCGACCGGCTCTATACCGAAAACGGCGGGCTCGATATGAATGCGTCCACCGGTCAGGATGTCACCTCCTATCACGTCAGTCTTCCCGCCAATAAAATCGAACTCTGGGCAAGAATTGAATCGGACCG
>Ga0209203_1000946_pt1 | contig 22475 bp, 20 predicted proteins | sample AD_UKC109_MetaG_FD_184423 | JGI IMG/M metagenome (GOLD analysis project Ga0209203, IMG submission 184423) | Active sludge microbial communities of municipal wastewater-treating anaerobic digesters from Hong Kong - AD_UKC109_MetaG (SPAdes)... | ecosystem: Engineered > Bioreactor > Anaerobic >... | reverse complement strand
CGGGATCAGTTATGATGATACCGGTACTATAAACTCTGTCCTGTCAGCCATATCAAAGTCGGGAAAAATGAGATTCACAGGTTTTTTGAGCCACTCCGGACAAAGCTATAATGCCAGGTCTGTGGAAGAAATTATGGAAATTCACAATAAAAGCATTGAAAAAGTCCTTGAATTAAAAGCTGTTTTTATCGGTCAGTATCCTGATCTTACTATTTCCCTTGGTGATACACCAACCTGCAGTATCGCTGAGGATTTCACAATGATCGACGAGATCCGTCCGGGTAATTTTGTGTTTTTCGATCTGATGCAGGTGATTATCGGTTCGTGCTCACCCGACATGGTTGCTGTGGCCATGGCCTGTCCGGTTGTTGCAGTTCATCCTGAACGGAATGAACTGGTCATTTACGGCGGAGCTGTACATTTTTCAAAGGAAAGCATAACCGATGCCACCGGCAGGACAATCTACGGAATGGTAGTTGAAGATAATGGCCCGGGATGGGGAGATTTTGTCGAAGATGCCATTCTGTCCAAACTGTCACAGGAACATGGAATAATAGAAGCACCTGCTGATTATATCAAAAGGTTCAAACCAGGGGATATAATTAAGATAATGCCTGTTCATTCCTGCCTTACAGCTCATGCAATGAGGGAATACCAGACACTGCAGGGAAGAACTGTGACAATGATGTCCTGATTCTTAGTGCCCCTTCGTGCGTACTTTGTGTCCCTTTGTGGTTTAAATCACTTACCACGAAGGCTCACAAAGGCTATCACTAAGGTACACAAAGAATAGAACGTATATTCTTATTGAAAATTAATTCCCAACTCAGCCGCTATCTTCACCAGGTCATCTTTTATTGCGGGGACAATGCTAATTCCCTCTTTTCTGATCCTCTCTTCTGCTTCCCTTTCCGGATCACCCGGTATCAGCACTCTGTCTTCTCCTTCAGCAGGTATTGAAGCACGGAATGTTTCTATCCATTTATCCATCTTCTTTTTGAACTCATCAGCAGGCTGGAAAGCATCGATCCTCATTGCTCCGAAGAAATGTCCTGTTCCTTCTCCTACTTTCTTCTCAAGTACCGGCAGGTAAGCAACGCTTGGCGGAACGAAAGGTCCGAAATTGGCTCCGCTGAAAACTGCAGAGAATATATCGACTATGGATGAGAGACAGTATCCCTTGTGGCTTCCGTGCAGTCTGTCGCCACCAAGGGTAAGCATGGATCCTCCCGACTTCAGGATGGTCGGATCATCTGAGGGTTTACCTGATTTATCCTGGACAAATCCCAATGCTACCTTTTCGCCTTTTTTCTCGGCAACAGCAAGCTTACCCCTTGCTATGGGTGTTGTTGCAAAATCGGCAACAAAGGGAGGCTGATTTTGTGCGGGAATTGCAACAGCTATGGGATTTGTACCCATCATCCTGCTGATAGAGAAGGTGGGTGCAACCAGGGGATTGGCATTTGTAAGACAGATACCGATCATATCGTGTTCCAGGGCCATCATGGCATAGTAGCCGGCAATCCCGAAGTGGTTCGAATTGCGTGTGGCAACCCATCCTGTCCCGGCTTTATCAGCTTTTTCAATGGCTATCTCCATTGACTTTCTGGCAGCTACCATCCCCACTGACCTGTCCCCGTCGACAACCGCCGTGCTTGGTGATTCATGGACGATCCTGACATCAGGTCTGACATTTATCCTTCCTGCCTTCCAGAGTTCGAAGTAGTCCTTAATCCTTATCATCCCGTGCGAGGCATGACCTCTCATTTCAGCGGCCATGAACACCTCGGCGATTATTTCAGCATAATGCTCACTGCATCCCATTTTCAGGAACACATTCGTAGTAAACTGGTACAGATAGTCGTATGTATACATATTAAAATAATTAGTCCTGCAGTCTTGCGGTCCTGCAGTCTTGCGGTCCTGCAGTCTTGCGGTCCTGCAGTCTTGCGGTCCTGCAGTCTTGCAGTCTTTATAATGTTTCTCGCCATCTCGCCCTCACCCACTCTCGCCCTCCCTCGGCCTCCGAAGCTTTAGCGAAGAAGGCTCGCCCTCCATTCTTCCTACTCCTTCCTGTTCGTAAACATCACATCCGCCTGCTGGGTAGGTGTGATGATGAGGTCGTTAATACAGACATGTTCGGGCAGGCTGGCACAATACCAGATTACCTCTGCAATATCGTCGGCAGTAAGTGCTTTGACTCCTTTGTAAACACCTGCAGCTCTTTCCTTGTCGCCCTTGAACCTGACCAGGGAAAATTCGGTTTCGGCCATTCCCGGGGCGATCTGTGTTACCCTTATATTATTCTTCAGCAGGTCGATACGCATAGATCTTGTAAGAGAGTCAACGGCAGCCTTGGAGGCACAGTATACGTTACCCCCCTCATAGACACTCTTTCCGGCTATTGATCCGATATTGAAAATATATCCCTTTTCCCTGGCTACCATCAGGGGAGCCACGGCACGGGTAACATATAATAAACCCTTTACATTAGTGTCGACCATCCTGTCCCAGTCATCTATGTTTCCCCTGTCGATTTTTTCCAGGCCCACGGCAAGGCCTGCATTATTAACCAGGATGTCAATATTCTTCCATTCGTCAGGGATACCGGCGATGGCATCTTCAACTTCGTACCTCTTCCTTACATCAAAATTCAGAGCAAGTACTTTAATATTCAGCTCTGCCAGCTCCTTTGCCACTTCATCAAGCCGTTCTTTCCTTCGTCCCGTTATTATTACATTATATCCGTTAGCGGCGAATTTTACTACTATTGCTTTACCGAATCCAGCCGTAGCTCCGGTGACCATTATTATTTTCTTCATGATTATTAAGATTAGCCTGCTATAAAAGTAAGGATTTTTTTAGAAGATGAAACATTTTCCAACGCATGAGATCATCCCATCAATCAATCTTTCATACTGTCTTGTCAACATGAACTCACCCCCTTTTTATTCCCCCTCTCTTGTAAAACAAAAGAGGGGGAGTTGATTGGTATACAACATAATACTCCCCCTCTTTGGCTTGCCAGAGAGGGGGTAGGGGGGTGAGTTCATGTATTAGCGAACCGCGCCAGATTTTACAGGCCGAAGCCATTGCTAGGCGGGTGTGTGCAGATGTATCCTTATTTATTACCTTTAGTGCCTGACATTATGGAAAATTCTTCCAATAGAAATCAGGGCGATGTAACCGCAATGTTCGACAACATTGCACACAGTTATGATTTTCTTAATCACCTGCTGTCATTCGGGATTGACAGGTACTGGAGACGGAAAGCTGTCAGGATAATAGGAAGGGCGTATGTGTCACCGGAGATCCTCGACGTGGCAGCAGGGACAGGTGACCTTTCACTTGCAGCGATGAAAATATCTCCCCGGCATATCACAGGGATTGATGTCTCATCAAAAATGCTGGAGCTGGGAAGGAAGAAGATTCTAAGGAAAGGTTTAGACGGGATAATTGATCTTCGTGAGGGCGACTCGGAGAATATTTTCTTCCCTGACGGCACCTTCGATGTAGCGATGGTAGCATTTGGTGTAAGGAATTTCAACGATCCACTTAAAGGTCTGAAAGAAATGAAAAGAGTAGTCAGGGAAGGAGGGATGGTACTTGTTCTCGAGTTTTCCAGACCAGTCCGCTTTCCCGTCAGACAACTTTATAATTTTTACTTTCTGCACATTCTGCCGTTTATTGGAAAAGTCTTTTCAGGGGACGGTGGTGCATACAGGTATCTTCCTGAATCAGTACTACAATTCCCTGATAATGATAGTTTCATGTCGTTAATGTCGGATGCAGGACTCGAATCTGTAAGGCAGAAAAGACTTACATTTGGAATAGCGAGCATATATACCGGATTAAAACTTCCGAAGCAATAATTTTTATTTAAAGCAGTTTATTATCTTGTGGCCTTAAAAAAATCGGAGATCGTTGAGAAAAAATCCACTCATCATATTGACTGCCCTGCTATGCTTGATTGCATCTGCCGATCTGTCGGGACAGAAGCAAAAACCCAAGAACAAGTCGTGGTACGATGACAAATTCCTTCATTTCGGTTTCAGCCTCGGGTTCAACACAATGGATTTTCTGATAACTCCTTCGCAGGAATACATGAATATTGATTCTTTATATCCTGAGGTCAGTATTCTCAATCCGGGCATCAATATACAGATTGTCACCGACCTTCATCCGGCCGATCACTGGGATATTCGCTTCCTGCCTGGAGTCTCCTTCGGTCAGCGTAATGTGAGATATTATAAAGATAAGGTCCTGTATAACGGTTTGCAAAGAATAGAATCATCATTTATTGAATTTCCGGTGCTCGTCAAATATAAAGGCGACAGACTAAACAATGTACGTCCTTATGTTGTGACCGGGCTGAACTTCAGGTATGATCTTGCAGCCAAGAAGGAATACGATGAGGAGAAGCCTGTTTATCTCCGGCTCAAACGTCCGGACCTGTACTATGAAGCCGGGGCCGGACTTGATTTCTATCTTCCCTATTTTAAATTGTCGGTAGAACTAAAGATGTCTACCGGTATAAGAGACATGCTTATAAGGGAACCAGCTTCCGGTCAGGAGCTTTATGTGAATGCCATCGACAAGATGAGATCTCAGATATGGGTCCTTGCTTTCCATTTCGAATAAAATGCCCCATCAGGTAAATCTGAATCTTGATCCCCCGACGGCTGCCGACGAAGCTGCTATCAGGAAGCTGTGTGCTCAGGCTCTCAGAAAGATTCCCTCCGATATTTCAGGGATCAGGATCCTGAAACGTTCTGTCGATGCCCGTCAGAGGAATATTAAGGTAAATCTTACTGTAGAAGTGTTTACGGGAGGAGAGGAGCAGGGGCAGATCGTCAGTCCTTATGAACCGAAGGATGTTACACGGAAGAAAGAAGTTATTATCATTGGTGCCGGACCAGCTGGCCTCTTTGCCGCATTAAGATTGATAGAGCTGGGTGTCCGTCCTGTAATTATAGAACGCGGCCGTGAGGTGTCTGCCAGGAAAAGAGATATAGCCAGGATCAGCCGGGAGCATATAATTGATGCCGACAGTAACTATTGTTTCGGGGAAGGCGGCGCCGGGACCTTTTCGGACGGTAAACTTTATACCCGTTCGAAGAAAAGGGGTGATAATACAAGGGTCCTGGAATTGTTATATCTGCACGGCGCAAACGAAAATATACTATATGAAGCTCATTCGCATCTGGGAACTGACAAGCTTCCGGCGATAATTTCAGGAATAAGGCAGACTATAACCGATGCCGGAGGTCTTGTTCTGTTTGAGAAGCGAGTGACTGATATCCTTCCTGAGGCAGGAAATATAAGAGGCGTGGTTCTTTCAGGGGGTGAGCAGGTGATTTCTCCTAATGTGATTCTGGCTACGGGACATTCGGCAAGGGATATTTACGAGATCTGCAGAATGAGAAGCATAGAGCTGGAAATGAAATCCTTTGCTATGGGAGTAAGGGTGGAGCATCCGCAGGAACTGATCGACTCTATACAATATCATGGGAACCAAAGGGGGAAATACCTTCCAGCTGCTTCATACAGTCTTGTTCATCAGGCAGATGGGAGAGGGGTATACTCCTTCTGCATGTGTCCCGGAGGCTTCATAGTACCCTCAGCCACTTCGCAGGAAGAGGTTGTGGTAAACGGTATGTCGCCGTCAGGGCGCAACTCTCCCTATGCAAACTCGGGTATGGTGGTCGAGATAAGGCCGGAGGATCTGGCTGAATATTCGGCTTCAGGAGTCCTGGCCGGACTGGAGTTTCAGAGGGAGCTCGAGCATGAATCATGGATCAGAGGAGGAAAAACACAGAGAGCTCCGGCACAGAGGCTCCAGGATTTTGTTAACGGGAAGGCTTCTTCTTCTCTGCCGGCAGCATCATATTTCCCCGGGATTACATCCTCACCGGTCCATGAATGGCTACCGGATCATATCGCCGGCAGGCTGCGTGAAGGTTTAAAACAGTTCGGGACCAAAATGAAAGGATTCCTTACGAATGAGGCTGTGGTGCTGGGGGTCGAATCAAGGACCTCGTCTCCCGTAAGGATACCTCGTAATTCCGGGACCATGGAACATATTAAAATCAAAGGTCTTTATCCCTGTGGTGAAGGATCAGGCTATGCAGGTGGTATTGTATCTTCGGCCGTTGACGGGATGCGGGCGGCAGAGGCTGTCGCGGGGTTGAGGGGCAAGCTTTGAACCCTCCCGATTCCCGGGACTCCGCTTCGCTTCGTGAGCCCTGCTCCGCCCAACGAAGTCTTCCTTGACCGCCGTAACGAAGTGAAGGTGGTGACGAAGTTGGGCGCCCTGCTTCACCCACCGTAGTCCCGATTCATTGGGACGAAGGTGAGAGCCCTGAGCCCAATCCGGCCGTACGTGTCAATAAACCGGGATTTTTTTAATTGGCAAATATTGCATTAAGTCAGATAAATATGTATATTTGCAGTCGGGATGCAAAATAACATGAGATGATAATTGACCGTCAGATAAGCAGTCATTTGAAAAAGATGCTTGGTAAATTTCCTGTAGTGTCACTTACGGGTCCGCGACAATCAGGAAAAACGACATTACTCAAAAGTTTGTTTAGTGATTTCAGGTATTTCAATCTGGAGAGAATGGATATCAGAGAAATAATATCGGCTGATCCTTACGGCTTTTTAAAGGAATCAGGTCCGGGGGTAATTATTGATGAAGCCCAAAACCTGCCGGAGTTATTCAGCTATATTCAGGTTCTCTCTGATGAACGGAAATCCAACGGACAGTATATTCTTTCGGGATCTCAAAGCTTCCTTCTTAATGAACGTATCAATCAGTCGCTTGCCGGACGGGTGAGTGTAAACTTATTACTACCATTTGATATTACAGAACTCAGAGACCATAAAAGTCTCGAACCGGGTAAATTGATAATTACCGGATTTTATCCAAGAGTATATGATCAGAATATAGACCCTTCCGATTTTTACCCGTCATATTTGCAGACCTATATCGAAAGGGACATAAGGACATTACGGGCAATAGAGAATCTGCAGTCCTTTTCCCGTTTTATGGGATTATGTGCAGGGCGTACCGGCCAGGTGCTCAACCTCTCTTCCCTTGCCAATGATACTGGTATCTCCGTAAATACAGCAAAAGCATGGCTCTCACTATTGGAATCGAGCTATGTAATATTTCTTTTACAGCCATATCATCGAAATTTTAATAAAAGGATCATTAAATCGCCTAAGATTTATTTTTATGATACCGGAGTTGCATCATCATTATTGCGTATCACAGATGCCGGGATGTTGAAAAACCATTACTTATATGGAGCATTATTTGAGAATCTTATAATCAGCGAGATTATTAAATCGCAGGCTCATAACGGTAAACGGCCTTCAGTGTATTACTGGCGTGAAAGCAATGGAGCAGAGATTGACTGCATAATAGAACATGAGAGGGGAGAGATAACAGCTTTGGAGATAAAGGCAGGTCAGACATATAATCAGGATTACATCAGAAATCTGCTTCTTTTCCCGGAGGAAAATATGGGAAAAAGGATAAAAAAGACAGTTATTTATACAGGTAATGAGTCAAACAGTATTAAAAATATAAAGATAATTTCCTGGAAAGAATTCACTGAAGATGCAGAAAAAATTAAATAATTAAAACCGGTCAGTAAAAACAGAGAAGAGACGCTTTGACCTACTTTCTTGAACAGACTTATTCCAGGGACTCCGCTTCCACCCCTCATGCCCTCACAGCCCTGCGGCATGTAAACTCTTCTGGAAAAATAATTCTTGAGCTTCAAAGCAGCGGCTTATTCTAATCGGCCTTCCTGAATTTTCCAATTTTTGTCTGTTTTTGCCTGTTTTTTCTAACGGCTGACTCATAGTGATTTACTGATTTGTCGTAGATATTTAGTCCCTGCTAAATATGATTAAAATGACAGAAGAAGGAGGATAAGTGAATAGTTTACTCTTTTAATTTCTTAATTATCTCGCCCTTCAGGGGTTCGAGATATTTTTTCAGGATGGCCCAGATTATTGCTCAATTGCTCTCAGGATATCAGATAAGTATTTTTTGCCTTGATCCGTCATAAATAAGAATCTTTGTCGAGTCGATGTTTTTCTTAAGGAATGAATTATGGATAGATGATTCAGTAAGGAGATCCACCCGGCGATTAAAAAATATTTCAAACTTGTCCCACAAGTCATGCAGTCTTTCACCTCGTTCAATCGGATCTTTTGAGTCTACTTCCACTAAAAGATCGATATCGCTTTTATGAGGATCAAAGTTTTTTGTCACCGAAGATCCGAAAGCATACAAATATCTGACCCCGTTACTTCTACAAAGTAATAGAAAATCATTTTTGTTTTTAGATATATGTTCTTCTATGATCATATATGCAAAGGTATAAAATATAATGGCAAAGTCAGGGACTATCATAGTTCATTACTGAAGTATATTTACCATAAAAGGCCAGGATTATTGTTTTACAGGTCTCCTTTCTTCCTATCGGTTTCCGGAATCCATTTTACCAATATATTGCTTTGCAGTAAAATCATTCTTTGACCTTCAGAGTAGCGGCCTATTCTAATCGGCCTTCCTGAATTTTCCCATTTTGGTCGATTTCTGCACATTTTTGTCTGTTTTTGCCTGTTTTTGCTTATAACTGGCTCATAGTGATTTACTAAATTAGCTGTGATAATCACCTTCCTGCTAAATATAAACAGGATGATACTAATCAAGGAATATCAACCGAAATAAAATTCAAGTATATGACGATTTAAAAACTGAAAGAAAAGGGCAGGAGGCTTTCACTGCTTTGCCCGCCGTAGTCCCGGTTTACCGGGACGAAGGTGGGAGCCCTGAGCCCTGAGCTCTGAACCCACAGCCCTCCGCCCGGACCTTTCCTTAAAAGAAAGGAGGTGTATCGATGCGAAGATAAACATTTTCTGTAACTACGGTTATTGCCTGTGAAAGGATATACCAGGAAGTGATCAATCTTTAATCAATTCAGTTAGAATTATGAAAAAACTGGGTGTGCTACGAATACAGAACAGACTGATTCTCAGTAATGAAGAGCTTCTCATGCTGAAAGGCGGAGAGGAGGATGAAGAATGCTTCTATTGCACATGTGGAACGTGCGAGGGATTTTATGGAGCATGCACTCCGGTATGGGCCCATAATATATCTGAAGCATTACAAATTTACAGTCAGTATTGTGGTTCTCAGGGAGTCACCTGTATGGGAGACGGGTGTCCTCAATGGTATTGCTGATTATTAAATATTTATGGTGCAACCAAAATCCTTGGTTGCACTCCTTTCTTGATAGAAAAGAATGAAGCTACTATTTCTATTATCCGTATTTATTATTCTACAGGGCATTGGTCCAAAGAAGATTATAATTGATGTAGAAAGGCAGGATCGTTTAAAGATTTCGGAATTAGCAGATACTGTAATTGCAATTTGTCTTAAAACAGACGAATTTGTCTTTCACAATATAGATAAGGTTTTTCTGGCAGATAACAATATTCTATTGTTTGAGCTCTATCAGGAGAACGGATTTGTTTACTCCAGGGTTATGAAATTTGATTTTTCAGGGAATTATTTAGGACAGATTGGTGAAAGAGATTTGAAATCTAAAGAATTTCTGAGAATATATGATATGAAGTATGATAATACCACTGGCGTTATTTATCTGGTTTATCAGGATGGCAACAGAGCATATGAAAAAAATGGCCAATTGTTAACCTTTTATAATGCAAATGGAAGAAAACCGGGAGTAAGAGCTGTACAGGAATATATTTATCGAAACCAAATCTGGGGGACAACATACAGCCATAAAGATGGTATTACCAGCAATAACTTTATTTGTATGGATCTGAATGGTAAGAATCAGGTCTTATTAAAGAATTTTATAAGTGAAACAAATATGAGTAGTAGCGCGGTTTTTTATTTGGCAAATCTATCTACTTATAAAAATGAATTATTCATTTCAGTTGGACTAGATCGTACGCTCTATATGGTAAACCAAAAGAAGCTTGTCCCGACTTATTCAATAGAATTTAAAAATCTTCCTGCCTCATCTATTAACCTGGGACTAAATCAATTAATGACCGGTAAATATTTTAGGAACAATTATTGGATCGGGAATGATTCATTTGATTTCCTGTATAATATAGAGACAGGTAAATCTTACAATATAAAGTATCACTACCAGAATAATGAACTGACTTCTGGTCTGGAAGATGATTTCTATAATACTGGCTTTTTATCAATAAACCAAACTAACAGAGAAGATTACTTTTATTTTATCAAGCAACCTTCTGTTATTGAGGGTAGTGAGCTTTCTAAACCTGAAAAAAAGAATCCAATAATTTTCCTTGTAAAACTCAGATAAATTAAGTGATTTAAAACCCGCATTATACAAGATCACAAACAAACATTAAAAAATATAAATTCATGTGGGTTCTCCCGATAAATCGGGACAAGCTATGTGAACCACTTATTTTTCAATAGTATAATAATATTATTTCACATGAAAATTACTACTGTGTTGCTTATATGTTTCGTTCTTTTCTCGTCATGTTTAAATAAGGAAGAAAAGAAACTTGAAATAATTAATGTATATCCTGAAAAATCTGATTCAATCTTGTTATCAATGATCGCAATAAAGATTGAAAAAAAGGTTCTTGAAACAAAAGACTCCTCTCTCATTACAAGCATAAACGAAATTGAATCCACTGATGAATTCATATTTATAAATGATGCGGGTAAGCGAGTTCTTGAATTTGCAGTTTCCGGCAAATTTATCCGGCAAATCGGATCTCAGGGAAGGGGGCCGTCAGAATTTCTTTCAATTTATGATATTGCGCTTGATAGAAAGAATAAAAGACTTTTTTTGGCATCTTACAAAAAAATACTCTGTTTTAGCTATACAGGTGAACTTGTTAATGTTATTAAACAGGATGCTATGCCGGAATTTCTAACTGTAGTTCAAGATACTCTTTGGGTAATATCAACCTGTCATGCAAGTGTTTCAGTAGATAATAGGTTTATTAATATCACACATTTGATAAGATACGAATGTGACGGATCTCTCATTGATACAATTCAAATCAAAAAAGTATTTCTCGATGCCCCTGCTGGGACAATTCATTCAAATCCATACTATATCACAAATCTTGTGAAGTCTCAGTTTATTTATTATCCCGTAATGCTTCCCGAACAAGTTGTCAGAGACACAATTTATTCATTTAAAGGAGACAGACTTGTCCCTTTGGTAAAACTGGATTTTGGAAGTGTAGGGCTATCACAATCAGGTAAAAAACAAGTTTATATCGAAAACATTTATATGACCAGAAGATATCTGTTCTCAGTATACAGGTATAATTCAAAGCAGTTTCTGTTTTGTTATGATAAACTCTCTGAAGATTCCTTTCACGTAACCAGTATCACCGATGATTTTTACGGTAGTGGTAAAGTCAGATTAAAACCGCTGGATTTGAATAATGGAATAATGTATTTCGTAAAAGAAGGATTTGAGATTACAGGTAAAATTGAAGAGATATCTGAAAATTCTAATCCTGTAATATTTTTTGTAAAACTTAAAAAATGAGAATATTATGTTATCCAAGATAAGTACATGAGTGCATTTAGTAAACATGCTTGTATATTTCCTAACTTGCTTTGGTTATCGCACCCCTGCTCAAAATGATCAGGTTGATACAAAGTATTATACTAAAACGTTTATCAGGAAAGCGAAGTGGATAACCCTGTATCAGGGGTATGAGAATAACTGTTGGTGATATTCCTGGGTGGCTGGCTTCCGGAATGACAATAGATCAGATACTCAGAGATTTGGATGAGCTTAATGAAACCGATATACTTGCCGCATTAAGTTATGCTGCTGACAGAGAAAATAGAAATTATTAAGGAGGAACAAAAACAAGCTAAAATGACTCAGGAGGAACTTGCATAGTGCACCGGGATTCGAAAGAGTTTCATCTCAAGGATGGAAAACGGACATTCTGACATTCAGTTATCTACTCTTTATAGGCTAATTGAGCAAGGACTCGGGGGAAAAATTAATATTTCAATCCGGTGACAAATTTTTAAACAGAAAAGCAAATAACACGGACTTTGCTAATTTGTTTCCCGGTAAATCGGGACAAGCTCTGAGTCCTTCGTCTGCTCCCTGCTTTGCCCACCGACTTCGTTGGACTAAGCCCCTGGGATTCGGGAGTTAAGTCCGAAGTTTTCTTTGACCACCGAAACGAAGTGAAGGTGGTAACGAAGGCAGGAGCCTTGAGACCTTCTCCCTGAGCTTAACGGCCACATATAACAAAAAAAATTCAGAGTGGCGACCTATTCTAATCTGCCTTCCTGAATTTTCCCATTTTTGTCGATTTCTGCACATTTTTGCCTGTTTTTGCCTGTTTTTGCTTATAACTGGCTCATAGTGATTTACTAACTTACACCGGTAAACTTATCTTTATTTAATTTGATTAAGATGATAAAAAATACTATTGCGTTTTAATTTAAATTAAGATGAAATCGCTGGACCAACGATACATTAGATTACTACTTATTAATATGCTTTTAATAAGCTGCACCGGCAATAAACCACCTTTGGACATTGCCAGTGAGGATGGTTCTCAATTAAAAGCAGACCAGATCCAGGTTTTTGATTTAAAAAAACTACCTGAATTATCCACTGTTAGGCTATCTGAAATTGGAGCTGTTGATATTTCATATATCCCCTTAAAGACTTATTCCCAAAATATGATCGCTAAAATTAACAGCGTCATTTTCAGCAAAAGTTATTTTCTTATTTGGGATAACTCCAATATATCAATGTTTCAAAACGATGGTTCGTTTATTACTGAAGTAGGGATAAAGGGAAGAGGCCCTGAAGAATTTATTGGTGTATCCGATATAGATATCAACCCTAAAGATGAATCAATTTATGTTTGTAGTGGAGGACAACAAAAATTCCTGGTCTATGATAAAAAAGGTGGATTCATTAGAACATTCAAAAGTCCCCTGGCAGGCCGGATGAATTTCAAATTTAATAAGGATGGAATTCTTTGCTTCTACATCAATGATATGGGGGATATCACAAAGAACTATTTTCTTATTGATACGACAGGTAAAGTTATTAAGGAATATCCAAATAAATATCGCTGGAAAAGAATGGCTGCCGGTGTATTTTATAATGGCGAGAATATTTTTTACCGGTTTAAGGATCAACTTCTTAAGAAAGAGATTTTCTGCGACACAATCTTTGCATACAGAAATAAAGTATTTAAACCTTATATGGTAATCGATGTCGGCAATCAACGCCTTACACCGGAAATCAGATCAAAAATAAAAACAAGATCGGACGCTCATGATATTTTGAACCAATATGTCAATCCCTGGAATCTGTTCGAAGTTGGTGATATCATATATTATGAAATGGGGATGACAATAAATGGAACTAATGATTTATTTGCCTTTATCGGATCAAAGAAAGGTAATTTCAGGGCAATGGTCGTGCCATATAAAGGTCTGATAAATGATTTGGACGGAGGACCTGATATATGGCTCAAAACAGTAAAAGATGACAGTACAATTGTATCATGGATCGAAGCAATGAAATTCAGGGAGTATATCGCTTCGGATGAATTTAAGACTTCAGATACGAGATATTTAGATAAAAAAGAAGAACTAGATAAACTAGCTGATTCCATTCAGGAAAATGATAATCCTGTTCTAATATATATTAGTTTGAAATAATTAATCAATAACTATGATTATTTTGAAGGATAAGCAAGGTCATTAATTAACTAAAAAGGTAAGTAACAGGACAATTAACCATCGGATAAGAGAAAGGAGGTGACGGGAAGGAGAAGTAATTTCTTAAATCGAATTTAAAGACATTAACATGGCAATAAAGTATTATTGGATTTAAAATTTTAACTTATGAAGAAACTTGAAAGACTCAAGGTGAACATTGATAAAATTATCACAGATTCTGAGTTATTACATTTCAGAGGGGGATCATGGCTTTGTGAGTGTGCGGTCTGGTTCGATGGACAATATGATGGGCTACATACATTTCCATGTGGTAGTTATGGATCTGCTGCGGAGTGTGACGCTGCCTGCGCGACATTTTGGGAAGAAAATAATCATCCAAACACAACTTGTTTTTGTAATTGGGGGTACTGACTTTAGGTCAATAAAGTTCTTAGAGATTATTTCTTTTAGTGGCGTGATCATTCCTTTAATGTCGGGATATTCGCATAATAAACAACATTTCTTAAAATCCGATTGGGTGATTGATATCCTGATCGGATTTTTTAGTGTGCAGTCAGCGATACATCGGGTTTTCACTTGATTTAGGCTTGATTTTCGATTTCCAGAACATACCTATCCCGTCCAACCTTCAATCGGTCACGCATTTATCTCTAAACAACTGGATTGATTTTTCCATGGCCAGACGTTTTGCGATCCTGACCGCCCCCTGGTCCAGTGTACCCCGTAAAAGATCCAGAGGACCTCTTTTTTTTCGATCCTGGCCTTGATATTGTCCAAATAATAATGTTGTTATTCTGTCCCAAAGCTGCCTTCCACCCTGGTAGTACGCCCCTTGCTTTTAAACCTACAATCTCGCCAGATTTAATGTTAAATATGTTCTTAATACATTCACTACATTACAGTATTGGAAAAAATGTAGCATAAAAATGGTTAATCTTAAACAATAATGATTTGGACGCTGAATTTTTACTGATTTAAGGATCAACATTAACAAAAGCATCTATATCCGACGTAGTCCGAATAAAGATTCAGGCAACCTACTTTATAATAGTTAAATCAAATCGCAGTAATTATTAACAAAATTACTGCTTTTTTTCACAGGGGGGGGTAAAACAAAAAAATTGTTTAATTTTATTCTTTGATAGTCTCCCCCCTTGGATGATGTGAAAGTGGAGATTAAGTAAGTATTACGGGAATTGTAAAAGCGGAGACATCTGTTTTATTATGGAGATGACTGAGTTTTTCATTTATTTATAATACAGGACATGCAAATACAACCTGATAATTAAAATGGAACATGAGAAATCTTTAATCGGAACGATGAAGCTTACCGTGAAAACACGACAACAACTGGCGACAGAGTATGGTACCTCGGTAAGAACATTTATTCGCAAACTGCGCGAAAATGGGTTGGAACTTCCACATGGGAACATATTCCCGAAGACAATTAGAGAAGTTTATTACAAACTTGGTATTCCTGCGGGTCTGAAGTCAGATTTCGATGAAGTAAAAAGTAATGAAATAAATGAGTAATATTTGAATGAAGATCAGTTTAACCGGGCATTAAACAGATTTAAAATTTCTCCAAAGGCTTCACTTTATCCTGAGTCAGGAATTATTAAAGACTTAATCCATGGCTGGAATAATAAAAACTACTCAGCTCATGATGAATATCTGACAAGCTGCGTTTATAATTCATTAAATCATGTAAACAGTCCGATACTTGAATGCGGATCAGGTCTTACAACAATTCTCGTAGGAATAATAGCCGGACAGACCGGAAATACTCTGTGGACCCTTGAGAACTCGGAGTTATGGGGAGAAAGAGTCCGGGATATTCTGGAAGCATTTAGAATTGATTCGGTAAAACTATATATCAAGCCTCTGAAAGACTACGAAGGTTATTACTGGTATGATCCGCCCCTGGATTCTATGCCGGAAGAATTTGGGCTTGTGATTTGTGACGGACCTCCGGGAAATACTATCGGCGGCAGATACGGGTTGATACCGGTAATGAGAACCAGGCTTGCAAAGGGAACACTTATATTACTTGATGATGCTTCAAGATCTGATGAGCGAAGTATTATTGAAATATGGATGCAGGAATTAAATGCAGAAGTAAAGATTGCAGGAATACGTAAACCCTTCTGCAAAATCATTCTTTAAGCTTCAAATTTGCGGCTTATCTTTATTTGCCTTCCTGAATTTTCCTATTTTGGTCGATTTCTGCACATTTTTGTCTGTTTTTGCCTGTTTTTGCTTATGACTGACTCATAGTGATTTACTAAATTAGCTGGGATAATCACCCTCCTGCTAAATATAAACAGGATGATACTAATCAGGAAATATCAACCGAACCAAAATTCAAGTGTATGACAATTTGAAAACTGAAAGAAAAGGGCAGGGGTTTTACACTGAGCTCTACGCTCTGCGCTCTGAGCCCGCAGCCCCTGCCCGGACCTTTCCTTAACAGAAAGGAGGTGTACCCATGCGAAGATAATAATTTTCCGTGACTCCGGTAGCAGCCTGTGAAATGATAAATCAGGGAAACTGAATGTTAAATATTCACTATACATAGCGTCATAAATAATGCAGTATTAAAATAATTTATTACCTTTGCCCTAAACTGTTAGAAAGGGCAAATAATGAAACGGATTCAAATCGAAGACAACGAGTACATGCAGGAAGCGATACAGCAAGAAATACTTCGTAATGAGGATTCCCGATATGATCACCGTTTGCACGGTGTATTGCTTGTAAGTAAGGGCATGAGCTGTTACCAGGCCGGAGCATTTCTCGGCCATGATTCCACCACAGTACAAAGATGGGTTCATGACTTTAATGAAAATGGTTTTTCCGGGCTCTATGACAAAGAGAGACCAGGAAGACCGGCGTCTCTTGATCCGCATCAATGGGGAAAATTGGGAAAGGATTTGCGAAAGCATCCGAAAACATTTGGATATACTCAAAACATGTGGGATGGTAAATTGTTAGCGCATCACCTGCGAAGCCATTATGGGATCGATGTTGGGGTTCGTCAGTGCCAGCGTATTTTCCATAAGTTTGGCTTTCGCAGGAGAAAACCACGACCTGTCATTGCTCAGGCTGATCCATCAGCACAAAAGACTTTTAAAAAAACTTCGAAAGTTGGCAAAAAACACGATGAATGAAATCTGGAGTCTCGATGAATGCCACTTCCAGCAACATGGTTCTCGTTGCACAATGTGGGTGCCGCCTGAAGAAAAGGACCCCGTTGTATTACATGCTCCAACTAAGAAAAGCATATCTCTGTTTGGCGCTGTGAATGTATCATCAGGCAAGTTGGTAAATCTGATAACGCCTGTCTTTAATGCTGAGACTTTCAGACAGTTCATTAAAATGCTTATAAAGCGAGGCAGTAAAAAGAAAAGACTTATCGTCATCCTGGATAACGCGAGATATCACCATGCGCTGATTCTCAAACCATGGCTTGATAAAAATCGAAAGAGAATTGAATTCCTTTTCTTGCCACCATATAGTCCTGAGCTGAATCCAATAGAACGCGTTTGGAAAATGGTAAGAAAAAACTGTACTCACAATCAATATTTCCCTTCGCTTGAATGCCTTGTAAAAAGTGTCAAAGAACAATTAAATTTATGGGGGAAACCCAATGTAATATTGCACAAACTGTGCTGTATTATTTAAGTCGCCATGTATAAATTAGCTTAAGTTCTTGGGAGTTTAATTGTATTATGAAATGAAAAAGGCAATCACGGAGAAAATTCTTCTGGAAGATATTGACGACCGCCTCCGCCGGATTGCAAACTTTCTTTTGTTAAATGCAAGTTATATCGACAATTTAGGACTTATAAACGGAAAAATGGGAATAGCGATCTTCTTTTATTACTATTCCCGATATACGCAGAACAAGATTTTTGAAGGTTATGCAGGGGAATTGATAGATGAGATCTATGAAGAAATAAATGTAAACACACCTGTAAATTTCTCGGACGGACTCACAGGAATCGGCTGGGGTATCGAATATCTCGTCAAGCACAAATTTATTGAAGGTGACACCGACGATATTTTATCAGAGATAGATAACAATATTTATAAACATATGTTAAACAGCCCGATATTGATTGATGCAAGTGATGACTTTTTCGGATATGGTTATTATTACATAGCCAGACTTGCAGGACATAAAATTGATGATAATGATCTTAAAGCATTAATTAAAAAGTATAACCTTATTTATCTTACTGATGAATGCGAGAGACTGCTTATCCATAAAAGATACCTTGATTTTAATATCCTTTCGCTGAAACCGGTGACAATCAACTCTGTATTATGGTTTCTGATTGAAATGTATATACTGCAATTATATCCGGTTAAAGTCAACAAAATATTATTGCATCTTCCTGAATATTTGGGATTCTGCAAATCAGATGATCCTACACCGGTAGATAAACTCACTCTTCACTCATTGTCAATACGGTTATGTGAAGCCGTCAAAGAGGAAAAACTAAGAATTCTGTACAAATCTGTTGCATTCCAACACCAGTTTCGTATAGAGGATATTGATAATGATGAAGATTTTGTTAACGTCTTGGGCAACTCTGCTATTCAGAAAATGATATACAATCATGGTGTCTCTGATAAAAAGCAGCCAGGATTATTCAGAAGAGCATTTAATATCATTGATAATGAAGATAACTGGAATCAGAGAATTGACCAGGTGAATAAATCCAGTCTGGGACTATCGGGATTTGCAGGATTAGGTTTTTGCGTCCTGGATGAGCTTGGTATAAATAGCTTTGGCCGGCATAGAAAATCCAATAATTCTTATAAGGATGTCTGATAATCCTGCAATATCAGTTATAATGCCGGTTTATAATGCCGGGGAATTTGTAGGTGAAGCAATTCAAAGTGTACTTGACCAGACATTCAGGGATTATGAATTCATAATTATAAATGATGGTTCTACAGATTATAGCCTGCAGATAATAGAATCTTTTAAAGATTCAAGGATAAAAGTTTTAAGAAATCCTTTAAATATCGGTAATTATCCGTCAAGGAACAAGGGAATGAATATTGCTCACGGCAAATATATATGTGTGATGGACGCTGACGATATTGCATTTCCAAACAGGTTTGAAAGGCAGTATAGTTATATGGAAGATAATCCTGAAACAGGATTAGCCGGCAGTGGTTTCAGATATTTTGGCAATAATTCTGATATTCTTAGGGAAAATAATTTTGAAAGGATAAAAGTAATTCTTCTCAGGAATGATTGCTTCATTCACCCGACTTTGATAATGAGGAATCAATTCTTAAAAAAGTACAACTTAAGATATAATGAAAAATACTATTATGCAGCTGATTATGATCTGATTGTCAGAGCATCAAGATACTTTCCTGTCACAAATATAAATGAGATTTTGTTGAACTACAGGATTCACAAGGATCAAATTACAACCAGATACAGGCAAAGGCAAATGGAATATGCTGATGATATTGCCATAGATCAGTTAAAATATATTGGTTTAACTCCTGACGAAATCGAGATCCGGCTTCATTTGGATCTCCTTAAGGGTAATTATATAGAATTAGGCAGAGGGAAGTTACTGGTAAAGTGGATCGAGAAAATTCTACAAGCTAATCAGAAGAATGACTATTACTACGATATAAATGAGCTAGAATCATTTTTTAGTTCACTGTTTTCACGACAACCATATTTAAAGGAAACAGTCGAATCAATTCCATCGGTACACTATTGTAAAAATAATACTAAAACAGACCTGAAAGATGTTACTTTTCTTATTAATATAAAGATTGACTCCGGAATACAAAATGAAAACCTGATTTCTGTAACCGATTTCATAACCAGATACTTTTCAACGCATATTTTAATCATTGAATCTGACAATGAACAACATTATTTTCCTGAAAAAGATAGTAAATATATACATTATCAGTATATTAAGAAGGGGAATGATGTTCACGCTTATAACAAGCAAATTAATAATGTACTTTTAAAGACAGCTACTCCTTTTATAGCCATCTGGGATGCGAATGCTATTGTTCCACCCGGACAGATCCTTGAGGCAGTAAATAAATTAAGAAAAAATGAAACTATCCTGAGTTATCCTTATGATGGAAGATTCTGTTGTTGTGATGAATTGACAAGCACTTTATTCAGGAAGACCTGTGATGTTGAAGTTTTAAGCATGTCAGTATCAGGGATGAGTTTAAGATTTGGTTATTACTCTGTGAGTGGTGCAGCAATTTTAAATAAACGCAGTTATATGGCCCTGGGTGGCGAAAAGGTGATTCTTTCAAATTCTGAATTAGAGGATAAAACGCGACATAAAATAATAGAGTTATCGAACTTACCTGTATCCTTTTCAGAAGGTTGTTTATTCCGGCTGTGGTATCCTGCAGAAAAGCATGGATTATTGGGGAATTCGGCATTTAAGATCAATGATCTGAGACGATATTTAAGAATTTGTTCAGTAGCATCTTGATAGATTGATGAATATGATTTCATTATTCATTTTTAAATCGAATACCAGAGGAATGAGATATGGGATAGGTACCTATATAAACCAGTTGATTGGCTCTCTTTCAATATATCCTGATATAAAGATCATTCTTGTTAATTTCCGTTCGGACAAATACAAGGAGTTTACCTTATCTAACAACCTGGAACAATTTACAGAGATCCATATCCCTTCACCTATAATATCATCCTATTCAGGTTTTAAAAATGATAAATACAGCGAAAAGGTTGTCGATCTGTTAACTCCTTTTATAAATAAATCAGATAATATTGTTTTCCAAATAAACTACTTAGATGCTCTTCCTCTAGCCAGAACGTTAAAATCAAGATACAAATTCCCCGTGTTAAGTATTATTCATTCGGCACAGTGGCAATTCATGTTTGATGGTAATAAGCAAAATTTTAAAGAGATATGGTCTGACAGGGAGTATTCACAAAGACCGGATTTGAAACCAATTATGCAGGAGAAAGAATTGTATGAATTATCCGATTTGGTTGTTTCTGTGACTGATTATATGAAAGAATTTATAATAAGGTATTATGGCTTAAATGAGCATAAAATAAAAGTTATTCATAACGGTATTGATAATACACTTTTTCATGTCCCAGATAAAAAAGAAAGATTGGAATTGAAAAAACGTCTTGGATTTTCTATAAGAGAAAAGATCATTTTGTTTTCAGGCAGGCTTGATTCCAGCAAGGGAATTTATTTTCTATTAGAAGCTTTTTCTGAAGTAGTAAAACGCAATGACAATACAAGGCTGGTTCTGGTTGGAGACGATTCCGGACCGGATAAAATACCACAATACCTGTCGCATTGTTCTAATATGTGGGGGAAAGTGACATTTACGGGGTTCATAGAATATGAACACATGTTAAAATTTTATCAGATCGCAGATATCGGGGTTATCCCTTCAGTGTATGATCATGGTACATATGTCGCCCTGGAAATGATCGGACACAATATTCCATTGATAGTTTCAGATGCAGATGGATTTGAAGAATTCTTAACACATGATCAGTGCATTTTCATTACTCAGGTTGTTGATGATGAAGGGAATATTAAATTCGATAAAAAGGATTTTGCAGAGGCAATACTTTCATTGTTGTTCGATAGGAAAAAAGCAGGCAGAATAATCAGTGAATATAATAAAATGATTATGAATAAACTGTCATCCAAGCGTATGGCTTCTGAATATTATTCACTTCTTAAAGACTTTGGAGTCATGGCAAAAAGAAGTGTTACTTCAATAAATAATGTTCCTGAATACAGTAGACCTTAGAGATATGAGACCGGCCCCCAATTATTGAGACATAAGTAATAGGTATCTGCGATACTGAATCATAGAAAGATAACCAGTTAGTTGTTAAGGGAGATAATTCCGGAACAAAATGAAGAGAGTGAGAGAAGATAATACAGTTGCAGTTCTCCAAAAAGCGGTTAAACATTACCGGCTTCGGGTAACCAGGAATACAGTAAAGGAGGCTTTAAAATCTCATCCCGATTATCCAACTTTAAAAAGCATTTGTGATGTTCTCAATGAATGGAATATTGAGCACTATCCTCTTAAGTATGAACCTGAGGAATTAACTGAAATATCTGCTCCCTATCTGGTCCATTTTAAAAATGGCGGTGGCCGTGTCGCATTTGTCTCTGAGAATAAAAATAACAGAATAACCTATTATGAATCGTTCAAACATAAAAATACTATTGATGTTAAGGATTTCATAGACAGATGTTCCGGTGCAATTATTTTAATGAATCCTGATCATAACTCGGGGCAAAAAAAATACAGGGAAAAGTGGCAGAATGAGATTCTGAATCGTTCTGTATTTCCTTTAATCGGAGTTTCTATAGTTCTATTTGTCACGCAGATAATAATAAGATATTTTTTATCGGGCATTGTTACGTTTGATTATCAGGAGGGATTATTATTTCTTACAAAAACTTCAGGATTAATTCTGTCTGTATTTCTGGTACTTCATGAATATGAGATCCGGTTATCCCTGACTGACAAACTCTGCCATCTTAATAAGGCTACTAATTGCAATGTTGTGTTACATGACAAAGCATCTAAAATATTCGGCTGGTTTGGATGGGCTGATATAGGTTGCATTTACTTTGCGGGAGGCATAATTATTAAG
>Ga0209203_1000939_pt1 | contig 22565 bp, 21 predicted proteins | sample AD_UKC109_MetaG_FD_184423 | JGI IMG/M metagenome (GOLD analysis project Ga0209203, IMG submission 184423) | Active sludge microbial communities of municipal wastewater-treating anaerobic digesters from Hong Kong - AD_UKC109_MetaG (SPAdes)... | ecosystem: Engineered > Bioreactor > Anaerobic >... | reverse complement strand
AAGAGACATTATATTGCCCAGAATGAACATCGATGCAAGAAGTACCAGGGCATGTATTATTCCTGTTAGCCGTGTTTCGCTTCCTGATTTAATTGCAACACTTGTCCTGGCTATTGCGGCTGTTGCCGGTATTCCGCCGAAGAACGGGACTATTATATTGCCAATGCCTTGTGCGACAAGTTCCTGGTCGGCATCAAAGGATTCACCGGGTTTCATTCTCATGGCACTTGTTCCGCAAAGCAGACTTTCTATCATTCCAAGAGCTGCCACTGAAAAAGCCGGGGAAATGAAGGAAGGCAGTGAAGAAAAGTCCAGTGCCCGGAAGCTGAAACGAATCCCGGGTATCAGAGTCCTTGGAATCTCACCTATTGTTCCCACATCAAAGTTGAACATAATGGCTGCAGCGGTTGCCGCAACCAGACCAACCAGTGATGATGGTATCCTGGAATTAAGTTTTTTTGGCCAGATAACCATTATTATCACTACGACAGCGCCTATGATAATCGATCCCATATCCGGTCTGAAACCAAGCTCCCCATAGGATATCAGCCTCTTTATTACATTCTCACCAGAGGAAGACGTTCCGAAGAAATTATCAATCTGCCCCATTGCTATGATGATGGCAATGCCGGATGTAAACCCGGTAATTACAGGCCTTGGAATTATATTCACGAATTTCCCGAATCTGAATATCCCGGCCAGGAGAAGTATAATACCTGCCAGTATACTTACGATGAATACGCCCTGCAGTGTATAACGGGCAGTTATTGATACAAGGATTGCGGCCATGGCTCCTGTAGGTCCGGAAATCTGAAAGGAGGCCCCGGAGAATACACTTATTATGAAACCCGCCATGACTGCTGTTATGAGCCCTGCAGCTGCGTCTGCTCCGCTGCTCACACCGAATGCCAGTGCCAGGGGAAGTGCGACCGCGGCTACCGTTATTCCCGCCATCAGGTCCTTTGAAAACCGTTTTGCATTGTAGTCCCTGAATTCTTCCGAAAGTCTTCCAATATATCTCTTCAGCATGATAAATATCATCCTTGTTCACAAATCCTGCATATTCTATATCACAGGAAGTCCGTTGTCCATAGGGACTGAAAAGGAATCATCAAAAGACCTGCAGAGCATTCAAAACACCTTTGGATATAGAAAAACCCGATGCTCTTTATTGGAACAAACGGGTAGTATTCTGGAGCCGCTAATCGGAGTTGAACCGATGACCCCTTCCTTACCATGGAAGTGCTCTACCTACTGAGCTATAGCGGCATAATCAGCGAATAGTATTTTAACACAACATTTTTTATCAGTCTACAGTAAATTTCAGACATTGTACTTTTCGATTATGAGGGCAATCTTCTTCTTGATCCGCTGCAAAGCATTGTCCATTGATTTCGGGCTTTTTCCAAGCCTCTGGGAGATTTCCCGGTAATCCTCTCCCTTCAGATAAAGGTCAAGCACCTTGTTTTCGAGCCTGCTGAGGGATTCCTTTATGTCAGACATTATGTTCTTCGTATTTTCCTTGCTTATAAGCAGTTCCTCCGGATTCAGGTTCCCGAATTGGAAAAGGGTATCCGCAAGTGTCCTGTCGGCATCGCCTTCGGCACCTACCGGCTTGCTGAGGGATACATATGTATTGAGCGGGGTGTGCTTCTTTCTGGTTGCAGCCTTTATTGCTGTTATTATCTGCCGTGTAATGCAAAGTTCTGCAAAGGGGAAGAATGACGGTGTCTTTTCAGGATTGAAGTCCCGTATGGCCTTGTAAAGCCCTATCATTCCTTCCTGTATGATATCCTCATTGTCTGCACCGATGAGAAAATAAGCCCTGGCCTTTGCCTTGGCAAGATTCCCATATCTGTGCATTATGAATTCCATGGCCCGGTCGTCGCCTGCATTTGCCATTCCAATTACTTCATTTTCATCAAATGAGGAATAATCCATGTCACTCAATCCGTTTCAATCAAAGATACTTGTCCTGGTTGGCGAAAACCTCAAGCATTGCCTTGATGTTTTCCTCGGGAACATCATATGGGACACCGTGGGTGGGTGAGGCAATGTAGCCCCCTCCTTTACCAAGTATCTTCATTATCCTTATAATCTCACGCTTTACGCCTTCCGGTGTTTCAAAGGGCAGCATTCCCTGTGTGCTGATTGCTCCCCAGTATGACAGGTCATTGCCATACTCCGCCTTGCAGAATTCTATGTCATATATTTCGGGCTGGAAGGTCTGGTAGCAGTCAAGACCGCACTCGATGATATCGGGGAAGACCTCAAGGATGTCTCCGCAGGAATGCTGGAGGACATACTTTCCGCCTTTTTTAACTTCTGCATAAGCCCTTTTCAAACGTGGCTTTATGAATTCCCTCCACATTACAGGACCCATGATAAGACCCCTCTGCTGTCCCCAATCGTCGCCGAAATAGATGCCGTCAATGTCAAACTGTGCCGCAAACCTTACGAGCTTCACATTGAAATCACATATCCTGTCCAGCAGGTCATGGACAAAATTGGGGTCCATGACCATATCAATCAGAAGGGCTTCCATCCCGCGGAGGGTCCAGGCTCTTTCAAACAGTGAAAATCCAATACAGAAAATATTGAATGTATCAGGGTTGTCTGCGATGAATTTCTCTATGTCTGCACCAAGTGCATCGTAATTTATATCAGGATAATCAAAGGCCGTCGGGTCGCTTCCCCTGAGAATCTTGTTTTCCACTACTCCAATGTCCTTGTCAGGTCCGCTTCGGTTCCATTCTACGCCCCACATGTCGACGAAATGCCCCGGCTTGCCGTCAATCTCCCGGTGACCTTTGGAATATCCGATGGTCTTGATGTGGTTTTCAATATGGGAATCAAATTCCGGATCATTGAAATACTTTACGAGCTTTTCCCTCAGAGGAATTGTAAAACCGACTTCATATGGTATGATGTCCGACTCAATGTGGTTCAGTGAATTTATGACACGCTGCCTTTTGTTCATAGGGCACCCCCTTCATCCTGTATGGATTATTATACACCAGTAATGGATTCCCTTGAAGAAATATTGCATAAGGAACTTTTTGTTTCCTTGTACGTCAAAATGATATAACAAAAGAAAAATGTGTAATCATCACATAGGTCTTATGACCCTCATAACCCCCTGATACCGGCGAAGGCACCCATTGGGTGTCTTTGCTCTGAATGTCAGGGAGCGGGGCCGGTCAATCCCTTCAATTGCCAACAGTGGGCAGATATAATATAATATCAAAGCGTCAGGGACGTATTGAAAGGAAATATATTCAATGGAAAAAACCATAGGTTTTGATAACATTGACCATGTCATGAACCTGTTCGGAAGCCAGGATGAGAATGTCAGGGCAATTGAGGAGATAATGGGTGTCAGCATTGTGCCCAGGGGAACCGACATAAAGATAATAGGTGATGATGACAATGTTCTAAAGACAACAGAGGTCATAGAGAAATTAATGAGGATTGCCCGTGACGGTGACGCCATCACCAGGCAGAACTCCATTTATATTGCAACTCTGATGAGGGAGGGAGCTTTCGGCGGAGGTGAATATCCCGCTGACTATGTCTGCCTGAACGCAAACGGAAAACCCATCAAATCCAAGACCTTCGGTCAGCAGAAGTATGTGGAAACCATCAAGAACAATGACATTGTATTTGGAATAGGTCCGGCCGGAACAGGTAAGACATTCCTGGCTGTTGCCATGGCGGTTACGGCTTTCAGGTCGGACCAGGTCAAGAGAATCATACTTACCAGGCCTGCGGTTGAAGCCGGTGAAAAACTTGGTTTTCTTCCAGGGGACCTGCAAAGCAAGATAGACCCTTATCTTCGTCCACTGTATGATTCCCTATTTGAGATAATGGGAGCGGAGGCTTTTCAAAGAAGCAGGGAAAAGGGGTTGATTGAAATAGTACCCCTTGCATATATGAGAGGAAGAACCCTCGATGATTCTTTCATAATTCTTGACGAAGCACAGAACACCACAAAGGAACAGATGAAGATGTTCCTTACAAGGATGGGATTTTATTCAAAGGTTGTAGTAACCGGTGACATCACGCAGATAGACCTGCCCGGGGATAAGAAGTCAGGACTCCTGGAATCAGAGAAAATACTTAAAAATGTAAAAGGAATCGGTTTTTCATATCTCACTGATAGGGATGTGGTACGCCATGAGCTTGTTCAGAGAATAATCAGGGCATATGACAGATATGAGAACAAGGCAGGGAAGAAGGGTTGAAATGAAAAAAATTGGTTCTTTCTTCAACAAGAACAATATACTGACGGCACTGATGATATTTGTTACGCTTTTACTTCTGGCATTTTCAGCATATTTCAAGGTTGTACCCTTCACAAAGGCCATTGATGATGAAGGTTATGCAAACAAGGATATTTTCGCACCCTTTGAATTTTATGATAAGACAGGTACGGCTGCCATTGCTGACAAGGCTGCTGCAGATACGGAACCGGTGCTGGTTACAAGGCATGATGCAACTTTTTCGTCCTTTGAGGACATTTCCCTGTTCTTCGACAGGACCGATACATTCAGGTCTGAAATAATACAGTACAAGATACAGGGCGGGGAATATGCCAATTATCTTGACAACAGGATAAGCGCATATATCAGCCTGTGCATGACATATGGAATCAACATGAAGTATGAACAGGTGAGATATATCCTTGACGGAATAAGTGAGGCTGAATACAACAACTTTAAATCAGTGGTGACCGAAGAATTCTCATCTGTTCAGAACAGGGATGTATTTGAGGCCAACAGAGGTGAACTCCTGGATGAATTCCGCTTTGAAACCCAATACACCATAATCAACAGCGGACTTCGAACCTTCGCCAATGAAATAGCCGATGCCTTTCTAAGGATCAACAGCATAGTGAATGAGGCAGAAACAAATGCGGCACGGGACGCGGCAAGAGCTGCCGTCCTTGAGAATAATCCGATAATCATCAGGGAGGGAACACTCCTTGTGAGCCAGGGTGAAAAGGTGGATTCCGAAACAATCAGGCTGATGGATGAAATGAACCTGTTGGGCGGAGCCTCCTTCAATACGAAGGTGTTCATTGGCATAGCAGGTCTTCTGGCAGTTCTGATGGTTCCGGTAATAATGTTCAAGATGTTGTTTTCAGGGAAAAAGAGTTATACAAAAAGACATATTCTCATCATTTGTGTAATAGAAATCATGCTGTTTGCCCTCGTATATCTGGTTCCGGGCAATTACTATATGTATATGCCTGTCTTTGTGCTTCCAATGCTTGTATCGATACTTGTGGATGAAAAAATTGCAATAATCATAGGAGCTGTCACAGCAGTTTTCATAAGCCTTGTATATAAAACTGACATCACTTATCTTGCAATATTGATCAGTACAGGTACAATGTCGGCCTTCTTTGCAAGGAAAATGAGTTCTAGGATGAGGCTTCTTTCATCAGGGCTCATACTGGGATTGTCGTCATCCCTTATGTTGTTCCTTTTGACACTGGCACATAATCAGGACCCGTCTGATATAATTATGGATGTTCTTGCGCTTACTGCCGGAGGCTTGATTTCAGTAATTCTTGTCATAGGACTGATGCCTCTGTTTGAATCTGTTTTCAGTATCATTACACCGTTCAAACTTCTGGAGCTTTCGAATCCCAACCAACCGCTCCTTAAGAAACTGCTTCTTGAAGCCCCGGGAACTTATCATCACAGCCTTATGGTTGGAAACCTTGCCGAGGAGGCCGCCAATGAAATCGGAGCCAACGGGCTGCTTGCAAGGGTAGGGGCCTATTATCATGATGTAGGAAAGATGTCCAGACCCGGCTATTTTGCAGAGAACCAGGGCAAGGACAATCCTCATAACAGAATGAAACCGGAACTCAGCAAACTGGTCATCACAAGCCATACCAAGGAAGGTGATGAGATAGCCAGAAAATATAAACTCCCCCATGCAATCAGGGATTTCATAAACGAACATCACGGTACTACACAGGTCAGATACTTCTACAACAAGGCTGTTGAGCAATATGGAAACAATGTGGACCCGGACGAATTCAGATATGAGGGACAGCGTCCAAGAACCAAGGAATCTGCAGTAGTAATGCTGGCTGACTCCGTGGAGGCTATCGTCAGGGCAGGAAGGGATCTGTCAAGGGGAGAAGTCGAAGGCATCATAAGGAAAGCTATAAAGACAAAGCTGGATGATGGGCAATTTGATCAATGTGACCTTACACTCAAGGATTTCGATGATATATCCAACGCATTCCTAAGGGTATTCGGAGGGTATTTCCATAAAAGAATAGATTATCCCGAACCAAAGGAGAATGGAAAAAATGGGCCTGTCAACGGAGATATATCAGGATGATGGCATCCGGGTGGATTCCGGCACCATCAGTATAATAGAAGGGGTTTGTGAAGAGTGTACCCGTGCTTACAGTGAAAAACTGTGTGCAGGGGTATATTTGACTGATGACAGCGGAATCAGGCAGAAGAATCTAATGTACAGGAAGATTGATTCAGCCACGGATGTATTGTCGTTTCCGTTGCTTGAGGCAAAGGATGGAAAACTTACATACTCAGAAATGGACAAGGACATGGAAAGAGGATGCATAATGATTGGAGACATCATTGTCTCAATGGACAGGGTGGTTTCCCAGGCGGATGACTATGGTCATTCAACTGAAAGGGAATTGGCATTCCTGGTCTGCCACGGGATGCTGCATCTGCTGGGGTATGACCATATGGACCCGGAAGATGAAGAGACTATGCTTGAAAAGCAGGAAGAAATTCTTGTGTCCCTCGGATACATAAGATAGATTGGAGAAAAGATGAAGGAATTGATGAAGGCCGCAGAGGCAGCTCTGGAAAATTCATACTCACCATACTCAGGTATTAGAATAGGTGCTGCTGTAAAAGGCGGCAGTGGAAAGGTCTATGTAGGAACAAACGTGGAAAATGCTTCATATGGAGCCACGATCTGTGCAGAAAGATCTGCAATAACATCGGCTGTATCCGCAGGAGAAAAGGAAATAACTGCAATTGCGATTACAGGTGACATAGATGACTATGCATGGCCCTGCGGAATATGCAGGCAGGTCATCAAGGAGTTTGCATCGAAGGATATAAAAATAGCAGTTTCAGGCAGGGACAGGGATATCAAAGAGTTCGATATGGATGAGATTCTTCCCCATGCCTTTGAGTTCAACATCGGAGGTACCGAATAATGGCTTTCAAATCAGGTTTCATAGCCGTTGTGGGAAGACCCAATGTAGGAAAATCGACCTTGATAAATACCCTGGCAGGAAAGAAGGTATCCATAATATCCGAAAAACCACAGACCACCAGGAACATGGTCAGGGCAATCATAACCAATGAGAACAGCCAGCTGATACTTATGGATACGCCAGGAATCCATAAACCGAAAAGCAAACTGGGTGAATTCATGGTGAAGAGGGCCGTGGATTCAATAAATGATGCCGATGGTGTTATTTTCGTCGTAGAGGCATCGGACCTTGGTCCGGGTAAAACCGACTCAATGATAATGGAAAGGCTCAGGGGTATAAAACCGCCTGTGATTCTTGTTGTAAACAAATGTGACGCCGCTTCAGAGGAACGTATTCTGAACACAATCGCTTCATTTTCATCAAACATGGAATTCCATGAGGTTGTGCCGGTCAGTGCTCTGAACGGGGACAACACTGATGTTGTGCTGGATATTGCAAGGAAGCTTCTGCCTGAAGGAATGATGTACTTTGACGGGGAAGATTATACAGACCAGCCCGAAAGAACCATTGCAGCCGAATATATAAGGGAAAAGATACTGCTGCTTCTGAGGGATGAAATTCCCCATGGAACAGGGGTTGAAATAACCAAGTTCCATGACAGGGAGGACAAGGATATCATCGACATAGATGCCACCATTTTCTGCGAACGCAAGTCTCACAAAGGCATTCTCATCGGTAAGAACGGATCGATGCTTAAAAAAATAGGATCAATGGCCAGGGCGGACCTTCAGGCTCTTTTCGGGATTCCTGTATTCCTTCAGCTTTGGGTGAAGGTCAAGGAGGACTGGCGGAATACAAATTCCGTTCTAAAGGATCTGGGATACAAGGAATGATGAATAAAAGACTCAGGGGCATCGTTGTCAGATCTGTTGAATATCTTGAAAATGACAGGCTTCTGACAGTGCTGACATTTGAAGAGGGGACCGTTGCCATCAAGGCAAAGGGGGTCAGGAAGAAAGGTGCAAAACTTGCCTTTGCTGCCGGACTGTTCTTCTGCGGTGACTTTGAGGTGGTTGAAAGCAATGACAGGTATATCCTTACCGGAGCTGCAAGGCTTTATGATTATTCAGGTCTTGCCAAAGATCTTGACAGATATTATATGGGCTGTCATTTCCTGGATATAGCATCATTCATAATAATGGAGAAGAATCCTGATGAGGAGATGCTGAGATTCCTGCTTAATGCGCTGCATATCATGAACAAAGGTAAATGCAACCTTGTTCTCCTGAGGGCAATCTTTGAGTTCAGGACGGCGGTAATTTCAGGGTTTGCACCTGCAATCAATGAGTGTGCCATATGCCAGAGGGAAACAGCGGCTAAAACATTTTCCGTGGAAGATGGAGGCTTTGTATGCTGCGGAACGGGAATCGAAACGGATGAATACATAAGGTCAGCCGTGGAACAAATTTCAGAGGCGGAAATGAAGGAACTGTTCAGCATTGAAATGCCCCTTGAATCCGCAGAAAAGCTCAGGACTTTATCATCTTTGTACATTGAAATGGTATTCGACAGGAAATTCAATAAACTTGAACAACTCGAAGGGACGGGATATTAAAATGAAAATAGCAGTTCTTGCAAACACAGAACGACAGAAGGAAATATTCAAGGATGAGCACTACCGCATCATGGAAAAGTACGGCTCCCTTGAGCTTAATGATGGTAATGAAGGACCCTCTGAAAAAGAGGCTGCTTCCCTGATAAAAGGTGCTGACATAGCAATAACTTCATGGAACTGTCCTCCTTTTACAAGGGATATTCTGGATGAGGCACCGGACCTCAAACTTGTGATCCATGCAGCCGGTTCAGTCAGGGGGATAGTAACAGATGAACTATGGAACAGGGGGATAAGGGTGGTCTCGGCTGCATCTGCTCTTGGCAAAGGCGTTGCAGAGACAGCACTTGGTCTTACAATCGTTTCACTCAAGAACATCTTCAACCTCAACATGGTTACATCCATGGGAGGCTGGAATCTGCAGAACCATACGGTAAAGGACATCTACGATATAAAAATAGGAGTAATAGGGGCAGGCCACGCCGGAAGGCACTATATAAAGCTCATGAGGAACTTCGAAGTGGAAATACTTCTTTATGACCCAACACTGGATGAGGAAGCGTGCAAGGAACTTGGCGCAAGGAAATGCACACTTGCTTCCCTGATGGCGGAAAGCGATGTGGTCTCGGTCCATGCTCCGTCACTTCCTGTTACGAGACATATGATCAATGCTGAAAATCTTTCAAGGATGAAGGATGGTGCGGTTTTGATAAACACCGCCAGGGGAACCCTTGTAAATGAATACGACCTCATAGAGGAACTTCGCAAGGGCAGGATATCAGCCTGCATAGACGTAACTGATCCGGAACCGCCTGCTGAACTGAATGAGCTGAGGCTTATACCCAATGTCATACTGACACCTCATATTGCCGGAGCGGTTACCAATGGAAGAAAGAGGATAGGAGCACTGGCTGTGGCTGAACTGGAATCATTCATGAAAAACGAAAATCTGGAGAACGAAGTTTTCCTGCATCAGATGGGCAGGCTTGCCTGATTGATTTCAGCGGGTTTATTGCACGGGTTTTGAAGCTACTGTATAATGTGCATAATTCAGGGGGAAGTATGTTGCTGAAAGGTGAAAACTTAACATTGGGGGCTCTTAAGGAAGAAGACATTGATGTGCTCGCAGGATGGTATGAGAACACTGATTTCCTGCGCTTCTATGATTTTCATCCCGCAGTCCCGAAGACAAGGGAGCAGCTTCGCAGAATCTATGAGTCAGGAGGATCCGAAACCTTTGTTCCGCTGGCTGTAAGGATCAGGGAAACGGGAAAGATGATCGGCCTCATTGAAATAGACGGAATCTCGGCCTCGAACCGTTTTGCCTGGATTTCCATTGGATTCGGCAGCGATGAATACAGGGGCAGGGGCTTTGGTTATGAAGCTCTGTCACTTGCAGTTGAATTTGCGTTCAATGAACTGAATCTGGAGAGACTTCAGCTCAATGTAATCGGCTACAACAATGCTGCAATCAGATTATATGAAAAAACCGGTTTCAAAAAGGAAGGCACTTACCGTGAAGCCGTCATCCGGAACGGAGAGAAGCATGACCTGCTTCTATATGGTTTATTGAGAAAGGAATGGAAGTCAGATGATTGAATTTATAAAAAACTATGTTGAAAAGCAGGCTGCAGCCATAAGGAAAAGTCCATATGCACTTCTTGAGGATTTCTGCCGGGAGCTTCTCAGGGCCCGTGACGGGGAACATTCCATATTCTTTGCAGGGAACGGAGGAAGTGCGGCAACGGCATCCCACTTTACAAATGACCTTGTCAAGGGGCTTTCACCCGGAAACCCAAGAAGGTTCAGGGCATTTTCACTGGTCGACCAGGTTCCCGTCATAACGGCTCTTGCCAATGACTATGATTATTCAGTCATTTTCCAGGAGCAGCTTAAAAATTATGCGCGAAAGGGAGACCTGCTTGTTGTAATCAGCGGCAGCGGCAACAGTCCAAACATCGTAAAGGCATGTGAATATGCAAGGGAACATGGTGTAAGGACAGTTGGTCTTACCGGAAGGGACGGAGGAAAGCTCAGGGAATTGTGTGACCTGACCGTAATAGCTCCTGTGGACGGCATGGAGGAAATCGAGGATATACATATGCTGTGGGAACACTGTGTGATTTGTACATTGAAGAAAGAAATAAGCAGCGAGGTATAAGCATTGGAACATTTAAGCAACGTAAGTCCGGCGGGTAAACTGCATTCGGTGGTATTTGATTTTGACGGCACCCTCAGCCTTATAAGAAAAGGCTGGCAGGAAATAATGACTCCATACTTCACGGAAGTACTGATGGAAACCCCGGGAGCGGGAACATTGTCCGATGAGTCTGCATGTGCAAGGGAGTTCATTGACCTTCTTACAGGAAAGCAGACCATCTTCCAGTGCATCAGGCTGAATGAGGAAGTTGTGAAAAGGGGCGGAACATCAGTGGATCCCCTTGTATATAAAAATGAATACCACAGACGGCTTCTTGAAAAAATTGAGTACAGAAGAAAGGGTCTTGCAGAAGGAACCATTGAACCCGTCGATTATCTTGTGCCCGGTTCTGTTGGTATAATAGAAAGTCTTCTGAACCACGGAATTGACATTTACCTTGCCAGCGGAACAGATGAAGTGTATGTGAAGGAAGAAGTGGCCCTTCTGAAACTTGACGGATATTTCGGGGACAGGGTCTATGGAGCCAGGGATGATTACAGACTGTTTTCAAAGGCAATGGTCATTAAAAAGATAATCGAGGACAACAATCTCCACGGGTCGAGTCTTGCGGGTTTCGGTGACGGCTATGTGGAAATAGAGAACATAAAGGAAGTGGGCGGTGTTGCAATCGGAGTAGCAACGGATGAGGAACGCATGACAGGCATCGATGAATGGAAAAGGCAGAGACTTATAAAGGCCGGAGCAGATGTAATAATTGCAGACTTCACCGGGCTTATGGAGCTGGAAGCATATTTGTTCGGAGGTTGATATGCCCTTTGAAAAATTTGACAGAAGCAAACTCATACTGAAGGACCTGAATGAAAGGGAGCATGACCTTGACCTAAGTGTCATGCAGGACCCCTCCGCCAAACCGTCCGGTTACGAAAATGAGCACCTTGATGCACTGGTGGGAGCCATAAGGAAGGCAAGAAAAAACAATGCAACGGTCCTTATGATGATGGGCGCCCATGTCATAAGGGCAGGTGCTTCTCCATGGCTAATAAGACTCATGGAAGAAGGCTGGATAACCCATTTTGCCATGAACGGAGCGGGAGCTATCCACGATTTTGAATTTTCTTTGATAGGTGCCACCACGGAAAGTGTAGCTAAATATATAAGCGAAGGACAGTTTGGTCTTTGGAAGCAATCCGGGCTGATAAATGATTTCATAAACGAAGGTGCCCCAAAGGGTCTTGGGCATGGTGAAATCCTTGGAATGGCCATTGAGGAAGGTAAATTCCCGAACAGGGAGTATTCTCTTTTGGCTGCAGGCTACAGGAATCAGATTCCCGTAACCGTACATGTGGGAATAGGCCTTGACTTCATTCACCAGCATCCCAATTGCAGCGGTGAAATGCTTGGGAAGGCTTCATATACTGATTTCCTGATCTACGCCAGGTCCATCCAGAATCTGGAAAACGGAGTTTTCATGAATTTCGGTTCTGCTGTTACAGGTCCCGAGGTGTATCTAAAGGCGCTTTCAATGGCGCGGAATGTGGCGCATCAGTCCGGACAAAGAATAGCAAACTTCACCACTGCGGTATTCGACCTTCTGCCGATTGAGGAAAACACAGTAGGTGCTCCTCCAAAATCGGACCCAAGATATTATTTCAGACCATGGAAGACAATTCTTGCGAGAACCGTTGCAGACGGCGGCAGGGGATATTATATCAACGGAGAACACAAGGACACGGTAGCAAACCTGGCATACAGACTATTGAGCGGAGAATGAAATGACTGAAGAAAGAATAAGGGAACTATTTGCAGGATTCAGGAAACTGAAGGTCGCTGTCGTAAGTGATTTTGTACTGGATAAATATCTGAGGATCGACACGCGCCTCAATGAACCGTCCCTTGAGACGCCTCATGATGCATATCAGGTTGTAGGTACCAGACAGTACCCTGGAGCCGGGGGAACAATTGCCAACAATCTCTGTGCACTTGGAGTCGGAGAGGTATATCCGGTCACATTCATAGGTGATGATGGGAACGGATATGAGCTTCGCAGGGAAATGATGGCCAGGGGAATGAAGTTTGATTATGTCATCGGAACCGATGAGATGATAACCCCTTCATATGTCAAACCCATGATGTGGGACGGAACAGGAGATGAAGTCGAGAGCAACAGGCTTGATATAAAGAATTTCAGGGAGACATCCCCGGAATTGGAAAACAAAATCCTTGGGATGCTTGAATCTGTTTTCCAAGGCATGGATGCAGTCATAATCCTTGATCAGATGGTAGAAAGCAACTGCGGTGTGATAACTGACAGGGTCAGGGAACGGCTCATCGAACTGGCATCTGAACATACCGACAAGATAATATATGCAGATTCAAGGTCAAAGATCCAAAAGTTCAGGATGATGTCAATAAAATGCAATAATTTCGAAGCATGCAGGGCCTTTTATCCAAACCTTGAAGGCGAACCTGATGATGCAATGGTCCTGGAGTGCGGAAGCAGGCTTTTTGAGCAAAACGGACGTCCTGCATTTGTAACCATGGGCAAAAACGGAATCATGACCTTCGGAGACAAGGGTATAGTTGTTGTTCCTACAGAAGATGTACCAAGGCCTTACGACATATGCGGAGCCGGGGACTCGGTGAGCGCCTCTGTTGTTTCCTCACTTGCAGCCGGAGCTGATGAAGTAGAGGCAGCCTTCATGGGGAATATGGTTGCAGCGGTAACAATCAGGAAACTGGGTGTAACAGGAACCGCAACGCTGGATGAGGTCATTGAAACATACAACGGATGGTTCAGGGAGACTACGCCATGGCAAAGATAGCACTTGTACAGTTTGAAAGTAAAATTAATGATGTATATACAAACAATATCAAGATGGTCCGCATGATAAGGCAGGCAGCTGCCCAAAATGCGGACATCATTGTTTTTCCCGAACTTTTTACAACGGGCTACAACCTGGATATCATCGGAGACAGGATTCATGAGATGGCAAGTACAAAGGAGGGTGACACCATAAAGCTGGCATCATCTGAAGCCGCCCAGGGACATATACATGTCATAGCCCCCATTGCATACAGTGATGAAAAAGGAACCTATAATTCAGCTGCAGTAATCGATGACAATGGGACGCTTCTGAATGTCTATCATAAGAATAATCTCTGGGACAAGGAACAACGGTACTTTTGTTACGGAAGCCATGACTACAGGGTTTACGATGCTCCATTTGGTAAATTCGGGGTCATAATCTGCTACGATGTGGATTTCCCTGAAACAAGCAGGAAACTGGCACTGGCGGGAGCGGAGATAATCTTTGTTCCTGCTGCATGGGCAACCACCCACAGAAACCTCTGGGATATCTATCTTCCGGCCAGAGCGCTTGAGAACACTGTTTTTGTTGCCGGAGTCAACAGGACGGGTACGGAAGGTGACGTTGTTTACTTCGGAGATTCCAAGGCATTCGACCCGACAGGGGAACTGATTGCACGGGCCGGTGAAAATAAAGAAGAAATATTATTCTTTGAAGCAGACTTTTCAAGGATTCCGGAAATCAGGAAAGACTTCCCGTATCTCAGGGAATTAAGAAAGGATTATTGACATGGCAGGTATCTGGCTCAACGAGGACAATTCACACTATTTCTTCAAACGCGGAGAAAAGGCGTCTGACCCTGATTACATCAGGGATTTCATCATGCAGTACAAGGATACGAACGTAGAAAGAATGATACTGAACGGTAATTCACAGAAGACAAGTTTCCGTACAAATGCCGGGGAGGCCATTTATGAGAATGTATCATGGGAACAAATTGACATGGAAAAACGTCACAGCTTCGTAACCTGGAGCAAAGCTGTGAAGGACCTTGTGGAAAAGGGAATAGACATCTATGGGGAATGGATCAGACTTCTTCGTGAAATCGGAATAGAACCATGGATGAGTATGAGGATGAATGATGTCCATAATGCCAATGATCCGGATGACCCGATGCACAGTTTGTTTTATAAAAATCATCTTGAATACAGAAGGGCAATGCACAGGGACGAGAAGTGGGAGGACAGGCAGCTGAACTATCTTGAAGAAGATGTCCGCAGGTACCATTTCGCATTACTGGAAGAGTACTTTGAAAAATATGACTTCGATGGAATCGAGCTGGACTGGATGCGTTTTGGAAATCACTTTCCGGTTGGATATGAGGACGCAGGCAGGGAGGTCCTTGCCGATTTCATGGGAAAGGCGAGGGAACTTGCCGACAGATATGAAAATATTCGCGGACACCGGATAGGGATAGGCGCAAGGGTTCCGGTAAGTCCGGAAAACGCCTTTGACATGGGCATGGACGGAGTCGGGTGGGCTCTTGCAGGATATGTGGATTATCTGGCTCCTTCACCATTCTGGCATACGAGTCAGGCTGATATACCTGTTGAGAGATGGAAGAGACAGGTTGCAGGAACGGGTTGTAAGATTGCCCCGTGCCTTGAAATTTGTCTGAGACAATATGCCTTCCCCAAATGCCGCAATGAGTTCCAGTTCAACAGCATGGAAACCATAAGAGGCGCAGTACGTTCATTCATTGACAGGGGAGCGGATGCAATATATACATTCAACTACATGGATATGCAGGGATTTGCATATAATGACAGAGGGTACAGGATAATAATCACCGAAACAGGCAATGAAAAACTGATGAATGGAAAGAGAAGGAGACATGTCCTTACATTCAATGACCGGAGGCCTGAAGGTGCCGTTTCGGATGAAATCCTTCCTTGTGCTTTGAAAAAAGATGTGTTTTCAGGGTTCAGGATACATACAGGAAATGCTGTTAAGAAAGAAAAAAGGCTTGTCCTGCTTGCATTTTTGGATTTGAAGGACCTTGGAGCGGATGATGCGAGGGTCTATGTAAACGGTGTTCCCTGCGAAATGGTGGGGGCATATGAACCGGGGAATCCAAGGCCTGTGGATACATTGTATGCATGGACGGTTCCCGAAAGAGCATGCAAGGACGGATACCAGGTAATAGAAGTGGTTCCGGAAGTTGATGGCATGGTCCTTGACTGGGTTGAAATCGTTGTTGACTGATTTTATGCATATATTGAATGTGGTTTCATATAAGTGTATAATCATTCAGTACAAACGCCGGTTTCAGACATGGCTTAAGTTGGGGCAAAAAAGATACTGGTAAATAGAAATATAGGAGGGATTCGTATGGGGAAGTATTTTCTGAGGCGGTCGGCTGCAGCTGTACTTACGATATTGCTCATAGCCACCATAACTTTCTTCATGATGCATTCGATTCCCGGAGGGCCGTTCACGAGGGAAAGACCCGTTCCGGACTCAATTATGGAAAGGCTGAATGAAAAATATCATCTTGATGATCCTATATTCATTCAATACCTTGATTATATGAAAGGTCTTGTCACAGGTGACCTCGGACCATCATTTTCGATAATAGGCAAGGATGTCATTGAGCTTATAGGGGGAGGTTTCCCGACCTCTGCCAAGATAGGACTGATGGCAACGATTCTGATAATCATAGTCGGAATACCATTTGGTATCATATCGGCACTCAAACAAAACAAACCGATTGACTATATAGTTATGTTCATGGCAACCCTCGGGGTCACGGTTCCCAGCTTTGTAATTGCAACACTGATAATATATGTATTTGCAGGACTGCTGGGATGGATTCCCACCTTCGGTCTTGAAAATCCGCTTGGGTACATAGGTCCGGTCATTGCATTGAGCGGATATTCCCTTTCCTTTGTCACCAGGCTGACCAGATCATCAATGCTGGAAGTTCTGAGACAGGACTATATCAGGACTGCAAGGGCCAATGGTATCAAGGAGGTTGTGGTCATGGCCAAGCATGCCGTAAGAAATGCTTTGATTCCGGTCGTAACATATGTTGGACCCATGGTGGCTGCAATACTTACAGGATCTTTTGTAATCGAAAGAATATTTGCACTTCCCGGTATGGGAGGATACTTTGTTGAGAGCATAACAAACAGGGATTATACAACCATCATGGGAATAACGGTTTTCTATGCAGCTTTCTACATCATAATGATCCTTCTCGTGGACGTGGCATACGCATTCATTGATCCGCGTATCAGATTTGAAAAAGGGGCGAAGTAATGAGTGACATTGATAAGAATAAATTTAAATTTGTTACAGAAAAGGAAAAGGAGTTCGAGGAATTCCGTCCAAGCCTTACCTATTGGCAGGATGCATGGAGACGACTGAAGAAAAACAAGATGTCGATGGTCGGCCTTGTCGGAATCGTGCTTATCATCCTTTTTGCGATCCTTGGTCCGTATTTCACAAGCATGTCCTATTCAGACCAGATAAATGACTTCAAGAACCTGTCGCCGATACTGCAGATATATGAAGTCGGGCCTGATACATATGTGACGCTAACAGCCGATTACAGCCTGATACGTGTTGATAAAAAAGGAAGGCTGATTGAAAGACTGAAGGAATTCGAGCTCAACGAGTCGGTGATAACAGATGAGTCGAGGACCGATTTTACAAAAGTCCTTTCGCCGACTGAACAAAAGAAGAAGAATGACGAAGCAAAGAAAACTCTTGTAAAGGCATATACATATGGGGAGGACCTCATTTATCTTGATTATTCCGGAGTAGTAAACAAGGATCTTGATTACAAATATGTATTTACCTATAAAGGTGTGGTCACCAATGAAAAATACAAAACCGTGTGGAACAAGAAATATCCATTTGGTTCTGACAACCTTGGACGTGATGTTCTGACCAGGGTAATGTACGGTGCCAGGATTTCATTGATTGTTGCATTCGCAGCATCCCTGGTCAATTTCGTGATTGGAGTAACCTATGGAGCCATCTCAGGTTATGAGGGTGGCAGGGTTGACAATATCATGATGAGGATAGTGGATATAATAAATTCCGTGCCTCTGGTCCTGATAATCATATTGATGATGGTACTCATACGAACACAGAACGGCCTTTGGAGGATCATCATGGCAATAGGGCTTGTGTACTGGGTAGGAATGGCGAGGCTTGTAAGAGGCCAGATCCTGGCACTGAAAGAACAGGAATTTGTCCTTGCTGCCACGGCACTCGGGGTGTCCAGGAAGAATATAATTGCCAGACACCTGGTACCCAATGCAATGGGTCCGATAATAATTTCAATGACCATGATGATACCCAGTGCAGTGTTTACCGAAGCTTTCATGAGTTTCATTGGTCTGGGTGTATCCGCGCCGATGGCATCATGGGGAACACTGGCAAACAATGCCCTGTCGGGAATACTTTCTTCACCATATCAATTGTTCTTTCCTGCAGCGGCCATAGCAATTACGATGCTGGCTTTCAACTTCCTCGGAGATGGTCTGAGGGATGCGTTGGATCCACGTCTGAGGAAAGGTTGAGGTGACTGCAATGGCTAAGAAAATTCTTGAAGTAAACAACCTTAAGACATCATTCTTTACACATCTGGGTGAAGTACAGGCGGTAAGGGGATCAACCTTCTCAATGAACGAGGGAGATATACTTGGTATAGTAGGGGAATCCGGCAGTGGCAAGAGTGTTACAGCAATGTCGATCATTAACCTTATTGAAGACCCGGGAAGAATCAAGGAAGGCTCTGTAATCTTTGACGGCAGGGACCTTACAAAACTCACACAGAGTGAGCTTTCGGAAATCAGGGGCAGTGAGATTGCCATGATTTTCCAGGATCCAATGACATCGTTGAATCCTGTATTTACCATAAAGAACCTGATGATAGAGGTCATTCAAAGACATACGGATATGACAAAAAAGGAAGCCCTTGCACATGCAATATACATGCTTGACCTCGTGGGTATTCCTGAACCGGAAACCAGGATAAACTCATATCCGCATCAGTTTTCCGGAGGCATGCGTCAGCGCGTCATGATAGCGACCGCCTTGTCATGTGACCCTAAACTGCTTATTGCCGATGAACCGACAACTGCCCTTGACGTGACAATCCAGGCACAGATTCTGGAACTTCTGCTCAAGCTGAAGGACGAGACAAACACATCAATCATAATAATAACCCATGACCTTGGAGTCATAGCTGAAGTTTGTACTGACATTATTGTCATGTACGGCGGAATGATGATGGAAAAAGGCACCGTTGATGAAATCTTCTATAAACCAAACCATCCATATACCAATGGCCTTCATAATTCCGTACCCCACATTGTATCAGGCAAGAGGGACAGGCTGATACCTATCAAGGGTTCACCACCGGATTTGATGAAACCTCCGGCAGGATGTCCGTTTTCACCAAGATGTCCACATGCCATGCAGATCTGTCTGGAGGAAGCTGCGCCCATGTTCAGACTGAGCGAAACCCATACATCAGCCTGCTGGCTTCTCCATGAGGATGCTCCTGAGGTAAAAGGCTATTTAAAGGGAGGCAAAAAGTATGATTGATAGTAATTTTGGCAGGAATGCCGTCAAGGATACAGATATAATGCTTGAAGTAGTTGACCTTAAGAAATACTTCAATGTCGGCAACAGCATACGCAAAAGCAAACGCAGGATTCTTACAGCCGTGGATGGACTTAACTTTTTTATTAAAAGGGGAGAGACCTTCGGTCTTGTGGGTGAGTCGGGCTGTGGAAAGTCAACTACCGGAAGGACCATTATAAAGCTTTACGAACCGACCGGCGGGAAGATCATCTTCGACGGCAAGGATATAACCCACCTGAGCGGAAAAGAAATGCTTCCATACAGAAAAAAGATGCAGATGATATTCCAGGATCCATATGCTTCCCTGAACGGAAGGATGACCGTAACTGATATAATCGGAGAGGGAATTGATACACACCGGCTTTACGAGGGCAAGCAGCGTCAGGAGAGAATATACGACCTGCTGCATACCGTAGGGCTTAAGAGTGAACACGCGAACAGATATCCGCACGAGTTCTCCGGAGGACAAAGACAAAGGATAGGTATTGCCAGGGCACTGGCTGTTGAACCGGATCTTGTTATATGTGACGAACCGATATCTGCCCTTGATGTTTCCATCCAGGCACAGGTAGTAAATATGCTGGATGACCTTCAGGACCAGATGGGCCTTACATATCTGTTCATAGCCCACGACCTTTCAATGGTCAAGCATATCTCTGACAGAATCGGTGTCATGTATCTTGGAAAGATGATGGAAGTCTGTCCCAGTGATGAGCTGTATGACAACCCCATGCATCCGTATACACAGGCACTTCTTTCTGCAATTCCAGTACCGGACCCGAAGCTTACAAGGAGCCAGAAGAGGATAATCCTTGAAGGAGATGTCAAGAGTCCTATAAACCCCGGTGAGGGATGCAGATTCTCATCAAGATGCAGATATTGCAAGGATATTTGCAAGGAAGTAACCCCGGAAATTGAAGAAGCAAAACCAGGGCATTACATTGCATGTCACAGATACAAGGAAATCAATGGCATTGTATGATACTGGAAAAACCATGCATACTGCAGTATAATATATTTACTTTGTGGTAAGATATGGTTAATATATAGTTGGGTCAGGGGATTGGTCCTGGGGGACTCAAAGACATAGAAATAAAGAGATGGTTTTGATATACGGATGGTCTATCCATTTGGTATATATTTAGATTAAAAAGGGAGGAAGAAAAATGAAAAGAGTATTAGTTACAATCCTGGCACTGGCACTCGTCATCGGTCTCATGGCCGGATGTTCAGCCGGAGCGAAGGGTGGAGAACTAAACTGGAACATAGGCTCAGCCGGTCCAAAGACGATTGACCCGGGCCTTTGTGGAGCAAGTGATGGCGGCGATGTCATCAACAACACCTTTGAAGGACTCATCAGAGAAAAGAGTGGAGTTGTACAGCCCGGTATCGCAAAAACATGGGATGTATCCGAAGACGGAAAAACCGTTACCTTCAACCTCAGGAAATCAAAATGGTCCGATGGTTCAGACCTCACAGCCAATGACTTCGTATATGCATGGCTTAGGGCAATGGATCCCGATACCGCTTCCGAGTATGCATGGCTCTGGCATTACACAAACGTTGTTGGTGCTGAAGACTATGTAAATGGCGAAGGCGCAAGGGAAGACGTTGGAATCAGGGCAGTTGATGACTACACATTTGAAGTTAAACTTTCCGATCCGACCGATTACTTCGTATCACTCATGTCCTTCTACACATTCATGCCTGTCAAACAGTCATCAGTTGAAGCTGAAGGCGGAGAAGAAGGACTGTGGGCAACAATTCCTGAACTTGCTGTCTCCAATGGACCTTTCGTATTGACTGAATACACAATAGGTGATGGACTCAGACTTGAAGCCAACCCGAACTACTGGAACAAGAGAGATGTTGGTCTTTCAGCAATCAATGGTAAATTCATTGATGATGAAAACACAGCTTATCAGGCTTACCAGTCAGGCGAACTTGACTTCATCCCATCAGTTCCTACAGCTGAAGTTCCCAGACTCATTGCAGAAGATCCGAACTTCTATGTATTCCCGCTTCTTGGAACATACTACTACAACTTCAACATGGACCTTGAAATATGGGCTGATGTAAGAGTAAGAAAAGCAATGGCAATGGCAATCGACCGTGAAGTTATCTGTGAAACCCTCGCTGCAGGACAGGTTCCCGCAGGTGGATTCATTCCTCCGGGATTCATCGATGACAAAGGAAGAGACTTCTTTGAAACAGCTGGAATGTATGGACTTGCTACAGATGACAGCAAAGTCGCTGAAGCTCAGGCACTTCTTGCTGAAGCAGGATATCCGGGCGGAGAAGGCTTCCCTGAATTCGTAATGCTTTATAACACCAGTGAAGGTCACCAGACAGTTGCTGAGCTTATGCAGGAAATGTTCAAGACAAACCTTGGAATCGAATGTACACTTGAAAACCAGGAATGGGCAGTGTTCCAGGATACCCGTACACAGGGCGACTATCAGCTCTCACGTGGCGGCTGGCTCACAGACTTCATGGATCCAAGTGGAATGCTCGGTATCTTCAAGAATCTTGACGTTGCATACAATGACCCGAACTACTACAATCCTGACTTCGAAGCAGCTTTGAACGAAGCAAGTTCAGCTACGACACCTGAAGCTCACTTCGACGCTCTTTACAGGGCTCAGGACATCTTCATGAACGATATGCCGATAATACCGGTATACCACTACTCCGACACAATGTTGGTTTCCGACAAAGTTGTTGGATGGGATCGTTCAGTACTTGGTTCAGTTGACTTCAGTACAGCTACTGTAAGCGACTAACCTAAGGTTAATACCTAAAACACGAAAGCTGCCCCATCCGGGGCAGCTTTTTCGTTGCCAATTTTCTAATTTCACCTCCGGGGTAAAATTTAAATAATTTCACTTTCACCTCCGGGGTAAAAGTTAAAAAATTTTACTTTTACCCCGGAGGTGAAAGTGAAAAAATGAGAAGCCAAGGGTGTTATTCGGTGGCTTTTGAATGGTTGAACATGTTGAGTGATGACAATCTTGATAGCAATGGGCGGACTCCGAAGTAAACGAATACTGTCTCGACCGCCAGCATTACAGCTATCTTGATAAGCCTTGTCGGCAGCAAAGC
>Ga0209203_1000932_pt1 | contig 22612 bp, 24 predicted proteins | sample AD_UKC109_MetaG_FD_184423 | JGI IMG/M metagenome (GOLD analysis project Ga0209203, IMG submission 184423) | Active sludge microbial communities of municipal wastewater-treating anaerobic digesters from Hong Kong - AD_UKC109_MetaG (SPAdes)... | ecosystem: Engineered > Bioreactor > Anaerobic >... | reverse complement strand
GCCCCTACGAGGGACGGTTTCTCTGTGTCTGTCTTTATCAGAGCGCTCCTTACGGCATTTCAGCTTCACTCAGTGCATCGCCCCGGAGGGGGCACAAGAGTGCGCGATCGGTTCCACACCAGGGGCGTAGCACGCTACGCCCCTACGAGGGACGGTTTCTCTGTGTCTGTCTTTATCAGAGCGCTCCTTACGGCATTTCAGCTTCACTCAGTGCATCGCCCCGGAGGGGGCACAAGAGTGCATGCCCGGTCTTTAACCATCCTTATCTCTGTGCCCTCCGTGTCTCTGTGGCTGTCTTTACCCGAGCGCTCCTTACGGCATTTCGGCTTCGCTCAATGCATCGCTCCGCTCAACGACCGGAAGAATTACGCTTCTGAGAGGGGGGCTTAAGAAAAATGGTGTCCGATAGGTGATTGTTCTTGACGATCAGAAAGAGCAGGGTAGGATTGGGGGGAATAACGTTGAATGGATTCAGGAAAGCCGGGTTTTATTGGCAGGTGATAATGAATAAACGAAATGCGGGAACTATTGGTTTATATGCAAGGCAGAGCGTAGCATTATTTAACCAACAGTGGATTTATGATAAAATTACCCCGACGTCCATGGCACGCCAAAGAGATAAAGAAGGAATTGTATGGCCAAAGCAAAATCAGCACCGAAAAAACAGAAACCAATGGAAGAAACCCTGTGGGATTCTGCAAACAAGCTGCGAGGGAAAGTTGAACCGTCAGAATACAAGCATGTAGTACTCGGCCTTATATTCCTGAAATTTGCCAGTGACAAGTTTGAGCAGCGGAAACAGGAACTTATAGACGAGGGCAAAGAGAAATACACGGAAATGGTTGAATTTTATACCATGAAAAACGTGTTTTATCTACCTGAAAAAGCCCGCTGGAAGTATCTGAAAAAGAATGCCAAACAAAATGACATTGCACTGAAAGTTGATACAGCCCTTGCGACTGTTGAAAAGAATAACCCCTCTTTAAAAGGCGCATTGCCTGATAACTATTATTCACGACTCGACCTTGATGTTGCAAAGCTCGCCTCTCTGCTCGACACTATTAACAATATTGATACCCTGGCTGACAAGGAGCAGGATATCGTGGGCCGTGTGTATGAATATTTCCTGAGTAAGTTCGCCCTTGCCGAAGGTAAAGGAAAGGGCGAATTCTACACGCCAAAGTGTATTGTTAATCTTCTTGCTGAAGTGATTGAGCCCTTCAGCGGGACCATTTATGACCCGTGCTGCGGGTCGGGCGGCATGTTTGTACAATCGGTGAAATTTATTGAGAGCCACCACGGAAACAAAAAGAATCTTTCTATTTACGGCCAGGAATATACCTCAACTACTTATAAACTTGCAAAGATGAACCTTGCAATAAGAGGGATTTCCGGCAACCTGGGAGATGTTGCTGAAAACAGTTTTTTCCGTGATCAGCATAAAGATTTAAAAGCTGATTTTATTATGGCAAACCCGCCCTTTAATCAGAAACAGTGGCGTGCTGATGATGAGCTTAAAGATGATCCGCGCTGGAACGGTTACGAAGTACCGCCCACGGGCAATGCCAACTATGCATGGATACTGCATATGGTTTCAAAGCTTTCGGAAAAAGGTGTCGCCGGATTCATTCTTGCCAATGGTGCGCTTTCAGGCGGCGGGGATGAATACAGAATCAGGCGGAAGATGATTGAGAATAACTTAGTGGAAGCGATTTTGATACTGCCCCGTAATCTTTTTTATACCACTGACATTTCTGTTACAATCTGGATTCTGAATAAAAACAAGAAAGCCCGTACAATCGAACACAATGGCGAAGTGAAGAAGTACCGTGATAGAGAACGTGAAATTCTCTTCATGGATTTACGGCAGTGGGGCGAGCCATTTGAAAAAAAATACGTGCAATTTTCTGAAACGGATATCCGTAAGATAACAGAAAATTATCATAATTGGCAAAACACCGGGTTTGAAAAAAATTACAGCGATATTCCAGAGTACTGTTACAGTGCATCCTTTGAAGAGATTAAAAAGAAAGATTTTTCACTGGTGCCAAGTAAATATATCAAGTTTGTAAACAGAGATGAGAATATTGATTTCGATGAAAAGATGAAATCCCTGCAGGATGATTTCGCAGTCTTATTGAAAGAAGAAGAAGCATCGAAGAAAGAGCTTTTGAAAGTTTTTAAGGAACTGGGTTATGAGATCAAATTATAAGAAGCTTGGCCCCTATATACAGGAAGTAAATGTGAAAAATAATGACTTATCAATTGATCATTTACAAGGAATTTCATCTATACATAAATGTTTTATGAAATCAAAGGCAAATATTATAGGTGTGGAATTTCATAATTATAAAATAGTGAAAAAATATCAATTTGCATTTAATCCTAATACAGCAAGGATGGGAGATAAAATTCCAATTGCACTTAATTTAGATAAGCCATGTATTGTATCTAGTATATACCCTGTTTTTGAAATTAAAAACGAGTCAGAACTGATGCCAGAATATTTGATGATGTGGTATAAACGTTCTGAATTTGATCGCTTCGCAAGATTTCATTCACACGGTAGTGCACGGGAAGTATTTGGATGGGAAGAGATGTGCAATGTTGAACTCCCTGTCCCTTCTATCGAAAAACAGGAAGAAATCGTTGCTGAATACAACACCATTGTAAACCGTATCCGGATAAATGAAGAACTGAACCGTAAGCTGGAAGAAACTGCGCAGGCGATTTATAAGCAGTGGTATGTTGATTTTGAATTTCCAGTTTCAGAAGAGTATGCAGATGAGATCGGCAGGCCGGAAATGGAAGGAAAGCCATATAAGTCGAGTGGCGGGGAGATGGTGTGGAATGAGGAGTTGGAGAAGGAGATTCCGAAGGGGTGGGAAGTAATTACAGTAAAAAAATTCTGTAAGGACATGAAATCAGGTGGAACACCAAATAGAGAAGTTACTGATTATTGGAATTCGAAGGATATTCCTTGGTTAAAAACAGGTGAAGTGTGTAATCGGGTTTTAGTTCAATCTGAAGAGTATATTTCATTTAAGGGATGTCAAAATACATTTTATCATGATTACGAAACTAAAAAATTGAAAGTTGTTTCGAAAAAAGCAACGAAAAAAAAGCCTGAAGAATGTTTGCCATATCCATTACTCAAACAAGATCATTCATATCGTCAAGGAAAAGATGCTAGAGCAAAAGAATCTTTAAAAATGATGTATGTTGGCTTTTCACGCCCTACACACTTGCTTTGTTTTGCCTGTCTGAAAGAAAATATAACCGATAGTTTAGAAAGTTATAGATCAGTAGGTTGGGAGATTAAAGATTTAACCCAAGACCCTGTTCAGAGAGAGGTGTTAAATGGATAAAGTGAAAAACTCCATGACTTCCTCCCCCGAATCCCAGAACACAGAATTCAAAAAATCCTGGCATGATGACTACCTTAAATGGGTTTGCGGTTTTGCCAATGCCATTGGCGGTATTATATATATCGGCAGGGACAACACGGGAAAGGTTGTTCACCTGCCGGATTACGCAAAACTCATGGAAGACATCCCGAATAAAATCCGTAATGCTATGGGAATCATCTGTGATGTGCAGCTGCATGATGAGAAGGGGAAGAAATTCATATCCATTAAGGTAAATCCTTATTCCGTGCCGGTTTCTCTGCGCGGCAGATATTACTACCGTTCGGGTAGCACGAAGATGGAACTTACCGGTGTTGAATTAAACGAATTTCTGCTTAAAAAAGCAGGCAAAACATGGGATGACATAGTAGAAGAAGGAGCATCCATTAAAGACATCGATGAAAAAAGCCTTACAAAATTTATTGAAGACAGCAGCGAAAAAGGGCGGATGCCTGCGATTAAGGGATTATCCCATTTTCAGATACTTGAAAAACTAAAACTGACTGATGGCAGAAAGCTCAAGCGCGCTGCCATTATTCTATTCGGTAAAGACCCCATGCGTTTCTATCCGAATATCCAGGTAAAGATAGGCAGATTTGGCAAAGACAGCGCTGATTTAAAATTTCATGAAATAGTAGAAGGTAATCTTATTCACATGCTGCATGAAGTACAGGTACAACTCAATTATAAATTTTTAACACGCCCGGTTACATTTGAAGGTTTTCAGCGTATAGAAAACGACATGTACCCCATACCCGCTCTTCGGGAAATGCTGTTAAATGCCCTTGTTCATCGTACATATATGGGAGCTACGATACAAATGCGCGTATATGATAACAGACTCTCAATCTGGAACGAAGGAACCCTCCCGACAGGAATAAGCCTTGAAGACCTGAAAAAAGAACATAGCTCTCGGCCACGTAATCCGATCATCGCAAACGCCTGTTTTTTAGGGGGGTACATTGATACATGGGGACGCGGTACACTTAAAATTATCAACTCATGTAAAGATGTCGGTTTGCCTGAACCTGAGATAAAAGAGACGAACGGCGGTGTTGAGGTAACCCTGTTTGTTAGTGCAGAACAGATGATCTCGGAAGGAATTACCGAAACGTCAGGAAAAGGTCGGGAAAAGGTCGGAGAAAAGGTCGGAGAAAAGGTCGGAGAAAGTTTAACGGATAATCAAAAAAAGATCATCTATATACTCTCTCAAAATCCCAGGGCTTCAGCAAAACAGCTGGCTGAGTCAATAGGTATTTCACAACGTAAAATTGAAGAAAATATACGGAAATTGAAAGAGAAATCATTTTTAAAGCGTGTCGGTTCTGCGAAAAGCGGACACTGGGAGATTATAGATGACTAAATTCACCGAAGAAAAACTCGAACAGGCAGTAATCCAGCTCTTTGAAGCACAAGGCTACAAACACCTTGCAGGAGAACATATCCACAAAGAAATGGCTGATGTATTGCTTCGTGATGACCTGAAGCAGTACCTTCTGAACAGATATGCAGATGAAGACATAACAATAAATGAAATAGACGCAATTATCCGTAAACTTGAACTCTACCCCGCGTCAGTAAATCCTTTCGTATACCTGAATCTTCGGTGTCCTGAATCCTCCGTCACGTCAGTGGCATGAAGGTGCGGTGGGGGGCTCGTATTGTCATCCTGACAGACTCGCCCAGCGCGGGCGTCCGTGCCCGCGCTATGGGGAGAGGGAAGAGTGCGCGCCCGGTTCCACACCAGGGGCGTAGCACGCTACGCCCCTACAGAGACGGTACCTCTGTGGCTGTCTTTACCAGAGCGCTCCTTACGGCATTTCAGCTTCGCTCAGTGCATCGCCCCGGAGGGGGCACAAGAGTGCGCGCCTGTATCCACACCAGGGGCGTAGCACGCTACGCCCCTACAGAGACGGTTTCTCTGTGTCTGTCTTTATCAGAGCGCTCCTTACGGCATTTCGGCTTCGCTCAATGCATCGCTCCGCTCAACGACCGGGAATATTACGCTTCTGAGAGGAACATTCTAGCCTGTCATCACGGACATTGTTATACTCATGATCGGTTTCTGTGCGTCACATTGAACTTGCCGAAAGGTGGCTCAAATGGATCTAAATAGACACCTGCTGTTATTTTGATCTGCCAGGATCGCCCAGAACACATGTCTTCCTGTCATCAAGCCTGCAATGATGTATTGGAAGCGGTCTTTACTTTTATGAGATATCGTTTTCGGGGAGCAAGTCATAAAAATAATTTATGTTTATAAAAAATATAACCAACAATGGAGCAAAATATTTTATTTTATTACAATTATATAATTGACATTATAAAAATATTAATGTTCTAATGTAAGTAGCAAAAATAAATACTATTAAAAAGGAGCATTCGAATGAAATCAAAAGGCATTGCGTATTTACTATGGTTATTAGGTATTTTGGGAATTCTTGGTTTCCATCGTTTTTATATTGGTAAAATAGGTACTGGGATTCTTTGGTTGTTGTCTGGTGGTATTTTTGGATTTGGAGCGTTAATTGATCTTTTCACCTTGGGTGGACAGGTTGAACAGTATAATACTAACGTTCAATTAAAAACAATACGAACAACTACTGAATCTGCAGCAAAATTAAATGAATCAAAACTAAAAAGTGAAATTGCATGATTATAATGATGTAATTTATAATTATAAATCGACAGCTATACATATTAAAATGTATAGCTGTTATTATATTTAAAGGATTTTTAAAATAATGGTCAGTATTGATGATAAAAAATCTAAAAGGAACTAAAAATAGATTTATTTTATCAGTATTTTTTTTTAGTATTGCAATCGTATACCTGATATCACCAATTGATTTTATTCCTGATATATTAATACCTGCTGGATACCTTGATGACATACCATTTCTTCTACTCACAGCAATTAATGCTGGTCACTCATACAAAAAATTGAAAAATGAACAGAAAAAATAATAAATGTAACAATCTATTATCATTTAATATTACAGTATTATATCGTTTTTGGTATTTTTTTAAAATAAGGGAACCTCTATAAATTACATTTTGGATGTTCCCTTGTGGGTACAACCATTGGATAAATCAAGTTTTATCATTTTTCAGTTAATGAAAAAACCTGATTTTTAGAGGTACCCATAATACAATATTTTTTAAAGGTGTGATCATGACGAATAAAAAGTTTTTAATGGTACTGGGAATTTGTTTATGTTCTATATTCTCTTATTCACAAAATCAAACAGATATCGAAACTGATGAAGAACAAATAATGGAGCCATCTTCAGTTGAAATTTGCAATAACTGGAAATCTGACTCGACCACTATTATGAATTTAATCAAGGACGTGCGTTCCTTTAAAAAAGATTATAACGATACCGATATACAGTCTGAATATAAAAACGAACAGATGAATAAAACAGTTATTAAAATTAATAAAAAGTATATAAATACAATAATAACATTACATGCGGTACGAGTACGAGATGTTACACCGGAAAAGGTTATTTCAGATTATGGGATTAAGCAGAGAAATCTCATAATAAACGAACTAAAAAAAAATCAATCTTCAAAATATCTGTTTGCGCTGGGAGAAGCTGGTAATAATCCGTTACTGGACTTGTTAATTTCCTTAAATCTGTCTATTTGTGATAACTGTTTCAAAGCAACCGGGCGGTATGAAATGTTATGCGAAATTCCAAAAGTAGAAATATCAGACGAAGGCATCGGATGTACATATTCAAAATTTAATTCAGGCATTGATGGTGGATCGAGTCCGGGTGATAGTTCTGAAACAATTGAAGTTGAAATAAGATGTATTATTAAATCAAAATCGGATGCTGTTAAAATCAATAAGGGTTCAATTAACCAGTTGAAGTCAAAAATTAAGTGTATTAATTATGATTCTAGTTTTTCTTCAGAAAAAGTTATTTTAATTTTAGAGAAAATGTAATTACGATTTTAATTAATAGATGTGAGCAGTTTGACATTTCGACAGGCCCAATGCGAAGCAGGCTCACTGTACCACTTGTCGAAGGGGCAGGTGGCTCCCCCCCCTTGGGGCAATCCCCCAATCTATCAGCACGGGCGAAAATTATTGACAAAGGGAAATTGACCTTATACCCTTCATCACAACCGGGAATGAGTGCTTGGTCCCGGCCGGGATTTTTGCTTAAATAAATTTTATTACGTATTCTTTAATGAGGTATTATATGAAAAAAATAAGCGCCCTGTTATGTATGGTTTTAATTACTGCAGCCATGGCTAATCCACGCTATGTGGAGGTGCAAAGCGAAAAGCCGGGAAATCCGGGCCTTTCGGGTTACTCAACGATCTTTGTCGGTAAACTGAACCTTCCTGCCGACCTGTGGCAGACATTCGGCTATGAAAGCAGGGAGGCATGGATCAGTGTCGTCAACGATGTGAACAACAATAAATTCAGGATTTACATGGATGAGCTGGCGCCGGACAAAAAAATTGTAGCGCCTTCAGCGGGCTTTAACGGCAAAGAGGGGCTTTTCGTTAAATTCGCTTACCGCGGGTTCAGGCACAACACCGGCACGGCCTTTACCCACCGTGTGCATACCATGGATGTTACGGTAACGATTTATGACAATAAAAGCAAAAAACAGCTTTACACGGCGAACCTGGGGACCCAGACCGCAGGCATGGGCAAGCGCGGATGGATGATGAACAGCTTCGAAGGCAGGCTGGACAACCAGATATACAACCTGTGCAGCTTCATTGCCGGTAAGTTATAATACATACCCCTTCACTGCCAGTGAAAAACACCTCGGCCGCCAGGCCGCAAAAGTATGCCCGCAGGGCAATGTCTCACTCTTACCCCCCTTATTAAGGGGGGCCGGGGGGATTTCTTTCTCCCCCTTTATCAAAGGGGGCTAGGGGGATTTCCTACTTCCCCGGAAGCTTCGCGAACATGAGCTTGATGCCGATGATCCCCAGCACGGCCTGGCAGGCGACCGCACCGACACTGGCCGCGATAATAGCGTACAGCGCGTTTCCCTTAAGGCCGCAGGTGAACACCAGTACCGCGATTGCCGCGGTGAGCGCGAAGAACACCGCGCCCAGGATAATTTTCTGCTTCACGAACGGGGTGGTGAGCTTCTTGAACCTGATGCGCGCGTCAAAGAGCCCCGAGGCGAACGCGCCCAGCGCGGTCAGGGGGAGCAGGGCAGCGAACACGGTTGTGGTCCGGGAGAGGTCGAGCGGGAGCGCCAGGCCCGCGAGCAGGAACACCAGCATGAGCGTTGACAGGGCCTGGGGAAAGTGCACCGTGATGGGGTGCAGGTGCAGCTCGAGCCAGAAGCGGCGCTGCTCCGACATGCTGTCGCGGTACTCGACAAAGGCGCTGCGGGGCACGCCGCAGGCCGGGCATATTTCGTATTTCTTGTCTGCTTTCATCACCAGGCCGCAGGCCTTGCACTGTTCATAACCGGACATCGGAAACCTCCCTATGGCTCTTTGCTGAGTATATAGTTATTCAGGTAAGTGCCGGATTTACTGCTAAAAAATGGAAAATGGTATATCATGGATGTATCGTCAGGAAAAGGGTGAACAAAGATGAATTACCATCCGATTATTAATATGAAAAGTCAAGATTAATATGCGATTCACCCCTGATCAAAGTAAGATAATGGAGTCAGAATAATGAAAAAGGTCCTTGCTTCCCTGCTTATGGTTATTGTGCCCGCGCTGGTTTACGCAGAGGCGGTTTTTTTGAACAACGGGTCGATCATTGAAGGGAAGATATCGCGGGATTCAGACAAAGAAGTCGTCATAAAGACCGACGGAAAGGAAAAAACCGTGCCGCGGTCCAAAATCATCCGCGTGCTGTATACCGACGACTATAAAAACAAAGTCTACATCTTCATGAAGGACAACACGATCATCGAGGGCCATGTTGTCGAAGAGACCAGGGACGCGTACCTGTACCGGCCGAACATCAAATCGGCCACTGAAAAGACGCTCAAGAAAGACGACCTCCGCTTCATATCAAAGGAAAAGATATCGCTGTATGAGATGCAGAAAAAATCAGAAAAGCCGAAGCTGATCGCCGACCGCAAGAACAAGTTTATCAACCTCCTGGGCCTGCGCCTGGGCGCGTTCTATACTCTTTCAGAAAACAGGAACGTTGCGGTTGATGATACCGATGCCGTGTTCCTGAACATCGGCCTTTATTTTATCGACCGTTTTTTCGAGTTCAACTGGGACATGTACGCGTCACTGGGCGACGGGGGGATGCTGCATTACTATGCCATGACGTTTTTCCCGTTCAGTATGTTCAACTTCGAGCTGGGCCTCACGATCGGGTATAACCAGTTTGACTTCAGGGAGCTTGAGGCCAATGACGACACCTACGGGGTGACCATGAACTACAACGGCCTGATCATCGGGCTCACCTACCGCTGGGGCGGATGGTTCAGGGTCGGGTTCGAGTACTGTTTCCCCATGGGCATGGACGTAGAGTATAAGTACAGTTCCGACGGCAGCGCGCCATTTGATGATTTCAATTATCATGACGCCGAGCTTGGCTTTAACTGCCACGCGTTTGTCGAGGTGTTCGTGTGGACCAACCTGTCCATAAGGGCGAGCTACCGGCTTCTGGGAAGCAGGGTCCATGTTGACAACGATGATTCAACGGGAACCCCTCCTGACAGCATTGTGCTGCAGAACCACTGCGTTGCCGTGTCAGTGGGTTACGGCATCAACCTGTTCTGATCATTATATCAGGTGAAAGTACTGCTCGATCTCGCGGAAGTTCCGCTGCACGTACTGTTTTCCCTGAATGAAGTTCATGTGGCCCGGCAGCAGTATCTCGACGTCAAGGCCCGATACTTTCTTGATGCTCTCCACGAGCTTTCTTCCATCGCCGCCGGGAAAGTCGACCCTTCCGAAACTCTGCTCGAACACCAGGTCGCCGCAGACCAGGGCCTTTTTCTCGGGCCAGTACAGGCACAGCGACCCCGGTGAGTGGCCCGGCGTGTGAAACACCTCGAGGTCCGTGCCGTTCACGTTCCAGGTGCCTTCTTTCAGGGGAACGTCAAAGGTGAGTTTGGGAAAGGGCATGCCGAACATGCGGAAAAACCCGGGGCCTTCCTGGTTATAGAAATCGATCTCTTCCTGGAGCATCGCTATTTTAATGTCTTTGTCTTCAAACAGCAGAGAGCCTTCCATGTGGTCAGGGTGGCAGTGGGTGTTCAGGATGTACTGTATCTTTTCGGGGTCAAGGCCGTCCTTTTTCATCTGCTCAAAGCGCACGTCAACGTAGTTTTTCAGGCCGGGGTCGATGAGGATGTTCAGGGGGTCGCCGAGATAAAACATGTTGCAGTTGTTTTCAAAAATCCCGGTCCAGATATAGGCGTAGATCCCCTCGGTCACTTTCATGGCGTTCCTCCGTTCTGTCACTACCGTGCCCGGTATGCCCCTGAAAGCAAGAAAAAAATTATTCTGTACAAAATTCTTTTTAAACGGGACTATGCGGGGATGACGGTGGTTTCCCGTATTTTTCGCGTGCCCCGGAGAGGTGCTTATCATGAAAAAGGCCGTTGACCCGTCCCTGTTCGACCGGGACATTGCCCGCGAGGGCACCGCGTCGGTCAAGTGGGACCTGCGCGGACAGCTCTTCGGCAGGCCGGACGCGCTTCCCCTGTGGGTCGCGGACATGGACTTCCCGTCCCCTGAGCCGGTGATCAGCGCCCTTGAAAAAAGGGCGGCGCAGGGCGTGTACGGGTACACGTTCGCACCCGATGAGTATTACCGCGCCGTCACCGGCTGGCAGAAGGGCCGCCACGGCTGGGACGTTCTGCGCGAGTGGATTCACTTTTCGCCGGGTGTGGTGCCCGGCATCAACTTTCTCATTCAGGCCTTTACCGAACCGGGGCAGGGCGTGCTGCTCCAGCTTCCGGTGTATTACCCCTTTTTAAAAGCGGTCACCAGCAACGGCAGGGTCATCGTCAACAGCCCCCTGGCCGAGTCGGGCGGATCGTACGCCATTGATTACGCCGATTTCGAGGCAAAGGCCGCCCTGCCCGAAACCAGGGTCTTTGTGCTGTGCAATCCCCATAATCCCGTGGGCCGGGTTTGGACAAAAGAGGAGCTCGTGCGCATGGGGGAGATCTGCCAGCGGCACGGGGTGCTGGTCGTCGCGGACGAGATCCACAGTGACATCGTGTATCCCGGCTTCACCCATGTGCCCTTCGCGTCCCTGGGCGAATCATACGCCCTTAATTCCGTGACCTGCTCGGCCCCGAGCAAGACCTTCAACCTCGCGGGCCTGCAGACATCCTACCTCATCATCCCCGATGGAGCAAAGGGCAGGGTTTACCGAAAAAAACTCGAGAGCCTGGGAATCATGGGCCCCAACCTCTTCGGCATCGAGGCCCTGATCGCCGCCTATACCGGGGGCGCGTCATGGCTTGAGGCCCTGAAGGCCTATCTTCTGGGCAATATCAATATCATGGATGAGATGTTTGGAGCATCCGGTTCACCGGTGACGCTCATCCGCCCCCAGGGCACGTACCTCGCCTGGCTCGATTTCAGAAAACTGGGCATGGATGACCGCGGCCTGCGCGAGTTCATTATCAACCGGGCCGGGCTTGCCCTTGACGACGGGTATATTTTCGGCAGGGATGAAGGCAGCGGTTTCCAGCGCCTGAACTTCGCCTGCACCCGAAAGACCCTGAACGCTGCTTTAGTGTCTCTGGAAAACGCCTTGAAACAATAAAAAAGTTATTGAATTATTTCCTATTTAAATCATTTTTATCAATAACAATCATCAATAATTTAAATAGTTACCGGAGGGGAAATGAAGAATTTTTTCGCGTCTCGTATTGGTATAATCTCCGTTGGTGCTCTCATAGGGATACTTGCCCCCCTGCTGCAGTACCTGGGCAATCCCGGCAATATGGGTATCTGCGTTGCCTGTTTTGAACGGGATATCGCCGGGGCAATAGGGATCCACCGCGCTGCAGTGGTCCAGTATGTTCGTCCGGAGATTATCGGCTTCGTACTGGGTGCCTTTATAATCGCACTTATCAGCAAAGAATATAAACCAAGGGCCGGCTCATCGACCGTGATCCGGTTTTTCCTGGGCGTGTTTGCCATGATCGGCGCCCTGGTGTTTCTGGGCTGCCCCTGGCGGGCGCTCCTGCGCCTCGCGGGAGGGGACTGGAACGCCATTGTGGGCCTCGCGGGCCTTATCAGCGGTATTACCGTGGGTGTTGTTTTCCTGAAAAACGGCTACAGCCTTGGCAGGAGCTATGACAACAAAAAGGGGTCCGGCTGGATATTCCCGGCTTTCATGCTCGGCCTGTTTCTGCTTCTGGCTTTTAACGTGTCCTTTGCCGAGGGCGGCCCGCTCTTTTTCAGTGAAAAGGGGCCCGGCGCCATGCACGCCAATATGTGGGTGAGCCTGGGAGTCGGCCTGGCTATCGGCGGCCTTGCGCAGAGAAGCAGGTTCTGCACCATGGGTTCGCTCAGGGACATCATCCTTGCCCGTGATTTTCATCTGGTCAGCGGCGTGTTCGCCCTGGTCGTGGTGGCCTTTGTCATGAACTTTTTCGTGTTCGGGCAGTTCAAGGCCGGGTTTGAAGGCCAGCCCGTGGCACACACAAACCATCTGTGGAACTTTCTGGGAATGGCCCTTGCGGGGCTCGCGTTCGCCCTCGCAGGCGGGTGCCCGGGGCGCCAGCTCATCCTTGCCGGAGAAGGCGATTCCGATTCGGGGATCTTTGTCATGGGCATGATCGTCGGGGCAGGGATATCGCATAATTTCGCGCTTGCCAGCTCTCCCGCGGGTCCCGGAGCTTTCGGCCCTGCCTCGGTCATAATCGGGCTCGTTTTCTGTCTTGTTATCGGGCTGACCATGAGAGAAAAGATGGCATGATGACATTAACCTATACAAGGAGTTACCTATGAGCAATCAAAAACAAGTGGACGCGCGGGGGCTGTCCTGTCCGCAGCCGGTCGTGCTGACCCAGAAAGCCATAAAAGAAGGGAACACTTCCTTCGACGTGCTGGTCAACAGCAATGTTTCCAAGGAAAATGTGGTCCGTTGCGTACAAAAAAACAAAATGCAGGCACAGGTGAGACAGGAAGGCGATGATTTTATAATTTCTGTTTCACAGGAGGGTTAAGTCCCTTACCGTTGTCAATCATGCGCTGGGAGGTTACGGCCTCCCTTCGCATTTAAAACCCTTGACATCTTAATCAGGTATCATTGTAGTCGCATAAAGAACGGGGTGCCATAAACACTGATGGAAACGTATTCAGCAATATTATTTCATTCGCCCAATTATTCAATCTGGACCGCGAAAGTATTGAAAAAGGCCGGGATAGAAAACCGCATGATCCCGATCCCCCGCCATCTGAGCTCTGATTGCGGTTACTGCGTGCGCATTAAAAGAATGGACGCGGATGCCGCCCTGGAGATCATGAAAAGCAATGCGATCGAATACGATAAAATCGAGGAGATATAAGGATATCTGAATGGAAGATTTCTGCAAGCTGCCCGAGCTTAACCGCCTGAGGCTGACCGAGTCCGTTACCGGCTCCGGTTGAGCCGCTAAAATAGGTCCGGAGGACCTTGCCGCGGTTATGAAGGACATTGTCCTGCCTAAAGACGGGCGGGTGATCGTTGGAAGTGAAACAAGCGATGACGCGGGCGTGTATCGCATCAGCGATACTATTGCCCTGGTGCAGACGCTTGACTTCATCACGCCGATCGTTGACGACCCCTATACCTTCGGCAGGATCGCGGCTTGCAACAGCATCTCTGACGTATACGCCATGGGCGGCGAGCCATTGACCGCGCTGAATATTGTCTGCTTCCCGACAAAGCTTTTTTCACTGGACCGGCTCTCTGATATCCTCAGGGGGGGGCTTTCCATGACCGAAGAGGCCGGGGTCCGGCTCCTGGGCGGTCACAGCGTGGATGACAAGGAGCTGAAATACGGGCTCTCTGTGACCGGCATGGTGCATCCTGACCGGGTGCTGCGGAACAATACCATCCGCGAGGGGAATTCTCTCATCCTGACCAAGCCGCTGGGCACGGGCATCATCGCCACCGCGGTCAAGGCCGGGCTCCTCGAAGACGACCATTACGCTCCGTTCGTGACCGCCATGTCCACGCTGAACCGGGCGGCAGCGGAGATAATGAAGCGCTACCCGGTTGACGCCTGCACTGACATAACCGGCTTCGGCCTTCTGGGGCACCTGAAAGAGATGCTCGGCAATAAATCCATGAAAATCGTGATTGAGTCGAACGCGGTTCCGGTGCTCCCGGGCGCTGATGACTATGCGGGAATGGGCCTTATTCCTGCCGGCATGTACCGCAACCGTGATTTCGTTGGCGCGCTCTGCAGTGTCAGCGGGGGTGTTGACCAGGCCCTGGTTGACCTTATGTTCGATCCCCAGACTTCGGGCGGGCTGTGCATTGCCCTTGAATCGGGAAAAGCGGCTGATCTGGCCCGGGAGCTCGCTGATAGCGGTATAGAATCAGCAGTGATCGCCACGGTGCAGAAAAGCGTTCATCCGGTACTTGAAGTAGTTTAGGATTATTGTATCAGGTGCTGCTGGAGCAGGTGGCGCTGGAGCGCGGTGGAAATGACCGATTTGAGGTTGTCGCGGCTCACGGGCTTGATAAGGTAACCCAGGTGGTTCGTCTCTCCGGCGCGCTGGAAAGTCCGGGAGTCGGCGTTTCCGGTCAGGTAAACGACCGGCACATTGATCTGTTCCTTGATCTTTTTGGTCGCGTCAATCCCGTCCATTTCATCCGAGAGGATAATATCCATCAGAATGAGGTCAGGCCTCATCTCTATCGCTTTTGCGACCGCTTCTTCGCCTGAAGCGATGGTCGCGGCGACTTCATAGCCGATCTTCTGCAGCATATTGGCCATGTCAAGAGCGGTAATGGCTTCGTCTTCTACCAGAAGGATTTTCTTTTTTATGGATTCCATTATGTCCCGTGTTGCCCAGCTTCAAATATATATTATTTTTTTTTCTCTTTCAAGAAAAAAAATCGTCTAATGGCAAAAAATACATTACTAAAGAGCACGGGGACATAACCGGCACGCGTTGTGAAAGAAAAATAAAAGCCGGGGAACAGGGAAGATGAAGCCGAGTTCAGGGCATCAGCTTTGAGCGGATCAGCGCAATAATATGCAGCATGACGCTGTCATCAAGGGATGAAAAGATGATGTTCCCCTGGTCGATATGCGGTTCGAGCTCCCGGATAATATCTTGGGATATATATCCGTACTGGCCGTAAAAGGACTGCAGGCGCGACCGCAGGCTGAATTCGATCTGCTCCCTGGGGGAAAGGGAGAGGAACGCGTCGATTTCGGCGAGCATGCCGTTCCGGTCATCAGGAAGCCGGCCTGAAACGGACAGCAGGTTCGAGGCGCTGTCGCTGATCAGGGTAACCGGGGCCGCGATCTGTTCCACCAGGGTCCTGATCTCCCTGACCACGGCGGGTTCGGCAGCTTCGATGAATTCCCCGCGGTCCCTTTTCTGTTCCAGCAGTGAACCGGGAAACACTTCGAGTGAGCGCACCCGCACGAAGTCAGGCCCGATTTCGTTGATGACCCGGGCGGTCTGTTCGGCGTTTTCCACTGACAGGCCGGCGCCGCCAAGGCCGGGCATGACATACACCGAGCAGGAGAGCCCCGCCTCTTTGATCTTCAGGCACCCCCGCAGGTGCTCCGTTGCGGTAACTCCCTTGTCGACCAGGGCCAGTACCGCGTCAGAGCCGCTTTCAAGCCCGAAATGGACCCGGTCAAGCCCGGCCTTCGCGAATTGCCGCAGTTCTTTCACGGTCCTCTGGCGCGCCGCGGTAGACGTCCTTCCGTATACGGTAAAGCGCTCAAGGGAAGGAAAGGCGCGCCGCGCGGCGCCAATGGCCTGAGCGAGAAAATCCGGGCGCAGGATCAGGGAATCGGCGTCGCCGAAAAAGCAGGTTTTAGCGCCGCCGATGCGCCAGGAGATCAGGTGGTTGATGCAGTCCCGCATCCCGGCCTTCTTTTTGAACCAGGGCCTGAACCAGTCAAGCCGGGGGTCGGACGGTCCGTCCTGCTCTTCATCATCCCCGTGGTCAAGATAGCCCGCTTCCCACCGGGCGCGCTGGATTTCTTCTATCAGCGCACCTGCCCGGGAAAAGTCCGATTCGGAATACACGGGAATACCGAAGCCCCGCTCGAAGAGAAAATCGTCGATCACGCGGGCATGGTCAATGTCGTTTTTGACCTCGTCAATGGTGCGTCTGGAAAAGCGTTCGCCGGTTTTGTAAACCGGGCAGAACGCGCATTTGTTCCAGTAGCAGTTCCGGGTGAGCCTGAATGCCAGGCTGTAATTTTCAGTCGGGGGCCTTATAAACGAGATTTCGAAGGGCTGTAGATCCAGGATGTTCATAGGGTTTTTCGCGGCTTTTTGTTCCAGTGAGCAGGTCATCGTACCCGCTCCTCAAACTGAATGCAATAATTTTATGGCATTTCAATTTTTCTTGTTTGACCGGGATTTTCAGGTTATACTGTAAGAGATTTCATGCCGCAGGGGGAGGGATGTCATGGAAATCAAAACCATCACCGAGCGAAATACATTCAACCGCTATTTTGACCAGTATTTTCTTAAGAACGACACCTATGTCAAATCCCGGCGCGGAAATATTGAAGTCGACTACCTGGGCTATTTTAACGGACTGGCCGCCCTGAAATTTCCCGTTTCCCTGAATGACCCGAGCTATTGCCTCCTGTTCAGCAGGCTTAATGAAAACATCGCCATCGCTTCAATGAATTTTTATACCCAGAAGGACCGGGACGTTTTTCTTTACAGCCCGCAGAAGTTCCAGATCATCAACAGCCCGAGAAACGAGAAAAGGAGCAGCCTGAAGATCGTCGACCAGAAGATCATCATCATGTCAGAAGTGATGACTGACGGTATAATCCGCGACGGCCTCATGCGCAAGGGAGACAAACTCAACGCCATTAATGAAGTGCTCCGGTACCAGAAGCGGAGAAATTTTGATTACGTCAAAACCTATTTTATCAGCGAGCCGGGTGAAGACCCGCGGATGAAGTATTTTATCGACGGCAAAACAAAGCTCTTTATCGCTGACATGCATCACGCGGACGAGAACCAGGACCTTGAAGCGTTCCGGTATTATAAAACAACTATCCTTCCCACGGACAATTACCTGAACTACAGCAATGATCTGATGTCGGAAATAACCCTGCCCATAACCTATAAGGGCGCTATTCCGTACGGATATGTCCAGGTAAACAGCAGGAAGCCCCTGTCCGCTGCCCAGGTCGGTATCGTGGAAAGGATGGTGGCGCTCGCGCAGAACATGGCCGCCGAGTCGCGCCTGTTTTATGAAAGCGACCACCGGTTTCTTGTGTCTGACGTATCGCCCAATGGTTTTGGCATCGTGTTCAGGAACAAGATGTTTCTCCCGGTTTTTCTGGAAAAAAGCCTGGTATCGATGGATCTCATACTCCCTCAAAAAAGAAAAGCGTCAATTTTCGCTACGGTCCGTCATGTGGAGATCAAGGCAGACGGTGTTGTCAGGGTCGGTTTTAAGATCAACAGGATGGACGAGAACAGCAGCCTGTATTATCAACGCTTTGTTCAGACCTGCGGCGCGTGATTATTAGACAGTGTAATCTTCGCACACTGAATTGTGTTCATGGCTAAAAGTTACCATTGTAATTTTAACCGTTTCGGGGAAATAAAGTATTGCAAAAAAACCATTATAGTGTATTTATTGCGAACTTGCCATGAAAAAGAAGATCAGCCAACTTTCACATATTCTTGATCATCATGATGGAAAGAGCATTATCAGGGAAACCAGAAAGATATTCTCCTTCCACTATCCGTCATGGTCGTTCAGGCATGTTTCCGGTCTGCATAAACAGATAGGCAGCCTTTTTTCCGGAAATTTTACCGGTTACCGCGGGTGCAATACCGAGTACCATGATTTCATCCACACCGAAGAGGTCCTGCTGGCCGTGGCACGGCTTATTGACGGATGCAATCTGAACGGACACGATCTTCCGCTTTCACTGAGCCTCAACCTGCTCAGGGCCGCGCTCCTTCACGACACCGGGTATATCCAGGAGGAAGGGGACCTGTACGGCACCGGCGCGAAATATACCAGCCGTCACATACACCGCAGCATTGAGTTCATGCGGAAAAACGGTGCCATTCTTGGCATCGAAACCCGTGATATGGAGTGTATCGCGCGCCTGATCAGAGGTACCGATTTCCGCAGTGATTTCACCAGAATAGAGTTCCCTTCGGACGAAGAGAGAACGGCCGCATACATCCTGGGGACAGCGGACCTGCTCGGGCAGATGTCAAGCAGGACCTACCTTGAAAAGCTCCTTTTTCTGTATTACGAGTTCAGGGAAGCGGGCATAGAAGGATACAATACCGAATATGACATGATCTATAAAACCGTGGGGTTTTACGAGTTCACCAAGGAGCGCCTCATCGGTGTTTTCAACAGCATATTCATGAATATGAAAGACCATTTTCTTCGCAGATATAACGTTGACGTGAACCTCTACAGCGAGGCGCTCGACAGAAATATCGAGTACCTGTACACGATCATCAAGGACGACACCTCGAATTTCAGAAAAAAACTCAAGCGGGGCGAATGGATCCACACCTACCGCCCGGCCCTGTAAACGGGGCGCCTTTCAGCTTTTCGCGGCCAGTACAGCGGCACCGAGCGCGCCGTTGATCTGCGCGGTTTCGAGCGAAACGAACAGGGGTACGCCCAGTTTTTTCTCCAGCGCCCTGACCACGCCGATATTTTTGGCGACGCCACCGGTCATCATGAGCGGTTCATTGATGCCGACCCGTTTGGCCATGGCCGCGATACGGGACGCGACCGAATCATGAATTCCGGCAATGATATTTTCGCGGTGTTCGCCTTTCGAGATCAGGGAGATGACTTCAGATTCGGCAAAGACCGTGCAGATGCTGCTTATCTGCGAGGGCCGGCCGGCTTTAAGGGATATGCTTCCGAAATCGTCGAGGTTCGATTCAAGCGCCCGGGCCATGACTTCAAGGAACCTGCCCGTGCCGGCGGCGCACTTGTCATTCATCACGAAGTCTTTGACCTTTCCTTCAGGGTCGAGCGAGATCGCCTTGCTGTCCTGTCCGCCGATATCGATGATGGTCTTGACTCCGGGTTTGACGAAAAAAGCGCCGCTCCCGTGGCAGATGATCTCGGTCATGGCCTTGTCGGCAAAAGGCACGCTGTTTCTGCCGTATCCGGTTGAAATGATTCTTTCGATTTTATTTCTCTCAAGGTTCACTTCGCTGAGCAGTTCCGTGAAAACGGACTCGCCGGCTTTTTCCGCGTTATAGCCGGTAAAGGTGATCTTCGAACCGATGATTTTTCCGTCTGAGAGAATGACCGCTTTTGTGGTGATTGAGCCGATATCTATTCCTGCTGTGATCATGATTTCCTCTTTGGTGATCAGATAACTGTCGCGCCGCCGTCAACGGGAATGACCTGTCCGGTAATGAAATTTGCCCCCTCTGACGCGAGAAAGAGGACCGGGTGCACGACGTCCGCCGGGTCTGCTATTCTTCCCAGGGGGATGGATCTCACGATCTGGTCATGAATGTCCTTATTTGACCAGAACGGCCTGCTGAAGTCGGTGCGGACCATGGAAGGGGCCACGGCATTGACCTGTATGTTATAGGCAGCGAGTTCGGCAGCGAGGACCCTGGTGAGCATTTCTATCCCGGCCTTTGCTATCCCGTATATGCCCATCGCCGGGGACGCCTTTCTCGCCGCGATCGACGTGATGCTGATGATCTTCCCTGATTTTTTCGCTTTCATTATCCGGGCTGCGGCGCGCGAACAGAGGAACGTGCCGTTCAGGTTCGTGTCGATGATTTTCTGCCAGGTTTCGGGATCGGTGTCCGCCACTGACGGGGTCACGAAATTCATCCCCACATTGTTGACCAGCACGTCAACATCCCCCAGCGAGGCCGATACTTCAGTGAAAAGCCGCTCGACATCCCCGGGTTTGGCGATATGCGCCGCGACGGTGAGCAGGCGGTCAGGGTTTCCCAGCTCACGGGCCGCGGCCTCGAGGCCTTCCTGCTTGCGCGCGCAGACGGCCACTTTTCCCTGCTGGTTCAGTATTTCACGGGCGATCTCAAGGCCGATTCCGCGGGTCCCGCCGGTGACGACGAATATTTTGTCCTTCAGGTTGTAGTTCATGGTCATGGTAACTCCTTGTTTTGAATATGAGGATGAGGGCTGTTCCGTGTTTGTCAATACTATTTCTTTGCGCGGCCGCCGCGATGAAACAGCTTTTTAGTTGATTTTTAGGGGATAGTGATGTGCACTGCACCATAATTTTCGTGACCGCGGGGGCAGGTCACCAAATCGGAGAATCCATGGCTGAAAAGTTTACACAACCGGTTAATAAGCGCCAGCTTGCACTGAAGATACTGGGTCTGCTGCTGGGGGCCTTTCTGATTTACTGGTTTGTCGGTAATTCAGACCTCAATGAAATATGGGGCCAGCTCATGAAGATCAGGTGGCGTTTCCTGCTCCTGGTGGCGGTCATGTTCACGAGCTTTTACGTCGACACCATAGGATGGCGGCTCTGTTTCCCGAAACAGTTCCGGAATCTGTCCCTGACCGACCTGTTCATGATACGCCTGGCCGGGGAGTCCCTTGCCCAGATCAACCCGACCAATGTCATAGCCGGAGACACCATGAAGGCGGTTCTGCTGAAACGCGACGGGATCACGTATACGACCAGCATCGCTTCACTGACGCTGTACCGTTTTATCACGATTCTTGCCGCGGCGACCTTCGTTATTGCCGGGGTATTTATTTTCATCGATTACATCGGCGTGCTTGCCGATACCGGCGTCATCCTTGGCGGTATCGCGCTGTTCCTTGCCCTGATCCTGTATCTGTTTTACCGGCTGCAGAGCGGCAAAGGGATTTTTTCGCTGGCCACAGGGATTATTTCAGCAGTTTCAGGGAAGGGAGAGAAGAGCGGGAAAAGGCTCGAGAAGCTCGATGAAATCGATACCGAGCTGATCGAATTTTTCAGGAACGACAAGGTGAGCTTCTTCCTGGCATACATACTGTCAGTGCTGCACCGTTTCCCCGAGGTCATTGAATACTATATGATTTTTTCATTTCTGAATATTGAGGCCACGTTTCTCTCCTGCGTGGCTGTTTCGGTTGGCGTGACCCTGTTCAAGGCCCTGGGTTCGTTTATTCCCGGCCAGCTCGGGATCGAGGAATACGGCAACAAAGTGATGCTTGATTTCATTAAGGTTTCCGGGTCAAGCACCTGGCTGTCTGTTTCGATTCTGAGAAGGGCGCGCCAGATCGTATGGATATTTCTCGGGGTGCTCGCCTTTATTTACCTCATTAAAATCAAAAGAACAGCCTCGGAAAGGGCATAACCGTTATTTTGCATTGATTTCGCCGGCCGGTTTTCCGACAATAATAACAGGCCGGGATAACCGGTATCACTATCACTGTATGAATTATCCGGGGGAGTCCTGTGGCAAAGCAAATTGTATATTATCAGCGTTCAGAAAAGATCATCAAGGCCGGAACCATCGAGCGCAGGATGTTTATTATTCTTGAGGGTGAGGTGGAAATTTCTCTCACTGACGGCAGCAGCAGGGTTGTTGTCGCGACGCTGAAAAAAGGCGATTTCTTCGGTGAGATTTCGCTCTTCAATAATACGCCCCGAAGCGCTGACGCCCTTGCGGCAGGTGACGTTAAGCTTGCCTATATCGACAGCGTTGAAGAGCTCAAGATGTTTTTATTAAAGAACCCCGTTTTCGCCGCGAAGATGGTGCATATCCTCGCCCAGCGCCTTGCCAAAACCGATGAAATCCTCATGGGCAAGGTGAGTGAACTGAACCGTCTCAAGGTGATGAGGGACTTTTAATCCCCTCTTTTCTTTTTCTTCAGGGACGCATCCAGGATTGCAGATATGTCCTGCAGTTTATAGGGCTTCAATAAAATTCCCGTAAAGCCGTATTTTTCGTACCGGGCCATGACCGGGTCTTCCGAATAGCCGCTTGAAACAATGGCGGTCACCGCGGGGTCAATCTTCAACAGTTCAACCAGGGCCTCCCGTCCGCCCATGCCGCCGGGGATCGTGAGGTCCATGATCACCGCG
>Ga0209203_1000930_pt1 | contig 22658 bp, 23 predicted proteins | sample AD_UKC109_MetaG_FD_184423 | JGI IMG/M metagenome (GOLD analysis project Ga0209203, IMG submission 184423) | Active sludge microbial communities of municipal wastewater-treating anaerobic digesters from Hong Kong - AD_UKC109_MetaG (SPAdes)... | ecosystem: Engineered > Bioreactor > Anaerobic >... | reverse complement strand
CCCGCCAGCCCGTTCCACAGACTGCGAATAGCTTGCGGGCAGAACGTCCGCTACTTCGTCCCACACCCCCCATTGCGAGGTTTCACGAGCGGCAGATATGCCGATGACCGGGTGCATCACACAGGGGTAACGTAGGCACCTGAAATGCCGCCGTCCACCAAGAAGGTAGAGGCGGTGATAAAGCTTGACTCGTCGGAAGCCAAGAACAAAACAGCATTGGCCATCTCCGCGGGCTCAGCAAACCGGCCGAGCGGAACGTGTACCAGTCGGCGCTGGGCACGCTCCGGGTCCGTTGCGAACAGTTCCTGCAGCAAGGGCGTGTTGACCGGTCCTGGACACAGCGCGTTAACTCTCACGCCCTCGCGAGCGAATTGGACACCCAATTCGCGCGACATCGACAGCACACCGCCCTTCGACGCCGAGTACGAGATCTGCGACGTAGCCGCACCCATCACGGCGACGAACGAGGCGGTGTTGATGATGGAGCCGCTTTTCTGCTCGAGCATGTAGGGCAGCGCCGCCTTGCAGCACAGGTAAACGCTGGTCAGATTAACCTCCTGGACCCGCTTCCACGCCTCCAGTTCGGTATCGAGGATCGAGGCGTCCTCCGGCGGCGAGATCCCGGCGTTGTTAAACGCGATGTCCACCGATCCGTAGGTGGTGAACGCCGTCTCGAACAGTGCGTCGACTTGCCGCTTGTCTGTAACGTCCACGTGCACGTAGGTGCCGCCGACCTGCTCAGCGATCGTGGGCCCCTTTACGTCGTCGACGTCGCCGATGACCACCTTCGCGCCCTCTGCAGCGAACCTCTGCACGACCGCAAGGCCGATGCCGGAGCAACCCCCGGTAACGACGGCGACCTTGCCTTCGATGCGTCCTGCCATGACTTCCACTTCCTTTTCGATGATCATCCAATAATGGGGAGACGGTTACGTGAGGGGCGAACGCCAACTTCCGCTCGCCGGTGGGGCCCAACTACTCGTTACTAATGAAGACGTTCTTGACCTCAGTGAACGAGTGGGGCGCGTCGGGACCGAGCTCGCGGCCCAGACCGGATTGCTTGAACCCGCCGAACGGTGTCCAGTAGCGCACGGCCGAATGAGAGTTGATGCTCAGGTTTCCGGCCTCGACGGCGCGCGATACTCGCAGCGCCCGACCGACGTCCCGCGTGAATATCGACCCGGACAAACCAAACTCAGTGTCGTTGGCAAGTTGAACTGCCTGCGCCTCGTCGTCAAAGGGCATCACCGCCACGACCGGACCGAACACCTCATCGCGCCAGATGCGCTTGCTTGGATCGTCCGTCAAGACGACCGTCGGTGCGAACCAAAACCCGGGGCCGTCGGGGCGCGAGCCGGAAAAAGCTACCTCAACGTCGTCGACGTAGCCCTGCACGGTGGCCTTCTGTGCCGCCGAAATGAGGGGGCCCATTTCGCTGGAGCGATCAGAGGGGTCGAGTACCTTGACGCCCTGCACGGCCGGTTCGAGCAGCGATACGAACTCGTCGTAGGCGGAGCGCTCCACAAGGATGCGAGAGCGGGCGCAGCAATCCTGCCCAGCATTGTCGAACACTGCGGACGCGCAGCTGCCGCGGCCTTAGCTAGGTCGGCGTCCGCAAACACGATGTTGGCGCTCTTACCGCCAAGCTCGAGCGTCACGCGCTTCACTTGGTCGGCGCAGCCAGCCATGATGCGTTTACCGACCCCCGTCGAGCCGGTGAAGCATACCTTCCGAACGGTCGGGTGGGTCACGAACCGCTCACCCACAATCGATCCTCGTCCGGGCACGATCGTAAGAACGCCCTCAGGCAGGCCGGCCATCAGCGCCAACTCACCCAGACGGATGGCGGTCAGCGGAGTCAGCTCGGCCGGTTTAAGGACGACGGTGTTGCCGGCCGCCAGCGCAGGACCGAAACCCCAGGCCGCGATAGGCATCGGGAAATTCCACGGCACGATGATGCCGACGACACCAAGCGGCTCGTGGAAAGTTATGTCGACACCACCACCCACGGGAATCTGGTGTCCAGTCAGACGTTCTGGACTCGCCGAGTAGTAGTTGAGCACGTCGCGGACGTTGCCCGCTTCCCACACCGCGTTGCCCCACGTGTGGCCGGAATTGCGTACTTCGAGTTCGGCAAGTTCCTCCACGTGCGCATCGACAACCGAAGCAAATCGACGCAGCAGAGTGGCGCGCTCCCCAGGCGTGATGGCCCGCCAGGCTGGCAGGGCTGCGGCCGCTCGGTCTATTACGGCATCAACGGCCGCGAGGTCGGCCATTTGCACATCTGCGACGGCCTGTTCAGTCGCAGGGTTGACGACGGTATATGTGTTGCTCACGGGGGCTCCCTTACATGCGTTCGAAGCTGCGACGCAGCTCCCAGTCGGTGACGGACGCTTCAAAGGCCTTGAGTTCGACGTCGGCCATGGTGGTGTAGTGATCGACAACTTCGTCGCCGAGAATCTGCCTGGCGGCCGCCGACGTGGTGAAGGCGTCGCGCGCTTCACGCAGGGTGTTCGGGACCTTTGGCTTGTCGGAGGTGTACGCGTTTCCGGTCAACTCCGGCTCGAGTTCCAACTTGTGCTCGATGCCGTAGAGGCCAGCGCCCAGCATCGCCGCAAGAGCTAGGTATGGGTTCGCATCACCGCCAGGCACGCGGTTCTCCAGCCGCGCCCCCGCTCCCTTCCCCACCAACCGGATCGCGCAGGAGCGGTTGTCGAGTCCCCACGCAACGGTGGTCGGGGCGAAAGAACCGTCGGCGAAACGTTTGTATGAATTGATGTTCGGCGCGTACAGCAACGTAAAGTCTCGCATCATCGTCAGGACCCCCGCGATGAATTGGTCGTACAGCGGTGTGCGGGCGCCGTCGCGCCAGAACACGATCTCGTCCTCCAGGCCACGCAGCGACAGGTGGATGTGGCAGGAGTTGCCTTCACGCTCGTTATACTTAGCCATAAACGTCAGCGCCTGGCCGTGCTGCGCGGCGATCTCCTTGGCGGCGGTCTTGTATACCGAGTGGTTGTCGGCGGTAGCAACAACATCGTCGTACAAGAAGCCGATCTCATGTTGACCGAAGTTGCATTCCCCCTTCGCGCATTCAACATCCATGCCCGCCGCGTACATCGTGTTACGGATGTCGCGTAGGAGTGGCTCGACGCGAGAAGTGCCGAGGATCGAATAGTCCACGTTGTACTGGTTAGAAGGTGTCAGATCCCGGTAGTTCGACGACCAGGCCTCTTCGTAGGTTGTATCGAAGACGATGAACTCCAGCTCGGTACCCGCTTTGGCGACGTAGCCGGCTTGCGTTGCCTTCTCAACCTGCGCTTTGAGGATCGTGCGTGGCGACTGGATCACGGGACTCTCGTCGAGCCACGTTAGGTCGCACTGGATGATCGCGGTCTTTGGCAGATGATTAAGAACGCGGATTGTGTCGAAGTCGAGGGTGAACTCCATGTCTCCGTAGCCCTTCTCCCACGAGCTCATGGCGTATCCCTCGACCGTGTTCATATCAACGTCTACACTGAGTAGGTAGTTACACCCCTCGGTGCCATGCTTTGCAACCACATCCACGAAGTACCGACCGTGGAAGCGTTTGCCCAGGAGCCGTCCCTGCATGTCCGTGAACGCCACGATCACCGTGTCGATCAGGTCCGCCTCAATACGGGCTACGAGTTCGTCTGCGCTCAAGAGCCGCGCGTTTCGCTGTGTCACTAAGCCATCCCTTTCGTAAGCACGCCTGCGTCGCTTGTCCGTCAAGCAATGGCCGAGTAACACACCATTGGGGGGTCCGAACGCGACGCGTTCCCACCGTGTTCGATCCAAGAGTGTTTCAGGTACAAGAACGAGCGTCAACGACTAATGGTCGGTAAGCACGCCAATGATGAGTTCTAGCAAACCGAGTTCAGCTCCAGTTTTAGTCTCAGGACACGAGCGGTGCCGGTCCTTGCAAGATGCCCGAACTATCCGCCATCTCGGGCTTCCCCTGCGCTGACGGGCCCGCCTCGCCGTGTTGCAGTCGATGAGGTCCCGAGGACCGCTCGCGGCCGGCTTGGCCTGACTGCGGTCCATTGCGACCATGGAAGCAGTGCGGTCCTCGCCATGTCAATGGTTTGGTGGCGATCCTTTAGGCCGAAGTGCAGGGCCCCTCGGCCGCAAGTCTCCGGGGGTTGACACGTGCGTGTGGCGCGCGTCACCCTTCATCGCCAGGTTTGGTAAAGGCATGGTCGTCGCCCCTTTGCGCGCGTAGCGCGAGGTGCCGTACCGGTGAGGACAGGGAGCCGCATGAGCACTGAACGACGTCGAGTGCGTGGAGTCGACTACGAGCAGGTCAGTTCTGACTACTTGGAGCATCGCCAGTTGCGCCGGGGCGCTGCGGGGTGGGTCCTGCTCGCGGGGCTCGGGGTCGCGTACGTGATCTCGGGGGACTTCGCCGGATGAACTTTGGGCTGGCAGAGGGCGGGTGGGGTGGTCTATTCATTGCGACGGTCCTAATGGCGACCATGTACACGTGCATGGTCTTCGGTCTGGCCGAGCTTGCGTCCGCCCTGCCGGTGGCGGGCGCTGGCTATGGTTTCGCGCGCCGGGCGTTGGGGCCACTTGGAGGCTTCGCAACGGGAATGGCCATCCTGATCGAGTACGCCATAGCTCCAGCGGCCATCTCGGTGTTCATCGGCGGCTACATTGAGGCTCTTGGCTTGTCGGCCTGACAAGTGGGTGGCCGATCTACCTGGCGTGCTATGCCGTGTTCGTTGGGATCCATCTGTAAGGCGTGGGTGAGGCACTGCGGTTGATGTTTGCCATCACGGCCGTGGCCCCGTTGCGCTGGTGGTCTTTGTGATCGCAATGGCTCCGAAGTTTGAGTTCGCTAACCTGTTTGACATCGAACCGACAGGCGCGGCCGGCGCGACCAGTTTCATTCCGTTCGGGTATGCCGGCGTTCTAGGGGGACTGGTGTACGGAATTTGGTTCTTCCTTGCGGTCGAGGGAGTCCCGTTGGCGGCAGAAGAGGCTAACGACCCCAAGCGGGACATGCCACGCGGGATCATCACTGCGATGACGATTCTGCTCGTGACCACTGCACTGATGCTGTTCATCGCGCCCGGCGGTGCCGGGTCCTCGGCGATTGCGGACTCGGACAACCCTCTTGCGGAGGCCATCCGATCCGCCTTTGGCGGGGACACCTGGGTAGCCGACTTCGTCAACTACGTGGGCTTAGCGGGCCTAGTCGCCAGCTTTTTCTCGATCGTGTTCGCCTATTCGCGGCAGTTGTTTGCTCCTCTCCCGGGCGGGTTATCTCCCGCGGATCCTTTCGGTGACCGGAGCCCGGAAGACGCCCTACCTGGCGCTGGTCGTGCCAGGAACGATCGGGTTCCTACTCGCAGCAATCACTGAGAACGGCGCCTTGTTGATCAACATCGCTGGGGTCTGCTGCACGGACAAGTGACATCTGATCTGTGGTGCTGAGGAGCACCGCTGGAAGGATGTACACCGTGCCGAAGCCCTACCCCAAGGAGTTCCGCGACGACGTGGTTCGTGTCGCAAGGAACCGTGAGCCAGGTCAGCTGCTCAAGACGATCGCTGCTGACTTCGGGATCAGCGAGTCGTGTCTGACTGGCTGGATGAAGAGCGCCGACGTCGAGGACGGAACCAAGCCCGGGTCCACGACAGCCAACAACGCCGAGCTGCGTGAGGCCAGAAAACGAATCCGGCTCCTCGAGCAGGAGAACGAGGTGCTGCGTCGTGCCGCGGCGTATCTGTCGCAGGCGAACCTGCCGGGAAAATGATGTACCCGCTCGTCCGCGAGCTGGCCGCCAGGGGCGCCCCGATCAGGGTGCCCGTGACGGTTGAGTATGACAAGCCCATTTGGCCCCACTGTGCTGGGCGAAGTCTGGCGAACGTCGCAACACCTGAACGCCAGGAGTTGCGATGGGACGACGTGGTCCAGCGCCGCAGTACGCCAAGCGGGAGGCGCTCGAGCGCCTGTTGAACGACGGGTTGTCGCTTTCGGAAGCAGCCCGCAGGGTCGGGGTCAACCGGAAGACAGCGAAGCGGTGGCGCAACGGCCGCGTCATCCGCTATCCCGGCGGGCGGGCGGTCCATTATCCGCCGGTGATCAACGCGCCCACGGTGAAGACCTATTCGACCCGGTACCTCGGCGAAGGCGAGCGAGTTCGGCTCGCCGACTTACGTCGCGAGGGCCGCACGATCCGAAGCATCGCCACGCTGATGGGACGGGCGCCGTCGACGATCAGCCGCGAGCTGAGCCGCGGAGCAGACTCGTTGGGCCGGTACCGACCGCACGAAGCACACCAGCGCGCACTGGCGCGTCGGCGGCTCGACCGCCCCAGCCGGCTCGCCCGCGATCGGCAGCTACGGGAGTGGGTCGAGTCCAAGTTGAAGCGGCGGTGGAGTCCGGAGCAGGTCTCCCGTGGCCTGCGCCAGCAGTTCCCGCACCAGCCGCATCGCTGGCTGTGCGCGGAGACGATCTACCAGGCCGTCTATCGGCCCGATCTAGGCGGACTTTCCCGGGAACTGCCCGGCCGTATCCTGCGCCACCGGCGTCGCTACCGGTTGCGTCGACGTGACGCTCAGCATCGCCGATCAGCGCCGGTGACCGGGATGGTCTCGGTGCACGAACGGCCCGACACGGTCGCCGACCGCCGTGAACCAGGGCACTGGGAGGGCGACCTCATCATGGGCACGGCCAACGCCTCGGCAGTCGTCACCTTGGTCGAGCGGACCACCCGCTACACGATGCTCGGACACCTGCCTGGCGGCCGTCACGATGCCGCCACGGTCTGCGGGGTCGTCGTCGAACTGCTCAGAGAGTTACCTGCTGAACTGCGCCGTACCCTGACCTGGGACCAGGGCAAGGAAATGGCTCGGCATCGTGAGATCGCCCGTTCCGTTGAGGGTCTGCGGATCTACTTCTGCGATTCCCATTCGCCCTGGCAGCGGCCGAGCAACGAGAACACCAACGGGCTGCTACGCGACTACCTCCCGAAGGGCACCGATCTCTCCATCTACACCGTCGGGGACCTGGCCGAAGTTCAGGTCCAACTCAACGAGCGACCCCGCCGCAGCCTCGGCTGGGTGAGCCCCGAGGACCGGCTCGCTACGCTCCTGCCACCAACCACCGTGTTGCGACACTGACTGGAACTCGCCCTGCTTTGATTTGGCCCCACCCTGGCTGTTGATTGTGCTTGCTGTTCCCACGGTCAGGGTCAGGTGCTGGCGGGCTCCTTCCTCGCACGGGTGGTGGCGCTGAGTCGGTAGGAGGCGCTGCCGGTCTGGATGATGTGGGCGTTGAAGGTGAGCCGGTCCACGACGGCGGCGGCCAGTCGGGGGTCGGTGAACGTGGAGCCCCATTGTGAGAAGGGGGCGTTCGACGCGCACGCGATTGATGCCCGTTCTTCGCGGGCGGTGATGATCTGGAACAGCAGTTCCGCGCCGCGGGGGTCCAGGTGGACGTAGCCGAGCTCGTCTAGGCAGAGCAGATCGAGTCGGGCGTATCGGCCCACGACGCGGGAGAGTTCCTTGTCGTCGGCGGCCTCGACGAGCTCGTTGACCAAGGCTGCGGTGGTGACGTAGCGGACCCTCCTGCCTTGTTCGGCTGCGGCGGTGCCCAACGCGATGAGTAGGTGGGTCTTCCCGGTGCCGGAGTCACCAAGCAGCACCAACGGTTCGCCCTTGTCGATCCAGCCCCCGGATGCCAGGTGCGCAAGGGTGGCCGGTGGCAGATCGGGCAGCGCCCGGATGTCGAAGTCAGCGAGTCGTTTCGTGCGGGGGAACTTGGCCTCCTTGACCCTGCGGACCTGACGTCGGGCGTCGCGTTCGTCGCACTCGGCCAGGAGCACCTCGGCCAGGAACGCCTTGTGTGACAGGCGTTGCTTGGCCGCGGCAGCGGCCATGGCGACGGCCTCGGCGCGCACGGTGGGCAGCAGAAGGGTCCGACACGTGGTCTGGATCGCTGCCTCGGCGGCGGGGTCTGACAATGCGGTCAGCGACATCGGCGCCTGGGTTGTGGTCTTGCTGGTGGTCTTGGACGCGGTCGTCGTGGTGCTCATGCGGTGGCTTCTTTCAGGAGTTGGTCGTAGTCGGCCAGCGACGGCGCCGGTCGATCGATCGCGGCGGCCGGTCCCGCGGTCGCGGGAAGTGGCACCGGGATCGGGGTGACGGTCGCGAGCATTGAGCGGCGTGCTTCGACCGCGACAAGGTCGGCATCGAAGTTGCTCATCGACACCGCCGCGTCCATCCCGGCCGCTAGTGCTGTGGCGGGCATGGTGCGGTGCAGAAGCAGCACTCCGACCAGGGCGCGGGTCCCGGGACCATCACCCAGCTGACGTCGGGCGGTGTCCCAGAACCGTTGATGAACTGGGGTGAACCCACCATCCGCGCGGGCGGCCACCAACGCGGTCGCCCCCGCCAACGCCCCGGGCTTACGTGTGAGGACCTCCAGGTAGTGATCCAGCACGAGGTCCTCGCTGCCCTTGTGTAGCGACCTGGTGTGGGTGGCAACCACGGTGCCGGCATCGACGGCGACCACCTCGGTGGCACCGAGTCGGACCTCAAGTCGTCGGCCCGCGTAGCGGGCCGGGACCGAGTAGTAGGACTGGCGCACACAGACCCTCGACTTGGCATCCACCCGGCACGACAACCGGGCAGCGACATCGAAGACTGTGTCCGGCAGCGGCCGCAGCAGCGGCAGTTCTCGGGCCGCGGCCGCGCCGACAGTCTCAGCTCTGGCGCCGATCCGGCGTGCGTCGTCACGCTGATGGGCTGCAGCCAGGGCGGTGTTAAGTGCCGCCAGGGATCCCCCGGGTTCGCGCGGTGGTCGCAACACCTGATCGATCCTGTGAGGGTGTTGATGAGTCTGCGTTTCTCCAATCAGTTGGTCCCTGAGCTGTACCAGCCGTTCTGGGCGGCGTGGCAGGCCGGTGAGTACTTGACCGATGCGGCCGCAGCGGCCGGTACCCATCGACATCGAGGGCTCGCCTGGCTTCGCCAGGCTGGCGGGGTACGTCCACGTCGAGGCCGCGACCTGCAGGGGCGCTACTTGTCCTTCGCGGAGCGGGAGGAGATCGCGCTGGCTAGGGCGGCGGGTGAGTCGATCCGTCAGGTGGCGGCGCGGCTCGGCCGTAGCCCGTCGACAATCTCGCGGGAGTTAGCCCGTAACGCTGATCGAACCGGCCGGTACCGGGCGAGCTCAGCGCACGTGCTGGCCCACGGGCGGGCCTCCCGTCCGAAGACGGCAAAGCTGCTGACCAACCAGGTGCTGCGCGATCGGGTCCAGACCGAGCTGACCAAGCGGTACTCACCAGAGCAGATCGCGGGCAGACTGCGCGAGGATTACCCCGACCAGCCGGAGATGTGGGTGTCGACCGAAACGATCTACCAGTCGCTGTATGTGCAGTCGCGCGGCGCGTTGCGCCGCGACCTGACGGCCTGCCTGCGCACGGGGCGGGCGATGCGGGTCCCAAACCGGCAAGGCGCCCGGCGCAAGAACCGGGTGCTGCCCGACATGGTCAACATCAGCGAACGTCCCGCCGAAGCACTCGACCGGGCGGTGCCCGGTCACTGGGAGGGAGATCTCATCATCGGCAAGGCCAACGCCTCGGCGATCGGCACTCTGGTCGAACGCACTACCGGCTACACGCTGCTGGTGCCGCTCACCGAGGGGTTCAAGGCCGAGCAGGTCGCACCCGCCCTGGCCAAGAAGATCAGCACCCTGCCCGAGCAGCTGCGCCGGACGCTGACCTGGGACCAGGGGGTAGAGATGCGGGACTGGAAGCAGGTCCAGATCGTTGCGGACATCGCCATCTACTTCTGTGACCCAAAGTCGCCCTGGCAGAGGGCGACCAACGAGAACACCAACGGGCTGCTGCGGCAGTACTTCCCGAAAGGGACCGACCTGTCGGTACACACCGAGGCCCACCTCGACGCCGTCGCCGCTGAGCTCAACGATCGACCTCGCAAACGCCTACAGTTCAAGAAGCCGATCGAGATGATCGGACCACTGCTGTTGCGATGACCGCGAGAATCCGCCATCCCACGTGCGGGACCGGGGTGAGGTGGCGTCGGCGGAACCGGCCGATCTCTCCCTCGACGCCGCCCTTCTCGTGTGCCCCCTCGATCCCGGGGATGCAGAAGAACGAGTCGAAGCCATAGTGCGAACGCAGCGCGACGAACCTGGGGTTCTCGAGTCGCTCGCGACCGAGCGCGACCCGGATGACCGCCGGGGTGAGGTTGTCGTAGCGGATCATCCCGACCGGAACCCCACCCAGCGCTTCGAAAGCGCGGACGTGGCCGTCGAGGAACGACTCCTGCGACTGGTTCGCATACGCGATGTGGACCGCCTTGCCCGAGTGCGATAGCCGCAGGCAGAACATCCAGACCTTCATCACCACCCCGGCGATCGAGGCTTGGAACTCACCGAAGTCGACCTCAGCCTCGTCTGCCGGCGGGTGGGTCTGAGGGACCATCACCTGCTTCCCTGGGGCGATCTCGGTGCGCAGCACGGCAACAAGGTTGCGGACACTGGACTCTGCCACCACAGCTCCTTCCTCTTCGAGGAGGCGCTGCCAGACCCGCCGAGCGGTATGTCGCTGCTTCTTCGGTGCGGTGAGGTCCTCGACCAGCCACCGGCGGATGGTGACCTCATACGGCCCCAGCACCGGCGCGGTCCGCTCGGGTGGCTTCCGGACCGGCGGGACCGCGTCGGCCAGCGCCGCGCGGACCGTGCGGCGGTGGACCTTGTGCCTGTCCGCGAGCGCCCTGATCGACATCTCGTCGTCGCGGGCATCGCGTCGGATACGTTCGAACTGCTCCACTCTCGATCTCACTCTCACCCCAACATCTCTCGTGGATCGCCTTGGCAGACGGACACGAAAGTACGGGGACTGGTAGGTCGAGGGTGGGGCCACTTCAAGCCAGCACTACGACTCCAAGTGGGGCAACTTCAGGCTGGCACACTCAGACGGTGACGTGTCGGGTACTGAAGATCGCACGCCAGCCCTACTACCGCTGGCTGCTCTGCCCGATCACCGACGCCGACCTGGTCGAGGCCTACCGCGCCAACGCCCTGTTCGACGCCCACCGCGACGACCCGGAGTTCGGCTACCGGTTCTTGGTCGACGAGGCCCACGAGGCAGGCGAGTCGATGGCCCGCGCGGACCGCGTGGCAGATCTGCTCGAGCAACGGCTGGTTCAGCGCATTCGGCAAGCCCAGGCGGGGCAAGGCCAAGAAGCCCGGCCCGCCGAGCCACGACGACCTGTGTGCGGTCACCGACAAGCACGGCGTGATCCGTCACGAGTTCAACGCCAAGGACATGAACGAACTGTGGCTGACCGACATCACCGAGCACCGCACCGGTGAAGGCAAGCTCTACCTGTGCGCGATCAAGGACGTCTACTCCAACCGGATCGTCGGCTACTCGATCGACTCACGGATGAAGCCGCGCCTCGCGGTAGCTGCGCTGAACAACGCCGCCGCCAGGCGCGGTGACATCGCCGGCTGCGTCATCCACAGCGACAGAGGGTCGCAATTTCGAAGCCGGAAATTTGTCCACTCGATCAACCGTCACGAGATGGTCGGATCGATGGGCCGAGTCGGTGCGTCCCTCTTAACCGGCTAATGCGGGCAACGGTGCAGGTCAGAGACACGCCGTAGGTCAGTCGATGTGGTGCTGCTGCGGGTCGTGGGTGCTACACCTGTTGCTCATGGATACCAGGGCCGTCTTGCGGCTCGAGGAACGTGGCGAGGGCTGGGGCCTGACCGGCGCCATGGCGACGCGGTTCACGTTGGTCGATGAGTACCTGGGTCATCTGCTGGATCGGAACTACTCGCGTGCCACGGTGCGGGCCTACGGGTATGACCTGTTGGCGTTCTGCCGCTGGCTGGTCGAGCAGGACCTGGTCCTGGAGGCGGTGACCACGAACGTCCTGCTCGACTATCTGAAGGCGTGCCGGGAGGCGTCGGTGGCAGGGCGGCCGGGCCCGAACGTGGTCACCATGGATGGTCAGCGTCTGGACCGGTACGCGGCCACGACGATCAACCGCCGCCTGGCGGCGATCTCGGGACTGTTCACCTTCGCCGGGCTGCGCTCCGCCGGGGCCAAGAACCCGGTGCCCAAAGGGCGTGAGGCGCGGTGGGCGGCCGCTGGGGAGCGGTCCGGGATGCTGGCGCACACGACACGGCGACGCAAGCCTCGTTCGGCGTTGCGGCTGCGTGAGCCCAAGCGGCTGCCGGTGGCGCTCTCTGCTTCCGAGGCCGGCGAGCTGGTGGGAAGCCTGCGCACCTGGCGCGACCGCGCGATCGCCGGGTTGATGCTGTGGTCTGGCCTGCGCTCGTGCGAGGTGCTCGGCCTGGACGTCAAGGACGTCGACATCGGCGGTAGGTGGGTCACCGTCACCGGCAAGGGAAACAAGCAGCGACGCGTCCCGCTGGACGCCGACGTCGCCTCGGTGATCGACGTCTACCTGCTCGCCGAGCGGCCCGCCTCGGACTGTGACCGGCTGTTCCTGGTGGCCAAGGGCCCGCACCGCGGGCAGGGGCTGAGCCCGGCCGGGCTGCGCACGATCTTCCGCTACCACCGGCAGCTGACCGGGGTGGCGGGCGGTCATCCGCACGCGCTACGGCACACCTTCGGCACCGTCCTGGCCGAGGCCGGCGTCGACCTCGCGGTGATGCAGGCGCTGCTCGGACACGCCCACGTGGATACCACCGCACGGTATGTCCATCTCGCCCCGACCCACGTGAAAGCCGAGTTCGATGCCGCACGCGAACGCATCCGCAACCACCACCGTTGACGGAGCTGGTCCGGGCTTGCGCGGTGAGGAACTGCTGACCGCTTACCTGGACCGGCTGGGTGCCACCGGTCGCGGCAACGTCTCCTACGAGCGGGCCGCCCGAAGGTTCCTGCGCCGCTGGCCCGACCCCCAAGCCTGGGCCGCGCTTTCCTTGCAGGACAGGCTTGCCGAGGACACCGCCACTCGTCCACTGATCACGTTCCTGATGCTGCACCATGGGCTGGCGCCGGGCTATGACTACCTGCTGGAACGCAAGCTGTCCTCGGTATGGCGGGAGATCCACGGCAGCCCGCTGCAGGGCGAGATCGACCGCTTCCTGTCCGCCTCGCAGCAGCTGGGGTTCTCGATGCGGGTCCGGCTGGCGACCGGCTCGCAGGTGCCCGTGCGGTTGTTGATTCAAACCGGTAGGCGAATCGAGGACCTCACCCAGGACGACCTGGAAGAGTTCGCCGCGGCCTGCCACGAGCGGACCCGTAGGACCGGGACCAGCCACAACCACTACCTGTCGGCGATCAGCAACGCCCACCGGGTCTTGTTCCATCTCGGCGTCCTGGACTCGTTGCCCCGATCGGGTGGGCCGACCCCGCTGGCGGAGCGGCTCGCCCACGTGTCACCACCGGTCCGGGCGGAGCTGGTCGCCTACCTGGAACGCAAGAAGGCGACCTGCCAGGTCAAGACCGTCTCGGCGATGGCCACCCGCCTGAAGCACTTCGGCGTCTTCCTGGCCGAGGTGGATCCCGCCCTGAGCACGGTCAAGGACCTGGACCGGCGCCGACACATCGAACCCTGGCTCGCCTGCCTCCTCGAGGCGGTCAGCGAGAGGGACGGTGAGCCGATCAGCATCGGCGACCGCAACCGGCGGGTGGTGGCCGTGACCACGTTCCTGACCGACATCACCGAGTGGGGCTGGGACGCCGCACCCCCGCGCAAGGTGCTCTTCCGCGATGACGTCCCCAAGCTGCCGCAGCTGCTGCCGCGCTACCTACCAGTGGACGCCGACCGGGCCCTGACCGCCGCACTGACCCAGCACCCCGACAACGAACTCGCCGCGCTGGCGCTTCGGCTGCAACGCGGCTGCGGGCTACGGATCGGTGAGCTGCTCGACCTCGAGCTGGACTGCGTACACGAGATCGAGGGCAACGGCGCCTGGCTGAAGGTCCCGCTCGGCAAGATGGCCACCGAACGGATGGTCCCGCTCGATTCCGAGACCCTGGCGCTGATCGACCGGATCACCGCGATCCGTTCCCACGGCCGCCCGATGCCGCACCCGCGCTACCGGCGCCCAGCCCAGTTCCTGTTCACCTACCTCGGGCGCCGGCTGACCCAGCAAGGCGTACGCCGAGAGCTCGATCACGCGGCCGGCGTCGCCGGACTCGCCCACGTCACCACCCACCAGCTGCGCCACACCTACGCCACCGCCCTGGTCAACGCCGGAGTCTCCCTGCAGGCCCTGATGGCGCTGCTCGGGCACGTCAGCGCCGAGATGAGCCTGCGCTACGGGCGGCTGTTCGACTCCACCGTCCGGGCCGAGTACGAACGAGCCCTGGACCTGGCCAAAGCCCAAGTCGCGCAAAGCGACTCGGCCGCGGACATGCCGGGCAGGACCCAGTTGCCGCTGGCCGACATCACCGGCGGTAAGGACTGGCGCACCACACCCCTGTTGAAGTCCCGCATGGCCGGCGGCTTCTGCTTGCGCGCACCAGCCCAGGGCGCCTGCAGCTACGCCAACATCTGCGAGCACTGTCCCAGCTACCGAGCCGACCCCTCCTCCCTGCCGATCCTGGCCGCTCAACGCGTCGACGCCCAAGCCCTGGCCCGCGACGCACAAGAACGAGGATGGATCGACGAAGCCGAACGCCACCACAAACTCATCGCGCGCCTCGACGCCCTGATCGCCAACACGGGAGCGGACACCGCATGACCAGCAGCCACACCATGAACAAGGTCGAGCGCGCCTGCGCCGACCTGGCCCATGACGGGCGACCGGTCACGTTCGCCGCGATCGCGACCGCTACCGGACTCGCCCGATCCACCCTGTACCGCAACGCCGCGCTACGGGCCATCGTCGAGCAGCACCAGCGCCCCGCCGATGGACCGCTAACGCCGCTGACCGACGAGATCGCGACACTGCGCGCCGCCGTGAACAGCCTCGCCGACCGGGTCCGCAGCCACGACGAACAACTCCGCCGCCTCACCCGCAAGAACTGAAGGCGTTAACCGGCCAACGCCCCTCCCGGACCCCGATTAGCCGGATAAGCCGGCGACAACGCGGCCATGGAGTCATTCTTTGCGCTCCTGCAGAAGAACGTCCTCGACCGCCGCACCTGGGCCACCCGCGAGGAACTCCGGATCGCGATCGTGACCTGGATCGAGAGGACCTATCACCGCCGCCGAAGGCAGGACTCTCTCGGCCGATTGACGGCTCTTCACAATCCGGGGTGTAGTCGGGGTCTGAAGCCGCCGGATTCGAGTAGGGATCTGGCGATGTAGTTGGTGAGGTTGCGGAAGCCGAGGGCTGAGCCGCGGAGGTGTTCGAGCCGTCCGTTGATCGCCTCGGTTGGTCCGTTGCTGGTGCCGGGTCTGTCGAAGTAGGCCAGGACATCGTCGGCGCGCTTCTTCAGCGTTCGACCGAGTGTGACGAGCTCGCCGAGCGCTTCGGGTACGCCGTGGCCAACTGAATCGATCAGCTTGACCATGAGCTCGCGTCCGGCCTTGCGGTCGGGGTGACGGTAGGCGGCGATCATGCGTTGGTAGATCCCCCAGGTCGCCTGGACCGCGACGTGCTCGTCGCCTGCGAACAGATCGCGTAGTCGCTGGGCCTGGGAGTCGGTGAGGAGATCGGCACCGGTGTGCAGGGTGCGGCGTGCGGCGTAGAGCGGGTCAGCTTTGTAGCCGCGGTGGCCATGGATGATCTGCTGGATCCGTCGTCGGCACTGGTCCAGTGCATCGCCGGCCAGGCGGACGACGTGGAAGGGATCCATGACCGCGACCGCGTCGGGTAGCTCTTCAGTAGCAGCGGTCTTGAAGCCGGTGAACCCGTCCATCGCGACGACCTCCACCGCGTCGCGCCAGGCCTGGGTGCGTTCGGCGAGCCAGGTCTTGAACGCCTGCTTTGAGCGGCCCTCGACCATGTCCAGCAGCCGGGCTGGGCCTGTGCCATCGCGGATCCCGGTCAGGTCGATGATGACGGTGACGTACTTGTCGCCACGCCTGGTGTGCCTCCAGACGTGTTCATCGACGCCGATCGCGGTGACGCCGTCCAGGCGTCCTGGGTCGTCGATCAGGACCCGCTTGCCCTCGGCCAGGACCGCGTCGTTGGCGGTGTTCCACGCGACCCCGAGCCCTTCGGCGACCCTGGCCACGGTGAGGTGCTGGCGCACGATCCCTTCCAACGCCCACCGCAACCCACGCCGCGACAGCTTCGCTCGCGGCTCGGCGGCCCGGGCTGTGTCTTGGCGCCACACATGACCGCAACCACCACACCGGTAGCGGCGGATCGTGACCACCAACGTCGTTGGCCGCCAGCCCAGCGGCTCATGCGCCAGTTGTCTGGTGACTGTGTCCCGCGGGGCCCCTTCGCAGCCGCAGCGGCGACACCACTGGTCGGGATCGAGCACCCGGCAGGCAAGAATCGCGCGCTCGGGCTCGAGGCGCTGGCCGGTGGCGACGAGCCCGAGCTCGTCGAGGCGGCAGAAGGTCGTCAGATCGGGGTGGGCGAACGCATGAGAGCGCTCGCCGACGGTAGCGTCAGGCACGTCGAGGTCTTCCAGATGGTGAGCGTGAGAACTTCCATCCTCGGGAGACCTCGACCTCTATCCCGGTACCGCCACGCCAACGCCCGCTACACCCTCAACTGCGAAGAGCCCGATTGACCCCCATCGAGTTCGAGACCATCATGACCACACCGGCCGCTCAGGCCGCGTGACTCAACCTGTCACCTGATCGTGCAGCAGACCCCTGTGTTCGGTGCGACCGTGTCGTACGTACTCATGATGGTCTCGCATATCGTGCTCCGGATCCGTGAGCCCGAGCTCGAGCGGCCCTACCGCGCTCCCGGCGGAGTGGTCACGACCGCCGTTGCGCTAACCCTCGCGCTGACGGCAGTGATTGCGACGTTCTTCGTGGATGAGAAGGCGGCCGGAATCACGGCGCTCATCTCCGTTGTTGCGCTGGCCTACTTCTGGTTCTACAGCCGACACCGCCTCGTCGCAAGCGCCCCCGAGGAGGAGTTCGCGGCCATTCAGCAGGCTGAGTCCGAGTTGTCCTGAGCCGTCTCAACGGTCGGCTAGTCCCATTGGGAGATGCTGCAAAGCTCGTGTCAGGGACGGAACTGGGTGAACTCAATACCCCGGGCAAATGGCGGCACCGAGCGGTGAGGCGGACGTCTTGGGGCTGGCCCGATCACGCGTAGCTGGCCCGGTTTCCCGAAGGGACCGGTAGCCACGCTCGGGTCCCTCGTGGCGGCTCGGAATGGTGCGGTCGCCCGGTTGGCGGGGGTCGCCCATCGCGGAACCCGCCACGGGGACTCAGGCTGCCGTCCGCGGTGATGCCCGGCGTGCTGCCACTCCCGGGACCCGTAGCCCGCACCACGGGGCATAGGGCCCGGAGACGGCCGGGGGGTGGATGGCCTTCTGTGGAGGCTGACACAAGTGGTGGACGATCAGGACCTGGATGACGATGTGCTGGCGCTGAGTGCGTCCGGTGCCGAACGGACGGCGGACAGGAATCGACGCTGGTAGGTCACTACGTGTGGGCTGGTAGTCCACCGAGCCAGGTAGGCCGGATCGGCGGTAACTAGCACCCGCCGGTGTAGTGGTAAGAACTCGGGTTCACTGAGCATGGTCATGAGATCCGGAAACATCTGCTCGCCGTCCATCGAACAGACGATCAGACGGGTCTCCGGCAGGTGTGTGGTGGATAGCCAGCGCAGCGACCTGCGGACACTGTCCATACCGTCGTCGGGGCCATCGTCTCGCTGACGCAGAAGTGTGCGAGTCAACCGCAGGACCGTCAGGAGGTCCAAGGCCTTCTCGTCGGTACCGAGGTAGTCCATGCGAACGAGGTAGTCCCTGAGGTCCGCGACGAACTGCTCGTCTGAAGTTGCGTCGTAGGCAGCGACGAATCCGCGCATCCGCCTCGTGGCGTCAGCTCGGTGCCGCACAAAGGCGTTGATGAAGTAGGGGCGTGCCTGCAGCGCCAACGGCGTTTGGTGCGGCTCGAACATCAAAGTGAAGTTCACGCGGTGCCCAAGGTCGTGCAGTTGCCGAGCGAGCGCGTGGCCCCGCAGCATGTCGCGCGGGGCACCAGAGTTGTAGCGTTTGCGAAGCAATCCGTTGCCCTTGAGAAGGTCGCCAGCCGTGTCTGCGGAGAGCGGGCCAGTATGTGGGACCTTCACCACCAGCCGGTGCCGGGTCAGGATCTCCTCGTAGCGCGCTACCTCCTCCAGGATCTCGTTGATGTCGCCATAAGGGTTCGCGATCTCGACTGAGACATCGCATCCTGGTCCGGCCGCCTTGCTCAACTCCACAAGGACTTCGTCGAGGGTCGTGAAGTGTCCACCGATGTTTGCGTCCGGGTTATTGATGAAGAGGTCGTAGACGATCCCAGGGTTGCAGGTGACGTTGGCGATCAGGGGCGCGCAGTCCGAGACCTCGTAGGGGTTGGCGGAGTCGGCCGAGAACAGCAGCGGCGTTGGCCGGGGCGTGCCGCCCCGTTCGTATCCGATGTCTCGGACGAGGTCGACGCTGGTGACCGAACCGTGGGTAGCCATCTCGATGCGGAACCCTGCGGGGGTCTCCTGGTGGTCCTCGCCGAACAGGTCTACTACCTCCCGGAACCGGTCGGTGACCTCCAATTTGCTGGCGGTGATGGTGCGGGTGACTCGCTCCGGGAGCCGCCGGACGTAGCCCTCGTGTCCGATTCTGGTTTCGAACCGTGTCGCATCCAGGCCTACGGGGTCAGCTGTGCCGTTGGCGTAAGTCATTCATTTCTCCTTGACTGGTGTTCTCGAGTAGGTGCAAGCTGTCAGCGAATTCCGAGGACTGCGAAATTTCTTTCAACCTCGTCAGGCATGCACGGGCGTAATTGGCGTAGTCGAACTCTGTAAAGCCAGTCGTACCTGCACGGACGGACCACAATGCCTCGCGCAGCATGCTGACAAACCGGTACAAGCGCGCCCTAGCCAACGAAGTGGGCACTAGGACGCCGTCGTAGGCGCACAGAAGTGCCTCCTCCTCCGAGCTGGAGAGCTTCCCTTTCTCCGCGAAGTCCCCTACGTCGTAGTAGGGGTCGCCCGCTCCGACGTACTCCCAATCGATGAGCACCGCCCGGTCGGGAAGGATGATCACGTTGCCCTCGGAGACATCCGAGTGGAGCAGACTGGGCGTGTACGGCCCGCACGCAGCCTGAATGCGGGCGAGAATGTCCATCGTCCACGCGAACGTCTCCGCCGTGGCCGGGGCCTCGCTCTTGACCTGATTCAGGATCCACGCGGTGCCGCTGTATGGGTCGGAAATAGGACCCGTCATTACCACGCCCTGCGTGTGCTTGTGCAGCTTCGCCAGGGCTTGACCCACCAGCGCGGTCGCATGAACCCGATCCGGGACCGCGGACAGCAACGCGCCTTCTACGAACTCGGAGACTAGAACCCGGGGTTCTGTCCACTGTCCGAGCACTTCGGGTGCCAAACCCAAGTCCAGCACCATAGCCATGGCGCGAACTTGGTTCTCACGACGAATACCGACCCGTGCTGCGAGCGCGTCAGGCAGTTGCTCCTGAACGACCACCGTACGTTGCTCTCGGTCGGTTATCTGTACCTCGACCTTGAAGTTTCGATTCGTCATGCCGCCGTCAAGCGGCTCCGCGGACCAGGTGGCTCCTGGCCACAGCCGGGCTACCGCCTGTCGGACGCACGGCGGGTCACAAGCCGCGACGTTGTTCAGGGATTGGGTCATTCGTCAGACCCCCGCGTCTCTGTCCCGGTCGCGCCAAGCCCCGCACCTGGGGGACTTGAGGCGAGGCCAGGCTCGAGGTCCGCTGCCTCCAGCCGGCGGGCGGTTGGCACAGCGATTTTGTAGGCCAGCGCCATGGCGAGAAGGGCAGCCGTCAACTTGCCGATCAGGACCGGAACAATCAGATTCGGTTGAAAGTTCGCTGTGAACGACAGGTGATCGCCGAGCAGGAATGCCCCCGTCGTGGCGAAGGCTACGGCCAGCACCTTGTCCTTCGGGGGCATCTCCTTGATCAGGTGGAACAAAGCCAGCACGTTGGCCGATCCACCCAGAATTCCAGCCATACCTGGCTGGCTGATGCCGAACTTCGAACCCACCGCGCCAAGCGGTCGAGACATGTACTTCTGAATTGCGTAAACCATCGGAAATGCTCCGGCAAGCATAATCCCGACATATCCAGCGACTTCCAGCGCTCGGAACGTATTATCCTCAGTGGCAATGATGGCATCGAAGCCCCACGAACCGAAAACGCGCGAGAAAACGCCGGTGAAGTACTCAACAATTGACAGGGCCAGAATGATTTTGACCGCCGCGTCAATGAACCGGCCAAAAGCCATGAAGAGTTTGATCATGAGATCCGGCAAAAACTTGAGACCGGCGGCGATCAAAAGCACGACGATGACAAGCGGTACCAGATTGCCGACAAGGGCACCCACATCAAGCCCGGAGATCGGCGTGTCCGCTGGCCCGGTGGTGCTTGATTCCGACCGGATATCGGCCCCGGTCGCCAAGACGATAAGCATAGTCACCGCGACACCAATCGGGATCGTAAGAATCCCGGACATGATGCCAAGCGCCATGTACTTGTGGTCTGCCTTCTGCAACATCGCCAAGCCCACCGGAATCGTGAACACAATTGTCGCTCCGGCCATGTAGCCGGTAACCATGGCAGTGATCCAGGCGCCGTCACTTTGGGCCGTTGCCTCTGCCAGCTGATAGCCACCCATATCCGACGCAATGAACGTCGTGGCGGCCATCGATGGATCGGCGCCCAGAGCGGACCATATCGGCCCTAGGACCTTCTCGACGAAGATGCTCAGGTATGGAAGCGAAGCCATCACTCCGGCGACGGGGATGAACAGATAGCCGATCGAGTGCAGGCCTTGCATGAACTCTTTGCCAATGCCCCCCTGATCGTCTCTGATAGCCGCCACCGCGCCGATCAGGACGAACGCCATCATGACGTAGATGACGGTGTCGCTAATTATTTCCATGAGTCCACCTTCGTCAGGGCCGCTCCACGCATAGCCCCTGATTGACCCAACAACCAGGCGACGTGCTCCAAAGCGACATGAGTTTTGATCTCTGTTTTTGTGTCGTTCTTGTACACCGCGATTGCAGCACCGTCGGGCTCCCCGAGGCCGTCGACAACGATGTCGGCTGCAGTCAAGTCCTCGTCAGCCGTGTAATGACTGACTGTTGCTACTACGCGCATGCCGGCGCCCACGGCGGCCGACACCCCGACATGCGAGTCCTCCACGGCCACGGCGTCGTGTGCGTCGATCCCCAGCAGACGTGCCGCATGGAGGTAGATGTCCGGCGCGGGTTTCTTGTTCTCCACCATGTCACCAGCAGCGATCACGCACTCACCCAGCAACTCTCGGCCCAGCACCTGTTCAGCGATTGCCTCCACCGACACGACAGCGGACGTGGACGCCACGGCTAAACGCCACCCAGCGGCGCGCGCCTCAGAAGCGAGGCGTCGGACGCCGGCGCGAGATGGCATCCGCCCCTCGGCGACGAGGTCCAAGAAAATCTGCGTCTTGCGTCGATGCCACAACGCCACGAGCTCATCAAGTGCTGCCTGCTCGGTCGGTAGCCCGTGTCGCTCCACGAACGCGTCGGTGCATAACCGGCGCAGTCGCTCCTTGCCGCCTGCGACGCTCAGCACCGAGGCGTAGTCGTCTTCAGTCCACTCGAAGTCGAGACCCTCCGCGGCGAACATCCGGTTGAAGGCCGCCCGGTGTCCGTCGCGCTCAGTTTCTGCGAGTACGCCGTCGCAATCGAAGATGAGCGCCCTCATGCGACACGCCCTTCGCTGCCGAATACCTTGATGAGCCCCTGCGCGACCATGCTCACGCGGCTCGACACAAACGCCATCAACGTCAAGGGTTCATGGCAGTCCGGGTTCTCCGCCAGGAAATCCCGGTGCGCGTCGATGTATGCCTGCTTGAGTGCGGTGGAGATGTTCACCTTGGCGCAGCCACGGGAAATCAGGTCCCGAAACTGGTCGTCGCTCAGCCCGCTCCCGCCATGCAACGCCATAGGGAGCCCGGTCGCGTCCACCAGCGAGTCCACCCGGTCGACGTCAAGGTTGGGAAGCTGGGGGTAGTCACCGTGTGCGTTGCCAATGGCTGGCGCGAAGCAGTCGATCCCTGTCTCGCGTATGAAGCGCACTGCGTCATCCAGGGGGTAAAGCTCCGATTTGTCGTCGCTGCCGACCCCGTCCTCGACACCCGTTATCCCCTCGATCTCACCCTCGACGTCCGCCCCAAAGCTCCGAGCCTCCCTCACTACCTGCTTGGTTTGCTCGGTCGCCTCCTCGAGCGTGCGACCCGAACAGTCGAAAAGCACAGAACCCCAGCCAGCCTTCAGGCAGTCGAGGAGCACATTTCGCTCGGTGCAGTGGTCTAGATGGAGCACCACCGGCACGGTCGCGCGCTCGGCGGCGTGGCGATACATGGACATGGTCTCGGGAATACCTTGCGACAGGACCGTCTTGACGGACGTCTGAACTATCACCGGTGCGCGTAGTTCTTCGGCCGCATCAACCACCGCCCTGAGCGTCAGCCCGTTCACGATATTGACCGCCAGGACGCCATAGCCGCCCGCCGTGGCGGCCTC
>Ga0209203_1000929_pt1 | contig 22662 bp, 18 predicted proteins | sample AD_UKC109_MetaG_FD_184423 | JGI IMG/M metagenome (GOLD analysis project Ga0209203, IMG submission 184423) | Active sludge microbial communities of municipal wastewater-treating anaerobic digesters from Hong Kong - AD_UKC109_MetaG (SPAdes)... | ecosystem: Engineered > Bioreactor > Anaerobic >... | reverse complement strand
GTCTCTCTTGTCATTGCGGTCGTGGTCATCTTCGTGATCATCACCATCAAGGCCGTCCATCAGCGCCGCGAGATAGGGATACTCAAGGCAATCGGGATCGACCAGGATATCGTCATCGGAAGTTACGTCACCCAGGTTCTCTTCATCTGCCTGCTCGGGACGATTCTCGGATTCATCATCAGCCAGGTACTCATGATATACTTCAATGCCTATCCCCTGGAATTCCCGGATGGCAACGTGGTACCTGTCTTTGAGTATGTCACCATGCTGGAGAACACCGCTCTCCTCTTCGTGGCTTCCGCTGCCGCGGGATACGTACCTGCGTGGAGGATTGCCCGGCAGAACATCCTCGACGCCATAAGGGGGCAGGCATGATAACGGTTGAGGATCTCGAGAGGGTATACCTGATGGGAAAAGTGGAGGTTCATGCCCTCCGTGGTGTCTCTTTGTCGGTGAAACAGGGGGAGTTCCTCGGAGTTACCGGTGAGAGCGGCAGCGGAAAGTCGACGCTTCTGCACCTGGTGGGGATCCTGGATCAGCCAACAGCCGGCCGGGTGCTCATAGACACGACAGATGTCTACCGGTTGTCGGCAGAAGAACAGAGCCGGTTCCGTCTTGGCAGGATCGGTTTTGTCTTCCAGGAATATGCCCTTATCCAGGAACTGACTGCGCTTGAGAACGTGTATCTCCCCTCCCTGGCAGCAGGCAACAGCCATCGTGACCACGAGGAGCACGCCGGGGCAATCCTGGAAAAAGTTGGCCTGGAGGGTCGTCTCAACCACCTGCCCCGTGAACTGTCAGGCGGCGAGCAGCAGCGTGTGGCCATCGCACGGGCCCTCGTCAATAATCCGGGCATCCTCCTTGCCGATGAGCCCTGCGCCAATCTCGACTCCGAGAATTCCCGGAATATCATGGATATATTCGCCGACATCAACCGCGAGACCGGCCAGACCATCATGATGGTCTCCCACGAGGCATGGCACCGCCCCTACTTCCACCGGATCATCCGGTTGCGGGACGGAAGGATCGTGGATGCCGGCGATGTGTTCGATGACGAAGAACGGTGACCTGTGATCGGCCCATAAAAAGAAGAGCGACTTGATTGCCAGGTCAGTCCCGGAGCCAGCCCGAAAGGCTTCCCATCCGCCTGAATGCCTCGACAATCGGGAGACCGATATCCGATCGCTGTGCATTGCGGAAGAAACGCCAGCGGTCCCGTAGCCGGGGTCCCGTGCTGCGCCCATCGAATAGCAGGTAATCTATCGTTTCACGCTCTTTTTTCATCCATCCGAACTTCGACAGCACCTTCGACGTGTATCTCTTCTCATCAGGCCAGGTTTCAGCGAGAATCTGTGCGCATTCAAGGGAATAGACGATCCCTTCGCCGGTGAAAGGAGATACGGTTCCAATCGATTCACCGACCCCGATAATCGGCTGGTCCACCCCGTCCGCCCGTTGCCTGTACGTGGAAAAAGGAATCGAATAGTACGGGGATGCCACCCTGACAACTCCTGTGCAGTTGCACAATGGGGATAATTCGAACCTGCCAGTCATCTTGGAGAAGAACCTTTCCAGAATATCTTCTTCTCGTTCGATCCCGATCCCGCCCACTCCGATATGGAACTGATCCTTTGCCAGGGGGAACACCCACACATACCCAAGACCCGGTATCTCTTCGCCATAGACTCCCGCCTCCAGTCTATCGCCATTTCGGGGCTCTACATTCATGCGGTATTGAAGAGTCGGAAGCGTGAGATCCGATCTGCAGGGGGGGAGAAGCGCCCGTGCAATGCCGGTGGCATCCACAAGGGCGTCATAATTGTCCATATCCTGCGGCAACAGGTGGTGATCCAGAACGTTCAGACCCTGCGTGAGATCGTGCAGCAACCGGGGCTTATGAATCGTGCATAAGGGGGTTTTTGCCACGATTCCATCGAAATTCACGTTCACCATCGTGTTCATGAGATAGTCGTCCAGGTCAAGGCCCACCTGTGAAAGAAACCTCCTCACACCAAGTGGTGCACCCCATCCGCACGATCTGCACCTGCAGGCAGTCCCATGTTCAACGCCGTCATAGAGATCCGGAGTGATCCCCTTCTGTTCAAGGAGCCTGGCAAGAAAGCCCCCTGCTATTCCAGCCCCGGCAATCGCTACTTTCATAAAATATCCCCGTATATCAGGATTACCGCTGCTATTGCCACCGCATGTACCATGGATGCGCCGACCTGCTGCAGCATCAGCCTGTTTGCCCGGGCCTCGAAATCCGGGAAGACCGAATAGAGTGCACGGGTGCAGAGTTGATCGATCTCTGCTCCAAGGACTGTATTTACGACCGCGAATGCAGCCGAGATCAGCACAAGAAGGTATGCAAGAAATACGTCACCAAGGATTGCAATAAGGGGATAGACCATCATGACAATGACGAGCATCGTCCCGGTCCCGTAAATAGTGGAATGCGGGACAGAGGGGTATTTCACAGAGGAGGTGAATTTCCTGCCTTTCCGATCAGAATTCACATCACGCCGCATCATCGAGACCCCGAAACAGGTGACGGTCATGCCCTGCACAAGAGAAAGGATGAACGCGAGCAGGGAAAAAATATTCGCAGCAGCATAGACGATGGTGACGGTCACACCGACCACAAGCCAGGGAAAAACATACCATTCCGTAAAAGGGCGGTGACCAAGCGCAATCCGGGGATGGTTGTACCCGTAATCGAATAGAAAACCGATCAGGAAGAGGAACGGCATGTATATCCTGTACACCGTGAGGTACGCGGCAAGAATAACGACGACAAGTGTGACAACTGCAGACATTCTCCGATAATCTGAAACCGTCGCCCAGCCTGATACAAGAGGCCGTTCGCGCCCGGTTTCGGCACTCTTCTCCAGTCGATCGACTTCAATGTCCATACAATCGTTCCAGATGTGTGCATCGATATGGACCAGTGACGCAGCGATGAACGCAATCACGAAGAGGCCCCATTCCGCACCATGGATGCCGACCTCCCAGAGCGTGACGGTAAATCCGATCAGGATCGCTGCCCCCGTGAACGGGAGGAAACCCTCCGGCCGGACGACATACCGAAGGATACGCAGGTTCAGGGAACAACCTCCCAGGGAGTGTTTCTGATCATGATACTGCACGGAGAACCTGGCCATTCCTGGACCCCTGGTTTGGTCACTCCTAAACCGAATCCGGTTTTAGCCCTGGAGGATAATTTCTGCGGAAAAAACACCTGGTCCAGCCCCACACTCTGTCGTTGACCTGAAATCTTAAATAGAAAACCCGGATTCTTTTTTCATGAGGTGTCCTGCAGGATAACGGCGGGTTGTATTCATCCTGGCGGATCCTGCATTTTTTTGGGCAACGATTCACTGCACAAGCCGGCTGTCCCCGGATCCGGTGCACCTGGATGAAACGATCGGACCTGTCCGGCTTTTCCGGTTCGTCCCAGTTATCTTTTCGAGTGCTATCAGTCATCTCGTTCATCCGTATCGTCTTCCTGCTCGCAACACATCTATTGCCGGATTTTCTGGTTGCGGAAGCAGGGCATACAACCGAAACGAAAAAGCATGAACGTGTTCCAAAAAATACTATTCATGCAGTCAGGGGCATACGACACAGGGATGCCGGTATGGCTGCAATTATCATGGTGAGTCATGTCATCGCCAACTGATAAAAAGAGAGGGAACGCCGATCTCGAAGATCTTGAAAGGCTCGCAGAGGAGATTGCCGGGTGCACGCGCTGTGACCTCCACCTCTCACGGACACACGTCGTCTCCGGGGAGGGCCCTGCTCCTGCAGTGATCATGTGCATAGGAGAAGCTCCGGGGAAGAAGGAAGACGAGCTCGGGAGACCGTTTGTAGGCAGGGCCGGATCAATATTAACCGGACTTCTCTCCGATGCAGGGATACAAAGGGACCAGGCCTTCATCACGAGCGTGGTGAAATGTCGGCCGCCCGGCAACCGTGACCCGAAAAGAGAGGAGATCTCCGCCTGCAAACACTTTCTTTTCCGCCAGATCGGGCTGGTCCGCCCGCGAGTCATCGTGCCCATGGGAAGATTCGCCACGTCGGTCATGATGGATTTTTTCGGGATCCCGTTCACCAGTTTCAGCTCGGCCAGGAGAAGGGAATTTCCTGTATCATTCCAGGGATATACTCTCTGCATCGTTCCCGTGTACCATCCGGCAGTGATTACCCACAATCCCACCAGGAGAGGAGACCTGGAGGACGATTTTTCCTATCTGAAAGAGGTTCTCAAAAGTACAGAGTGTGACTATGAATAAGAAAAAACGGTTGGGGTAACGACCGGGAACAATATTCATGCAGGCAGAAGCCAAATTGGTGCAGACGAATTCAGGCCCCGGATCAGCAAGAAACATATTCGCTTTTTTGATCCTGGCCTTTCTCTTCTCCTGGACTCTCTGGGTCATGGCGATCCTGCAGGGATCATCCACAGCATTTCCCCTGACAAATCTCCTGTACTTGGCAGGGGTCTTTGGGCCATCTGTTGCCGGCGCAACCATGGTGTCTCTCGTTTACAGCTCATCGAAAAGAGAGACATTCCTGCACCGGATATACACGATACCGAAAGAAGGCCTGCGGCCTGTGGCAATTTCGGTAATAATGGTTCCCACACTTGTCTTTCTTGCCCGGATCACGAGTGGGATCCTGGGACTGGGAAACCCCGTGGCATTGCTCGGGGATCTTGTGGGGGCATCGCCAACAAACCTCGTGCGAATCCTTTTCTTTACGCTCCTTCTTGGCCCGGTCTCCGAGGAACTGGGGTGGAGAGGATTCCTTACAGACTCCCTTGCCGGAAGATTCGCATTTTCGAAAACCGCCGGATTGACAGGGCTTGTCTGGGGCATATGGCATTTGCCGCTCTTTTTCATACCCGGGTCAGGCCAGCACGCCATGGGCCTGTTCACCCTCGGGTTCTTCGTCTTTTTTGCAACCCCTGTCGTGTTCTCGTTTCTCCTTCTCATCCTCTATCTTCGGACTGGGGGAAGCATTGCCGCAGCTATCCTAGTTCATTTCTCCATCAACCTCTCCCTCGTCGTCTTTCCGCTGAATAGCGCAGGCTACGGGATATTCACCCTGTTTCTTGCAGGATTTGTCCTGTTGTTGTACAGGGCAAACCTGTGTCCGGGGAAATCCTTTTGTTCATGCGCCATGTGACCGATCGCGCCTGGTATCCCATTGGGATGATTCACGTTCCCGGCACTTGATCACCACGAGCGTGATGTCATCCGACTGGGGTGCTTCACCGGTGAAGCCGACCGCTCCTTCCCGTATGGAATTCAGAATCGATCGGGCATCCATTCGGTTGGCGTCTCTCAGTATCTGAAGCAGCCGCTCTTCCCCGAACTGCTCGCCGGACTCGTTGAAGGCCTCGGTCACTCCGTCGGTATACATGACCAGCACATCGCCCTCGCTGAGTGTTGCAGTTCCGAGCCCATATTTCATGCCCTGATCGACTCCCAGCACGATTCCTGTCGGCATCAGTGCAACGATATCCTCTGTCCCGGCACGGTAGTGGAACGGCGGGTTGTGGCCGGCATTCACGTATGTCATCTCCCCCGTCATCTCATCCAGGACGCCGTAAAACAGCGTGACAAACATGCCTGAAACCGCATCGGCTGTAACGAGATTGTTTGATTCTTCCATTGCTGCCTGGATATCCGGTTCAGCAGCCGCAATGCCCCTGACAATTGACCTGGAGAGTACCATGAAGAGTGCCGCCGAAATCCCCTTTCCTGCAACATCTGCGATGACGAAGCCGGTTCGATGCTCACCAAGCGGGATAAAATCGTAAAAGTCGCCGCCTACTTCCATCGCCGGAACATTTTCCGCAGCAATCTCGTAGTTCGTGAGCACGGGAAGAGTCCGGGGAAGGAAGGTCCTCTGTATCTCGGATGCGATACGAAGTTCGGCCTTCTCCCGTTCAAGTTCACCGCTTATCTCCCGGATCTCCGAGACCATGGTGTTTATGGCACTCTCAAGCCGCCTGAATTCGGGATTGGGCATACTCCGGATAGTATGATCCAGGTTGCCCATGGCGATCTCTTCCACATCCTCCACTATCTCATCGATCGGGGTTGTGAGATACCGGGTCACGGAATAGGTGACCGCGATGCCCATCATGATCGTTATCGTTGCAATCAGGAGGTAAAAGAGGAGTATCTGTTCGAGTTGTTCGCGGAGGAGCGCACTTGTATAGGTGATCTCTGCCACAAGGCTCATATCGGATGCGGATTCCTCGCTTTTCAAGTCAACGAAGAGATACTTCAACACGGTGTTGTTGAGCGGGTCCGGCCTTGTCACACTCTTCCGCAACAGGAAGACCTCGTCGAGAAGGGTGCGGTTGACGTTACTGGCCTGGACTGCACCCTGCTCAAGGAGGAGATTGCGGTTGATGTCAAATATCCGGATGCTCTGGATATTTGGGTTGAGTTCCGCGATCCTCTGCGCTGCGTCAACGTACGAAAGGCCGGATCGCTCTGTCTCGAAACTGTCGGCCACCAGCCCCATCTCGAGCAGGTACCTGTGGTCAGGACTCGGCATAAACGCAAATTTTCTCAGTTTCCCGGTGACTGTCCCGGAACTCGTATTCTCGACGGAACGCACAACCCTGTCGGCGGCGAAATCCTCACCGAGCCTGATCTCTGTAATTGAATCATAAAATTCCGGATAATTCCTGAAATCGAGGTTCATCACCTCGGGAACGGTCGATGCGATGATGACCCCCGATTCATTGATCATGTAGAGATCAATCTCCCCGTCCATCCCCCGGGAGATGAGGGACTCTAATGCCTGAAGGTCCATCCCGCCCGGATCTCCACCAGCCTCCCGGTACCCTGCGAGGAAGATGGAAAAAGCTTCCTCCATCTTCGAATTCAGGGAGTCATCGAACAACTTCAGTCCACGATCGACAAGTGACAATGACTCGGCGAGGTTCATCTCGCCGAACTCTTCCAGTCTCCTGTCCTGGCGGATGATCTCGTTTTTTGCCTGGATATACGTGAACGTAAGGAGAAACCCGATCACGATCAGAATGATCAGGCTGATGGATACGATCAATGCCTGGCGCAGGGTGAGTCTTGGTGCGGAGATCATCGGGCAGTCCGGATCCTGGCGAAGACGGTCAAAGAACCGTATTCTGGCACCAGTATTTTTGTCTGGATCGCATACAATACTTTTCCCGGGTTGCGTGCGGTCCCGATGGCAGAATCCCAACTTTCCTGGTCAATTCTCTGGTTTTTCGCTCGCAAGCATTTTTCTCGATTGACGTGGAAAATTATTACTCGAGGAAGGAAGAGCCGATGGAGTACCGTTTTGCCAGGAGGATGAAGCATGCCCCGAAATCGTTCCTCGAAGAGCTCTTCAGGGTGTCACGGGATCCGGAGATCATATCATTCGCAGGGGGCCTTCCCGCCTCTGACCTGATAGATGTGAAAGGCATCTCACGTGCGGCAGGGGATGTCCTCGAAGAGGGTGGGCGAGAAGCTCTTCAATACAGCACGACTGACGGGTATCTCCCGCTCCGCGAATATATCGCCTCCAGGTACCGGAAGAGGTATAACATCCCGGCGGACGCTTCAGAGATCCAGATCGTCAACGGATCACAGCAATGCCTGGATCTTGCGGCAAAGATCTTTTTGGATCCCGGCGACGGTATTGGAATCGAACGGCCCGGCTATCTCGGGGCAGCAGAAGCCTTCTCCCTGTACGAACCGGAATTTTATCCGGTCAGCCTTGGCGGGGACGGACCAGACATCGAGGAGTTCTCGGCGATGATTCGGGATTTTTCCCCCAAGTTCTTCTATGGGATTCCAAACTCCCAGAATCCGTCCGGGGTCAGCTATTCATCCGATACCCGGAAAGCAGTGGCCGAATGTCTCGATGACTCCGATACCGTCTTTTACGAGGATGACGCCTTCGGCGAGTTGTTCTTTGATGGAAAGCCCCGCTCACCGGTGAAGAAGCACCTTTTCCGGCAGACCATCATGAGCGGATCGTTTTCGAAGATAATATCCCCCGGTCTGCGGATTGGATGGCTGTTTGCTCCCGCAGGCATATTAAAGGAATTCAACGTTGCAAAACAGGCCGCAGACCTCCATTCCAATTTTCTCTCCCAGAAGATACTGTCAAGGTACCTGGAGCGGACCGATATCGACTCAAACCTTCGTGCCATTTGCAGGAGGTACGGTGATAACTGCCGCCTGATGTGCGACCTCCTTGACGATCTCTTCCCCTCCCCGATGTCTCATACCCATCCGCAGGGAGGAATGTTCATGATGGCCACGTTACCACCGAAGATGTCCTCGATGAAGGTTTTTTCCGAGGGAATTAAAGAAAAAGTTGCAGTCCTTCCAGGCATCCCATTCTACGTGAATGGAGGGGGGGAGGATACTATCAGGCTGAACTTCTCCAGTGCCGGCCAGGATCAGATCAGGGAAGGCCTGGAGAGACTCTCGACGGTCATCCGCAGGCTGGTGTAATTCCTTTGGGGAAGACGGTCTCAAAAAAACCGGAGATTCTTTCGAAAAACCGTTTTTACCGGTATTAACGCGTAAAATCAGTAGAAGAACGCTTCATTGCCTGTATCTCTTCGTCAGACAGGCCATACAGACGTGATACGATTGTATCAATCTCCTGGTCGATCTCATGAGCCTGTGCACGAATCTCCCCGACTCTTTCGTGATCATGCCCGATGCCACTGTTTAAGGAGAGTAACCGTCTCACATCTGCGACAATGCGCTCATAGAGCATATGCTCATCCCGGTCACCCAGATCGACCACGTGGACCGGCAGAGCACGGATAAGCGAGAGAATATCTCTATCCGGGTGGTGCGAACGGAGCCGGTCAAGGTAGAATGACGAGATCCGGGAGTTGAGGACCGCGAGAAGATAGAGATCATCTCCCGGAATCACAATCACCCGCGGACCGGCAAGAAACCCGCCCTCATCAATCGTGCAGGAGATACCCCGCTGTCCGGCACTGACGAAGAGTTTCGGGCCATGAACCGGGTTGTAATCCAACCCGGTCTCCCGGGCAGAACTGCCAGGTACCGGCTCTGCCGGTAGAAACCGATCGGCTGTCAGGGTGCCGTACCGGGATATGGATTCTCCTGATACGAATGAATGGACCAGGATCGTCTCCCCGGGATGCCTCATCTGTAGAATTCCAACCTCTCCTCGCGAGAGGAGTGCATCGTAGTGTTCATCTGTGAGATCCCCGAAAAAGATCCCGCCCATGACATATTCATCGAGCGAGGGCCGGCCGCTACGTATCTTTCTCTCGAGCCCTGCAATGCGCATGTCGATCAATGACCAGCCACCTGGACCGAGTTTATCCTGTGGCAGGGTGAATGTCCCCGAATGTATGGACTGATCGAGGCTTTCGTATGGTGAAGCAAGCACCCGTGCAATCCGGGTTTCCCTTCCGGGAGGCATCGGCGAGGCTGCGATGATGGAATACTGAGGATTCCTGTTCGGTTTTTCCAAACGAAACGAGATACCAATGATGGAATGGATCCGGTTTTTCGAGAGGAGTGACCGTGTAGAACGAAAGGAATCCGAGCGAAGCCACTCTCCCGGAAGGACTGCAATCAAGGCCCCTCCGGGAGACAGAAGTTCAAACGATCGCTCGATCAGGCACGAGGCCGGGCAGGCTTTCCTGTGGAATGTATCATACCGTGTGTGGAGATAATGGCGATCTTCTCCTGGTATTCGTGATCCAGATACGTTGAAAAAACCGGTTATTACGTTAACATCCTCCATACAAGTCATTTTATCAGGAAAACCCTGCATTCCGTGATTGTCCTTCAGACCAGGAGGAGACTGTCGGGGAAATTTCCATTCAACCACTCTGCCAAAATCGTCTCCAATAAGTACATCGCCTGTTACTATATTATTCTGGAGCGTTTCTGCCAGATCTCCGGAGATCTTAATCCAATCGGCCTTCTGCGTAATTTCCCGCAATACCAGGGCAAGCACATACCTGCATACATCGACAGCAACGCGATCGGGATCGGCACCTCTCAGTATCCCGGCAATGTCCAGAGCCTCATTCCCTGAAAGTTTTCGGCCGGCAAGGGCAAGATCCGGTCTGCAGGGAATTATCAACTCGCTGGATTCAGGAGTCCCTCCAGATCTTTCAGGCAGTATCGTCTCCCCCGACACCGGGCATGAGAGGAGTATCGGGGGGAGGCGGCTCAGGAAGAGACCGCACCCACATGCGGGATCAAGTATTGCCCCGTGTTCACCGGGACGGGAACCTTTCCACCCGGCTGCCTGGCCAAGGCAGTAATCGACAACACTATCAGGAGGAAGGCTCAATCCCGCCATGTCAGCCCGGGATCTCTGTTTCAGAAATCCATGAAAAGCCGACACGATCCGCGGGATGGGGATCAGGGAGAAATAAAATTCCGTATCCAAAAGTCCTTTCGCGTCAAGTTCTCTTTTCAGGAGGCAAAAATCCGGAGGGCTAAGTTGGGCGGATTCTTCAGGCATTGTGTACCCCGCTGGCAAAGCGGTATCCAACAGTTCCCCTTCTCCGTCTGTTTCATGTATGGTCTTATCCCAGAAGAGCTGCAAGACCACTTTTATCACGCAGGAATCGAGATCGCAAGCGGAAACGAGAGGAGACGAAAGCCGTATCTTTCGTGCGAGGTGATCACTCCACGACTCCAGTGTCCGGAGAAGACTCCCTTCAACATTCTCGATACCTCTCTCATCGCAGGAAGCATACCTCCTGGCAATATATCTCCAGAATCCGGTTCCTTCCGGCTCGTGCAGCGAGAACAGGTCTGCAAGTGTCTTTGAAAACCCCGTATCCCCGGATACATCCAGCGAGATATCTGGTGACGGATCCTGGTTGCAACATCTTCCGGAACAGCTGTATACCTGAACAGATTGCGACTCCTGGATAACGAGGACGGGAAGATCCATGTTCCAGGAGGCGTTGATGTAGTCTGCAATATCTCTCTTCGCGAGAGGAGCGTCGCTGATGCACAACACAAACCAGGGTCTGCGAATGCCGGGGATCAGCTCGTCCGCACTCTTTTCAAATGCCAGGAGATGCAGGATTCCGGTTTCTCCTGAAGGTGTTCCATCGTTCCACCTGGTTTTTACGAGTTGCCAGCCAAGACTGGCAAGGAGGGTGCAGAGCAGGGTGGCCCGGTCTGATTCCGAATCGGCATCTGACCTGCAATCTGTATTGCTTGGAAACACGGCGGCTTTTCGTGGCATAATCATTTCCAGTGATACAATGAGGGTATACATCCCGCCCGGATAAAGCTGGGCAGTGAAAGATAGATCTAGAGAGTCTTGAACCAGACGTTCATGCTCTCGAACGAGCCGCAGATATTGGTATTATTCAGCAGGGTACCGCCGATGGTGTATCCGGCACGGGCAAATGTGATATTTATCGGATACGATAGTGCCCTGGCGATGGTGTAGGCTACCTTCATACCCTCGTCCTTCATCTCACTCTCCATCCAGTCGAGCAGGTTACCTGCCAGGTTCAGCCCGGCATGCCGGATGTCCGTGGCGAAATCCGTCATCTCCACGTTTCCCTCCTCCGGATGCATCTCAGTTGAGGCAACAGCCACAAGAATGTCATCTTTTTTCACTGAAAAATAGCGGAAATTATCCTTCATCGTCTCCCGGATATACCCGGCATCCATGATTGGGAATGGATATGACTCATATGTCTCCCCATAGAGCCCGGCAACCGCATCAGCATCCTCTGGTGTACATGAGCACAGTACATAACCAGATGGAAGTTTGCTGTTGGAGCGCTTTTCTGCTTTGTTTATGCTCTCCGTGATGACGGTTCGGATCTCCTCCATGTCCACTCCCCGGCTCCTGCTCTCGTCAGGATACTTTGCCATGAAGATCCCGTCTTCAATGCCGTTATACAACCCGGGGATCCTCGCCTCGACACGGTAGCCATGATCCAGGAATTCGGGTTGGACAGAAGCAGGAATTTTTGCAAAGATCTTGGAATAGTTATTTTCGTTTGATATCTTCTCGAACAGTGAGATGATATCCGGGACATCGTCCCTGGATATCTTCATCAGGTATATCCGGTCGTTATAGGGCCCGTGCTGGTAGATGCTGTCCCCATACCTGCATATGGCATCACTCATTCCGTCTATCCACCCGTTCAGTGTCCTGTGGGACCAGTGATGTGGCCTCGTCGAAATCCGCAAGGAGCTTTGCGATACCCACAACCTTGGATTCGTCGGCATTATCCATCTTCAACTGCAGTCTGCAGTCCTGGCAGTTGCCGTCGCAGGTTATCCGGTCATAGTGCTCCGGTTCCTGATAGGTACAGATCACTCCTTCATAATTGCGGAGTACCACCTTGTGTACCGACCATGAGAGAAGGTAATTGGGCATTACCGGTATCTTTCCTCCCCCGCCCGGGGCGTCGATCACATATCTCGGGACGGCAAAACCCGATGTATGGCCAATCAGGTTCTCCATTATCTCCACTCCCTTTGCCACCGGCGTCCTGAAATGTGACAGCCCTTCGGATAGATCACACTGGTAGAGATAATATGGGCGGACCCTGTTCGCAACCAGCCTGTGGACAAGCTCCTTCATTATCCGCGGACAGTCGTTTACGCCTGCCAGCAGGACAGACTGGTTACCAAGCGGAATTCCTGCATCCGCTAGCATGTGGAGCGCCTTCTTGCTCGTCTCCGTCACCTCCTTGGGGTGGTTGAACTGGGTATTCAGCCAGACCGGATGGAATTTTGAGAGCACGGAGACCAGATCGCTGGTGATCCTGTACGGGAGAACAACAGGAATCCTGGAGCCTATCCGGATGACCTCCACGTGCGGGATGGAGTGGAGCTCTTCGAGTATCCATTTGAGGTAATCGTCGGGAAGCATCAGGGGGTCGCCTCCCGAGAGCAGTATATCCCTGATCTCCGGGTTTTCCCGGATATATTCGATACCTGCCCGTATCTCCGGTTCCGAGGGGATGGAATCGACATCTCCGACCCTCCTCTTCCGTGTGCAGTGCCTGCAGTACATGGAGCAGGTGTTGCTGACAAGGAAGAGCACCCGGTCCGGGTAACGGTGGGTTATTCCAGGAACCGGGCTGTCCAGGTCCTCTGATAGGGGATCTGCCAGATCGTATCCTTCAACCGCGAGCTCCTTTGGAGAAGCGACTGCCTGCTTGAATATCGGGTCATTCTCATAATCCCCGGTATCGATGAGAGAGAGGTAGTATGGGGTGATGGACATGGGAAATGTTCGTGTCGTCTCTTCCATCTTTTCACGGTATGATTCCGGCAGACTGATACCAAGAAGCCGTTCCAGGGTGGAAATGTCCCTGATGGAATGTTTGATCTGCCATCTCCAGTCTTTCCAGAATTCGTGCGTGCTGTCGTCGGCATCGATATTATGAGCAATTTTTTGCAAATTAGTCGAGTTATATGTCATATTTTTATCAATCCGCGGACTACTATTTTATGACTAATAATATATAAATTAAACGAATAAATTTAATTAAAGCATTGAAGGGAAAAAAGGGTCTTTTAAATTATTTTTGGTCCCGGCAACCAACATGAGGGTCTGCTGCCTGGATATATTGATGTTGCTCCCCTGCCAATGTAATTTTCATGCGCCCCTTTGTTCTGGTCAACGTAGCGATGAGTGCCGACGGGAAGTTGTCCACCCGCGAACGGCGACAGGTAAAGATTTCAGGCAGTGATGATTTCGCCAGGGTGGACCGGATGAAGGCTGAATGTGACGCCATCATGGTCGGCATCGGAACGGTCCTCGCCGATGACCCCTCGCTGACCGTGAAATCACCCGAGCTTGTGCGGTGGAGAAGAGAACGGGGAATGGATGATCATCCCGTCAGGGTGGTCGTGGACAGCAGGGCACGGACCCCGCTGCGTGCATCCATCCTCACCAGGGGAGAAGGAAAGAGAATCATTGCGTGCACCGCACGGGCAAAACCCGAAGATACCAGGGAACTTGGACGATATGCGACGATAATTTCGGCCGGGGAGGAGAGGGTTGACCTCAACCGACTCGTGGAAGAGCTGTATGCGACCGGTATCCGGCGTCTCATGGTGGAGGGCGGAGGACAACTGATATGGTCCTTCTTCGAGGCGGGACTCGTGGATGAGTTCTCCTGTTTTGTCGGCAACATGATAATCGGGGGATCGGATGCCCCGACTCCTGCGGATGGATCCGGATTCGTGATGGAAGGGGATTTTTGCAGGCTTTCACTCCAGGAGGTAAAAAAGATGGACGAAGGCGTGCTCCTTGTCTGGAAAGTTTCGGAAAACTCATCGGTAACCGGTTGATGCGGGGAAGAAGACTACGTACCTCTCACTGGTTGTCCTGGCCGTAGTATTTGTCCTTATAGCCGTCAGGCAGATCGGAAGGTTCAGGCTCCGAATCTGGCAGATCATGCTTGGAGGTGCCGTTGCAGTCCTGGTGTCCGGCCAGATAACCCCGTACGAGGCGTTTTCTGCCATCAATTTCGATGTGATCCTGTTTCTTTTCGGCATGCTCGTTGCAGGGGAGGCCCTGCAAAGGAGCGGGTACCTGGAATCCATCGCACACCAGGTCTTTTCTGGGACAGTATCGGGAAAAACACTCGTATTCCTTGTCGTTATGCTGATGGGATTGCTCTCGGCGGTCCTGATGAACGATACCGTTGCGATCATCGGAACACCCCTCGTTCTCTCTTTTGCAACGAGATATCGTATCTCACCGGGGATCCTCCTTCTTGCCCTCTGTCTTTCGGTCACGACGGGAAGCGTGATGAGCCCTATCGGAAATCCCCAGAACTTCCTCATCGCAAATTACAGCGGTCTCGAAAACCCGTTTCTCACATTCTTCATCGGGCTTGGCATTCCCACCCTGATTAGCCTGGGACTTGTTTACCTGGTGCTGTTCCTCTTCTACAGGCAGGAAATTTCCGAATCCAGGCGACAGGAGATCCCCGCCAAACCCGTTTTGGATCCTGCACTTTCCCGCATTGCCGGGATATCACTCGTCATCATCTTCCTGGCAATCGGTCTTCGGATTATCGGTGGTGCAGGCCTAATCCCGTTCTCTCTCCCTCTCATGCTCATAGCCCTTGGCGCAGCGGCACCAATCCTTCTCTTCTCATCAGAGAGGGGGAGTATCCTGAAGAGTATCGACTGGGCTACCCTGGTCTTCTTTCTCGCGCTCTTCGTGTTGATGCAGAGTGTCTTCCTCACCGGCTTTTTCCAGTCAATCCTGTCCTGTCATCATGCCATGCCGGTCTCGCTCATCATCGGGCTTGGCGTTATCGTCAGCCAGTTCATATCAAATGTGCCATTTGTTGCCCTGTTCCAGCCCCTGATACTCGAGAGTGCGATTTCTGTACCGCAGGTACTGGCGCTGGCTGCAGGGAGCACCATTGCAGGAAACCTCACGGTGATGGGTGCGGCAAGCAACGTGATCGTCATACAGAATGCGGAAAAAGCAGGGTATTCAATCTCCTTTTGGGAATTTTTGAAGGTCGGCGCCCCCCTTACCGCACTCCAGGCCCTGGTGTATATCCTGTTTTTGGGAATTATCGGATAATGGCGGGAATCAATCCAGGGATCGACGCCTGCAGCAGGGAATTCCGGCAACCCTTATATCAAACACGGGTAAATGGAGATAAAGGGTGTAATTTGAGGTGACAATTGCGTATGACCGGTGAAAAAAGGAAGATGGAATTGAAGATCTCGGGGATGCATTGCGCAACCTGTGCCATCAACATAGAAAAAACCCTCCGTCAACTGGGCGCTGTAGAAGACGCACAGGTCAATTTCGGTACCGATACGGCCACGGTTGAATTTGATACCTCAAAGGCTTCTGTCAGGGAGATTGAAGAGGCGATCAGGTCGGCAGGCTACCAGGTGGTATTCGAGAAATTGAACCTGAAAGTGGGCGGCATGATGTGTGCCACGTGCGTGGAGACTGTCGGAAACGCATTGTCGGCCCTCCCTGGAGTCGTCGACGTGAATGTAAACCTCGCCACGGAAGAGGCAACTGTCACCTATAACTCCTCGCTTGCATCGGTAGAGAAGATGGGGGAGGCCATCGAAGCTGCCGGTTACCAGTACCTGGGGGTTGTGGGACAAATCCCTGTAGAAGAGGCGGAATTCGCACGGGACCGTGATCTGAAGGACAAACGCCGCCGGTTTTTTATCGGTTTTGCAGTCAGCATCCCCCTTTTTCTTCTCATGTTTCTCGAAATTCCCATCCCGATGCAGCAACTGGCATACATACTCCTGGTCATTACAGCCCCTGTCTTCGTGTACGTCGCGTACCCCATCTTCAGGGGGGCGTATGCGGCGCTGAAAAACCGGACACTGAACATGGATGTGATGTATGCGATGGGATGCGGGGTGGCATACGTATCCAGCATGATGGGAACATTCAATATAATACTGACGCTGGAGTTCATGTTCTACGATACGGCGATAATGCTTGCATCATTTCTCATACTTGGCCGATACCTGGAAGCAAGGGCAAAAGGTCGGACAGGTGATGCGATCAAAAGGCTTCTTGGTCTTCGGCCACGGACCGCCCTGGTCGTGCGGGATGGAGAGGAGAGGCAAATCGCAATCGAAGATGTGATTATTGGAGATTCGGTGATAGTAAGACCCGGAGAGAAGATACCGGTGGACGGCGCTGTGACAGGCGGTGAGAGCTATGTGGACGAGTCCATGATTACCGGTGAACCGGTACCGGTTTTTAAAAAAGCAGGCTCTGGTGTGGTGGGAGGGACCCTGAACAGGAACGGCGTGCTCACAATCAACGCCGAAAAGATAGGAAAGGATACGGTCCTGGCCCAGATCATACAACTGGTCCGTGATGCCCAGGCTTCAAAGCCCCCTGTGCAGCGGATTGCCGATATCGCAGTCAGCTATTTCATCCCTGTTGTCCTGTCCATCGCTTTCATCTCCTCTATTGTATGGTATTTTATTGGCGGATCAACGCTTCTCTTCGCCCTTACGACATTCATCTCGATACTTGTCGTGGCCTGTCCCTGTGCGCTCGGCCTTGCAACACCGACCGCGGTGACCGTCGGAGTCGGAAGGGGTGCCGAACTCGGGATCCTCATCAGGAACGGAGAGATACTCGAGGTAGCAGATCATGTGACCGTCGCGGTATTCGACAAGACTGGAACACTGACACTGGGCAGACCCGAAGTGACCGATCTCTTTGCGTCAGGCATGGACGAAAAGGATCTTCTCTCGCTCGTGGCAGCAGTGGAGAAGAACTCACAACATCCATTCGCAGAAGCCATCGTGCGGCATGCCGACTTTATCCGGGTGTCTGTCGGAGAAGCGGAACAGTTCACCACTCATGGCGGAAAGGGTGTAATGGCAAGGATCGGGAATGACGAAGTCATCGTGGGAAACAGGCTCTTTTTAAAGGATATGGGGATTCCTGTAACCGACGCATGTGACGATATCGCCGTCAGGCTTGAAGACCAGGGCAAAACCGCCATATTCGCAGCCGTCGGAGGACGCCTCGCAGGCATTATCGGAGTGGCCGATACGCTGAAAGAGACAACCCCCATTGCTATTGGAGATCTGCTATCCATGGGAATAGATGTGATCATGATCACCGGGGACAACCCGAGGACTGCCGAAGCGGTAGCCCGTGAGGCGGGAATCGTGAAGGTCATGGCCGAGGTCCTGCCGGCCCAGAAAGCCGACGAAGTCAGACTTTTACAGGAAAAAGGCGAGGTTGTTGCATTTATTGGCGACGGTATCAATGATGCGCCGGCACTTGCACAGGCGGATGTGGGAATGGCAATCGGGAGCGGAACCGATGTTGCCATAGAAAGCGGGGATGTTGTCCTCATCAGGGACGATCTCCTCGATGCCGTTTCCGGCATCCAGCTCTCCCGGAAAGTGATGTCCAGGATAAAGCAGAATATCTTCTGGGCTTTCGCATACAACAGTGCCCTGATTCCCATTGCCGCCGGAATTCTCTATCCATTCACCGGTTATGTCTTCAATCCTGCCCTCGCCGCCCTGGCCATGGCCGCAAGCTCGGTTACGGTGGTCACCCTGTCTCTCATGCTCAGAAGGTATATACCTCCGGCAATGAAAAGAAGAATGAAAGCGGATGTGAGATATGGCGATCGATCCGATATGCGGGATGACTGTTGATCCAAAAACCGCCAAATACAGGAGCGAATACGGGGGAAAGACCTATTATTTCTGTGCTCCGGGTTGTAAGAAGAGATTCGATTCCGACCCTGAAAGATTTGCCAGGCAGGATTGATCAGACCTTCCCCTAAATATTATCGCGTCTTTTAGGCAGAACAGAAGGCCTAATCTATTTTGAGGTTTTTTCTAATAACAAGAGGTATGAATGAGAATGAAAAATTACAGCTGGGAGATCAGACTCGGGATCATTCTCGTGCTCTGTTCACTTGCAATGTATACTGCCAAGTTCCTGGTCCTCGGGGACCCTGAAAACACGTACTATTACTTCTTCAACGCAATTGGATTTCTCCCGATCAATGTCCTCTTCGTGACCCTCATCATCAATCAACTGCTGGCCATGAGGTCAAAGAAGGAGCGTATGGAGAAGTTGAACATGGTGATAGGCACGTTCTTCTCTGAGGTCGGAACGCGTCTGCTGGCCTACGTATCAGATAGTGACCCTGAACTGGATAGCATACGTTCGCTCCTGATTGTCGGGAACAACTGGTCTGATGAAGATTTCCGAAAGGTCAGGTCAGATTTGTCATCATATTCATTCACCGCACACATGACAGGAGAGACGTTGATGGAGATACGCCATTTTCTCCAGGAGAAACGCAATTTCCTGCTGAGATTGCTCGAAAACCCCGTGCTGCTCGAACACCAGGACTTTACCGACCTCCTGAGGGCAGTTTTTCATCTCACCGAGGAGCTGGAAAGGAGGGAGGATGTCGGTATCATTCCCGAAACTGACGTAATTCATCTCTCCGGCGATGTAAACCGTGTATACCGGCTTATTACATTTGAATGGCTCTCGTACATGCGGTATCTTGAGAAGAGCTACCCGTACCTGTTCTCTCTGGCGATCAGGACAAACCCCTTTGACGAGGAGGCCTCCGTCATTGTGAAAGGCTGACATCTTTCGGCCCAAAAAATAGCCAGGATATTTTCATTTTTTTGTGTCTGCGCCCGAATGAAGGTGGGACGGGCTTTTCAAGTGCATGCCTACGCTCAAGCTGAAGTACTGCGAAAGTATAAATCCGTGCCATGCCAGAATAGGGTGTTGGAGGAGAGTTTTGCACATGTTGAAAAAATCAATTGAATCGGCCCTGAACAAGCAGTTGAATGCAGAATTATATTCTTCTTACCTGTATCTCTCGATGTCGGCCTTTTTCGAGACCATTCCATTGAAGGGTTTTGCCAGGTGGCTGCGTCTGCAGGCCGCCGAAGAACAGGAACACGGGATGAAGTTCTATGACTACATCATCGAGGCGGGGGGCACGGTCACCCTTGCACAGATCGCGGCACCGAAGAGTGCCTGGAAATCGGCAAAGGAAGTCTTTGATGAGGTCTATGCTCACGAACAGAAGGTTACCGGTCTGATCAACAATATCATGGATCTTGCAGTTGCAGAGAAGGACTATGCAACACAACAGTTCCTGTCCTGGTTCGTGACAGAGCAGGTTGAGGAGGAGGCCAATGCGAGCGATATATGTGCACAGATCCGCATGACCGAAGGTGCCCCGGGCCAGCTCTTTGCAGTCAACCGGGAACTTGGAATGAGAGAATAACAGAGAGAACAATGGGCTCTTTTCTACCTGGTGTGGGCAGGATTGATGAACCGGATACTTTTTGTGGGGGCTGTCCGCCCTCACACCCCTGTGTGCGATGCCGCGCCGCCGCCTGAAAAAATACCGGGAGGCTTGATTCACAGTCAAAATTTGAGCAATCGGGTATGGGTTCTGTGAGGACGCCCCGTCGGCGGTTGTGAGTGACTGAACTGGTATGTAGATGCCAATTCTATTCAGTCTCCCCGCACAAAACAGCGTGTAGGTGAACAATACATTATCTTCCTTCTCCCTTGTGGTGGAAGTAACCTGTTTGCCTGTATTTCATATTTTGGTCGTGAAATTTTTTCATTGGTTTTCCCGATGAGTCCGCAGGTTGCCCGGGCGGTATGTGTTGACGGCGCGTGAGGTTCTTCTTCTCTTCTCCCCCGACATCCTGTATTCAAAACACCCTGGAATTCTAATTTTCCGGTAATCCAGCAGAGATAGCGAGATTTTTTCCCTTGATAAAAAGGTTTATAGTATGGAGGAAGGCAAGCGCTTATAAACGTTCGAATAATAAAACTATGTTTAAGTTTGGGCTTCTGGATGCCCGAACCGACTTCGATATTTTTATTGGGGTCCCTCTAATAGTGCAAAGGAGAGAAGCATGAATCTTAGACAGCCTAATGCCAATGAAGCGACGGCCACCACGAACCGATCCCGTGACGTGGTGCCCATGTCTGGAATCTGTACACGGTGCGTTGACGGGTGCAAGGGAAGTTGTGAGATATGGTTATCCTCGTTTCGGGGGAGAGAGGTGCTCTACCCCGGACCGTTCGGGGAGATGACAGCCGGTGCGGAGAAGAACTATCCGATCGATTATTCTCATCTGAACATCCAGGGATACGCAATGGGGGCCAAGGGCCTGCCGGAGGGAACCGAGATAGGGCCCGACAGTGCCGTCTTCTATTCAGTTGACACCGAGACTGAATACGGGTGGGACCAGAAGGTCAGGATGCGCTTACCCATCTTTACCGGTGCACTGGGATCGACCGAGATCGCCAGGGTTAACTGGGAACATTTCGCCATCGGCGCAGCAATATCCGGCATCACCATCGTATGTGGAGAAAATGTCTGTGGAATAGATCCCGGCCTCGAACTTGACAGCAATGGGATGGTCAGGAAGTCGCCGGAGATGGACCGCCGGATCGATATCTACAAAAAATTCTGGGAAGGGTATGGCGAGATGCTTGTCCAGCTGAACGTGGAGGATACGCGGCTTGGAACTGCGGAATATGTCTCGTCCAAACATAACCTCGATACCATCGAGTTGAAATGGGGACAGGGAGCCAAATGCATCGGCGGAGAGATCAAGGTCGGTTCCCTCGACCGTGCGGCAGAACTGAAGAAGAGGGGCTATATCGTTGTTCCTGATCCAACCCGCCCCGATACGCAAACCGCCTTCAAACAGGGTGCAATAAAAGAATTCGAGCGCCATTCACGGTTAGGCTTCATTTCAAAGGAAGGGTTCCTCGATGAAGTGGACCGCCTGAAGGATCTCGGCTTCAAGAGGGTCACTTTAAAAACCGGCGCATATTCAGCGGTTGAACTCGCCATGGCGATCCGCTATGGTGCAGAGGCAAAGATCGATCTGCTGACAATCGACGGGGCCCCAGGAGGCACGGGGATGAGCCCCTGGCCGATGATGAACGAATGGGGGATACCAACCTTCTACATCCAGTGCCTTGCGTACGAGTATGCCGGGCTGCTGAAAAAGCGGGGCATGCGGGTCCCTGATATCGCCATGGCGGGCGGTTTCTCTGACGAGCCGAATGTCTTCAAGGCAATTGCCATGGGTAATCCATTTGTGAAAGCAGTCTGCATGGGAAGGGCCCTCATGATACCGGGAATGGTCGGGAAGAATATCGAGAAGTGGATAGAGAAGGGTGAACTTCCAAAGACGGTATCGAAGTACGGTTCAGTTCCGGAAGAGATCTTTGTCACGTACGAGGAACTCAGGGAAAAATATGGATCAAAGTTCAAGGAGATACCCATGGGTGCTATCGGGATCTATACATACACACAGAAGTTCAAAGTGGGGCTCCAGCAGATCATGGCCGGCAGCAGAAACTTCAATGTCAAATCCATCTCCAGGAATGACCTCATGGCCCTCACCGAGGAAGCGTCGAGTGTGTCAGGTATCCCCTACGTGATGGATGCATACGCCGATGAGGCTCTGACGGTCTTACTCGACTAAAAAACCTTTTTTTCCCATAATTTTCAGTATCAGTTGTTGTATATGAGGAACTGCGGACACATCATGGAAAACCGGGAATGGTGTAGCCATTGGACATTTTTCCGCACCAATCCAAAAACTCAATGAATTCTTCTTTTACGGAGAGAACGTATCCAGTATCCTGTCCGAGATCCTCGCACCAAGGCTTGGGGAGAGTGACTCGAGCCAGAGAAAAAAACCAACTTTTGAGGGTGTATTGCGTTCAAATTTGAAATTCCCTGATTTATCCTGGACCATCTTCAGGTATTCCTTCTTTCTTTTCGACCGCAGGTAGAGGAGTGGGTCATAACCCGGCAGATCCGTCGCCAGGATGACTTTGGAATACTGGTTCATGATATCGGTATATTCTATCCTTTTGCCTTTAATGGCGATCTCATGATCCCTGCAGAGCGATCGGACTGCCGACGGATAGAGTGCACCATACAGGATCTTCTTCACGAGAAGCGAGGTGTCATCTTCGACTGTGTCCTCGCGGGGGTTGTGATGATTGGTGACGCCTTCAAAGACGCGTACCTTCTCTGATTCATGGTATCTCCCGTAGTCGAAAGAACGGGCGATTGGAATTTCTGTGGCCTTTACCAGTTTT
>Ga0209203_1000925_pt1 | contig 22752 bp, 15 predicted proteins | sample AD_UKC109_MetaG_FD_184423 | JGI IMG/M metagenome (GOLD analysis project Ga0209203, IMG submission 184423) | Active sludge microbial communities of municipal wastewater-treating anaerobic digesters from Hong Kong - AD_UKC109_MetaG (SPAdes)... | ecosystem: Engineered > Bioreactor > Anaerobic >... | reverse complement strand
ACTGACCCTTTTGGGTCAGCCTCCTGAAAATCAGGCTATCGAAGTAATCTGTAATCCTTTGGCTCACCCCCCTCCCCATTCAAGGTTCATGGTCAGTCCCGCATTCCTGCCAGGGCTTTTTGTTTTTTCCAGGCGGGCATGTTTGAATCTTCAATCGCAATTGCACGCAATTCGAAGATCTGATCACGCAGCATGGCGGCACGCTCAAATTCAAGCTCTGCCGCTGCGGCTTTCATCTGTTTTTCCATCTCCGCCAGCATGTTTTCCAGCTCGCGATGCTGCATCTTGGCAGCCAGTTCCCGGGCGCTGTGGGTTTTGTCCTTCTCTTCGGGAGCAACGTTCGCCAGGCGGGAGGTGATGTCGTAAACCGCCTTGGTGATGCCCACAGGTGAGATATTGTGTTCCTGGTTGTAGGTTTCCTGCTTTTCACGCCGGCGGGTGGTTTCGTCGATCGCGCGTTTCATCGAGTCGGTCATGCGATCAGCGTAGAGGATTACCTCGCCGTTTATGTGCCGCGCAGCCCGACCGAAAGTCTGGATCAGTGCGGTGGTGGAACGCAAAAAACCTTCCTTATCCGCGTCCAAAATCGCCACCAAGGAAACTTCAGGCAAATCGAGCCCTTCACGCAGCAGGTTGATGCCTACCACGACGTCAAATATTCCCAGGCGCAGGTCGCGCAGGATGCCAACGCGTTCGAAGGTCTCCACTTCAGAATGCAGGTAATGGACCTTGAAGCCGGACTCGAGCAGGTAATCAGCCATGTCCTCAGCCATACGCTTGGTGAGGGTGGTAACCAGGGCACGTTCACCTCTGTCCACGCGCTTGCGCAGTTCGGCGATCAGGTCGTCGATCTGTCCCATGGTGGGACGCACTTCAATTTTGGGGTCCAACAGACCGGTCGGACGGATAACCTGATCCACAACTTGCTCTGCTTTTTCCATCTCATAAGGACCGGGCGTGGCGCTGGTGTAGAGCGTGATGCCCATGGTCTTCTCAAATTCAGGAAACTTGAGCGGGCGGTTATCGAGCGCGGAAGGCAGGCGGAAGCCGTAATCCACCAGCACTTCCTTACGCGAACGGTCACCATTGTACATGCCGCGGATCTGGGGAACCATCATGTGGGACTCATCCAATACCATCAGGTAATTTGAGGGCAGAAAGTCCAGCAAGGTCCAGGGCGGGCTGCCTGGGGCACGCTGATCGATGTGGCGGGAGTAGTTCTCGATGCCGGCGCAGGAACCAACCTCACGCAGCATTTCGAGGTCATAGCGAGTGCGTTGTTCGAGGCGCTGTGCCTCAAGCAAACGCCCGCTCTGGTTGAAAAACTTCAAGCGGTCTTCAAGCTCGGTTTCGATGTCCAGCAGGGTTTTCTCCATGCGGTTTTCTTCGGTCACGTAGTGCTTGGCAGGGTAGATATCCACCTGGTCGGGTCGTTCGATGACCTCACCCGTGATCGGGTTGAGCCGGATGATGTTTTCGATCTCATCGCCAAAGAAACTGATGCGGATGGTTTCTTTTTCACTGTAGGCCGGCAACACCTCAAGCGTGTCGCCGCGGACGCGGAAGATGCCCGGTTTGACCTCCAGGTCGTTGCGCTGATACTGCACGTCCACCAACTGACGGAGGAGGGCGTTGCGGCGATAGATGGAGCCCTTTTCGATGTGCAAGACGTTCGCGCGGTAGGCATTGGGGTCACCCAAGCCGTAGATGGCGGAGACCGAGGCGACGATGATCACATCCTGGCGGGACATCAGCGCGGTGGTGGCGGCAAGGCGCAGACGGTCGATCTCCTCGTTGATGTCAGTTTCTTTTTCGATGTAGAGATCCCGCCGCGGGATGTAGGCTTCAGGCTGGTAGTAGTCGTAGTAGGAGACGAAGTACTCGACGGCGTTTTCGGGGAAGAAGTCCTTGTATTCCGCGTAAAGTTGAGCGGCAAGGGTTTTGTTGTGGGTCATCACCAAGGTTGGGAGCTGCAGTTGCTGGATGACATTGGCGACGGTGAAGGTCTTGCCGGTGCCGGTCGCGCCGAGAAGCACCTGGTGCTGGTAGCCCTTCTCGATGCCAGCGACCAGCTTGGCAATCGCGTCCGGTTGATCGCCAGTGGGTTTGTAGGGGGCGTGAAGTTTGAATTCCATCTTTTGATTGTACTATTTTTGGGCCCTTTTAGCTCACCACATCAGGCTGGATTTTGTGCCTGTTTTGCGTGATAGGCCAGTGCCAGACTTGAGGGAGGCTGGAATGGTGACATGGCAAATAGTTGACTTTCTGTTGATCTCTGACTATTGAAAATAGACTATGCACTCTTGCCTATCAACCCGCACTTACAGATAGAGCAGGATCACACCAAGCACTGTCACCAGTGCACCGAGAACCTCAAACCACTTAATTTTTTCTCTGAAAGCCAGCCAGTTGACCGGGATGATCAGAACAGGCATGATCGACATGATCGCTGCCGCAATTGCTGCCGGTGCATTTTGGATAGCCAACAGCGAAAATCCAACCCCCAGCACCGGTCCAAACAAAGCCCCGGCAGCAGTCAACCGCGTAGATTGCCCATCACTCAGAAGCACACGCAGCTTTTGCCAGTGGTTGCCGATCAGAAAGAAGAGGCTAAAGCCAGCGATCGAAGCGATGATGCGCACCTGGGTGGCTGCAAAGGCGTCATAATCCCCCATCCCCTGTTTGCTAAGGATCAGACCAACCGATTGACCGACTGCTCCCATCAGACCACAGAAGACTCCATAGGAATTTACGCGCAATTTCAAATTTCGCTTTTCCCCGCGAGTCAGGATGACCACAGCGATGCCTGCCAGGGTGAGGGCGATGCCCACAACAGCCAGGGGTTCCAGAACCTCACCGAAGATAAAGTAGCTCAGCACACCTGTCAAAACTGGTGAGAGGCTCATTAGCAGCAGTGTAATGCGCGTGCCGATGCGCACATAGGCTTCAAAAAGGAAAATATCGCCGATTACGAAGCCAACCACACCGGAAAGCGAAAGCCACAACCAGGCAGAAGGTGAGGCGTCGGTTGCAAAGGGATTTCCACGGGATATCCATAGGAAGACGCTTATCAAGGCCATTCCGAAGATCATGCGCAAAAAGCTGACCGCCAACGAGGTGGTGCGCTTGCTGGCACGTTCGAAAAATATGCCGGAGGTGACCCAGAAAAATGCAGTCAGCAGCGCAGAAAATTCACCAATATGGGTTGGATTCATGGCAGGTTCCTCAAAGACGCAATATTATCACGAACGCGGATTTGGTGGGGGGAGAAGATGATAGTGGAATAGTCGGCCAAAACTTCTCGCCCCAGGTGCTTGTTATCATTCGGAGACCAGCACGATCAACAATCAGCTGCGGATTGCCACGCCGCTTTGCTCCACGCAAGGACGAAGTTGACTGGAAACGCATGTAGGCGTAGGGCGAAATTGGAAGCACTGCGGACTCAGCATACAGAGACCTTGGTGTGCTTCCAATCCGCCATCAAGTTATCGATCAACCGGAATAATAGAGTCTTTGTTCGCAAATCACCGACGGCGGATTGAGGGCACATTACGTTCGCACATCACACTATTGACGGTGCCCTCAATCGCGCCCTACGATTAACTGCATCTGCTCAACAGGGTTCGGCGAACTACATTCGCCTGGTTTTAATTGGAGACCTACGGTCAACTCCCGTGCGCGGCGTGGACGTCGGCACGATCAAGGTAAACCAAAGACGGGCTGGCGCCAGTCTTTGGTTATCTAATTGTGTTGCTTAGAGGTATTTCTTGATATTCTGGAGCATGTAGTCCCAGTTGATGATCGTATCCACGACTTTATCGAGATAGGCTTTGCGGGCGTTCTGGTAATCCAGGTAATAAGCGTGCTCCCAGACATCCAACACGAGCACGGCTTTCTTGTCTCCGGTCCAGAGGTTGTCAGCGTTGGGGGTCTTGCCGATGGCGAGTTTGCCATCTTCAACCACAACCCAAGCCCAACCGCTGCCGAACTGGGTCATGCCAGCATTGACCAGTTGCTTCTTGAATTCTTCAACTGAGCCGAAATCGCGCACAAACATAGCCGCGAGCTCTTCGGGCATCTTCGAATTTTCAGCGGGAGTGAGGCAATCCCAGTAGAAATTATGGTTCCAGATCTGGCTGGCGTTATTGAACAAACCTTGCTTTTCGGGTTTGCCAGCTTCAGCCGCAATGATGATCTCTTCAAGGCTTTTACCTTCCAGCTCGGTGCCGGCGATCAGTTCTTTGGTTTTGTTTACATAGGCTTGATGGTGCTTGCCATAATGAAAATTGATGGTTTCTTCTGAAATGATGGGTGCGAGGGCATCCTTTGCCCAGGGAAGTTCAGGCAGCTCGACAGGTGTTTTCATCCAGGATTCTTTTGCGTTAATGTGATGGCTCATATTTTCTCTCTTTCTAAACTATAATTTTTTCCTGAATTAAATTATAGCCAAAGAGAGTGTTATTTTCCAAACTGTAGCCAGGGAATGTTATACATCTGTGAAGCAGCCAATGTGTTAGAGTAGCCAGTAACTCTGGTTTATAATGAGATTTGAGGTGTGATTTTCAAGGCGCTATCGGGATGAGAATTCATAAACTTAGCTGATGGGTGTAAAATCCACAGGTAGCCGCGGAGTTTGGTACAAGAATTGCATTCAATCTTTAATATGGACATTACATTACCGAGACTTCGAATGACGGGGCGGAAAACCGTGAATGATTTTGAGATAGAAAAGCCCCAAAACAAAAGAAAATCCTGGCGAGTGATCATCTTTTTGGTGCTGCTCGGGTTGACAGTGAACCTGGTGCTGCCAAAGATGATGGATATCCGCCATGCGTTCGAAGTGATCCGCGAGATGACCTGGTGGGCGGTTGCCCTGGCAGTTTTTGCCGAAGCCCTGGCATATTTGGGCTATGGTTACTGCCTGCGAGCTCTGCTGGACCTTCAAAACCACCGGCTGAGCGTTGTTGAAGGAGCGATGATTTCGATGGCTTCCGCCAGCATTGGGCTCGTAGCCGGCGGGTGGATTGGCTCTGCAGCTGCTACCTATCGCTTTGTCAATAAAAGCGGTGCCAGCAAATCCAGCGCCACGATTGCTGGTATTCTGCCATCCATGCTGGTCAACGGTGCCATTATCCTGGTTTCTGTTATTGGGATAACCTTTCTCGCGATTACGGCAAGGATCACACAATCACAACTCGTGCAGTATGGATTCTTCTTGCTGTTCCTGATCATTTTCACTTATGGCTATCTGTTGGCACTTGTTTTCCCAACCGGGACTTACAAGCTGGTCAATTGGGCGCTCTGGAATTGGGCACGCTTACGCAAGAAGCCCTATGACCCAGCCAAAACCAAGCAAAACGTGAACAGGATGCTGCAGGCATGGAAATCTCTGCGTAAAGGCAGTTGGTTCCGCCCGCTGCTAGGCGCGATCGCGTATATCCTGTTTGACATGGCGTGCCTCTACCTGGTGCTCTTCGCTGCCGGGCATCAAGCTCATCTCGGAGTTCTCTTCGCAGGGTATGGAATTCCATTTCTGATCGCCAAGATCGCATTTATCCTGCCGGGTGGGGTTGGCGTGATCGAGGTCAGCATGAATGCCATTTTAAGCAGCCTGGGCGTTCCCGCTGAAATTAGTATCGTAGCAGTGATTGGCTACCGCCTGATTTCCTTCTGGCTGACAACATTCATTGGGCTTTCTCTCAGTCCATTCTTGACCCGGAAAAAATCGGTCCAGCCCGACGAAATTCCCGCAATTTAAGCAATTTTCCTGATTCCCCTAACCGAAAAGTAACCCCGGAATTATAATCGCTGGGTGTCTAATTCATAGAACAAATGATATAATAATTGGTTGGAGATTAACCAAATTATGCCCACTGATAACTTGCGCGTGATCGGCGCGCGTGAACACAACCTCAAAAACATTACGGTCGAAATCCCACGCGATAAGTTGGTGGTGATGACCGGGCTTTCCGGCTCAGGCAAGAGCTCGCTGGCTTTCGACACGATCTTTGCTGAAGGGCAACGCCGCTATGTGGAGTCGCTGTCCTCATATGCCCGCCAATACCTTGGGCAAATGGACAAACCTGACGTCGACTCGATTGAGGGGCTCTCGCCCGCGGTCTCCATTGACCAGAAATCCACCTCCAACAATCCCCGGTCCACTGTCGGCACGGTTACGGAAGTGTATGATTACTTCCGCTTGCTTTTTGCCCGGGCAGGCGTGCCCCATTGCCCTGTTTGTGGACGAACGGTACAAAAGCAATCCGCGCAGGAGATCGTCGAAACGATCATGAATCTGCCGGTTGGGTCGAGGCTGCTCGTGTTGGCACCGATGGTACGGGAACGAAAAGGCACCTATCAAGCCCTCTTTGATGAGATCGGCAAAAGCGGCTTCACACGCGTGCGGGTGGACGGGCTGGTTTTCAATCTTGACGAACAGATCGAGATCGATCGTTATAAACAACACACAATTGAGGCCATTGTTGATCGCGTTGTGATCAACACGCCTGAAACTGAAGACGAACGCCTCAGCACAATATCCCGCCTGACTGACTCGGTCGAGACTGCCCTCAGATTTGGCGAGGGCTACATTACCGTGCATAATCTCAGCGCGGATCCTCCGGAAGACATCCAATTTTCTGAAAACCTCGCCTGCCCGGAGCACGGATCTCTGCTGATCGAGATCGAACCACGTACTTTTTCGTTCAACACGCCTCACGGAGCATGCCCGGTCTGCCAGGGTCTGGGGTCCATGGAAGAAGTCAATCCCGACCTCCTGATCCCTAATAAGACCAAAAGCCTGCGGGATGGCGCGATTGCCATGCCAGACTGGACTCCGCGAGAGGTTGGCGGGTATTCCTGGCAAATGATCGAAGCCCTGGCAAAACATGCCGGTTTCAGCGTGGATGAGCCCATCAGCACACTTAATGAACAACAATTGGACCTTTTACTCAATGGAACCAGGGGGGAGGAAGTCCGGGTTGAGTACATTGGTCGCAGCGGCCGGCGCAGCACCTTCAGCACGCCTTTCGAAGGGGTGATAGGCAATATGATGCGGCGCTACAAGGATACGGACTCGGAGTGGATCCGAGCCAAAATCGGAGGGTTCATCTCACTCAAACCATGCCCGGAATGCCATGGAAAACGCCTGCGCAAGGAAGCCCTGGGCGTGACCGTGGACGGGAAGAATATCATCCAGGTCACTGAGTGGTCTGTCAACAAGACGCTTGATTGGGTCCAGCACCTGATGGATGCGCAGGGATCTCCCCTGACCAAGCGCGACATGGTGATTGCGGATCGTATTTTGCGCGAGATCAACTCCCGCCTGGGATTCATGGTGGACGTGGGATTGGATTATCTGACCCTCGAACGTTCAGCCATCTCTCTTTCGGGTGGTGAAGCGCAACGCATCCGATTGGCGACCCAGGTGGGATCCAAGCTGATGGGTGTGCTCTACGTGCTGGACGAGCCTTCGATTGGGCTGCACCCGCGCGATAACAGCCGGCTGCTTGAAACGCTGAAGGGTCTGCGCGATCTTGGCAACACCCTGCTGGTGGTGGAACACGACGACGAGACCATCCGCTCAGCGGATTGGGTGATCGACCTCGGTCCTGGCGCGGGTGAAAAAGGCGGTTACCTGGTGGCAGAAGGCACACCCCAGCAGATTGAAGCCTCTCCCGATTCCATCACAGGAGCGTACCTGAGCGGGAAAAAGTTTGTTCCCATTCCCGCAAACCGGCGTGAGGGCACCGGGCAAAGCCTGCGTATTGTTGGCGCCCAGGAGAACAACCTCAAAAACCTGACGATCGATATCCCCCTCGGTAAGTTTGTGTGTGTGACTGGCGTTTCGGGCTCGGGCAAGTCGACCCTCACGGTGGAGATCCTGTATAACGCCCTGGCGCGTAAACTGATGGGGGCGCACACCAATTCCGGCAAGCACGAACGCATTGAGGGGATCGAGAACCTGGACAAGATCATTAACATTGACCAATCCCCGATTGGGCGCACTCCGCGTTCCAACCCGGCCACCTACACTGGCATGTTCGATATGATTCGTGATCTTTTTGCCAGCCTGCCCGACTCAAAACTACGCGGTTACGACAAAGGTCGTTTTTCGTTCAACGTTAAAGGCGGACGCTGCGAAGCCTGCCGTGGTGAGGGGCAACTCAGGATAGAGATGCAGTTTTTGCCGGATGTGTACGTACCTTGTGAGGTTTGCCGCGGCAGCCGTTACAACCACGAGACACTGCAGGTGCGTTTCAAGGACAAGAGCATTGCCGACGTCCTCAACATGACGGTTGACACCGCTTTGGAGTATTTTGAAGCCTTTCCGCGCATCAGCCGCAAGCTCCAGACCTTGAAGGATGTTGGCTGCGGGTACATCCGCCTTGGCCAGCCTGCCCCAACGCTTTCGGGTGGTGAGGCGCAGCGGGTGAAGCTCTCGAAGGAGCTTTCGCGGGTTGCGACGGGCAAGACTCTCTACGTGCTGGATGAACCCTCCGTCGGGCTGCATGCTGCTGACGTGCACATGTTGATCGAAGTTCTGCAGACACTGGTGAACGCAGGCAACACAGTCGTGATCATCGAACATAACCTGGACATCATCAAGGTTGCGGATTGGATCATTGACCTTGGTCCCGAAGGCGGCGAACGCGGCGGTGAGCTGCTGGCGGAAGGTACGCCGGAAGACCTGTGCCACATCGAAGGCAGTTATACTGGTCAATATCTGCGCAAATATGTGCTCGACCACCATCGCCGGACTTGCCAGTAAGCATCAACGATTTGCGAATTAGCTATTTGATTATGGTAGGATTCACGCCAGAAACCAACACAACAGGAAGTCATTATGTTTAGAACTCGCTTTGCTCCCAGCCCCACCGGCTACATGCACATCGGCAATCTCCGAACCGCCCTTTACGCCTTCCTGATCGCCAGGAAAGCGGAGGGTAAATTTATATTACGCATTGAAGATACCGACCAGAACCGCAACGTTCCTGAGGCAGTCGCGGCGATCTACCGCGGGCTTGAACTGGCTGGCATTAGCTACGATGAAGGTCCCGACAAGGACGGCGGTTTTGGGCCTTATGTGCAGAGCGCGCGTCTGCCGATTTACAAAGACTATGCGCAGAAATTGCTCGCGAGTGGGCACGCCTACTACTGCTTCTGCGGCAAGGAAGATAAACCCGCCCTCGAAGCCAGCAATGAACGCGTGGAAGGTTACCGCGACCCATGCCGCGACCTGACCCAACAGGAGGTGGAAGCCCGCTTTGCGGAAGGTTTGGTGCCTGTGGTGCGCCAGCGTATCCCGCTGGAAGGTGTCAGCAGTTTTGATGACCATGTCTACGGGCACATCGCAATCGAAAACAAACAACTCGATGACCAGGTGCTGCTCAAATCCGACGGCTTCCCCACTTACAACTTTGCCAACGTGGTCGACGACCACTTGATGGAAGTTTCGCACGTGATCCGCGGACAGGAATATCTCTCGTCCACCCCGAAATACAACCTGCTTTACGAAGCTTTTGGCTGGGAGCACCCGGAATACATCCACCTGCCCCACATCATCCGCGAGGATGGCGCCAAGATGAGCAAGCGCAAAGGCGACCCTTCCTTCGAGGACCTGGTGCGGATGGGATTCCTGCCGCAGGCCATTGTTAATTACGTCGCGCTGCTGGGCTGGAATCCAGGAGACGAACGCGAGTTCTTTCTGATGGAAGACCTGATCGAGGCGTTTGACATGGACCGCATCAACAAAGCCAATGCCGCCTTCTCCATCGACAAGTTGCGCTGGCTGAACGGTGAGCACATTCGCTCTCTCAGCTCTGAAGCTTTCCATCAGATTGCCCTGCCGTTCTATCCGGAAGGTTTAGCCGGCTTTGACCTGGCGAAGATCAGCCAGCTGATCCAGGTTCGGACTGAGACGCTGACGGATATTCCACGATTGGTCGGATTCCTGGCTGATTTGCCGGATTATTCTGCGGAATTATTCGCGAATCAGAAGTCGAAGTCGACGCTCGAGAGCTCCCGGGTGGTTCTGGACGCTGTTGTGCCTCTTTTGGAAAGGCTGGAAACCTGGAGCAATGAAGGCCTGTTTGAGGTGCTGAAAGTTTTCGCGCAGGAACAGGGTTTCAAGGTGGGGACGGTCATGTGGCCGATCCGCACCGCCCTTTCCGGGCAGGAAACCTCTCCTGGCGGCGCGACCGAGCTGGCTGCCTTGCTTGGTAAAGAGGAGTCCATGCGGAGAATCAAGCTTGGTTTGAGCAAGTTGGGGTAGGTTGACATTTTCATTGTAAGACCTCGGGGGGGGTGGTAGCCTATAGTTCTTGTGGTTGAAAAAGATAAAAGGCAGATCGCCATGCTTCGCTCGCGATGACAAAACCGATTGTGCCGGTCTCTGACTGCGCACACGAATTGACCGAAGGTCTCCAGCCGATAACGGTGATTTAGGTTCCAAGGCGCGTTTATTGCGAATGATTGATGTTGCTATGGCGGATTGGAAGCACATCAAGATCTCTGCATAATGACGTGTGCAGTGCTTCCAATCACGCCCTACGCATACTCAACTGACATTTGTGATCCATCAGCGGTACAATTCTTGCACCAAGCAATAGCTGGAAGGCAACGAGTTATGATACCCATCCTCGACATTCTGCCAGTTCTATCGGTGTATCCCTACGCACTGCTCTATTACGCTGTCTTGCTTGCTTCCGCGGGACTGGCGCTGTTTGCTTTCCGGCGTGCCAATCCTGCCAACAATCCCGCTTTGCGCAGTAGTTTATTGGTCATTTTCTTCAGCCAACTGATCCTGCTCACGCTTAGCCTGATGATCTACCAGGGTTTTACGCAACTCAGCCAGATTTTCCCGATCGCTTTTCGGGCACTGACACTCGTTTGCATCCTATGGTTCCTGCACGCGTTATTCTGGCAGCCTGAGGAACGCCACGGCTGGCTGGTTTGGGTTCTGACAGTTATCATCCTGACCGCTGCCAGCATCCTCATCCCGCTACGGTTGAGCCTTGCTGGAGAGCAAAGCTTCAATGGTTCCTGGCAGGATCTCATCTGGGTTGGATTCACCCTGCTCATCATCACCCTCGGGGCGATTGTTTACTTGCAGCAAGACCGTATAGATAGGGCTGAGGGGATCATTATCCTGGTGCTGGCAGCCTTGGGATACCTGTTTTACCTTGCTTTGCCCAACGCGGGGAGTCTGCCCGCCTCGGTGATGGTCAGCCAATTGATCTATTACCCGCTGTTGATCAGCCTGGCATGGCAGCGAAAAAAGCCTGCTCCCGCCCCCCAGCCTGCCTCAGCGTACTCTGAGAGGCGTGAACTCTCAGGTGAGGTCGCTGTCCGGATGCTGGATGTGAGCCTGCAGCAGACCAACACCCAAATCCAGCGCAGTCTGACCCACAGTCTCGGACTCCACCTGCTGGCTGACCTGTGCGGATTTCTGGTCACTGACAAAGAAAACAATAATCTCACGCTGTTTAACATGTATGACCTGATCCGTGAGGAGTTCCTCGGAACGTTTGAGCTCCCATACAAGGATTTCCCTGTTTTGACTGCCCGTCTTGAAGATCGGGAGTCTTTGATCTCGAATTCGCCCGCGGAATATGCCCAGGAAAAAAATAGCCTGATGACGTTGATAGGCTACAACCAAATTGGCAATTTGCTGTTTTACCCGCTGAATCCGATAGACGCCCCAACAGGGCGGGGGCTGCTCTGCCTGAGTCCTTTCACGGAGCGAGTCTGGAGCCCCAAAGATTGTGACCAGCTCAGCGTGATCGCTCCCAAAGTAAACGAAATTCTGGATGAAGCCGCAGACATTGAGCAAAAAGCCACCTCATCCCAACGCTTGCAAGCCTTGGTGAACCGTATCCAGCGTGACCGGACAGAGACGGAAGAACAATTCCTGCAGTCACAGAATCTATTGGCGCAATTGCAGCAGGAGTTTCACATCAACAGCCAGACTCACGATTCGGAAGTGGAAATGTGGCTTATCCGCCAGGAAACACTCGAAGATCAACTCGAAGAACTGCAAAACACCCTGCGCCAGAATGAGGCAACCATCGCCCAGGCAGAAAGCTTGCGGCTCGAAAAAGAGAGCCTGGAGAAGGCTATGGCACAAAACGCCCAGCAGGTTGAGGGGCTTCGTACCGCGCTTGATCAGGCGCGAACCATGCTTGAGCAGATGGATCCCAAGATCAGCACTGCTTTACCCGGTGATGCTATCGCCGGCATTGATGACCTACTACAGGCTTTGATTAATGACTTGCAACTGGAAGCCGATCAAAAACAAATCCATTTACGGGCAGAGAACAGCTTACAGACAGATCCAGACCCTCAAACCAAGGCTCAATTACGCCAACTAAGCCGCTCCTTGCTGCAAAATGCTCTTGGCGTTAGCAAAACCGGCAGCGAAGTTCTGCTGGAGATCCTGCCCTCCCAGGATCACCTGGGTTATGTTGAGCTTCGTGTCAATGATGCTGGTCCCGGATTGAGACCTGAAGATCAAACTGAATTCCTCAGAAACATAAAAGCAGACAGCTTTCCGTCCGAGCAAAACTGGGGGGATGTGGGTCCCCTTCGCGAGGCTGTTGAACTAACGCAAAACCTGGGCGGTCATTGGTGGATCCACTCCGTGCCGGACACGCTTACCATCCATCGCCTGGCAATCCCTGTTCATAGTGGGGCTGAAACTCCTGGCAATAATCTTGCCACGACTACCCCGGAAAAGTAATGATCTTATGCGCCTAAAAAAACACCAGTCCATTACACTCGCGGTTTTGTTCGTCATAACCCTGACTTTTATCGGGGTCATTTTTGCTGGCGTTATTGTTGCCGCAATGGCCAATTCGGACACTTCTCCATACCACATCAGTTTTAGGGATTATCAAATCACAGCCACCCCTTACCAGCCAAATTCGTTTGCGAACATTCTCGAAGACGGTACGATTGAGCTTATTCCTCAGCCTGTGCTGACGCCAACCCCTGTGCCTGTCATTCCGGTTGGCGAACTCCCTGAAAACCAATTGAACATCCTCATGCTGGGTGTGGACGACTTTGGAGCCAACAACTTCCGCACGGATGTGATCATCCTGGCATCGATCAATCCCAAACAGAAAACGGTCAGCCTGATCTCCTTCCCGCGCGATCTCTACGTTACCATCCCTGGCTATTGGTCAAACCGTATCAACACCGCCTGGGCTCTGGGTGGGTTTGAGCTGCTGGCGCAGACCTTCGAGGTCAACTTTGGCATCCGGCCAGATAAATATATGATGGTCAACTACAACGGATTCAAGGACGTTGTCAACAGCATTGATGGGATCGATGTGAACGTAACCGAGGAATTGCAGGATGCCTGCCAGACAGATCCATCAGGTTGGTGCATCCTTGAACCCGGTGAAACGCACATGGATGGCGGGCAAGCGCTCTGGTACGCGCGATCTCGCAAAACCACCAGCGACTTTGACCGCAACCGACGCGCGCAGGATGTGGTGATGGCCATTTTCCGCAAGGCAGTCCAGCTTAATCTGCTCATCAAGGCGCCTGAGCTATATGGTCTATACCGCGAATATGTGGACACGAATGTGCAATTGCTGGACATTCTGCCGTTGCTGCCTATAGCTTCGTCGCTGATGGACTCTGATAACTTTCACAGATACGCGGTTACACCTCAGATGGTTTACAACTGGATCACAGCTGAGGGGGCGATGGTGCTGATGCCAGATTACTACGCGATTTCGAATATGCTGAACGAAGCGCTGTATCGTAACGAATAAGACTGCTGAAAAATAATAGCCCGGGTTCTCCGGGCTTTTTGTTTAGGGCAGGTTTTCCGCCATGATGACGTTCTGGACTGCCTCACTGATCTTGTAGGCAGTTTCAACGTTATTCATGGTGTAGAGGTGGATGCCGCGGATGTCGTTATCGATCAGGTCCATGATCTGCTCAATGGCATAAAAAATACCGGCATCGCGCAGTGCCTCGGGTTTGTTGGCATATTTGTTGAACAATCTGGACAGTTTCGCCGGCACGCTCGCCCCGGAAAGCGCCACGGTGCGTTCGATCTGCCTGAGGCTGGTGATGGGCATGATGCCAGCCACGATCGGCACGTCAATCCCCTGGGCTGTTGCCAGATCCCGGAAGCGATAAAAAGCCTCGTTATCAAAGAAAAGTTGAGTCACCAGGTGGGTGACACCGTTGGCAATTTTGTGATGCAGATTTTGCACATCTTCTTCCAATGAAGGTGATTGGTAGTGCCCTTCGGGGTAGCAAGCTCCCATCAGGTTGAATTCAGGCTCACGCTTCTTGATAAAATCAGCCAGGTCACTGGCAAAACGAAAGTCATCCTTGGGGGGCACATCCGGGCTGATATCCCCGCGCAATACCATCAGGTTCATCACCTGGTTTTGCTTGAGTTTTTCAAGTATCTCGACCACATCCTGCTCACTCGAATTGACGCAGGTGATGTGCGCCACTGGTTCGATGTGGTAGTTCGTGCGGATCAGCGAAGCGATCTCCACCGTTTTCTCGCGTTGAGCCAGGCTGCCACCAGCGCCATAGGTCACGCTGATGTAATCTGCTGGTAAACCACGCAGGCGGAGCAAGGTGTTGTAGATCACGTTGTAGGAACTATCCTTTTTGGGAGGGAAGATCTCCAGCGAGTAGCTGATCTTTTTGTGTTTGAAAATATCAGAAATGTTCATGTTTGGCCTGTTAATCAGTTAGTATTTTCGCAATTTTCCCGTTAATTATACATGCAATAAAGGCATGATTATGGAATGATATCGATCAGGAAAGTGGGGGGCAGTTCGTTTTCGCCTCCGTAAGGTGGTTGATCGTGCCCGAAGTGGATGGCGTCACGGTATTTTGCCCTGTCGTGACATCAAATTAGCCAAACCACCCTACGCCTTATGTTGTGTAATCCAGCATTATGATGTCAGGTTCAAAAGCGGAACCTGACCTACGCAGACGGGATAAAAGAGAAGGAAATTATGTGGGCTGAGATTTGTGACGTCAGGTTGAAATGCGCATACTCTTCAAGCACGATCACCTGACCTACGCTGACTTCAGTTGGTGGGTTGGCTTTAAAACCACCACCTAATTTCCCATATTTCCTGACGCCAAACCACCCTACGCCTTATGTTGTGTAAGCCAGCATTGTGATGTCAGGTTTTACCCCATTCGCTTTGCTCAGGGGCAGGCAGCGGAACATGACCTACGAAGACGGGATAAAAGAGAAGGAAATTATGTGGGCTGAGATTTGTGACGTCAGGTTGAAATGCGCATACTCTTCGAGCACGATGACCTGACCTACGAGAACACCGTGTGTTTTCAAAATTAAACTATGAACCTGAGATACGAAAACATCTTTTTGTGTCAAAATTACATTAGAAACCTGATCTACGCAAATCAATCGCCAATTACATACCACTTGTCCAGGTTGACAAACCCGCGGATGGGGATTAAACTAAAATTTCAATTAATTGACTATACGAAACGATGGAGTCATCATGAACGCACAATCTGAGGTCGTTAGCGCACACATCCAGGAGAGCACCCTTCTCCAGCCCGCCATTCAAGCCTGGAAAATTTACCTGCGCGATCAGGGCAGATCGCATCATACGCTCAAAGCATTCACAGCCGACCTGGCGCTGCTTGAAAGCTTTCTACCAACTGATCAGACCATTGGAAAAATCACAACCAAAGACCTTGAGGATTATCTTGGCTGGCTCGAGAAGGACCGCGACGTTCCCTGCAGCCCCAAGACCCTTTCACGGCGTATTACTTCGATCAAGTCATTTTTTCGCTGGCTGGTGAAGGGCGGCGTGCTCAATTCTGACCCAGCCGAGAAAGTTCTCCAAAAAACGGTTATCAGCCCGCTCCCCACGGTGCTTACCCAGTCTGAATACAGCCTGGCTCTGGATGCCGCTGACGGAATGCGAACAGGAGCAAATTCTGACCCACGTCATTACCCGCTGATGCTGCTTGTGCTTGAAACCGCCATGAAAAAGGGTGAATGCCTGAGCCTGATGACCAACCATCTTGAAATTGAGAATCCCGACCAGGCTTACATCCACATTCGTTATGGGAATTCGCGCTATCGCTACAAGGAACGTAAAGTTGATGTTTCGGCAAATTGGGTTGCAGCTTACCGCGAATATGCCGAAAAGTACCAGATCAAGGACCAGGTTTTTCCCTGGTCACAGCGGCGCCTGGAATACTTGCTTGAAGATGTCACCAAAGTTGCAAAAATGGAAAAACACATCTCCTTCGACATGCTGCGCTGGACAAGCGCTCTGATTGATCTTACCAACGGAGTTGAGAAGGACCGAATTCGGCAGAAACTTGGCATTTCCAAGGTGCAATGGCGTGAAGTAAGCAACAAACTGCACAGCCTTGCAGAAGAAAATGGTTATCCCATTCCGGAAGAAGCGGCTGAAGACGAATCTATATAAGTTACCTTTTTGAATTGAAGGATATATGAATTACACCGTTAAAAACCAACGGAAACACAGGTTTCCATGGGGGATCTTGCTTGTTCTGGCTGCCTTGCTTTTTATTTTTATGGCAGTTCGGAGCGTGAACGAGATGCGTGATGGCAATCCCGGCTTCATCACCAACCTTTGGCGCACGCCAGAGAAATACGCGGATGATCCCTGGCTTGCTAATAATCCGGATGCCATCCCGGTCCCCAACGAGGTAAAAACAATCCTGCTGCTTGGCTCGGATTTTCGCCCTGAACTCGGCTACCGCACGGATGTGATGCTGCTGCTTGGACTGAACACCCGAACCCACGAGGTGCATCTGATCTCCTTCCCACGCGATTTGTGGGTCAATATTCCCGGGTTGGGCGAGCAGCGCCTTAATACCGCCTTTCCTTTTGGTGACTGGCAGGGTCTGAGCGACACTTTCGCTGCCAATTTCGGCTTCAGACCTGATCACTACGCCATGGTGGACTTCCAGGGTTTTAAGCACTTGATCGATGTCTTGGATGGAATCGTCGTTACCGTGGGCGAACACATGGAAGACGAATGCCACATGAACGTTTCGGGCTGGTGCGTGGTGGAGCCAGGCGAAGTACCGATGAACTCGGACGAAGCGCTCTGGTACGTACGCGCGCGTCTGAACTCTTCGGATTTTGACAGAACCCGGCGGGCACAAGAAGTGATCCAGGCCATGGCAAAGAAAGCGTTCACACCCTCTGAGATCCTGAACCTGGACAATGTCGTCCGGGCAATCTTCAGAACCGTTCAGACAGATATGGATGTCTCAGACACCTTTCTTTATGCTTTTCCATTGAGGAAGTTCTCGAACATGGAGTTCACGACATTTCGCCTGACCCCTGATGACGCAGTTCCAGGCACTACTTATGGCGGGGCGTCTGTACTCTTCCCCAACTACGCCGCCATCCGGGAAAAATTACTCCAGTTTTACTGGATCAATTAATCTGACGCGTGCAATTGGAGATGCAGGATTTCACTTTCATCTCCCTGCAAGCGCCACGCCTGGGCGATACGCAGACCTGCCACCCAAAGAATTGATCCTCCACTCAGCACCAGAGGCCACCTCGACCGTGCTGTTTGGGGGATTTTTTGGTTTACGAAGAAGTCACTCAACTTTTGATGCTTCAGTGCCATCCCCAAAGGTGACCAGCGTTCTCCAGTGCGCATGGGGCGCACTTCCAAGGGCCATTCAAGGTCCAGCGGATTGAGCCAGGCGTGCAGCGAATGATTTTTAAGTTCCTCAGGCAGGGTTTTGTATTTACGGGCGTCCACCAGCTCAGCAGTCAGATACCAACCCGGGTTTAGTGCAAACCTTGCGCCGCGCTTCAGCCTTGATTCAGAGAGGTTTGGCAGTTGAGGGTAATCCGCATGCTGATGTTGGTACGATCGCGGTGCAATCACAAATTCATTCTCAAAGCAGAAGACCCACAACCCGCCAGCCAAGGGTGTCCACGAAACGCCTCGCCCAACGGCTTCGAGTGCTCTTTCCACCGCCTCAAAACCAAGGTCCCGGGATTCAGGCATGAGCCTCGCGAACGCCTGCCTGATGACCATTCTCTTAAGGCTGAGGTGCAAGCCTAAAAAGATATCTCTGCCAAAAACCAGCCCGTCTTTCACAGTTCGCACAAACGCGTGCTCAACAGCATCCTCAGCCAACGAATTAAGCAAGTGCCTGTCGGCGGAGAGGGTTTCAGCGGTGCGGATGAGCACTTGTTTGATGCCTGAATTGTATTGTTCCAACTGGGGAATCAAATCGTGTCGCAAGCGGTTGCGGAAGTAACTGGGGTCAGCATTGCTCTCGTCCTCAAGCACCACGAGTCCACGGGTCTGGCAGTACTCCTGGATTTCGCGCCGGTAGATGCGGAGCATCGGGCGGAAAAGTGGCAACTCCGGATCGACGCCGCGCAAGACACTGCGGGGCTGCATGCCCGCAAGCCCGCTTAGACCACTGCCACGCAGGAAATGCATCAAGACCGTCTCCACCTGGTCATCCGCATGGTGCCCCACCACCACACCCTGGGCTTGGTGTTCGCGGGCGAGATCAAACAAAAAGCGATATCGGCACAAACGTGCCGCTTCTTCTATCCCAAGTTTATTTTGCAGCGCAAAAAGCCCGACATCCTGCCGCTGGCTAAAAAAAGGCAATCCCAATTCAGCCATAAATACACCCAGGGCATCTGCCTGTGCGGCAGAACGCTCGCGCAGAGCGTGATCCAGATGCCCGACGACAAGTTTGAAACCGCCCTCTTTCAGGCAATGGACCAGGCAAAGGCTATCCGCCCCACCTGAAACTCCCACTACCAGGGGGAGGTCGGGGTTGACGCCGCAATCCGCTATTAATGCCTGGGTGATCTGTTCTGATAACATAATCAAATTATAGCATTCGCCCGGTTTTTCTCGACAAAGCAATGTTTTGATATACTTATGGAATGGAAGCCGAACCCTTTGTCATCGGTCTCACGGGCAACATTGCCTCTGGCAAGAGTGTTGTGCTCCAGTGCCTGGCGAACCTTGGGGTGCTGACAATCGATGCCGACCTGGTGGCGCAAGAAACGTATCTCCCAGGGAACCCTGCTTATGAACCCATCCTGTCACGTTTTGGTTCTGATCTCGCGCTTAGTGATGGGCAAATAAACCGCAGCAAACTTGGTCGAATCGTTTTCAGAGATCCTTCCGCGTTGGGCGAATTGGAAGCGATCATCCACCCCCTGGTCACCCTCAAGATTCTTGAGATCATTGCCAAGTCCCAACGCAGGGTTGTCGCAATCGAAGCGATCAAACTTTTCGAGTCAGGGCTGGATAAGCATTGTGACACAGTTTGGGCTATTGCCGCCAATGATGCCTTACGGCTCGAGCGGTTGATGGAAGACCGTGGGTTGGATGAAGCCGCGGCGTTGCAGCGCATCAAATCCCAGTCTCCTCAATCTGAGAAGATCCAGCTGGCAAACCATGTCATTTATACTGATGTCAATTTCACCCACACCTACGATCAAACCTGTGAGCAGTTCAGTGCTTTAGGGTTGTTGCCTGTTGAAGTTATTTGCGCGAATGGGGACATCCGGCTCGGGCATTTAAAACCAAAAGACTTCTGGACAGCCGCGACTTTCTTGCAGGAAAAGATGGAACAATCCTGGGAGTCCGAGGATGTTTATCGTTTGCTTGGTCAGCGCACAGTCGTGGCTTTTTATCATGGCGAAGAGCTGCTCCAGCTGATGATCTTCCGCATCGAGCAGGGTATGGCTGTGCACATGGCGCACGCGCCTTTCCGTTCGGAGCAATTGCCCTCCAAGGTTAGCTTTCTACTGCTAAAGAAGTACCTGGCGGGTTTGGTCGATATGCTGATTGTGACCAAAGAATTCTTCTCACCCGAAGAAGCAAAAATGTTGGCATTCACTTATGGCGACGATCAACCGTCAGTGCATCCCCTGCTATATAACAACTTCCTGCGCAAGCATGGTTTGATGCCTGGCGAAGTCTATTTCACAAAAATACAGGGATAAAGCGAGAAAAAGATAGCTTTACAGGGTATACTTTAACACAGGGAAGGCTTTGCGAGTATGCAAGAACTGTGGAGTAATCTATTATTCATTCTGGAGCGTTTTACATGGTCCAGTTTGTTGGACATTGTGCTTGTCACAATCGTTTTTGCGTTCATACTCTACCTTTTGCGTGATACCGAAGCCCAAACCTTGCTTCGCGGAATTTTCCTGATCATAATTCTTGTCACGCTGCTGATCTCGTTGCTCGATCTGCCTGGTTTTTCGTGGTTGGTCGACACGATCTCTCCCGCCTTGATCTTTGCGATCCCTGTCGTTCTCGCTCCAGAGATTCGGCGCGGACTTGAACGCATGGGGAACGTCAGCGACCTGGGATTGTTCAAGCATCGCAGCGCAAAAGCCAGTGAACACCTGGAACAGACGCTGCAGGCCATCACCGCCGCGGTTCTGCAACTCGCTCAACGCCGGCATGGCGCCTTGATCATCCTGCGGCGCAAGCAATTTCTGGACAGCTACTACAAAAATGGCGTGCTGCTGGATGCCATGGTCACCCCCCAGTTGCTAATGCAAATCTTCTATCCAAACACTCCATTGCATGACGGGGCTGTTATCATCGACGACAACAAGATAAAAGCTGCCGCCTGCGTGATGCCGCTTTCCAGCAGTGGTGTGCTGAACGCGACGGTTGAGCGTTCGATGGGTCTGCGGCATCGGGCGGCGCTTGGCATCAGCGAGGTCAGCGATGCCATCGCGGTTGTCGTCTCCGAGGAGACTGGCACGATCTCAATCGCTCACCGCGGGCGTTTGATCCGCCGATTGGACAGCGAACGTCTGCTGAACAATATGCGCGCCTTCATGACCTCCAACGAGGTGCTTGGCCGGCAAAAGTCGTGGCTTTCCTATTTCAAACTTCGCAAATCCGGGCAAGAGGAGGGATCCGATGAAACTAATTCGTAAATTCCTAAGCTTCCTGCCCACTTTGCTGACCGCATTGATACTGGCAATCATTGTCTGGGTCTCATCGGTTACTGCCAGTGATCCGAACCAGGTGATCACTTACGAGACTCCTGTGAAACTGGAAATCCTGGGACAGAACCCAGACCTGGTGATCACATACCAGGAAGTGGAAGGTGTCACGGTCACACTGAAGGCTCCCCGATCGGTCCACACCAGACTGGCAAACGATCCAGGCCTGATCAGCGCCAACATCAACCTTTCGGGCTTGGAAGCAGGCGACCATAACCTCATACCTGAGGTGCTTGTTGATCTGAGGCCGGTCCAGGTGGTGGAGGTCTCACCAGCCTCTGTGGACCTATCCCTTGAAAAGGTAGCCTCCAAAACGTTGCCCATCGGCCTGATCCAGACGGGGACTTTACCTGTGGGATACCAGACCCGCAACGCAAAGTTGAGTCAGTCTGAAGCCAAGTTGGTGGGGCCTGAATCACTGGTGCAAACCGTGGTGGAGATAGCTGCCACCATCAACATCTCTGAACTGACAACCAATATCAACCGCACGATTGACCTGAAGCCTCTTGATGAAGCCGGGGTCGTGGTGAATGGAGTGGTGCTCAGCCCCAACCGTGTGGATGTAAGCATCGACGTGGAGCAGTTGGTCGGGTATCGCAACGTTTTTGTAAAGATTGTTACCAGTGGATCTGTAGCGCAAGGCTATCACCTGACCGGTATTGTAGTGAACCCACCCACCCTGACGGTCTATGCCTCAGATCCTGATCTGATTAGCGTGATGCCTGCCTTTATTGAGACTGAGCCGGTCAATTTGAACGGGGCACAGCAGAGTTTTGAGTCGCGGGTGGGCTTTCAACTGCCAGAGGGCATCGTGGTAATCGGCGAACAATCCGTTTTGGTATCCGTAGGTGTTGAGGCGATTTACAACTCCACTCAGATCCTCGGAGTGCCCGTCAGTGCTATCAATCTTGCGGAAGGACTTCAGGTGACACTCTCGCCGCTAACGGTGGATGTCTACATCTCCGGCCCGATGAACCTGCTTGAAAATATTGGAACGACTTCGGTCTTTGTTACCCTGGATCTCACAGGGTTGACTGAAGGCACTTACCAGTTATCGCCAAAAGTTGAGCTCGACCGTCCTGAATTGCGGCTTGACTCTACTCTACCAGGCTTGATAGAAGTCGTAATCACGAGATAAAAACTAACAAGTAAATAGGATTTTTAATGGATAAACCTGTCATTGTGCTCGTCGGAAGACCCAACGTGGGTAAAAGTACCCTTTTCAACCGCCTGGTGGAGCAGCGCCTCGCCATCATTGATGACGTCCCCGGCACCACGCGCGACCGCTTGGTGGCAGAAGGTAACTGGGCTGGACACAACTTTTTCGTGGTTGACACGGGCGGTCTTGACCCCAGCAAGCAACGCGAGCAAGCACCGCTTTCGATTGGCTCCGCGGATTTTATCAACGAGATCCGCGCCCAGGTGGAGGTTGCGATCGAGGAAGCCGACGTGGTGGTGTTGGTGGTGGACGCGATCAGTGGGCTTACCCAGGCAGATCAAGAAGTGGCGACCATGCTGCGCAAGCGCCAACAGAAGCAAGATGGCAAATTGTTGCCGCCGATCGTGCTGGCAGTCAATAAAGCCGACAGTGAAACTGCCCGGCTGAACGCGATGGACTTTTACACACTGGGGATTGGCGAGCCCTTTGCGATCTCTGCCATCCACGGCACCGGAACAGGCGATCTTTTGGATGAAATCGTGTCGCATTTCCCTGCCCAGGT
>Ga0209203_1000921_pt1 | contig 22932 bp, 13 predicted proteins | sample AD_UKC109_MetaG_FD_184423 | JGI IMG/M metagenome (GOLD analysis project Ga0209203, IMG submission 184423) | Active sludge microbial communities of municipal wastewater-treating anaerobic digesters from Hong Kong - AD_UKC109_MetaG (SPAdes)... | ecosystem: Engineered > Bioreactor > Anaerobic >... | reverse complement strand
AATTGCTCAATATAACCTCATCACTGGTGAAAGAATTATGAGAAGAGCGAGAAGGATCAACTTGAGCTTATAATCAAAAGTGTAACCCATGTCCTGTCACAAATTGTCACCTATGTGGTGTCATACACGGGCCTTTTCCCTACGGGAGAAAGACGAGCAAATCGATGCGTAAAAAGGGGGTAAATAGATGAAGGACTTGTAGGGTTGACGCCGAGCGAAGCCTCCCCCTGCGGGACGCGTCAACCGGGATGAACGATGGGGGGAACTGTAGGGTTGACACCTGCGTCAACCGGGATGGTGATGGAAAAAAAATAAGGAAAAGGCCCGCCTTTTCCCTGCTCTGATTCAACAGGGGCTGGCTTTTTCGCCAGCCCCTGTTGATTTATCTAAACCTGTTGCCAGGTTCTTCTCTGAGCCAGTTTACTTCAGGATCAAAGGCAGGAAGATGTAATTCCAATTGGTGACGTGTAAGGTCACGGGAACATTGATCGCGGCAGCCGGTGGATTCTTGACCCGGATTGAAGCGAAGTAATCGCCCTCAGCCAGACCAGTCGAGTTGTAAGTGACTGTTACATCCGTTGAGTCGTCCGCAAGGACAACGCCAGCAGTGGGATCCAGCGAGAGCCATGGCACATCACCCCCAGCTTCAAGGTTCAACTCGACATCATCAAGGAAGAAGTTAGCACCATCTACTGTTATGGAGTCAAACATGATTTCATGCGTGCCACCATCAGCAAAATCGCTAACATCTACTGTTACAAGACGATAGCCAAGCACACCGCAAGCGGGGTCAGTCCCATCAGTGCGCCAGATTTCAGTACCATCGATCACCAGAGCCATGTAATTAGATGCTCCTGCCGCGCCGCAAACATATTGCTCTGCATAGAAACTTATCTCAGCTGTACCGGGTAGTATGTCCACCTCTTGGGAGACGTAACCTGAATCACCGGTCGATGAGCCGCCGAACCAAGTCCAAACATCACCAATGTTAGGTCCAGTACCCGTACCGGTACCGCAATCAGCGACGGTGCAAAGCGGTGTTCCATAAGCTTCGGAGTATTCATCCCAGTAAGGATTGGGTGTGTATTCTTCAAAGCTCGGATCCAGAAGTAATTGATCAGCCAGGATTCCAGCAACGGGCAGTTCAAACAGCTCAAAGACGCCAACGCCAGCACCCGTGTTCACAATTGTGAGGGTCTGGGAGGTTGTGGTATCAGCGGTTTGTGTCTGTTCGAGACTGGTTGGATCAACGCTTAGGCAGGGGGCAATCAGGCGGAGTGTAAAGTCCACTGTGACAGTTTCTCCTGCAGCGAGAATAACTTCTTCAGCATATTCGGTCACAAATCCATCCATATCAAATTCGATATCATAAGTGCCGGACGGTAATGCATAAGAGTAATAACCCGCTGCGTTTGTGGTTGTTGTAGCAACTATAGTTGTGCCTTGCCAGAAGTTGACCGTGGCGCCTTCCAGTACTGCTGAATTGACGTCGCAGGCTTCCAGGCCAAAGATATGACCATTGAATGTGCCAAAGTCTCCCGGTGCAATCAGGTGCAGCACCACTGGGATATTTGGATAGGTGTAAGGTGTGTCGTGCTTCACCTTGAGTTCCGCCAGGTAATCGCCAGGTTGGCTAAGGCCGGTCGGATCGAAGATGACATCAATATCGATCGAACCTGCAGCCGGTACTGTGCCGCTGATAGGATCTTCCGATAGCCATGGGACGTCAGACTGACCGCCGGTGGCAAATGCCAACGAATCGACTTCAGCACCGCCAGGGAAGGCACCCACAAGCTGGCTTGCACCAGTGGTGGTGTCGATGATGCGAAGTTCACCGGAAGAGACATAAGCCGCCCAGTAAAGAACGCCGGACTCCTCTTCGTAGTCCATGCCCTGAGCGTAGTTGGGAGCAACACCCAGTGCACCAACTGAGGTCGTTGCCAGGGTATCAGGATCAACCCGGAAAAGACTGTCGGAGACGAGATCCACAATATAGATCATGCCATCATCAGTGTTGTAAGCCAGGTCGATACCGCAATCAATACCAGGCAGAGCACCCAGGTCAGTTGTTGCGGCGGTAGCCACATCAACGATAACCAGGTTTGTTCCAGCGCAGGTTGTGGTCAGACCATACATGGTACCATCCGGTGTGCCGGAAAGACCAGAGAAGCTTTGACCGGAAGGTGGGGTGGTGGTGCCAATCATGGTTTGGGCTGCGGTAGCTGTGTCGACACTATATAAGGTGTTACCAGTCGAGTTGACGACATAGAGTTGTGAGAAATCACCACCCACGAAGTCGCCCGCAAAGAATTCGGAGCCAGGTACTCCACCGACTATTGTCCATGTACCGGGCAGAGTTGTATCGGGGAAGTAGACCAGGTTTTCACCAGGATATGCATCCACAGCAAAGGCAGATTCACCAGCGAGGATACCCTTGAAGGGATTGTCACCAGCTGATTTTAAGGTAGCGTTAGCCAGTTCAGGCGCGCGTCCCATAGAAACAGGGCGTGTATCCTCAGGCAACTTTCCCTCGAAAGCGGGGATCATCACAGTCGGTAATTCAAAACCATCGTCCTTCTCGACCAGTTCGAACATGGCGTCCGAGGTGCCGTCGTTACTGATGGTCAGTGTTTCGGTATGGGGAGTGTCACCCATGTTCATCGTGACTTCAAACGAGGTTGGGTCAAAGCTTAATTCACCCGTACCCAGGTAGAAGTCCTGCTGGTTAATGGCATCCTGATCGACACTGACTGTTGCGTCATCACTGCCATATAGAGCTTTTGAGGCAGTAAAATCTACGTCTTCAGGATCGGTCATGGTTGGATGGAAAACCCAGAACAAGCCTTCGCTGGCAGGATCTTCAGGAATGAAGAAGGTCTGTGTTGCGACCACGTCGCTGTAGACGTCCGCACCAACAATCAGGCTATTATCGTTGTCATCATAGACATAGCCAGCCACCACGCCGCCGGGAACGACCACACAAGGCGCCGCGATCTCAACATACTCAGCAACGCTCACTGCCACATCGTCAATATACCAGCCAGAATAACTGTTGACTGAGCTGTCGGAGTGGAAGTGGAATCGGAACTGGAAATTGCTCACCGCATAAGATGGGTCCAGCTGCAGTGATTTTGCTGTCCAGGGATCTACCAATACGCCAAACTTCTGCCAGATAATATCCCAGGTTGCTCCGCCATCCTTGGAAGCTTCCACTGACCCATAATCCCAGGTATTGCTTTCGCTGTTATACCAGTGCATAAAGGAGATGGTGGGAGCTTGACCAGCGTAACTGCTCAGGTCTATTGCAGGGGAAGTGATATAAGATTCCTCGCTGTTGTTGTAGTTACCAGCCAGGTTGGTCGCCCAGACGTTGGGAGCAGAATAAGGAGCGCCAGGACCTGAAGTAGGAGCACCCCAAGCCCAGGTCGAATTTGTTCCGCTGGCGACAAATCCGCCGTTGTCGGCATCGAAGTTGGTGGTGAAGACGGTTGTAGGTGGAGGCACGGGAATGCTCACAACTCCAATATCATCCACATACCAGCCTTCGTACTGCACAGAGCTATCACTCTTGAAGTAGAAGCGGAACTGGAAATCTGCGACATTGTAAGTAGGATCCAGGACCACTGTTTGCTGGCTGTAGGCTGTATCAGTCACCCCGCCAACAGGACCCCAGGCGATATCCCATGTTACGCCGCCATCCTTGGTTACATCCAGGCGCGCCCAGTCGAACGAAGCACTTTCGATATCTTTCCAATCCCACCACTGAATGGCGGTTGAATTGGTGCCATTACCGGAGAGATCGATGACGGGCGAGGCTATCCAACCAAGTTCGCTGGCATTATAGTTACCGCCAGGATTAGTGGCAATACCCTTGGTGCCGCTGTGACCTTCTCCTGGACCGCTGGTGAAGTCCCCCCAGGCAAAGGAGGTCGTGCCGCCGGGGGTAAAGCCTTCAGCGCTGCTCTCGAAGGAGTAGAAGATGTCGTAATCCGGCTGATAGCCGGGTGCCGCGCAAACTGCACCATCCACGGGAACGTGAATATCGTGGGTGTATGCCGTGCCGGTTGCGGTGACAGCTTCCACCAGAGGATCATAACCCCCAGGAATTGGATCAGTGGTGAATGTATGTTCAGTCGCTTCTACCAGCTCGATTTCGTAGTAGCCGGTGAAGGGATCTGTGTAGATAGTCTCATCAAATCCGGGGGTTGAAACGTGAATGGAGGAATAAAGCGGATATCCATGCTCGCCCAATCCTTCCACACCGCCGTCATAAACATAACCCGAGACGAGTGACATTCCCAGTTGGGGAATTTCAAAATCTTGCATGGTAGTGGCACCTTCGGTGATGACGATGCCAGTAACCGTGTCCGATTGGTAACCATACTTGCTGGCGGTCAATGTGTAGGTGCCTTCGGGCAAGCCAGTGCTATAGCTGCCGTTGGGGGCAGAGTAGATATTCTTGGTGTAACCTGCGCCGTTATCGGCGAAGATCTTGGCACCTTCAACCGGTGTGGTTCCATCGGTTGTGACCGTGCCTTCCAACGTTCCCATCGCGCACATTCCGCTCGCATAGTTGACTGCTGCCAGGGCGTCAATCTCGCCCCAACCCGTCGCGTAGTTCGGGAAGTTGCTGGGAGTGAGGGATGAGCCGTCATCGTAGACCATGTCCACGGCGGTGGATTCGATCAGGTTTTCAGTAACAGCATAATCACCAATCAGACAGGGCGCTGCCTGCCAGATGAGGGCAACCAAACCGGTCACATGAGGGGCAGACATGGACGTGCCAGACCAGCCATCTTCGTAAGAAGTATCACTTGTTGGCACGGAAGAACGGATGCTCACACCTGGTGCCAACACCTGGGGTTTCAATTCGTCATATCCATCGGTGGGATTGACGGTATCCATATTATCAGTTGGTCCCCAGTTGGAATGGCTGGCATATAGCCCGTTTTGCTCACCAGAAGAACCAACACCAGTCACATTGCCCGAGCGGGCAGGGTTGCCGACCGTGTTAAGTCCGGGAGGAGCGGAATAGCCGCAGTTGGAGGCGTTGCCATTGGAGAAGATTGGGTAAGTACCCACAGCATGCCAGGCATCAATAACGTCTGCAAACCAGGGATCGTAGGTCTGACCGCAGTCACCCCAGGAGTTGTTGACCGCGTTCGGGCGCAGATCTGGATCAGCGTTATTGCCAGTCAAGTCAGTTGGCGCAGCGATAAATTCGGCGCAGCCCAGCAGAGCGGTGTCAGTACAGCTTCCATCCGGGCAGCCTGCGCAGGCAATCCACTCGGCTCCAGGAGCAATGCCGATCTGATTCGCGCTGCCGTCATCCCCGACCATAGTGCCCATGGTGTGGGTACCGTGACCATTGCCATCCCGGGGAACATCGTCACCGAGATCATCGGGATTGAACCAGTTGTAGTTGTGGTCAAAAGTGCCGCCAAGATTTCCGCGGTACTGACCAACCAGTGCCTGGTGCGAATAACGCACGCCGGTGTCGATGTTGGCGATCACCAAGCCCGCGCCATCAATCCCCATCGCCCAAACGTCGTCAGCATTGACATGCGTCAGGTTGGGTTCAATGGCATTGATGCCGTTGTCGAGCAGGGCTGCAGAAGTATCCGGTTCGTAAAGAATATAGGATTTACGAGCCTGGATGCTCTCGATGCCGTCAAATTTCAGGAGGTCATTCAAGACGGATTTCGAGGAGCTTGTAACCAGAATGGAGTTGTTGATCCAATAGCTCTTGAAATCAACTTTACTGCCTGTAAGATAGCTTTTAACCTGAGCTTGAGTGACGTCGGCTTGTTTTAGAAGGGTCTCATAAACAAACCAGCCTCTATCGCTCCAGTTCATAGTGTAGGCTGGGCTTAGATCCACCGAGTTCTTGAATTGGATCCAGTAGCTTGCCGAGCCATTTAACTGCATTTCGTCCAAAACAGCCTGTTCAACCGTCACAATTGAGTCTGGATCACTCGCTTTCGCGATACCAGAGGATGTAGTAAAGCTGGAGAAGGAGGTCAGGACGAATATAAAAACAATAAACAGACTAAACAGTTTTTTCTTCATGTCAGTTCCTTATTTCACTCAGATTCGAAGAAATACAAACAACAACTACTACTTCAACGACCTAGACAAACAATTTTTATGTTCACCTCCGTTAAATTCTTCGTACTCAGCTAAATTTTGATAAAGACACGCTTGAAGCGTAGACAGAAAAAGAACAATTGCGCGGATTTGCTTGGGTCAAGGTTGACCTGCTTAAATTGTCATAGAGGTTCGAAAGTAAATATGTTAGAAGGGAAACCTCTGTTCGCCTATATTATACATCCCCTGAGGTGTTAGTCAAGATAATTCGGCAAAAGGCACAGAAAGAAGTGTTAATTATCCAAAATGAAATGATCGTTGAGATGTGGTTTTTTTGAATATGGTTTGATTATTTTATGGTTGGATGGATTTCCAGGCTGGCATGACGGCTTGATTGTTTTCGTCCTTCCACCACATGCGCATGGTATCGAACATAATCGTGAGGGTTTCAGCCTTTTCGGAGGCGGTCATCAGGCGCGGTTGAACCTTATCGATGAACTGGATCGGAAACAATTCAACACCCAGATAACGCCCTTCATAGAACACGTGGCGGTCGAGAAAACCGATGTCGGTATTGGGGGCGATGCCGTATTGGTCAAAGAATAGGTTGCCAAGCCCATAATGGAGGAAGCTTTCCCCGTAAAACTCGGCGTAATGCGGCACGTGCGACTGGCTGCCGCTGACGATCACCGCGCCAGCTTCAGCGACGATATTGAAGTCTTCTACCATCGAGGCATTGGGCGACCACAAATAGCGTTCTTCGTGCTGGAAGGTGACAATCGGCAGATACCCCTCAGCTTTGAGCTCGCGCACGGCCTGCGCCATGGCTTCCATATCGCAGTGGTAGGCGCCACTCGAGGTTTCGCTTGCCCGGGCAAAATTGGGGGATTTCGCGTTGCAGCCGATGAAAGCCAGCTTGTTGCCGTTGAGCTCCAGTCTGACTTCTTTTTGGGCGTCGAAGATGTTTTTGCCCCCGCCGTAGACCGGCCAGCCTTCTTTGGCGTAGAGCCCGAGCGTGAAGAGCATACCCTCCTCGCCGTAATCCTGGAAGTGATCGCCGGTGAGTTCCACGATGTCCGTGCCAACTGAACGCAGCAGCTCCATGTAGCTTTCAGGCGTGCAGAAAACCAGGTAATCGCCAAAAGTGTGCGGAGGGCAGCCTTCAGCAAAGGGTACTTCGTTGCTGATGTGCAGCAGGTCGGCTGCTTGCATGATGTCGGCGATATGCTCGCCAGGGACGAGGATGCCGCGCTGGTCCATCCCCACCGCGGTCGCGCGCACCAGGGCGGTCACGCCAGTCAGCATCACCGTCGTGATCTTGGATGAGTCAAGGTTGGAGAAGTGCAGCGCTGCCAGTTCGGGCGGCAGAGTGAAATTTTTGTCTGGCTCCACCGGGCTGGCAGAGATCGGAGCGTTCAGCGCGTATTGATCGGCGCTGAAATCTTTGTGGATCGGGGATTGCCCGTCAATGATCAACACCTTCCAACGTGGCCCGATCTCCTCGAAGGGGATGATCGCCCAGGTGTTTTGTGTCGTCCAGGCTGTTTCGAGCAAGGTTTCTTTGGCTTGGGTCTGCACGGTTTGCCCGGGCTGACCCAGGATGTTGATGAGGGCAGGCAAATCGCCTTCCGCGACCAGCAGCGTCTGGATGGCGTCTTCCGGCTGGCCTCGCCAGAGCTTTTGCAGCCAGCTGGCGTTGACCTCGTCTGGGACGGTCGGGAAGGGCGCCACCAGGGCATAAACCCAATTGCCGACCGGATTGGCGTCACCAAATTCGAAGGTGTAGGCGCTCTCATTGGCTGCGCCTTGCGTCTGTGCGAGAGCCTGCTGCGCGACCAACTCGCTTAAGGCAAGCGGCAAATCCGGGTTGGGCTGGTAGACGTAAATTGGGGGCTCGCTCGTGGCAGTGGGTGTTGGATCCGGCGCTTCGGTTGTTTCTGCTGCAAGCGTGGCTGTTGCAAGGGCAGGTGTCTCCGTGGGGGGCATGGGCGTTGGCCCAACCTGGCAGGCAAGCAGAGTCAGGATGAAAAGGGAGATGATTATTAATAGTAGCGTGTTTGGTCTGTGCATTGAGATGCTTTCTGAGTTAACGACTCTACCCATTTTACTCAATTCTCCATTTCACAGGTCGGAATGCGACCACCTTGACCCATTTTGAATCAAGCCCTCTTACGCGGTCTCACTCCGACGTCTACATCGTTTGCGACTCTAACACTAGTAGTAGTAGAGTAAGTTGGCGTAAAACAAAGTTGACGTCCGGGTTGTTTCAAAAAGCCAACCTACCAACCATCTTTCGTAGGGAATGGGCCTTGCCCTGCGAGCAAAGCGGAGAGAGTGACCCCCTTCCGCAAACACTACAAAACGGAAGTTCGCAAGACCGTTCCCTACAACTAGAATTGATCGTGCCGGCGTCTTCGCCGAGCTCGTGAACTGACCGCCAGGTCTCCATCCAATAGATACAATACGCAGATCGCCACACTTCGCTCGCGATGACTGATTAGTCCGTCACTGCGAGAAGCCCGTCAGGGCGACGCGGCAGTCTGCAGTTTTGTTTTGTCTCTATTGTTGTTGGAACAAACTTACAGGCAGATCGCCGCGGTCGCTTCGCTCCCTCGCGATAACAAGAGTGTTCTGTTTATCATGCCGGCATCCTCGTTGGGCGAATGAGAAAGAATAGCCCTCCCCAGTGAGCGAAGCGAACGAAGGGGGAGGGTCCGCAAAGCGGGGGTGAGGGTTCTTTATGTTATCTGGAAAACAATCTCAAAAAAATCTTGTTGTCAGCTATTAAGTTGGTCGGTAGAGCCAAAAGGCAGATCGCCGCGGTCGCTGCGCTCCCTTGCGATGACGAATACATATTCTGCTCTACAGGAAAATTTTTTGTAGGGCGCGATTGAGGGCACTCTAAACTATGTGATGGACGCACGCTTTGTGCCCTCAATCCGCCGTCGACGACGATCTGTGTAGCAAAGTCTCTTGATCGATGGAAATTAGATCGCCACGCTTCGCTCGCGATGTCAGATCGAAGATAGCAGCCATCATCTCCTCTACCAATTGTTAAATCGAGGTTAAATCGTCTTTGCGGCTATTGCGACTGGAAAAAAGGGTCATATAATCAATCGTTTTCAGAAAAGGACTTATTATGATGCAAGATTGGAACATTTTCGTAGTTATCGCGGTTGGTTTGTTTGCGCTCGCTGTGCTGATATTGGGAGCCAACTATGCTGTTAAGAAGTTGATCGGGATCGCGAACTACTTTAAACTATCCAGCACTTTCATGGGGATGACGGTGCTCTCTGTTGCTACGTCGCTTCCGGAGATCACCTCCCACTTCACAGCGTCGGTCAACATTCTGCGCGGCACGCTGGATTATCAAACCGGTTCTGCCATCGTTCTGGGCGCCAACATCGGCTCGGATGTGGTTCAGCAGACCCTGATCATGGGCGTCGTCGTGTTGTTGTCCGGCACGCTTTACTTCCGCCGCTATTTCCTCTGGAAGAGCATGGTCCCGATGATCGGCACAACCATTATGTGCCTGATCCTTGGTTGGGATGGAGACTATAGCCGCATTGATGGCGCAATCTTATTTGGAACGTTTATTGCTTATACCTACTATTTATATGCAGATGAGCGCAAGCATTACAAGGAAGAAGACAACCAGCTCAACTCTTCAGAAATGGCTGAAGACGTTCCAAGCAATGGGCGGGAAGTGTTGTTCGACGGCTTGATCACATTGGTGTTACTGGTGGTCATTGTCGCATGTGCCACCTTTGTGCTTTCGGCCACAGAGATTATTGTTGATCGAACCGGTGTGGGCGGATCGCTGATCGGGGTGATCACGCTTGGCCTCGCCTCGGCATTGCCTGAGCTTACAACCGCCCTGGCAGGTATCCGTCATAAAGAAGCCGGCATTTCCTTCGGAACACTGGTGGGCAGTAACATCACGAATCCTTTGTTGGCAATCGGCGGCGGCGCCCTTATCTCGACCTATGCCGTTCCAAGACCTCTGATCATCTGGGATCTCCCGTGGGAGACTTTAACTGGCGCTTTGCTGTGGGCAATCTTGTGGTTCAATCATGGAAAACTTGGCAAAAAGTCTGCCATATACTTGATCGTTATCTACTTCATTTATATCTTTTTCCGCAGCTTCGTCTTCAATATCGATTTCTAAGCCAAGTAGATTTAATCGGCAGCACCAGTTTTTACTGGTGCTGTTTTTATTTCAGGCAATTTGCTTTTTTGGCAAAGCAAGGATAAACTAATTAGTTAGGAAACCTAACTAATTATGCAAGACTCACTAAACCTCAAATTCCAACAATTGATTTTGCGCTTTCATCGGTTGGGAGGAGAGCTCCCACCCCTGGAAACGTTCAACATTACCCCTTCCCAGGTGGTTTACCTGGATTATCTGGCCAGGCATCCGGATTGCCGTTTGAGTGAGCTCACCGAGGCTTTGCAATACAGCGCTGCCAGCGTGAGCGCGATGGTGAGCCTGTTGAACGCAAAAGGTTTGGTTGAGAAAACACAGGAGCCGTTTGACGGCAGAGCGCTTTCACTGTCCTTGACTGAAAAAGGACATCAAGCGGTTTCTGAAATCGAGCAATTTCGAAGCAAGCGTGTGGATTTGCTCCTGAAAAGCCTGAATGAAGCGGAAAAAACAAGTTTACTGAGCTTAATTGATAAAGCAACGTCAAAGAAAGAGGAAAGATAATATGCCCAACCAACTACTACTAATGAATATCATGCGTTTTTTGCACAATCTGTTTACTGCGCTTTGGATCGGCGGGATGCTCTTGATGGCAGCAGTGATTTTGCCAGGCATTCGCAAAAACTCAAAAATTAGCGAGCCCTTAATGGTTATCAATGGAATTCAGGACCGGATCAAGCCGTTTGCCCTGGTGAGCATGGCTGGGTTGGCTCTGACTGGTTTGCTGTTGGGTAGATCATCCAAGAGTTTTACCGGTCTGATGAGTTTTGGCACGCCATACATGACTGCTGTGTCAATCAAACACATTTTGATCGTGCTAATGGTCATCCTGGCTTTTGTGCGGCTTTACATCAATAAGCGGGTAAAGCTTGAAAAGAAAATGGAGCTCCAAAAAGCTTCCGCGGCAATCTTAGCCTTCAACGCGCTGCTTGGCGTCGTTGTATTGTTCCTATCATCGATGATTTGATGGCGAACTTGAGGAAAGCCAACAAAATAATTGATTGCCCGGAACGATCGATCAATAAACCGCAGATTTAGCACTGAAATTATTGCGCATAAATCTCTACATTAATTCGATTTTTTTAGAAATTGAAGATAAAACTTGTTTAACGGGTCAGGATACCCTGCTCAAAAAGGCAATTAAAGCTTGGCATTAAAAATGAAGCAAAAGATTCAGGCAGTCAGGAAAAGTTTCCTTTTAGAGTGTTTATGCAATTATCCAATCAAATTTATGTTTTGATGGCGGGGCATGATGCGCTTGCCATAGGTTATGTAATGGAAAATTAAAGGAAGAGAAAATGGAAAACATCAAGACATTTTTTGTTGCTTTTGCGGTATTTTTGGGCATAGATATGGTCTGGCTCACACTTGTTGCTCCAAAGTTTTACAAGGCGCAAATCGGGCATTTAATGGCTGACAAAGCCAAACTACTGCCGGCGGCGATCTTCTATATATTATTTGTTGCAGCAATGGTCTACTTTGTTGTCGCTCCAGCTTTGGAGCATCAGAACCTGACCCGGTTGATTGTGAGCGCGGCAATCTTCGGCTTGGTAACTTATGCTACTTATGATCTCACCAACATGGCAACTCTCAAGAATTGGCCTTTGCTTGTGACGGTTGTGGATATTGCATGGGGTACTTTTCTCTCGCTTGCAGTATCACTTATCACCTACTTGATCCGAAAATGATCCTTCAATACTTGCTCCTGATGCTGTTGGTCCCGGTGGCGGCGTTTTCACTGGTCTATGTGATTGCCAGACTAACCAGTAAGGTGACCTTTTTGGATGCCGCCTGGGGCGTTGGGTTTGCGCTGATCGCCTGGGTCAGTTATTTTGCCTTTTCTCCCAAGGAACTGCCAAATTTGCTGTTGGCGCTGGCTGTAAGCCTTTGGGGCCTGCGGCTGGCCTGGTATGTCGTTAAGCGAATTGCAAAAACCGGTGAGGATAAGCGCTACCAGGAAATACTGAGGGGCTACGGTGAGAACGCTCAGTCCAAAGCCTTCTTGCGCCTGTTCATGCTTCAGGCTGGTCTGCAATATCTCATTTCTGCGGCAATACTGCGCATAAATCACATCGATCCAAAACCCGTGGGGATAGCCACCTGGGTGGGGCTGGTCATATTTGCGATCGGATTTGTTTTTGAGGCTGTAGCCGACGCCCAATTGGCTGCCTTTAAACGCGACCCGAAAAACAAGGGCAGGATCATGCAAGCCGGATTGTGGAGAACCAGCCGCCATCCCAACTACTTTGGCGAAAGCCTGGTTTGGTTGGGGCTGGCGGTGATGAGTCTAGGCTATTCTTGGGGATGGCTGGCCTTGATCAGCCCGGCAGTCATCACTTACCTGCTTTTGTTTGTTTCGGGGATCCCGATTCAGGAGAAGGGTAAAGATCAGAACCCGGCATGGCGAGATTATGCCTCCAAAACCCCAAGGTTTGTGCCATTTATAGGATCAAAGAAGATTTAGCCAGGCTTAACAGCCAGTATTTTTTTAACCATATTAATAGAAGGTAACACCTTTATATCGAATAATCGGACGGATTGTCAGAGTGCCCGAGCAGGAAGTCAGGCGGGGATTCTGGCCTTCCGCCTGTTCATTTATGCCGTTCTAAGCCAATAGTGTGTAGGTATGGAAGGCTCATAGAAGTAAAAAGAGTCAAAAGGGGTGTAAAACTGCTCTATTCAAGCCTGATTCTGAATTCTTCAGGGGAAGATTCGCGCGAATTGGTAAATTAGAAGACGAGTTTTGGAAATTGGTCCAAAAAACCCTTGACTTAATCTTTGGTTTGCCTATAATTGGCTTTTGTGCGTCCGAACGGGCGCACGAACTTTGAAAAAATAAGCTTTCTGAACTCCAGCAGGAATGAGGCAAAACTCAAATTGGTTGGAATTCGCCCTTGACAAAGCAATTCAGGTAGTCTATACTAATTGTTCCAAGGTGCTACATTAGGATATCGCGCCTGAGGCGTGATGCTTGAAAACAGAATAGCTTGGGTCTAGATAGGATCGGGTAAGCCAGTTGCCGGCAGAGAGTTATGGCCGGCGCTTTCGTCTGAAAGAATGGCTTGACAGCGGAGAATGAATCCGTTAGAATCCGGTCTCTTGAAAGTCAGAACCTTAACAACTGAAAAGTGATAGGAAAAATGCAAGACAAGAAATAAATAGGTAAGTAATTACTACAAGCCTCGTTAATGATCTTTTCCGTAAAATGAAAACACCGCAAGGTGATAAATTTTAGCGGAGAGTTTGATCCTGGCTCAGGATGAACGTTGGCGGTGTGCCTAATACATGCAAGTCGAACGGAGCTAATAGCAATATTGGCTTAGTGGCGAACGGGTGAGTAACGCGTTGGTGATCTGCCTTGAAGTGTGGAATAACGTTCCGAAAGGATCGCTAATACCGCATGTGCTCTCGATTTTCAGAAAGTTGAGAGTAAAGGATTTATTCGCTTCAAGAGGAGCCTGCGTCCCATCAGCTGGTTGGTAGGGTAACGGCCTACCAAGGCTATGACGGGTAGGGGACCTGAGAGGGTGGCCCCCCACAATGGAACTGAAACACGGTCCATACACCTACGGGTGGCAGCAGTAGGGAATATTAGAAATGGACGAAAGTCTGATCTAGCAACACCGCGTGTGCGAAGAAGGCCTTCGGGTCGTAAAGCACTTTTTGGAAGGAATAGGAAGGAATGTACTTCCAGAATAAGTCTCGGCTAACTACGTGCCAGCAGCCGCGGTAACACGTAGGAGGCGAACGTTATCCGGATTTACTGGGCGTAAAGCGCGTGTAGGTGGTACTGTAAGTAGGGCGTGAAAGCTCCTGGCTCAACTGGGAGAGGCCGTTCTAAACTACAGAACTAGAGGATGGTAGAGGGAGGTGGAATTCCAGGTGTAGCGGTGGAATGCGCAGATATCTGGAGGAACACCGGTGGCGAAGGCGGCCTCCTGGACCATTCCTGACACTCAGACGCGAAAGCTAGGGTAGCAAACGGGATTAGAGACCCCGGTAGTCCTAGCCCTAAACGATGTAGACTAGGCGTCGGAAGTTTAATCACTTTCGGTGTCCAAGCTAACGCGATAAGTCTACCGCCTGGGGACTACGGCCGCAAGGTTAAAACTCAAAGGAATTGACGGGTCCCCGCACAAGCAGCGGAGCGTGTGGTTTAATTCGTTGCTACACGAAGAACCTTACCTGGGTTTGACATAGCAGTGGTAGGGAAGCGAAAGCGGACCGACCCTTCGGGGAGCTGTTACAGGTGTTGCATGGCTGTCGTCAGCTCGTGTCGTGAGATGTTCGGTTAAGTCCGCTAACGAGCGCAACCCGCGTTGTGTGTTACAAGTGTCACACAATACCGCCGGTATTAAGTCGGAGGAAGGTGCGGATGACGTCAAGTCAGCATGACCTTTATATCCAGGGCTACACACACGCTACAATGGTCAGCACAATAGGTTGCCAAGTCGTGAGACGGAGCCAATCCTCCAAAGCTGGCCTCAGTTCAGATTGCAGGCTGCAACTCGCCTGCATGAAGTTGGAGTTGCTAGTAAACGCAGGTCAGCTATACTGCGTTGAATACGTTCCCGGGGATTGTACACACCGCCCGTCAAGTCATGGGAGCTGGCAACACCTGAAGCCGGTATCCTAACCCGCAAGGGAGGGAGCTGTCAAAGGTGGGGTCGGTGACTGGGACTAAGTCGTAACAAGGTAGGTGTACCGGAAGGTGCGCCTGGATCACCTCCTTTCTATGGAGATCCGAGCAAAAGCCTGAGGGCTGGCGCTCTACTCTAAGAAACTTAAAATATCCATATCCCGCAAGGGAGAATCGCTCTGGCACGGTGAAACACAGAGCGTCGTAACGAGATTGGAAAATTTTGACCGCGTCGAACAAATTTCCTGTCACTTTTGAGTTGATAAGGCTGACTCTCAAGGGCCTTTAGCTCAGTTGGTTAGAGCGCGCCTCTGATAAGGGCGAGGTCTCAGGTCCGAGTCCTGAAAGGCCCACTGAAGTGAGACCTGGGGATGTAGCTTAGTCGGGAGAGCGCCTCCTTTGCAAGGAGGAGGTCAGGGGTTCGAGTCCCCTCATCTCCATCTAAATTGATGGTGAGGGGGTTGCCTGACGACAGAAGGATCGGAAGCGATTTGGATCCTTCTGTCATCTGACAACAGATGAATAGCACATTAATAACTGAATAACATTTGTAGGCCGTATGATAATGCGATTTAGCGATGAATTGCGTGTCATACGTAAAATTAGTAAATAAATAACGAATGCTTGAAAAAGCATCGATTTCTCCGCGTCACGTGGAGAAGCTACTAAGAGCTTACGGTGAATGCCTTGGCGTCAAATGCCGAAGAAGGACGTGGGACACTGCGATAAGCCTCGGGGAGCTGTGAACAAGCGATATATCCGGGGATGTCCGAATTGGGAAACCAGCTGGTGCGAACCACCAGCATCACGCATTGAATAAAATAGGTGTGTGAAGGGAACCGTGGGAACTGAAACATCTAAGTACCACGAGGAAAAGAAACCATTCCCCAAGTAGTGGCGAGCGAACGGGGATCAGCCTAAACCGAACTAGTTTACTGGTTCGGGGTTGTAGGGTCCGGCACATAAGAGTTACAAAACGAGACATTAGCAGAATTGGTGTGGGAAAGCCAACCATAGAAGGTGACAGTCCTGTACGCGAAAATGTCGAGTCTCTTGCTGGATACCTGAGTACAACCGGGCACGCTAATCCGGTTGGAATCTAGGGAGTCCACTCTCTAAGGCTAAATACATTTGATGACCGATAGTGAACAAGTACCGTGAGGGAAAGGTGAAAAGTACCCCTGTTAGGGGAGTGAAAAGAACCTGAAACCGTAAGCTTACAAACAGTCGAAGGGCTAATGGCGTGTTGGTGCTAAGGCGAAAGCCTGTGCGCAGCGCTATGCCTGACGGCGTGCCTTTTGGAGAATGAGTCTGCGAGTTAATCTTTGTGGCAAGGTTAAGGAAGTTACATCCGAAGCCGCAGCGAAAGCGAGTCTTAATAGGGCGTGCAGTCGCAAGGATTAGACACGAAACCAGGTGAGCTAACCATGGTCAGGTTGAAGCGAGTTTAAAAGCTCGTGGAGGACCGAACCTACTAATATTGCAAAATTAGGGGATGAACTGTGGTTAGAGGTGATATGCCAAACGAACTTGGAGATAGCTTGTTCTCCCCGAAATAGCTTTAGGGCTAGCGTTAAGCGTTTAGTAACGGAGGTAGAGCACTGAATGGGCTAGGGGGCTTATAGCTTACCAAACCTAATCAAACTCCGAATGCCGTTACTCCAAGCTTAGCAGTCGGACTCCGGGAGATGAGTTTCGGGGTCGAGAGGGAAACAGCCCAGATCAACAGCTAAGGTCCCCAAATCTATACTAAGTGGGAAACGATGTGAGGTTACTGAAACAACCAGGAGGTTGGCTTAGAAGCAGCCACCCTTTAAAAAGTGCGTAACAGCTTACTGGTCGAGTGATCTTGCGCGGAAAATTCAACGGGGCTAAGTATAGTACCGAAGCTTTGGACTTCCGCCTTTGGGCGGATTTGGTAGGGGAGCGTTCTGCCAGCTGCGAAGATAGACCGAAAGGACTGTTGGAGCGGGCAGAAGTGAGAATGCAGACATGAGTAGCGTAAAACACGTGAGAACCGTGTTCGCCGTATATCTAAGGTTTCCGACGCCAGGTCAATCCGCGTCGGGTTAGTCAGGGCCTTAGCCGAGGCCGAGAGGCGTAGGCGATGGACACCCGGTCAACATTCCGGGACCACTTAAGATGAGTGATGGAGGGACGCAACGAGGTAGACCAGCCTGGGATTGGTTGTCCAGGTGTGTCATGTGCCAACCGATGAGGTTTATAGGTAAATCCGTAGACTGAGGTGAGACATGGCAACGTGCCCTAGAGGCTAAAGTGAGTTGACCCTTATTGCCAAGAAAAGCTTCTAAACGTTGATTCTTAAGTGCCTGTACCGCAAACCGACACTGGTAGATGGGTAGAGTATACCAAGGCGAACGGGAGAACCTTTGTTAAGGAATTAGGCAATTTAGCCTCGTAACTTCGGGATAAGAGGTGCCCTCTGGTGTGAATGAATAATGAGCGCCGGGGGGTCGCAGTGAAATGGTTCTAGGGACTGGTTACCAAAACCACAGGTCTCTGCAAAGCCGTAAGGCGATGTATAGGGGCTGACACCTGCCCAGTGCCGGAAGGTTAAAGGGAGAGGTTAGACGCAAGTCGAAGCTTTGAACTGAAGCCCCGGTGAACGGCGGCCGTAACTATAACGGTCCTAAGGTAGCGAAATTCCTTGTCGGGTAAGTTCCGACCCGCACGAAAGGTGTAACAACTAGAACAGTGTCTCAACAAAGGACCCGGCGAAATTGAATTGGCCGTGAAGATGCGGCCTACCCGCAGTAGGACAAAAAGACCCCGTGGAGCTTTACTGCAGCTTGGCATTGAGTTTGGATTCCATTTGTGTAGGATAGGTGGGAGGCTATGAAACTAGGGCGCTAGCCTTGGCGGAGCCACCCGTGAAATACCACCCTGATGGACTCTAGACCCTAACTTCATTCCGTGATCCGGATGAAGGACCGTGCCAGGTGGGCAGTTTGACTGGGGCGGTCACCTCCCAAAGAGTAACGGAGGTGCCCAAAGGTTCCCTCAGGCTGAATGGAAACCAGCCTAAGAGTGTAAAGGCATAAGGGAGCTTGACTGCAAGGCCAACGCGCCGAGCAGATACGAAAGTAGGGCTTAGTGATCCCACGGTTCCGAGTGGAAGGGCCGTGGCTCATCGGATAAAAGCTACCCCGGGGATAACAGGCTAGTCAGGTCCAAGAGTCCATATCGACGACCTGGCTCGGCACCTCGATGTCGGCTCATCGCATCCTGGGGCTGGATAAGGTCCCAAGGGTCGGGCTGTTCGCCCGTTAAAGCGGTACGCGAGCTGGGTTCAGACCGTCGTGAGACAGGTCGGTCTCTATCCACTGTGGGCGTAAGTGATTTGAAAGGAGCTGTTCCTAGTACGAGAGGACCGGAATGGACAGACCTCTGGTGTGCCAGCTGTCGTGCCAACGGCATAGCTGGGTAGCTACGTCTGGCAGAGATAACCGCTGAAAGCATCTAAGTGGGAAACTCGCCTTAAGATTAGATCACTTTTATCGCAAGATAGTAAGATCGCAGGTAGACCACCTGCTTGATAGGCAGTATGTGTAAGCGCAGCAATGTGCTAAGCTAAACTGTACTAATGATCGAGGGCTTCAACGTGATGCGGAGAACTCGCTGCTTTTTTAGATAAGTATTCGTTTCTACAAGTGTTATTCAGCTTATGAGCATAGAAATATGTCTCTTGGTGATATTAGCGACGAGGGTACACCCGGTAACATCTCGAACCCGGAAGTTAAGCTCGTCAGCGCCGATGGTACTTGGGGGGCAGCCCCCTGGGAGAGTAGGACATTGCCAAGAGACTTTTCATTTAACAAAAATAACCGCTATTAAAGCGGTTTTTTTGTTTAAAATCCCTTTTTTCGTCATCGCGAGCGAAACGTGGCGATCTGCCTTTATCATTTTCCTTGGTCGTAAACTCCTCAGATATCTCCGGTGAAACCTCCGAGGAGAGTAGGTGCATGCCCGTGAGACTTTTCATTTAAATTCCTTTTTTTCGTCATTGCGAGCGAAGCGCGGCAATCTGCCTTCATCTCTTTAAATGGTCATTACCCCCCGCCGGTATCTACGGCAAAGCCTCCGAGGAGAGTAGGACATTGCGAGGCGACCTTTCATTTAATCCCCTTTTTTCGTCATTGCGAGCGAAGCGCGGCAATCTGCCTTCATCTCTTTAAATGGTCATCACCCCCGCCGGTATCTACGGCAAAACCTCCGAGGAGAGTAGGAGCATGCCCATGAGACTTTTCATTTAACAAGAATGATCGCGTTAGTAGCGGTTTTTTCATTTAAATCTTATTTTTTTGTCATTGCTAGCACCTTTAGGCGCACCGCAATCTGCAACATTGATTGTGCCGGTGTCCTCGCCGAGCACGCGATCTGACCGGAGGTCTCCATTTAATCCAATCCAAAGAGAGTTTTTCGTAGGGCGAGCTTGAGGGCACCTGGAACCATGTGACGAGCAAACCTATCCGTGCCCTCAATCCGCCACCAAAGGTGACTTTAGGGGCAAAGTTCTCTTGCTGAGAAGGATCGATGGTGGGTTTGTCCGTCACTGCGAGCCCCGATCCACCAGGAAAAGTGTACCTACATGTGCGGAAGGGGCGTGGCAGTCTGCCTTTAAGGTGGTTGACATGGATGAAAAGCAGATCGCCACGCAAAAGAAGCTCGCGATGACGAGAACGATCGTACCATTCTCAGGTTTTACCCCTTAGAACACCCAGGATCGTTACCGCCGGGTTTCGATGTCCATCCCAGGGATTTTGGTTTTGCGTTCGAGGAATTTGAGCAGCGCGTCCAGCACGAACACCATCACCAAATACACCACCGCGATTGCCAGGTAGATGCCCACGAAGTCAAAGGTGGTCGTGGCGGCGCGCTTGCCCTCCGCCATCAGGTCCTGTACGGCGATCAGGAAGACGATTGCCGTGGTCTTCAGCAGCGAAATGGGTTCGTTGGACCAACTCGGCAGTGCCAGCCTCAGCGCCTGGGGCAGGATCACGTAGCCGATCGTCTGCCACTTGCTAAGCCCGATCGACCGCCCGGCCTGCATTTGGGCTGAGCCGATGGCGTTGATCGAGCCGCGCAGATATTCCGCCTGATACGCCGCGCTGTTGAACCCCAAAGCCAGGTAGGCTGCCATATTCTGTGAAAAAGCGACTCCAAGCTCAGGCAGACCGTAATAAATGATAAAGAGCTGTACCAAAAGCGGCGTGCCGCGGAAAACCGCGATGTAAGCCCCAGCCGCCCGCTGCAGCCATTTGGGTCCGTAGCAGCGCGCCAATGCCAAAAGCAGCCCCAACACGAAACCAATCGCCAGCCCGACCGCTGTCAGCTCCAGTGTCACTCCTGCGCCGCGCAGGAAGTTTTGCCCAAAGCGTTCGAAGTAGCCCAGCCAGTTCAGCATTACTCGGCTTCCTTTTCTTTCTTACCGTAGAGTTCGGTGATCTTCCAGAGAAATTCGCGCGTGCGGTCAAACTTGGGATGGTTGAACATCTCATCCGGCGAGCCTTCTTCCACGATGTAGCCCTTCTCCATGAAGACGATTCGGTCGGCGACCTCGCGCGCAAAGCCCATCTCGTGCGTTACCACCATCATGGTCATGCCCTCCAGCGCGAGTTGGCGCATTACTTCCAGCACCTCCCCGATCAGCTCGGGATCCAGCGCGGAAGTGGGTTCGTCGAAGAGCATCACGCGGGGGTCCATTGCCAGCGCCCGGGCGATGCCCACGCGCTGCTGCTGCCCGCCGGAAAGCTGCCCGGGGTAGTGATCGGCACGGTCTGCCAAACCCACCCGGCTCAACTCATGCATGGCTTTCTCGGTGGCGGCTTCATCGGACATCTTTTTGACCTTCGTCAGCCCCAATTTGACGTTCCCCAGGGCGGTCAGGTGGTTGAAAAGCAGAAAGTTTTGGAAAACCATGCCGATGTGCTGGCGCACCTGGTCTTCATCCGTGCCTTTGGCGGTGATTTCCAGGTCATCCAGCCAGATCTGGCCCTCATTCGGGCGGGTGAGCAGGTTGACACAGCGCAGCAGAGTGCTCTTGCCGGTGCCGCTCGGACCTATGATCACGATCGTGTCGCCCTCGTTGACCGTCAGGTCAAGGTGTTGGAAGATGACATTCTGACCATAAGTCTTGGTCAGGTTTTTGATAGTCAGGATCGGTTTTGGCATGGCGCACACTCCGCGGACTAAGGGTTGGAAGGGATGCTAAGTTTTTGTTCAAGCAGGTTCAGCAGCCGGGTGCTTGCAAAGACCAGCAAGAAGTAGATAACAGCGGCGCTGAGATAGGCCAGCAGATAACGTTGTGAACTGGCGCCGATCAGCTGCGCGCGCCGCAGGATCTCGGGAACGCCCAGGGCATAGACCAGGGAGGAGTCCTTGATCACGATCGCGGCTTCGTTGGACCAGGGCGGGATTGCCAGCCTGACCGCCTGGGGCAGCACCACATAGCGGATCGCCTGCAGGCGGCTGAGGCCAACCGCGCGGGCAGCCATCAGCTGATCCCCGCTAACGGAGAGCAGCGCGCCGCGCACAATCTCCATCTGATAAGCGCTGCTCACCACCCCGAGCGAAAGCGAACCTGCCCAAAAGGCGGAGAGGTTGATGCCCTTTGACACTGCGAAAAACAGGATAAACAACAAAACCACAGGCGGGATGCCGCGAAAAACGGTGCTGTAGAGGTTCATCACCCTGGCAGTCGCCTTGCCGCCGTAAACGTAGAGCAGCGCCAGAAGCGTGCCGATCAATAACCCCGCAGGCAGCGCGATGAGCGTCACACCAACGGTGAGCACCGTTCCGGAGCCAATATAAGAAAGGAACTGACCGAAATCCAAGGGCTGCTCCTTTTGATCCAGGGGCTGCTCAATTGGCAGCCCCTATGGTGGTAATCAGTAAAAAATTGCGCTAGCGAGAGTGCTTACTCGCTGAAATACTTGACTGCCAGCTGATCGATGAAACCCTCAGCTTGTAATTCCTTGATGATGCGATCGACCTCAGCTTTTAGCGCCGTGTCGCCATCCGGCAAAACGATGTTGATCGGACCAGTGGAGAGCACACCGCGATAGACAATTTGCAGATCGGGATTCTGGGCAACCAATGCCTGCACCGGTACATAATCGCCCATCAGCACTTCGATGCGTCCGTTCGCAAGGTCCAGGGCTGCCTGGTCCACGCGTTCGTAGCGCGAGAGATTGGCTTCGGGCAGCAAACCGGGGGTAACCAGGTTGTCCGTCAGCCAGCCGTCCTGCACGGTACCCGACTGAACGCCGACTTTGTAGGCGGCAACATCTTCCGGCGCGCTGATCGTTCCGGCGAACGCGCTGGTGACGACGAAAGCGTCTTCGGTGGTGTAGTAAGCTTCGGAGAAGTCGACGATCTCATCGCGTTCCTCGTCGTAGTTGAAGCAGGAAATGGACATATCCAGCTTACCGCCGGCGACGGCTGCTACCAGGCTGTCGAAGGGCATATCCACCCATTCGAGCTCGACGTCCATGCGTTTGGCAATTTCGGCCATCAATTCGATGTCAAAACCGGTTTTGTTGCCGGCGTCATCGAGGAACTCATAGGGCGGGTAATCGGCGGAAGTTCCAACCGATACCTTGCCTGCTTTTTGGATCTTATCGAGGACGGACGTGGATTCGGTTACACAGCCAACCAGCATGGCTCCCACTAAGACCAGGGCCACCGCTAACAGCAAATACTTTTTCATTTTTCCTCCATGAAAGAGTTGGGTTAATGGATTCTTGTTATCGATTATAAATCAAAAGAGAGCTGCGTACGTTAATTTGGTGCGTCGTTCGATAAAAACTGCGGATTATCATGCTGATTTTGGGAGGGTGGGGATGGTAAACAGCGAGTATGGGCAACCTTACAAATCAGTTACACCTTGTCAAGGCAATTTAGAAATGTCCTAATCTGAGCAATTTAGAAATGTCCTATTGGGTTGATAAGGTTGTAAGCACTGGCTGCCCGTTTATCTTCT
>Ga0209203_1000910_pt1 | contig 23049 bp, 18 predicted proteins | sample AD_UKC109_MetaG_FD_184423 | JGI IMG/M metagenome (GOLD analysis project Ga0209203, IMG submission 184423) | Active sludge microbial communities of municipal wastewater-treating anaerobic digesters from Hong Kong - AD_UKC109_MetaG (SPAdes)... | ecosystem: Engineered > Bioreactor > Anaerobic >... | reverse complement strand
GTTGAGCCTGGTTGACCGCTTTTCTGATATCGGCAACGCCGGATAAAATTGCTGATAAATTGATTTGCTTGGCATGAACAGAATCACAAAGAACTCTCGCCAAAGTGGTTTTCCCTGTTCCCGGAGGTCCCCAAAGAATCATTGAATGAAGGTGATTGTTCTCAATGATTTTGGCAAACGGCTTATTCTCAGCCGTTAAATGCTCCTGACCGACAACATCACAGAGTTTTTTTGGGCGTAATTTGTCAGCCAGAGGTTGCATTAATAATCAGATTCACCGAATCCGGGATTTTCCATTAGAATATCGGTTCCTTCAGGGACTGAAAAATTAAACAAATCAGATTTAATTTCAGGGTTTCTGGTTGTATTGGAAAATTTGAAAACCACATTGTTTTCCATTTGATTTCTGATTTGTAGAACCCGAATCATATTATCTTCAACACCGAGCCAGATTTGTTTGACTTCATCATTTTGATTTTTTGGAGTGAGTTCAATCCATGAATAGTCATTCTCTTCTTCAATCGGAGAAACTTTTATCAATTCAGCCTGATAATTTTTATCCGTTTTAGAATCATCCAGCAAAACATAAATGGGATTGGCTGAACTGTCCTGGGGTTTAATCGTTACCTGCTCCAAATCTTCATCATAAATCCAGACTTGTTCTCCATTGGCAACAATGAGTTGTGGTGCCGGATTGATGTATTCCCAACGAAATTGATTGGGCGAATTGAGCCAGACTTTGCCACTGGAAACCTCAGACTCATTCTGATTGATGTCTATTTCCTGTTGCTGGAAATCGGCGCTTAATGATGTCAAATCCTGTCTTAAATTATGCAGAATTGCTTTCGCTTGCTCTTGCGAATTGGACTCTGCATTGACTTGGTAAAATATTGTTATCAAAACAAAAGGGAAGAAAAGTTTTTTCATAATATAAAAATATTTGGTTTGTTGATGAAGACCATTTTTAATAGCAAATGGTTCATTTTCTAATTTTACAATTCCCCGCCGATTGGAGGAGGGGCTATCACTTCTCGAGCTCCGTTATGCGCAGCGGCACTGACGACACCGTTTTCTTCGAGTTGTTCCACAATGGTTGCTGCTCGGTTGTAACCAATTCTTAAACGCCTTTGTACATAGGAAATGGATGCCTTACGACTTTCAGTCACGATAAAAACAGCCTGATCGTAGAGCTCATCGACATCGCTTTCCGGTTTTTGTGGAATTCCTGTGGCGCTGAGTTCTTGTCCGTCATCAGTGAGCTGAACTTCATCCAGAATGCCTTCTTTATAATCGGCTTCATAGTGTTCGGTGAGATAGTTAACAATGGCGTGAACCTCATGATCATCAATAAATGCGCCGTGAACACGTTCAGGAATCGCTTTTCCGGGAGGCAAATAAAGCATATCACCGTGCCCTAATAGTTGCTCCGCACCGCCTTGATCCAAAATGGTGCGAGAGTCAATTTTAGAAGAGACCTGAAAGGCGATTCGGGTTGGAATATTCGCCTTTATCAAACCGGTAATCACATCAACCGAAGGTCGTTGAGTTGCCAAAATCAGGTGCACACCGGCGGCACGGGCTTTTTGTGCCAAACGAGCAATCAATTCCTCGACTTTCTTGCCGACAATCATCATCATGTCAGCAAATTCGTCAATGACAATGACTATAAAAGGCATTGGCTCGAGTTCAGGAGCTTTTTGTCCCGGAATCAATGCATCGGGTCTGAACAATGGATCTGCCAGAGGTTGTCCTTCTTCTTTGGCTTTTTTCACCTTGCGGTTATAACCGGCGAGATTTCGCACTCCGACTGCTGCCATGAGTTTGTACCGGCGTTCCATTTCCGCAACACACCAACGTAACGCATTGGATGCTTCGCTCATGTCGGTGACAACAGGAGCCAGAAGATGAGGAATTCCCTCATAAACCGAAAGTTCCAGCATCTTTGGATCAACCATAATCATTTTAACTTCATCCGGCGTTGCTTTATACAACAGACTGACAATCATGGCATTGACGGCGACGGATTTACCAGAGCCGGTTGTTCCGGCAACCAGAACATGTGGCATTTTGGCAATATCTACAACCACCGGACGTCCGGCAATACTTTTGCCCAAACCCAAAGTGAGCGGCGAGCGTGATTTGTCATATTCGACTGATTTTAAAACTTCGCTCAGATAAACGATTTCACGATTGGTGTTTGGAATCTCCAGTCCGATATAAGGTTTTCCGGGAATCACGTCAACAATCCGCACGCTGATAACGGATAAACCTCTTGCCAAGTCTTTAGCCAGATTAACAACCTGATTCACTTTCACTCCGGGAGCCGGTTCCAGTTCAAAGCGAGTAACTACAGGGCCTGGAAAAACACCGACCACTTTCACTTTGACCCGAAAGTCAGCTAACTTCAACTCAACTTGTCTGGACAAAACTTCCAACTCCTCTTTAGAGTAGCCAACGACTTGTTGCGGTGGATTATCCAATAATGTCAGCGGAGGGAACTTACTTGCCGGAAGGGTTTCAAACAGTTGCTCTTGTCTTTCACTGACGGCTCGTTTGCTTTCGGTGTATTTGGGTTCAAAAGCCGGTTCAATAGTTATCGGCTCACGTTTTTGCTGGATTTCAGCATCAATTTTGCGAATTTCTTCACGGTGATGTTTGGCTTTTTTGCCGATTCGCCAGTCATTCAAATGCTCAAATTTCAATTTCAGCCACATGATAAACTCTAAAGTCATTTTACCCACCCAATCGGTGAATTTAATCCACGACATTCCGGTGAACAAAGTTGTGCCAGCCAGAAAAATAGCACATAGAATCAGCGTCGCACCGACCGTTCCCAAACTGGTAAACAATGTTTTGCCAACAACCTCACCAACAATTCCGCCACCGGTAAAAATAGCCTCTTTGGTGTCGATATACATGTATGCCAAGGCACAACCGGACAGCAAAGCAGAGACAAAACCACCGGCTTTGATGAGAGTGTCAAACCAACTGTTTTCAGTTGAAATTTTGTTGTTTTGGTAGATGTTCCAACCGACAAATACCAAGCCAATTGGAATCAGATAAGAAAGATAGCCAATGATATTGAGCAAAATATCGGCAATAACCGCACCATTGGAGCCACCGTAATTATGAATAACGTCGCTATTGGATGCCGAAAATGGACCGGAATCCTGAGGATGGTAACTAATGAGAGATATCAGAACATAAACCGCCAGAGGAATGATGAGAAATAAAAAACTCTCTCTAACTCTGCTACGTATATGTCCTGATACTTTACGTTCTGTCATGTGCTAATTATAGCAACAAACTTACAATAATGCAGGATGAACAATTTTACCGTTATCAACATTAATACCCTTAGCCAGAGACTCCACATCTCTCCAACCATCACGAGCCAATCTTTGTACATACGGCAAAATTGCCGCTGAGATTGCTTGAGTCGAAGTGCGTGGCACTGAGCCCGGCATATTTGTTACAGAAAAATGAGTCACACCGTGTTTAACGAATGTTGGGTTTTCCCAAGTTGTAGGTTTCGTTGTTGCAACACATCCGCCTTGATCGACAGAAATATCCGCAATCACTGAACCCGGTTGCATGTTTTTAACCATTTCTTCACTAATCACATGAGGAGCTTTTGCACCGGTGACCAAAACCGCACCAATCACCAAATCGGCTGATGCGACTTCTCTGGCAACAGTTTCTTCATAAGGATAAAGTGCGGTCACATTAGGACCTAAAGCCATCATTTCAGCCAAACGGTCTTGTCTTTTATCGAAAACAACCACATTCGCACCACCTTTGGCAGCCAACGCCGCAGAGTTTCCACCGGCAGCACCTGCACCTAATACCACAACTTTTCCTCTCTCTGTTGATGGCAAACCACCAAGCAAGACGCCTTTACCACCGGATGGTTGATGCAATAAATGCGTACCAACCTGAGTGGCAATCATACCGGCAATAATGCTCATCGGGGCCAATAAAGGTAATGAACCATCAGCTTCTTCAACCGTTTCAAAAGCCACACCGGTCAAACCGATTTCCAGTAACTTTTCTGTCAATTCCGGCTCGGCTGCCAAATGCAAATAACAAAACAGCAAATGATTTTTACGCAGATATTTCAAATCACCGGCAATCGGCTCTTTAACTTTAACAATCATCTCACCGGTTGCATAAAGCTCTTCAGCATCTTTACAGATTTTCACACCGTGACTGGTGTAATCCTCATCACTAAAACCACTTTTAATCCCGGCATTGGTTTCGATATAAACATCATGTCCCGCATTCACCAAATCAGCGGCAGCCGCAGGAACGAGAGCCACACGGCCTTCCAGAGTTTTTGTTTCTTTAGGTATGCCTATACGCATTATTGTCCCCTTAATCGAAAGTATAAAAATGCAATATTTTATCCGATAAATGGTTCAGCGTATAAAAAAAAGTGATTTTAGGATATTTTATATTTATGTTTTCCTCTTGTTACTTTTGCTTGTACTAAAGTAACTCAAAAGTACACCCCAAGATTTCGGTCTAAAGACTTTCTTCGATACTCACCGTCATTCTTGACGACTATCGTGATAAATCTCTCCTTGATTTTTTTGTGCACGCAAAAAGTTTCATTAATGACTAGATTATCTCATCGCTCTTGCTAGAAGCCTTGTGGATCATAAGCATGGTAAAATCTCTATCCTGCCCTTTGGTTCCGCCTTCGCGGGAATGATGAGCTTGTAATTGGAGTACACTCCCAATCTTTGCATTTATCGCTTCAGTAATTCTTTAGATCAAGGCTGGAAGTGGGAGTTTATAATCTATAAATGATTAATTCAGATAAATTGGCAGCCTTATAAAAACAAAAACCCCGAAAGCAGAATCGGGGTTATATTTGATACAGAGATGACACTCAATCTTTGCATTTATCGCTTCAGTAATTCTTTAGATCAAGGCTGGAAGTGGGAGTTTATAATCTATAAATGACCACTTCCAAACGCAGAGATAGTGAATTAATGAAGATGATAAATCAAAGATTTACATCATGCCTGGCATTCCGCCCATTCCTCCCATACCACCCATTCCGCCCATATCTGGAACTCCGGAATCTTTGGCAGGAGCATCGGCAACCATACACTCAGTGGTGATCATTAAACCGGCAACAGATGCCGCGTTTTGCAAGGCTGTGCGTGTCACTTTAGCAGGATCGAGGATACCTGCTTTAATCATGTCAACATATTCGCCTTTGGCAGCATTGTAACCGTAGTTACCTTCACCGTTTTTAACATTGTTCACTACCACTGAAGCTTCTTCACCACAGTTATTGACGATTTGACGCAATGGCTCTTCCATTGTGCGTTTGGCAATCGCTATACCAACATTTTGGTCTTCATTATCACCTTTAAGGTCAGCAATTGCTGATAATGCACGAATCAATGCCACTCCACCACCGGGAACAACGCCTTCTTCAACGGCTGCACGAGTTGAGTGTAAAGCATCTTCAACACGGTCTTTCTTCTCTTTCATTTCAATTTCAGAAGCTGCACCGACTTTAATCACTGCAACACCGCCTGCTAGTTTAGCAACACGTTCTTGCAATTTTTCTTTATCGTAATCGGAAGTCGCTTCATCAATTTGTTTGCGAATTTGATTCACTCTGGCTTCAATGGATGAAACATCACCGGCACCGTCAATGATTGTTGTGTTTTCTTTGCTGATTTGAACACGTTTTGCAGTTCCCAAATCTTCGATTGTCACTTTATCTAAAGATAATCCAACTTCTTCAGAAATAACTGTACCACCAGTTAATACAGCAATATCTTCCAACATTGCTTTACGTCTGTCTCCAAAACCAGGAGCTTTAACTGCTGAAACTTTAACGATTCCACGCAAATTATTTACAACCAAAGTTGCCAAAGCTTCACCGTCGATGTCTTCAGCAACAATCAACAATGGTTTGCTGGCTTTAGCAACTGCTTCCAATGTTGGTAACAATTCACGAATGTTAGAAATTTTCTTGTCATGCAACAAAATATAAGGTGCATCTAATTCGGCTGTCATTGTGTCTTGATTCGTCACAAAATACGGAGACAAATAACCTCTGTCAAATTGCATACCTTCAACCACATCCAGTTCATTTGAAAGTCCTGAACCTTCTTCAACGGTTATCACGCCTTCTTTTCCAACTTTGTCCATTGCTTCGGCAATGATTTTTCCAACGCTTTCATCAGAATTTGCTGAAATGGTGCCAACTTGAGCAATTGCATTGCTGTCAGTACAAGGAACGGATAAGTCTTTAAGTGCTGAAACGGCTGTGGCAACTGCTTTGTCAATCCCGCGTTTCAAATCCATTGGGTTCATTCCTGCTGCAACCGCTTTCAAACCTTCACGCACAAATGCTTGAGCTAAAATTGTTGCAGTCGTTGTACCATCACCGGCAGCATCATTAGTTTGTGATGCCACTTCCTTGACCATTTGTGCACCCATGTTTTCGAATTTATCTTCCAATTCGATTTCTTTTGCAACAGATACACCGTCTTTAGTGATTGTTGGTGCACCAAAACTTTTATCCAAAACAACGTTTCTGCCTTTAGGTCCTAAAGTAACTTTAACTGCGTTTGCTAATATGTTCACACCACGTGCCATTTTCGCACGGGCGTCTTCTGAAAATAATACTTCTTTTGCCATTATACTTCTCTTTATCTTTTGTGGATTTACTCAATAACACCAATGATGTCTTCTTCTTTCATGTATAAAAATTCCTCACCGTCTGCTTTAAACTCGGTACCGGAATATTTTCCAAATAATACATGATCGCCAACTTTAACTTGCAAAGCACGAACATCACCATTTTCAAGAACTTTACCATTACCAACTGCAACGATTTCACCTCTTGAAGGTTTTTCTTTAGCAGCATCAGGAATGATAATTCCACCGGCTGATTTGGTTTCTTCAGCCATACGTTTAACTATTACACGGTCGTGTAAAGGACGAATTTTCATTTTTTTCTCCTTGTTATAGGTTGAAATGATTAAATAATAAAAGTTGGCAACAAAATGAGGCTAAATAACAATTATTCAAGGTGTAGAATAATATTTTTTGAATTAATTTTTTATTTCAGTAATAGACGCTTGGCATTGAGGACTACAACCAAAGAACTGATAGACATGCCTATCGCTGCCATCCAAGGTGCGAGATAACCCATAATTGCCAAAGGTGTGACACTGAGATTATAAAATAAAGCCCAAATAATATTCTGGCGAATAATTTTATTGGTTTTATTTCCTGTCAAAATCAGTGATTTAATGCTTGATAGAGAGCTTCCCATCATAATCATATCAGATGCTGCTCGTGCAAGTTGAGTCCCTTGATTGAAACTGATAGAAACATCCGCTTTCGCCAAAACCGGAGCATCATTAATTCCATCGCCAACCATAACCGTGGGCTGAGATTGCTGTTGAGAGGCGTGAATGAGATTAATTTTTTGTTCCGGTGTTTGCTCCGCATAAAACAGAGAAATATCTAAATTAGAAGCTGTTTTTGCAACCGATTCATGTTTATCACCACTCACTATTGCCAGTTGATAACCTTTACTTTGCAGATATTTGATTTGATTTTTGCTGTCATGACGAAGTTGATTATCTAGTTCAAAAGCAGCTATTGCATGATTGTTTTTATACAAATAAACAAGTGTGTACTGTGTGAGGATTTGATGATTGTTTTCACCACACCACTCTTTATTACCGGCTTTATATTGAATTCCATCAATTTTCGCCATTACACCTTGTCCTGATTTGTTTTCAAATTCAGCAACTTGGATTTTCGGGTTGTAATAATCATTAAATGCTGAAGCAATCGGATGTGAGCTTTCATGCTCCAGGGCTGCGGTCAATTCTAAAATTTCAGTGTCCGATTTATCACTCAAATTATGGACTTTTACCAATGACATTGTTGGTTCTGTGAGTGTTCCTGTTTTATCGAAGAACCAATTTTTAACTTTTGAAACTTTTGTAATCGCATCCAAACTTCGACTAAGTATTCCTTGTTTCATCAGTTTCACACTCGCTGCCGTCAAAGCCACCGGAGTCGCCAAAGACAATGCGCAAGGACAGGTTGCCACAAGAACTGATAAAACAATCAACATGGTTTTGTCTGGTGCATAAATACTGTAATAAATTGCGGTCAAAGTTGCGATAATAAGAACAATTGCCACAAACCATGCCGCTATCTTATCCACCAGCAATAATGTTTTTGGCTTTTGTAATTGTGCATTTTCAAGCAACTGGCTCAATCCTGCCAAAATGGTGTCATCACCAATGGCAGTTGATTTAATCAGAATTTCTCCGTCTGTTAACAGGCTTCCTGCCATTACTTCATTGTCGATTTGCTTAGCGATTGACTTTGATTCACCGGTAATCATGGACTCATCCACTTTTCCACTCCCTGAAATAATTTGTCCATCTATAGCAACAATTTCACCGCTTTTGACTTTTAAAATATCGCCTTTTTTAATTTGCTCAAGGGGCATTAACTCTTCAGTATCAGCACTAAAACGCATCACACTTGTTGGAATCATATTGCCCAAGGCTTCATTAGCACTCATTCCCTGATGCCGAACGGTCATCTCAACAAACCGCCCTGCTAATAAGAAAAAGATGAACATCACCATAGAGTCGTAATAAATGGTTTCGCCGTTATTGGTCAGAACATTCCATGTACTGGCAAAATAAGCCAATGACATTGACAAAGCCACCGGCACATCCATGCCGAGATGTTTGTTACTCAAATCTCGAAAAGCATTCTGCAGGAAAGTTTTCCCCGAATAGAAATAAACCAACGTTGCTACCAAAAGGCTAACAAGCACGAAAAAGCGATATATTTTTTCATCAATTCCGTGATATTCACCGCCGTAAATCGGCACGGACAATGTCATGATAAACATCATACCTAAACCAGCGACGATTAAACGCTTTAACGCACTTCTGCGTTCGGCAATGCTTTGGTTGTCGCTATTTTTATCTTTGCTGAGTGTAGGCTTATAACCCAAACGATTGATTGCCGATAAAATTTCGCTTAGTTTTATTTTTTCAGCATCAAATTCAGCCTGAAGAACTTTTGTGATGGTGTTTAATCTCACATCAAATATGCCAATCAATCCTCTTAGATGTTTATCAATCAACCAGCCACAAGCACTGCAATACATGCCTTCGAGGTTGATGGAGACTTTATAATGATTGTCTTTTAGCTGAGTAACAAAAGAATCGAAATTGACCGGCTCGTCATAAACTTGCCACTTTTTTTCCGCAACTTCAGCTTTTGACGCCGGAAGCGAATCGCCGCGATATTCGTAAAAGTCACAATAACCCTGTTCGTCAATAAATTCCGCAACAGCTTTACAACCGTGGCAACAGACTGCTTTGCTCTCACCACCAATTTTTGCCAGGATCTTAACATTGTCAGGAATCTTTTCGTGACAGTGAAAACAAGCCTTTTCAGACATTCTTAATTGCTGTTTCCTTGTTCTGTTTTATCAGAATCAACCGGAGTGATAATTTTTGATGAATGTCTGTTATGTTGAATGACATCGGGAGAATGTTTGGCTGCAATCACCAGAGTGATTATTGATGCTACAACCGCTGTTAACGGTAGTGCCATAACAAACCAGACCATTGGTATTTTGTACCAAGGTCTGGATTCATTTTGTGTGTTATTTCTTTGGTCCAAAGTATTTTGTCTCCTCTGTAACAACTGTGCTTTCATCACCTACAACGTGAATTTTCAATTCAATATTTTGAATATGTCTCGTCACATTTGCAGTTTTTGCTCTGACTTTAACCGGCAGACTCAAAACCTCACCCGGAGGTAACTGTCTGTCTTTATAATTATCATCAACAACAACCTCTAATCCCCCTTCGATTCCTTCTGCTGAGACAATATATTGTTGTGGCTGATCGCCTTTATTCATTATTTTCAGTTTATAAACATTCTCAATTGTCTGAGAGTCCACAACCCTGAAAAATGTATTTCGATCTCTTAACACGTCAACCGCTATGCTTTTACGATGTAACAATGTATAAGAGAACAATCCTATCATTATACTTAAGGCTACCATATACAGAACCATTCTCGGTCTGAAAATTCGTGTTTTCTTACCTTGAAGTTCGTGTTCTGTTGTGTATCGAACCAAACCCGGTTCTTTACCAATACTTATCATGACTTCATCACAAGCATCAATACATGCCGCACAAGCAATACATTCGTATTGTAATCCGTCACGAATATCAATCCCTGTCGGGCAAACCTGTACACACATGGTACATTCAATACAATCTCCGACATTTTCGATCTCTTCTCTACGTTTTTTCCCTGCGGCACGAGGTTCTCCTCTGGCAACATCATATGATACTATTAATGTATCTTTATCAAACATCGCACTTTGGAATCGTGCATAAGGACACATGTGCGTACATACTTGTTCCCTTAAGAAACCCGCATTTCCATAAGTCGCTAAACTATAAAAGAAAATCCAGAATGTTTCCCAAGAACCTAGATTCCACTCAAGTACCAGATACCATAGTTCTCTAATCGGGGTAAAGAAACCGACAAATGTAAAGCCTGTCCACAAAGCCAGAATAATCCAAAGCAGAATTTTTAATCCCCGGCGACGAATTTTATTAAAATTCCATGGCTGTTTATCTAACTTTAATCGTTTATTGCGATCACCTTCAACCCAATGCTCTATTTGTACAAACAATTCTGTCCAAACAGTTTGGGGGCAAGTATATCCACACCATAGTCTTCCTGCCAATGCGGTAAAAAAGAAAAGGGAAAATGCAGCTATAATCAACAGCCAGGAAAGGAAAATAAAATCCTGAGGCCAAAATGTTATTCCAAAAATATAGAATTTCCTAGCAGGCAAATCAAATAATACTGCCTGATGTCCATCATAATTCAACCATGGCAAGAAATAAAAAATACCAAGTAGAGTAAAAAGAGATAACTTTCTTAATCTCGAGAAAAAACCATTTATCTCACGAGGGTGAATTTTCTTTCTGGATTGATATAGTTCAATTCCAAGTGGTTGTTTATCTTGACTCATAGTTTTTGATAATATATTTTGATTAAAAATTACAAAACTGCCAAATCTATATAAGTTTGATTTGGCAGTTTACTCTTTGTTAAAGCCTTTCGCTTTAGTTTTAATCGTCCTCTTTGGGTCGAGTTCTTTGTGCGAGTTTTGTTCTGGGTAATACCATCACAATCCCGACAAGGAATGTTGCGACAAAAGAAAACACCCAGAAAAATACAAATCCAAAGGTATAACCTTGTGTTGCAGAAACCTCGACACTCCATGTTGAAAGTTGCAGCAAAAGTTGCGGATCAAAAATGGCAAAGAAAACCATTGTTTGTGCAGCCGCTACTAAAAATGAAGTCCAAAGAACGACAGCCAAGCGTCTGTAAAATATACGCTTAAGCTGTCTTTCATTAAAACTGATATCTTTATCGTTATTAGTCATTGCTTAGTGAATATACATAGGCGCCAAGAACTTTTATACTATCCTTATCAAGCAATTCACCGTGTGCCGGCATTTTACCTGATAAACCTTGCATAATCGCTGTTTCAACAATTCCGGAATCATAAGAGTGCAACCAGGTGTTGTCTGTCAGGTTAGGAGCACCAAACATATAATTACCTTTCGCATCCGCACCGTGACATGATGAACAGAACATGGCGAATTTCTTTTGACCTTCTGCTGCTAATTCTACATTCTGAGACTTATCAGTAAAGCTCTTAACATAAGCCGCAACTTGTTTAACACCTTCATCACCTAGAGCAGCACCCCAAGGTGGCATGATACCATTACGACCAGCTGTAATTGACTGAATAATTGTGTCAGGATCACCACCGTATAACCAGTCATTATCTGTCAGGTTTGGAAAACCAACCGCACCCTGAGCATCAGAACCATGACAAGTACTACAATGGTTAGCAAATAACCTTTCACCAATTTCCATCGCTTTAGTGTCTTTCACCATTTCAGTGACAGGTTTGTTGATAAATGTACTGAATAACTCAGCTCTTTTTGCCATCACATCTTTATTTTCATCTTCCCATGAGCTGAAACTAGTCCAGTTTAGTGTTCCTTTATAGTTACCCATGCCCGGATACAATGTTAAATACCCGATAGAAAATACGATTGTTAAGATAAAAAGATATAACCACCACTTTGGAAGCGGATTGTTATACTCTTTTAAATCATCATCCCAAACATGACCTGTTGTATCGCCATCTTTGTGCTCGTCAGACTGCATTCTAGATGAAGTGAATAGCAACCATAAATAGCCAACAATATGGGCTGCTACCAATACGATAATATATATACTCCAACCACTACTCATGTCCATTTTGCTCACCTTTCTCTAATGTTTCAAAATCATCTTCCAATGGAAGATTTGATAAATGTTCAAATTCAACCTTTCTTTTGTCACTCCACGCCCATGCAACAATTGCAAAAAACAGTATCATCATGACAATTATAAATATGCCATTAATCACTTGTAGCTCCTTGGGATTGAAGTTCCCAGAACTTGTAAATAAGCAATCACGGCTTCAAGTTTGGTTTTTCCTTCAACATCAGCTTTTGCACTTGCAAGTTGTGCATCTGTATAAGGATGTCCAAACCAGTCTTTCAAGGTTTTCATACCGGCAGCCACTTGCTCAGCATCAACAGTTTGTTCTGCCAACCAAGGATAACCTGGCATATTTGACTCAGGAACCACTGAGCGAGGATCCATTAAGTGATACTCATGCCACTCATCGGAGTATTTTCCACCAACTCTGTGCAAATCAGGACCAGTTCTTTTTGAACCCCATTGGAATGGTCTGTCATAAACAAACTCACTTGCCATTGAGTAGTGCCCATATCTCATAGTTTCATCAACGAACGGACGAATTTGTTGAGAATGACAGTTGTAACAACCTTCTGAAATATAAATATCACGTCCTGCTAATTGAAGAGCAGTGTAAGGTTTTAGATTTGGATGAGGTTCAACAACGCTTGCTTGAAACATCAGTGGCACAATCTCAACAAGACCCGCAAAACTGACGACAATTGCAATCAACACACCCATCAACCCAATATTTTTCTCTAGTTTTTGATGTTTCATGCTGCTTCTCCTGAAACTTTGTCTGATTTAATAGTTTTAATTACATTGTACAGCATAATGAACATGCCACTGAGGAACATTGTTCCACCCAAGAAACGTGCAATGTAATACGGATATGTCGCTTTAATGCTTTCTATGAATGAGTAAACAACACTACCGTCAGCATTAATATCTCTCCACATCAAACCTTGCATCACACCGGCAATCCACATTGAAGCGATGTACAAAACGATACCAAGTGTTGCAATCCAGAAGTGAACATTAATTAGTTTCGTTGAGTACATTGATTTTCTACCCCAAAGTTTTGGAATCAATACATACAACGAACCAATTGTCATTAACGCAACCCAACCCAAAGCACCAGAGTGAACATGACCTACAGTCCAATCAGTATAGTGAGATAACGCATTAACTGTTTTCACAGACATCATCGGACCTTCAAAAGTTGACATTCCATAGAATGACAATGAAACAATCAAAATTTTGATTATTGGATCATCACGCAATTTATGCCAAGCACCAGATAAAGTCATGATACCGTTAATCATACCACCCCAGGAAGGTGCTAACAGGATCAATGAGAAAACCATACCCAAAGATTGTGCCCAATCAGGTAATGAAGTGTATTGCAAATGGTGTGGACCTGCCCACATATAAGAAGAAATCAATGCCCAAAAGTGAACGATTGAAAGTCTGTATGAATAAACCGGTCTTTCAGCTTGCTTAGGTACGAAGTAATACATCATTCCCAAGAAACCGGCTGTCAGGAAGAACCCAACTGCATTGTGACCATACCACCATTGAACAAGCGCATCAACAGCACCAGGATATACTGAGTATGACAAATGCCAGTTTACCGGAATCTGTAAATTGTTTACGATGTGGAGCAACGCAATGGTAATAATAAACGCTGCATAGAACCAGTTCGCAACATAGATGTGTTTCTCCTGCCTTTTAACAATTGTTCCAAAGAACACAATGGCATAAGCAACCCAGACGATTGTCAAAAAGACATCAATCGGCCAAATTAACTCAGCATACTCTCTACTTTGTGTGTAACCAAATGGAAGTGTCAAGGCCGCCGCAACAATGATTAATTGGAACGCCCAAAAAACAAAAGATGCCAATTTGGGAGCAAACAACTCTGCTTTACAAGTTTTATGTGCCACATAGAACGAAGTACCTATTAAAGCATTTCCACCAAAAGCAAAAATCACGGCATTGGTATGTAGTGGTCTCAAACGGCTGTATGTTAAAAATGGAATATCAAAATTTAACGCCGGCCAAGCCAATTGTGCCGCGATAAAGACGCCAACAAGCATGCCAACAATGCCCCACATAATGGTGACAATGGCAAACTTTTTGACAATTTCATCAGTAAAGTTAGTTTTCATTTATTACCCTCGCATTTATAATCTTGGTCGCCCATTATATGAAATAAGCAACCCTCGTATATTGACTTTAGTCAATTTTTGGATTTATGGATATTTTTAACCATTATTTTTCAATAATTTTTCGACTTATGCCATAATTAACTCATTGTCATTCAGGTATATAAAATTGCCAAGCTATCAAAATCATAAATTAGAGCAATTTCAAAATAAAGTTGTTGGTAAATTATCACGTTGTGAGAAGTGTGCTGTCAGTTCTTTATGTTTACCAACCGGTTTATCAAGATCAGAACTAATTGATTTAGAGTCAATGATTTCCGCCTCTCAAATTGTTGATAAAAACAGCCAGCTTTTTTCTATCGGAGAAAAATTCAACGCTTTATACATCGTTCACTCAGGAATGTTTAAAACTACATCGCTTGATGAGAATGGTAAGGAAAGAATCCTCAATTTTCATCTTCCCGGAGAAATTATGGGATTAGATGGAATTTATGATGAGACCTTTCAGTCAACAGCTTCCGCTTTAACTATGAGTTCATATTGTAAAATTTCATTTAATAATTTCCTCGAAATATCAGAAGATTACCCGGTTCTGCAGGCAAATCTTTTAAAAGTGATGAGCCGTGAGCTCTACAGCAGTAAGAAAAATCATATTGATATTGGTAGTAAATCTAAATTAGCTTTATTTATTAAGACTATTTCACAAAGATTCAAGATTCGCGGTTATTCAGAAGACGAATTCTTCTTACCAATTTCTCAAAGAGATATTGCCAGTTATCTTGGAATGGCTGAAGAAACATTAAGCCGTATTTTTAAAAAACTTCAAAAAATGGAAGTTGTCAGTTTTAAAAAACATATTCTAACTATTTTAGATAGAGACCTTCTAAACGAACTTGCTGAATCTTAATTTTTTTTAGAAACGAAAAAAGGCTGCGTGCCACAAACACACAACCTTTTTATTTGTTGTAATATTGATTTAGAAAGTTTTTCCAAACCCGATACCAACGACAGTTGGATCAATATCAACGTCAACTGATACTGCACCTAAAGCTGTATCGAATGTTGCTGTTGTGTCAATTTTGATATATTTAACATCAACGTTGAAATACCAGCCATTTTTCATTTCGAAGTCAATACCGAATTGACCCGCAAGACCAAATGATGAATCAATATCAAGATTTGACGCACCCAATACAGTTTGAGCCGCATCAGTTAAATCATCATTAAAGAATAATGTATAGTTTAAACCAACACCAGCATAAGGTCTTACTTTACCCTGTGGATTAAAATGGTATTGTGCGAACAATGTAGGTGGCAATACATTAGTATTTACAACTTCTGTACCATCTGGAACACCTAGTCCACTCAAACCAAAAGCACTAACATCATGTTGAGTACTTGGATCAAGCAATAAATCTAATGCAAAATTATCAGTTAACATATAACCAATTGAAACACCCAAAGTTGTTGCATCGTTCACTTCAACGCCAGTACCTGCAACGTCACCACCTGCAAGGTTCAAAACACTACTGTCATCGTTTGGATTAATGTTGATAACTCTTGCATGCATAAACCAATCGCCTTTGTCGGCTGCCATTGATGCACCGGATACAACTGCCAATGCAGCTGCTAAAATTGTTTTTGACATTTTCATAATTATTCTCACTCAAGTTAAGTTATTGATGCGAGAATTATACTGATTTGCCATTTAATTATTATTGATAACTATCAAGATTTTATTCAGATTGTAGATTTATACAAAACTGAAGAAACTTGCATTACAATGATATTTGCAGTACGAATAGCACTCCAGTAATTGTAATCAAAACCCCAATCACTTTTCTGAAATTGAGATGTTCTTTTAGGAATATCCAAGAAAGAAGCAATATAAATACGGATGCGGTTTCATTTAGAATTGAGGCAACTGAAGCACTTGTGTATTTGTATCCTGCCACCCAAATCATCATTGAAACATATTGTCCTAAAAACGTTCCAAGTATGAGCCACATACCTCCTTTGGCCTCTAGAATATGTGAAACTGTCAATGGTTGTCTTATTGCCAATCCATACAACACCATTGCAATCATACCTCCAAAAGATCGAATCAGTATTATCCAAAAAAATGGTAATTCTGTACTAACCGGTTTAATTATTACTATACCAAGCGCTGTAAAAAATACAGCAAGTGCTGCATAAACAAACCCTCGAATTGGAGGATGCTCAATTGTTAGAGTTTTTTTCCTGTAGCCAACCAAAACAACTCCTGCCAATACCAGTAACATTCCAAAATACTGCCAGCTATTTAGACTTTCTGCCAACAGGAGCATTGATAAGCTTACAACAAACGGACTATACAAACTCCCTGTAATTCCGGTTAAACTCGCACCTATTAATTGCAAAGCCCTTAAATAAAACAAGTCTGCTAACATGATGCCTATGATTCCACTTATCAAAATAACACTCATTTGATAATATGACATTTGTGGAATTTCCCAACTTTCAAAAAATAACACTGTTGGAATCATCAAAATAAAAACGAATACCGACTTAAACAGATTCATTTCATAAGCATTAAAATGATCACCTGCTTTTTTATACAAGATGACTGCAACCGCCCAAATGAAGGCGCACAGAAGCGATAGAGTTTCACCTATTCCCATCGATTATTTATGTCCGTTAATAAAGTTTCCTAACATTTCAAACTCTTTCGTCTGAGAACTCCCTTTTCTCCAAACCAAACCGATTTCTCTGTAACTATTTGTATATTTCTTTAACTCTAATGGTTGCTGTTTTATTAAGTTCGAATCCAAACACATTTCAGGTAAGAATGTGATTCCAACATCACTTTTAACCATCTCAATTAAAGTCAACATACTGCTTGCAGAATATTGACTGATTTGCTCTGAATTTTTTAATTTACAAGCGCTGAGGGTATGTTCTCTTAAACAGTGTCCATCTTCTAATAGTATGACACTTTCATCTGATGGTTCTGACATGTTTTTCTTAATCCACTTACTTTCTTTTCTGTGTGCGAGATAAAACGACTCCTTAAATAAAGTTAATGTTTCTGTATTTTTTAATGAATATGGTAAAGCAATTAAAATTACATCCAATTCACCTTTCATTAACTTGTCATAGAGTTTTAATGTCGTACCTTCATACAAGTACAACTCTAAGTCTAGATATGTTTTCTGTAATTCAAACATGAACTTCGGCAACAAAAAAGGAGCAATTGTAGGAATGATTCCGAGTGATAACTTTCCTGACAAAGGTTTGTCATTTCCTTGAGAAATATCCAATAGATGTGATAGTTCACGAATAATTAATTTTGCCTGTGTATAGATCTCTTTTCCCAAAGAGGTGATTGTTACCGATTTGTTTGTACGATCTACCAACTGACCATTGATTACAATCTCAAGTTCTTTTATAGCCACAGAAAATGCTGACTGGGAAACAAAACAGCTTTCCGCTGCTTTACCAAAATGGTTATTTTCCACTAATGCAATGTAGTATCGCAATTGTTTAACAGTTGGGAAGTTCATCGGAATTATAAATCAATTTTTCTATAACGATTCGAATCTTAACTTATAGATGAACTTGCCGATAGTTTTATTCAAAAAAAAATGCAAATCCGAAGATTTGCATTTTTTATAGTTAATTCCTATGTATTATGGAGTACATACTACAACAACTGTATCAACTGTCGATCCAGAAACTGTGCCAAAATCTGTTCCTGGAGTTACAGTACAAGTTTGACCTGGTGGTTGAGTGGTAACTGATACTACATAAGTACTACCATCAGGTTGAGCAGGGAAGAAAAATCCTCCATTACCCGTAATATCAATTGTTGACGTAGCACCGCCGCCTACAATATTCTGTAGAACAAGTGGTCCCGATGAAGTCATACCTTGAACCTGACCACCAACCTGATAACTATCAGTATTACCTATTCCATCACATTCTCCTGGAGGTGGTTGTGGACTTGCTGTACTTCCAAGGAAACAAGAGTCGCCACCAGAGAAGTGAACATCTACAGAAGGTTCTCCTGAAGCTGTCGCAAATGTACATGTTCCATTAAGACCACCGCCTGGCGCATCAAGAGCAACAAACACATCTACAAAACTATTTCCATCGACATTAGTCAATGAAGGTCCAAAATTGATTGACAAGCTACCACCATCCACAGAATCACAACTTCCTGAAATCGGTGCGCCCTGTATCGGGTTACCGGAACCATCATACAAAGAAAGTGTAATCGTTATTATTCCTCTGCCCAAAAATGATGATGGATTCGCGTTTAATACTCCATTTTCTGGCGCGAGAACATCCATACAGTTTTCTGTATTTGATGTTTCAATATCACAAGTAATCCCTGCTGCATTGAAATTAAAACCTGGAGAACCTGAGCCCGGTACAACACCGGTAGTAGTAGCAATTCCATATGCACAACCATCCATGCCTGTCGCACTATCCATAATACCAGCTGTTGTAACCCCATCAATGGCTCCTTGTCCATTTGACCCAACATAGTTAAATGCTACAAATCTGCCCGGCAATGGATTTCTTGCTGAGTCCATAAGACAAACATTAAATGCAACACTTGTATTGGCCGGAATAACACTCGGTGAAACGACCATTGTACTCGATTGACCATTAAATCCTTCAACGCCAGGAAAAGCCATTACTTCTACATCAGTGACTGACTTGAAGACTCCATTTGTAGTGTTTTGTCTTCCTTGTCCTTTAACAGAAACAACTGCTATTCTACCTAATTGCGATACAGGATAATTCAAACGAGTCGTTGCTACTCCCATTTCATTCATAACAGCTGTTGCTGTAATATTTCCATCTACAGCTCTACCTACTGCATAAGGTAGAATTCCAAAGTCGTTATTTATCGCTCCGGTTTCATCATTTCTATTGAATTTTTCGACTGTAGTTAAACTGGTTTCGGAGTTTACTGTCGCTACTCTCAAAGCACTTTCCAAATCTTCATTACCGAGTGATTCTTCTCCAAATACCATCAAAGTATCATTTGGTTGGACACCACCTGCAGCGGTGATAAATGCAGCACTGGCAGATGTGAAAGTTGTGCCTCCTTCTTGCGGGTTACCATCTCCTGCAGAATGTACAAATACACCTGCACCACTCTCAGGGTATCCTACAATCGGGCTATTTATCATGTTAAATTCAAGAGTTTGTGGCAGTGCAGGGTTACCTGCTTTATCTGTACCAATTGCACTCACAACATAACTGTAGGTTCCATCTTGATAGTTATACTCTAAATCAGCACCTGATCCTGTAGTATCACCATTGACCGTAATTGCATCAATCGCAGGGCTTGTTAATTCTAACGCCCAGAGTACACCATCACTAACTGTATAGGTTGTACTCGCACTTAAAGGATCTTGGATGCCGTTATCAACATTGTTATCCGCTTTATCGACCGTTGCTGTCAAGGTAATAGTATTCGAGTCTGTACCACTCTGAACCAAAGCATTGACCACACCATTTATTGTTGGAACTCTGATAGTTGTTCCTTCAACCACGTTACCATTAGCATTCGTGCCGGATAATTTCTCTCCACTATTTGGGGCATCTGTAACAATTGACAATCTGACATTATTAACCTGTGGATCAGGAACAGGAATGCCACTACTGGTAACTAAAGCTATAACATCCTGGCTCGTATTCCCACCTGAACCATTCACGTACAATGGACCTCCACTATTTAATGTTAAATCTGTAGGGCGACCAACTGGACCGCCAACTACATCAATTGTGAAAGAAGTGGAATGTTCAATTTCTGTTCCTGCTTCTACAGCTGTGATTGTGACCAAAGCTGAACCCTGAATATCTCCTGCCCACAAGAATAAATTACCATGACCGGCATTCATATTCACCGGACCTTGCCCCATCAAAACAAAGAACTCATTCACATCCTCTGTACTTGGATCATCCAAAGTTGAGAATGCTAATGAACTCACAGGGTTAACTGAAACATTGACAGTTGAAGGATCGCCCAAAGGATTTGTGAAGTTTCCTAGTGGGTCTTTAAATTGAATATCAACCTCCATGACGAATGGAGTGCCACTAAAATAAGCAATATTCTGACTATTAACAGGCAACTCTGTTCTTGGCATAACAGCGCTCAGTTGATCAAATGGCGCCGGTCCTTGTGAAATAGAATAATTCAAAGTGCCGGTATATGTTCTGTTTGATGTTGTTGCAGACGCAGTTAAGGTTACGTTACCTGATGAACCACCACTATGGATATAAAAAGTAGCCATCCCACCGGAAGTCGTTGTATTATGAGATGAGTTAACAGTCCCAAAATCATTAGGAACCGAAATATAAGCCACATTCACATTACTAGTTGATAAATTTACAGTTGTCCCATCCGGAGCAACTCCTCCGTTGTTAAATGCGACTCTCACATTTAATTGAGTTACAAATGGGGAACCAATAAATGCTGGGTAATTAAGAGTATTCGCTGGCAAACTGCTATCAACAGGTGTTAACGTAATGGTAAATCCATTCGTTGGATTAGAGTTGGGAGGCGAGCCAGCAGCTCCATCACCACCTCCGCCACAAGATGTTAATGTTGTTACAATTGCAATCAGCAAAAATGTATATATTGTTCTTTTCATCGTATGAATACCTGTAAAATTATTATTTAACACTTGTTATAAACTCTCTTTAATTATTGTTGGCGTGATAAATACCAACAACTCTGCTTTATCGTTAGTTACTGATTTATTTCTAAATAACGCTCCCAAGCCCGGAATATTTCCTAGTACAGGAACTTTTGATTTGTCTGTTCTTTTAACGTGTTCATAAACGCCACCCAGAACAATGGTTTGACCACTGCCAACTAAAACTCTAGTTTCCATCTCTCTGGTATCAATTGACGGAACACCATTGAACAACTCACCAATTGTGTTTTTAGTAATTCTCAAACTTAAATCCACTCTGTCATCCGGTGTAATTAATGGAGTTACACTCAACTCCATTACTGCTTCTTTGAAGCTAATCGTCGGAACACCTGTAGGAGATGCCGCAGTTTCCTCGTAAGGAATCTGAACACCTTGCTTAATGAACGCTTCTTTCTGGTTGGTTGTGACGACTCTCGGTGTCGAAATCACCTCACCACGACCTTCGGTTTGTAATGCTGATAACTCCAAATCTAATAAGTAATCGGCTGCCAAAATACTAAACGCCCATTTTGATGCGTTTCCTGCAACAGCCGGTAAATTAACATTCAAACGATCTCCCAAACCCGGTGTTGTCGGTGTGAAATTAGGAAGTCCCGAGCCACTTGGATTATTCAATCTATTTGCGATTGCAACAGAGTTTAAATCATCGAGTGCTTCAAGCGAGCCACCGGTACTGAGGATATTTCCATGTCTATCCTGCTTAGAACCTGTAACACCGAACTTAACACCCAGTTCATCACCAAATTTATCAGATGCAATCACAATTCTTGATTCAATTTGAACCTGTCTGACTGCCACATCCAATGATTGGATCAACTCTTCAATTACCACCAATTTAGATGGAACATCGGTAATCAATAGTGTATTTGTCCTTTCATCAAATGAAACCGAACCTCTTGATGACAACATACCTCTAGTACCGTTCGCAGAATTAGCTGACCCGCCACCTGTGTTAATATTTTTGCTATTACCCATTAATAAAGTTGCAAACTCTTCTGCTCTAGCATAGTTTATCTGTATCATAATGGTTTTTAGAGGTTCTGACTCCTCTTTTTCTTTCAAAGCATTGAGTGCTTCTTGCTCTCTTTCAGCAATATCTTTTGCTGGTGCTACCCAGACCACATTACCTTCCTGACGTTTATCCAATTTCTTGATATTTAGAACCACATCGAGAGCCTGATCCCAGGGCACTTCATTCAGTCTTAATGTTACGTTACCATCCACCGCATCAGAAACAACGATGTTAAATTGTGATGCATCAGCAATCATGCTCAGTACAGAACGCACAGGCACATCTTGGAAATTAAAATTCACTTTATGCCCTGTATATTCTTTTTCTTTATCCAATCCTTGCGCTGCTGTTTCCACATCTTCTCTATTTTCCATCACCTCAACAACATACTGGTTGCCGGTTTGATACGCCAAATGTCTGTAGTTACCGGAAGCAATAATATCAACTTTCACATCACCTGCGCTCGAACGAACATCTACAAAAGAAACCGGTGTTGCAAAATCCATTACATCTAGTTTGTGATCATTGGCTTCAGGAAGCTCTGTTGATTTGATTTCAAGTTTGATTTGTTCTGCGGTTTCCCTTAAATTTACCAACGCACCCGGTTTGTTAAATGTGATAACAACCTTGCCCTGTCCTTCCTTTCCACGTCTGAAATCAACATTTTCAATGGCATACAGAGATTCCATCTCATTCATTGTTTTTGCAATGTTAGCACCACTTGCTATTTTAACAACCAACTCATTCCCATTGACCTCTAGCTCATGATGTGCAGGGCTAT
>Ga0209203_1000902_pt1 | contig 23142 bp, 19 predicted proteins | sample AD_UKC109_MetaG_FD_184423 | JGI IMG/M metagenome (GOLD analysis project Ga0209203, IMG submission 184423) | Active sludge microbial communities of municipal wastewater-treating anaerobic digesters from Hong Kong - AD_UKC109_MetaG (SPAdes)... | ecosystem: Engineered > Bioreactor > Anaerobic >... | reverse complement strand
TCAAAAGGATAAGTTCACAACCCAATTACAGGAAAAATATACCATACAGTTTGAGAAAGTCAATGAAAAACTCTTGACGTTGGCTGAAGAATATGCAAAAATAAACAGCATCGATGTGCTTTTAACAAACAAAGTAGCTGTTTACATAGCGGATGATTTCGATCTGACACTCGATTTTATCGAATTTGCCAATGCAAGGGCTGAATTCTGACACCATTGAAAAACCAACTCAATTGCAGCCAGTTGATCAAAAAATACGGTAAACGTGAAGTCGTCAAGGGGGCTTCTTTGGAAGTCAATTCCAATGAGATTGTTGGGTTATTGGGACCCAATGGTGCCGGGAAAACCACCATATTTCGTATGATGTTGGGGATTGTCATTCCGACAAAGGGTACCATTCATCTGAACCACGAAGACATCACTCATATTCCAATTCATTTAAGGGCGAAGCGTGGGATCACTTATCTTCCTCAAGAGGTTTCAGTCTTTACAGGCTTAACGGTGAGGAAAAATGTTTCGGTGATTTTTGAGAACATGAAGCTTTCAAAGTCTACCATCCGGGAAAGGACCCAGCAATTACTTGAGGAATTTGGTATCTCCCATTTGGAGAATCAAAAAGCAGCTAATCTGTCCGGCGGGGAAAAAAGACGTCTGGAATTAGCCAGAATGATGACGCTTGATCCCAAATTCATTTTATTGGATGAACCCTTCAGTGGCATTGACCCCATGACGGTGAAAGATATTCAGCGGATGAGTGTTCAATTAAAGGAAAAAGGCATCGGTGTCATCGTTACTGATCATAATGTGGACGATATCAGGCGTATTGTAGACCGGCTTTATGTCATTCATAAAGGAACGATTTTGGCGCAAGGAAATCCTGAACAGGTTTTTAGTGACAGGAAAGTAATAGAAAACTATCTTGGAGAATAATATGAATATATGTGTAATAGGCTATTCAGGAAAGATAAATAAATCGCCTGTAAAGGAGCTTTATGATTTTACCTACAGGCTAGGTTATACCATCGCCGTCAGAGGTCACACGCTTTGGTCTGGTGGACGGGACGGCGTCATGGATATCGTATCAAAAGGGGCGCACGAAGGCGGGGGAGAGATTGTCGGTGTTTTACCCTGGGATAAAGAAAATTCCCTTTCTCGGCCTTCGGATTACATACAAAATGTCGTCTATACCGGATTGGATTTTACCATGAGAAGTTGTGTTTTGGTTAATAACGCCGATTTGGTTATCGCCGTTGGAGGAGGAGCAGGAACGGCAACGGAGATCTTTGCCGCTTATTCTTATGGCAAACCTTTGCTATTATGCGCAAAAAGTGGAGGGTGGGCTCAGAAAATCGCCGAAACCTTCCAGGAAAAATCAGGGCCGATTTATCTGGATTCAAGGGAAACAGCACCTGTATTTTTGGTTAACACCATCGATGATATCGAAAGACATTTATAAAGGGGAATTTTATCAAACATTGAAATAGTTAGAAAAAGTGTGGTCAGATCAAGAAACGGCCACACTTTTATTTATTTTACCTACCTTTTATGTCTTAAAAAATCCAGACACACATAAGCGAAATCCACCGGGTTTTCGTACATCAGATAATGGGTGTTGTCTTCAAAAAAAACCAGCCAGCAGTTATCAAAAACCCCGGCCAATTCTAAGGCGTTTTCAGGTTCAATGATATTGTCTGATTTTCCGTGAATAAGCAACACCTTATTTTCAACCGCTTTAAAAACTTCAGGATTCACCTGCCAATCCACCACGATATCCAATTGCTTTTTTACAGGACCTTGTGTGGGAAGCTCTGCATTTGCATATTGGTAAAGATTTTCCAACGTATGCGTGGTGTCGATGGCGGTAGCGTTCAAAATAGCCCGGTCTACCCGTTCAGGATGATATATCAAAAGATATTGAATGAACATGGATCCCATGGAATAGCCCAGCATATGTGCTTTTTCAAGTTCTATGGCGTCCATAAAAGCAATAACATCTTCCGAGAGCATGTCATAAGTGAAAGGTTTATCTCGGTCTGTGGAAAATCCCATTCCACGGTTGTCCATGAGAATGACCTGATATTCGTAAGAAAGCATGTCGATGACGGTCTTTGGCCAATTCATCATCGTTCCACCCAATCCCATGAGTAATAACAACGGTTCACCTTCTCCTAAAACTTGAAACCCGACTTGAATCTCACCCGCATCCACTTGATAGATTGGATTAAGTTCTGAATCATACGCCACAGGTTCTTCGGGTAATTTCAGTGCTAAAAGCGAAAGCGAACACAGCAACAAAACCAAAATAACAATCTTTTTCATTCTATCCCACCTATTGAGTAAAGATTAAAACCAAACGCTTGAACCAAAACACTTTAATCAAACGACGCCCATTAAATCAGTATGCCTATGAGTTAATGGCCCATTCAACGGCTGCGATCGAATGGATCCGAGTTGTATCAAAGACAGGAATGGAAACATCTTTCTGATGGATTAGTAAGGGAATTTCCGTACACCCCAAAATGACGCCCTGCGCTCCTTGCTCGGCAAGTGATTCGATGATTCGGATGTATTCATCACGACTATCGTCACGAATATCTCCTTTAATCAACTGATTGTAAATGATATCGTGAACGATTTGACGATCTCTCTTTTCCGGGATGATGGTTTCAATCCCGTGGTGATTTTTCAGGACGTCTTTATAGAATGTTCCTTCCATCGTAAATTGCGTTCCCAGTAAAGCTACCGTTTGAATGCCCAAACGCTTGATGGCCATGCCGGCTGCATCGGCGATGTGCAAGACCTTCAAACCGGTTTCTCTCTCGATATCCGGTGCCATCAGATGCATGGTGTTGGTGCAGATTACAATAAAATCCGCACCGGCTTTTTTCAGATTCATAGCCTGATCCACCATTTGTTGTGTCAACAGTTCCCATTTTCCTTCGTGTTGAAGGATTTTCATTTGATGAAAATCAAATGAATACAGTAAACATTGGACTGAATGGGAATCGCCCAGTTTTTCCTTGACCGCTTGATTCATATAACGATAGTACTCCAGAGTGGATTCCCAACTCATCCCCCCCAGCATTCCGATTGTTTTCATTTTCTTCCCCCCTCCTTCAATAATAGCCATTATAACACTTCCCGCTTCCCTAAAAAATTTCACCAAAGGGAGAAACGGATCACAGTATGATGTGATCGATGTGTTTTCATGTATAATGGACCGGTTAAAACTTGCCAAATATCAAACGGAGGTGTTTGAAATTGAGAAAAAAAACAAGTGTTTTTCTACTGCTTGTGCTGATTACTCTTTTCCTTTTTTCCACGGATATTTCTGAGGCAATCGGTGACACAACGCTTTTTATTTATGCGTTTGAAACCAACCTGCACGATTTGCGTATCACTTTGGATGTTTTGTCTAAAACGCAAGAGGTGAAATCCGGGGATTGGGAAAGCATGCGCAGTCTGATAGAAGAACTTCAAGTTCAAGACGAATCAACCCTGTATTGGTTTTCAAAGCCTGATGGTAACTATTACACGGCAGAAAAGGGGTTAACAGGGTTTAACCTGCAAGAAAGGGACTATTTTCAGCAGCTCCAACGTGAAGAACCTGTGTACGGCGAATTGATCACCGGGTTCACCAGTTTGAAAAAAAGCATCGTCGTGGCTCAACCCGTTTATAAGGGCGATAAGCTTGTGGGATATTTAGGAGGATCAAAATTCACCGATGCGTTGATGGCTTATCTTGAAGCGATGGCTCAAAATGGTGTAGATCGATCTTTCTATGTGATTACACCTGAAGGCGAAGAAATTATCAAATATAACATCAACGATAAAGTGGCGGATAATCTCAACACACTCATGCTGGAAACCGGATTTGGTCTTTACCCCATGTCTGAATCATCTCCGTTGGAATACCAGTACATGTTTGGCCCCTCCCCAGAAACAGGATGGCTTTATGCGGTGGGAAGAAAAAAATAAAAGTGCCATTTCGCCCCCCCCCTTGACAGGCGGTATATTCTGTGGTATAATATAAAAGTAAGCGAAAAAAACAAGGAACCGTCAAGGTTCCTTGTTTTTTTATTATTCAAACTCCTTAAATACAACGGTTACTTTCGCATCAATTCAAGTGGCAATAGTCTTGATTTACCTTCAGAATATCATCCAAAAGCGCATTGACGTCTTCCAATCCGGGTCCCAACGGATGAATCAACAGGGCTTCACGTGCTTTCTTTTTCGATCCTTTCAAATGTGCTTCTATGGTCAGCCTTTCAAAGGTTTTGACTGTATCAATCAGTCCCTTTGCAAGCGGATGGGCGTCCTGTATGCAAACGGGTCGAATCATTCCCTGCGAGACACGGGCATTGATTTCAAGTACATAGCTTCTATCCAGATTTCCAACCGCTCCGTTGTTTCGGATGTTGACGATATGCTCTTTTGTGCCTTTGGTACACAGGTCTCGGATGAGTTCGATAGCAGCTGTCGAGTACATGGATCCGCCTCGTTGTTCCAATTCCACCGGTTTTTCATAAAGGGTGACATCAGAATATTTCTCCAACAATTCTCTTTCAATCCTTTTCACCTGTTCACCCCTTGTCCCTTTAGTTGCCTTGGCCTCTTTTTCCTCAGCCAACATGGTCTGTGTGGTGTAGTAATAGCGAAGATACGGGTTTAAAATCATGGCTGATTCAACGGCAAACCGCTCAAATAGTTCCGAGTCGGGTACATTTTCGGGTTTGTAGGCCTTCTGAAAGGCATCCTGAGTTTGATCAGAACCTTTGACGTAAACCCGGTCGATCCAGCTCATGTGATTGAGACCATAATAATGGAGGAAGATATCGCTTCTTTCACAATGAAAGGTATCTGCAAAAGTCTGAAGCGTGTTGATGGGGATATTGCATAAACCGGCGAAATTCTTAAACCCAAGCGTGTTGATCACAAATTCCGAGATCAATCCCGAAGGATTGGTAAAATTGATGACGAAAGCGTCTTTATTCGCCCATTTTCTGACGAATTCCACATAACGCTCCACAATGGGCAGCGCACGCAGGGCACACGAAAACCCACCCACACCGGTAGTTTCCTGCCCGATCAGGTTGTATTTTAAAGGAATGGTTTCGTCGTTGATACGGCCTGCCAATAATCCGGGACGATACTGTTGAAGAACAAAATGGGCATCCTGCAAACCCTCTTTTACATCGGTTCCCCAACGTAGCAAAAACTTTCCTCCGGCATGTTCCACCATTCTTTGGGCAAGTTCTGCCACTATCTTAAATTTGTTTGTCTTGTCTATATCGAGCAGATAGACTTCCCCACAATCAATCGCATCCGCATTTTTAATCAATCCGTCCATCAGCTCCGGGGTGTAAGTGCTCCCTCCTCCGATGACTGTTATCTTCTTCAATACAATCCCTCCTTAGATCATTTAGCTTTATTATAGGTCACATAGCTTTTGATAAGTTGTTGATACACCGAACCGGTAACGGGTTGGCCTGCCTTTTCCATTGCAAAGAGCACAGCCCCGATTACAGGATCGTGTTCGGGAAGAACCAGTCTGTAATCGCTTCCCATTGCTGTTTGTATCATTTGGAGCAACAGAGAGTCGGCATTTTTAAAAACTGATCCTTCAAGTACAAGGTTGATGGGAAGCTCAAAAGTCATATCCATTCGAAAGGCGTTCGAAATGGTTTGAACTTCTTTTGTAATCTCACATAAAATCTGAATTGCAACCATATCTTGCTGATGAGCCGCCCGGTATAGGGTATTGATCAATGAGATGTTCACATTTGGACCCCTATAGGGTTGGTCGGGATATTCAATTTTCATCATTTCCTCTATGGTGACCGAATAGTGCCTTTTTAATAAATCATGCATGATGGTTTTGGGTGCTCGGCCGTCTTCGCCACGAATAATAGCTGAAGCCACCATTCCGGCAACATAATAGCCTCCCAGCCTTTCACCGAAAAAACTGCTGAAGCCGCCTTTTCTTGCGATTTGTTGTTGATTATATCCGTAACTGATGCTTCCGGTCCCACATGTTACAAGAATTCCTGTTCCCTGTTCTGTTCCGGATCTTAATGCGATCAACCCGTCGTTATCAAAAGAATAGGGTTGTATTTGGAGGCGGTTCAGTATGGAGTCAATCATGGCATAATCGTAATCCAAATCAGCTCCGGCCACTCCGAAAAAGGCATAATCCAAACCGTTTTTTTGAATTGCAATATCTTTTATAGCCTTTTCTGCCAACTCATTGATTACCTCATAGGACTTTTCTTTACCACACCCTTGATAGTTCGATCCGATTCCTTTTTGCACCGTCAAAACTGTACCGTTTTTGTCGGCTATGATTAGAGCGGTTTTTGTTCCGCCGATATCCGCACCAAGATAATACATAAATCCCCCTTGTCAAATGGATAGGTATCTATTTTTGAAACACAGTAGATTATAACTTGTTTCATCTTTTTCGATCAAAAAATGATTGTTTTTGTGTTTTTTAAAAAAGGTTACAACCGGTCACTCTAATTTATTTGTTACAACAACAATCATGATATACTGAAACTCGTTTCTTGTAAAAGGCCATGAAAAGAGATTATCAATGATTATCGTTGAATATTCATCAAAAACTCCCTGGTTTTTCAATAAAATCTCTTTTTTAAATTTCATGGTTGTTATACCCTTAAAAAAGCTTTTAAAGATAGATAAAAAGAAGTCTATAGAGGAATAAGATTCGGAATGTGATTTGAATAATGATCAAATGCTTTAAAAAAATGAGGATATTGAACCTATGGTATGCTATTTGTTGATAATCTAAAATAATTCCAGATTATCAGAAACGAACAAATTTTCGATGAAACATGTTTCACAATAGAATGAAAATGTAAGGCACATTTTCCAACTTTACTGCGCTATAGTAGATACAGTATCTGCCAACAAATTATAAAAAGAGGTGTTTTTATGAAAAACCATTGGAAAGTTCTGCTCGGAGTGCTTTTAGTGTTGTTAGTTTCAACGATGGCTTTTAGTTACGAGAGAAATGAAACACTGGTTTACGGCGGAGGTCTTTGGGGAGCCCCCACAAACTGGAATCCATTAACACCGTGGGCTGAAGTAACAGGAACCGGCGGACTGGTTTATGAGTACTTGTTCCATTACTATCCGCTGGCAGATGAATACCAGCCTTGGCTGGCCGTTAAAGGCGACTGGATTTCTCCCAAGGTTTACGAAGTAGAATTGAGAAAGGGTGTCAAATGGACAGACGGAGAGGCTTTTACAGCCGATGACGTAGTGTTTACCTTTGAAGTTGCAAAAGAAAATGCCTTGCATTATTCCAATGTATGGAATTGGATTGATAGTGTGGAGGCTGTTTCATCTACAAAAGTCAGATTTACATTTGGTGATGAACCGCATTATCAGGAATGGAGTGTTATCCTTTACGATTTGAGAATCATTCCAGAACATATTTGGGCAAAGAAACCAGCTGATGAATATTTGACAACGGCCAATGCGAATCCCGTTGGTACGGGACCTTATATGGCAGACAGCATTGGACAGGATAGAATGGTTTGGGTTAGAAACGATAACTGGTGGGGCAACGATGTGTTTGGCCAACCGAAACCGAAATACCTGGTAAATTTAGTTGTTAACAGTAATAACGTGGCATTGGGAATGTTAATGAAGGGTGAATTAGACCTCAGTAACTACTTCATTCCCGGCGTTCCAAAGATTAAAGATACATTTGGATTAACGACTTGGTATAAGGGCGAACCATACATGCTTTCAGAAAACTCAGCCCTTCTTTTCTTGAATACGACAAAAGGCGCATTGAAAGATGCAGCATTCAGAAAAGCCCTTGCCTTTGCAATCAATCCTGACATTATCGTGGAAAGGGTATTTGAAAATCAGGTAGAAGTCGCCAACGCAGCCGGTCTTTTCGGTGAAGGCTGGATGAAGTACTACGATGAAGAAGTTGTTCAAGCGAAAGGGTTCAGTTATGATCCTAAAGCTGCCGCTAAGATGCTTGACGAAAACGGTTATGTGGATGCTAACGGAGACGGCTGGAGAGATGACAAAAACGGTAAGGCCATGAAATTCGAAATCATCGTTCCAAACGGATGGACGGACTGGATGGAATCTATCAAGGTTATCGCCAATAACTTCCAGGCAGTAGGCATCAACGCCGTACCGAGCTTCCCGGATTACGGTATTTACATGAACAAGATTCAAGACGGTACTTTTGATATGTGTATCAACAACTTTGCTTCCTCCAGAAGTACAACACCTTATACTTACTGGAATTGGGTAGCAACGGATGAGATTTATGGCAAACTGGTAACAGATGGAAACTACAGCCGCTATGATGATGCTGAACTTTTCACGCTCATCAGAGAATTCAACATGATGCAGGATTCACAAGCAGGCATCATGGAAAAGGCATCACAAATCCAGGAAAAACTCCTTGAGGCCATGCCTTCCATTCCCCTTTGGTATAACGGCCTTTGGGCACAGTCCACATCCAGTGTTTGGAAAAATTGGTCCACCGAAGACAATCCTACCGGTTATCCTTGCAGCTGGGCAGGAAAGATGCAATTTGGCTTCGTAGAAATGCTGATCAAATTGGAATCCGCAAAGTAAAGAATCCATATTCTTTTATTAGCAGGCCCTTTTCGAGGGGCCTGTTAATTTATAGAGAGGAGTTGGTCTTGGCACTATGAAAAAATACCTGGGTAAAAAAATATTCATCTATCTCATCACATTCTTTTTTGCGGTTACCATTGACTGGGCAATTCCAAGGTTTATGCCTGGCGACCCCATTCAAATGCTTCTTTCCAGATTTCAAGGAATGGAAGGGGGACGGGAAATCATTCAAGCTCAGATAACGGCGTCTTTTGGCTTGGACAAACCATTGCTGGAGCAGTATTTCAATTTTTGGGCGACCTTGTTTAAAGGAGACTTGGGTACGAGTATATACGCTTTTCCAAAGCCCGTTATGTCGATTATCAATGAAGCCATTATCTTTGATATCTTATTACTGGTGCCCTCCATTATATTGAGTTGGATAGTGGGTAATAAACTTGGGGCTTTTTCAGGTGTTAACAAAAAGGCCGACAAATACTTGATGCCCGTCTTTTATTTTCTAACCTCTTCGCCCTATTTTTGGTTTGCAGTCGTTGTGGTATTTTTCTTTGGTGTCCAATTGCCCTGGTTTCCCATTTCGAATGCCTATAGTGCCACTATGAGGCCGGCTTTCAGTTTAGATTTTATCCTTGATTTCCTGCATCATTGGTTTTTGCCCTTTCTCACGTTATTTTTAGTTCAACTGGGCGGATGGGCTATTGGGATGAGAAACATGATCATCTATGAAATGGGTTCTAATTATTCCAAATACATGGAATCATTGGGAGCGCCCGAAAAGCTCATTCGAAAATACGCCTTTCGAAACGGCGTTCTTCCCCAGATAACCGGATTGGCTATCAGTCTGGGCAATATCATTGCCGGTGCGTTGACGACTCAGATCGTATTTTCCTACCCAGGCTTGGGGTTTATTTTGCTCAAAGCCATTCAGAATCAGGATTATTTTCTGGTCCAAGGCTGTTTTCTTTTCATCATCATCTTTGTATTGGTGGCCAACTTCTTGGTGGATATTGTTTACATGTTAGTCGATCCCAGAGTCAGATTTTCCTATTCGGGGGAGGTGTAGCCCATGGCAAAAAGTGAATTCTGGAAAAAACATGAAAATCTTTATTTTGCTGTGACCAACGGGAAAGTCATTTTTGGTCTTATCATTTTTCTGTCCATACTGGCATTAGCCATATTCGGACCCATGGTCGCCAAATACGATTATGATGAGTTTGCAGGCCCGGGATACATGCCTCCTTCAAAAGACTTCTGGTTTGGAACCACCCTCATGGGAAAAGATGTTTTTACACGTGTGGTTTATGGGCTGCGTTCCACATTCATTGTGGGATTTGTTGGAGGGACCATCGCCACATTGGTAGGCCTTATTATTGGCTTTTTGGCCGGTTATTACAGCGGAAAACTTGCCGATGAAACCCTGATGATGATCACCAATATCTTCTTGGTAATTCCTACACTGGCCTTATTAATCATCTTATCCGCCTATTTGCCATACCGAGGGATTCTCAGTCAAAGCGTGATCATTGGCTTAACAGCCTGGACTTGGACAGCCAGAGCTGTGCGTTCTCAAACACTCTCGTTAAAGAATCAGGAATTTGTGAACTTGTCAAGAATATCAGCTGCGCCGGTCACCAAGATCATAGCGGAAGATATAGCCGCCAACATGTTTTCATATGTTTTCATGGTTTATATCATTCAATTTACGGGGACCATCTTGGCTGCCGTCAGTCTTGAATTCCTCGGATTGGGACCTACTCAGGGAATCTCACTTGGCCTGGTCATGCAGAATGCGGTCAACTGGAACGCCATTCAGCTTGGCATGTGGTGGTGGGCAATTATTCCCGGTTTGTTGTTGACCATTCTCATCGTTTCTTTATACTTTATCAACACCGGACTAGATGAGGTGTTTAATCCAAGACTGAGGGAGATGTAGTCCATGGCTGAAAATGTATTGGAAATTAAAGACCTGAAAGCATATTACAAAATCCTCAAAGGGGATGTCAAAGCCTTGGATGGGGTCACTTTTAACCTGAAAAGAGGGGAAATCCTTGGAATTGCAGGAGAATCCGGGTGTGGTAAAAGTACGTTGGCCAGCACCCTGATTTTGAGAAAACCACCCCTGACCTATATGTCAGGTGAAGCCAAACTCTTAGGAACCGATATCATGAAAATTGGAGAAAAAGCGTTCAAAAAGATGCGGTTGAAAAATATCTCCGTCATTCCACAGTATGCCTTGGATGCTTTTAGTCCCACAAAAAAGATTAAAATCTTTCTGTCAGACCTGGTGAAAGAACACGGAATACGTCCCAACAGAAAATTTTTTCAGAAGGTAGAAGAACGACTTGAGATGATCAACCTGGAACCGTCCGTATTAGATCGTTATTCCATCGAATTATCCGGTGGAATGAAACAGCGCATGATCATGATCATTTCCACGATTCTCGACCCGGATTTCATTATTGCAGATGAAATTACATCGGCACTGGATGTAAGTTCACAAAGGTTCGTGGCGAATATGCTGGTCAAATTAAGGGATGAGGGGATCACCGGATCGGTCATTTTTATCACCCATGATTTATCCATACTCTATCAGATTGCTGAGCGGATCATGATCATGTATGCCGGTCATTTTGCGGAGATCGGACCTACGGATGAGATCGTTTCAAATCCCAGGCACCCTTATACAAAGGCGCTCATTGCCTCTTTGCCACAAGTAGGGGTTCAATACAAAGATAACAAGCTGGCGGGAATCAAGGGGACACCGCCTCATTTGTTGAATATTGGAGAGGGGTGTCGCTTCAGATTCCGATGTCCTTACCAAACGGAGAAATGCGAGAAAACACCTCAAAGGGAACAAATTAGTGATAATCATTTCGTTTCCTGTTGGAACTGGAAAGAGATTTACACTCAGACAAAGACCTCTGGAGGTGAAGCGGATGGGAAATAAACCCATTATGAAGGTGGAAAATCTGACAAAAGTGTTCACGTCCGGAATCATCGCCGGAGAAAAGACGATAGCGGTTAAAGATGTGACATTTACAATGAATCAAGGGGAAGTGATCTCGCTGATTGGCGAAAGCGGCAGCGGGAAAACCACTATTGGGAGAATCGTTCTCAAGCTTCTCAAACCAACTGAAGGCAAATTGGTTTACAACGGCCAAGATATAACGAATATTAACAGCAGGCATGAAAAAAAGGAATACTACAAAAAAGTACAGGCGATATTTCAGGACCCCTTCTCCTCGTTCAACCCTTTGTTCAGGATTGACAGGATTTTTAACATGGTGTTCTCCAGTTTCATGAAAGGGGTTAAGAACAGGAGAGAGTTGATCGAGCAATCCCTGGAAAGCGTGAATCTGAATCCTCAGAGAATTCTCAACAAATTCCCCCATCAACTGAGCGGCGGACAGCTTCAGAGGCTTCTCATTGCCAGGGCATTGTTACTGAATGTGGATATTCTCATCGCCGATGAACTGATCAGCATGCTGGACGCCTCAACCAGAATCGGCGTTCTAAATCTTCTGGTAGAATTGTGTAAGAAAAATGGTATGACGGTGCTGTTTATCACCCACGATTTGAACTTGGGTTACTACATCAGTGATACGACCTTGATCATGTATAAAGGGAGGTTGGTGGAGAGGGGCGACACCAAAAAAATTTACAAGAATCCGGTTCACCCTTATACCAAGATGTTGTTCGAATCCATTCCGGAGATTGGAAATAAATGGAACAAAGAAGAACTGTTCCTGCCGGAAACTGTCATACAAGATGTGAAGAAATTTTATCGAGAAAACGAAGGGGAAGGATTTAAAGAGGTGGAACCCAATCACAAAGTCCTTTTCAGTGATTAAAAAACGAGTGAATCTATCAGAAAATCAGAGGTGAAAGATGCCGACATTAAGAGAAATTTCCATGAAAACAGGGATATCCATTGCCACGTTTTCAAGGGTTCTAAATGGTAGCGAAAAGGTTTCGGAAAAAATGAAAAAAAAGGTACTTGCTGCCTTAAAACAATACAAATACCAACGGACGGCAATGATCAGTAATCGAATCAAAAGCCTTGTCGGCATCATTGTTCCTGACCTTCGTGGATACCACTATCCGGAATTGACCTTGGGAATCGAAGAGGCTTTGTTGGAAAATGGCTATGAGTTTTTTCTAGCCAACACCAAGCAAGAACTGAACAAAGAGATCGATATCATCTCCGAGCTCTATGAGAGAAAGGCGGATGGTATCGTTTTATGCACATCCGACAGTGATGATGAACAAATCAAGCTGCTTCTGGATTCAACGATACCCGTTGTGGGAGTGGACAGAAAAGATAGTGAGATTAAGATTGACAGCGTGAGTATTGACAATTACAACAGCACCAAAATTGCAGCCAATTATTTATATAATTGTGGACACCGGAATATCTTGTTTGTAGAAGGGGAGGACATTGTTTACTCCGCTATACTAAGGAAAAAGGCATTTATGGATATGGAAATGGAAAAGGGCGATTTTCATGTCCATTATGAACCGGGTGATTTTGAGCCTGAAACCGGTTATTTAGGTGTGAAAAATGCTCTAAAAAAAAGAATTAAATTCACGGCGGCCTTTTTTGTGGATGATTGGATGGCCTATGGCGGGATGCGGGCTTTTTACGAAGAAGGTATGCGTGTTCCCGAAGATGTGTCGGTTATGGGTTTTGACGATGCCCCCCTCAGCCGTTATACCACGCCCGGATTAACCACCATCAACCAACCCCGGTTCGAGTTAGGCTATACCGCCGGCCAGTTGATCATGAACCGCATATCCGGTAAGGAAAAAAGCAAAGTGCGCAGGCGCATCATGCTGAACACGGAGTTGGTGATCCGAGAATCCGTTAAAAACATACGCCCTTAATACGCTTCCTACTTTCTCTTCTTTGATAGTCTTTCAATGATCCCTGGCAAAAATGCCAAAGTGGATAATACGCCCATCCCAATACCGAGAATCATGAGCAGGGATAAATTCACGTACAGCATCAAAGGAGCGCTTAACAGCACCACAAAGCAAGCCATCAGACTTACTCCGTTGAAAATAATGGGTGAAGCTGTCATGGAATAGGCATCTGAAACGGTCCCTGTTTTTTTAAACCAGTACATGAAGTGAATGGCGTAATCGATAACAAGCCCCATGAGCATCCCGGAAATGATCACGGTGGGGATTTCCAAAGGAATTTTCAACAACCCCATAAAAATAAAGTTAAACAGAATGGTCAACCCGATGGGAATGGCTGAATAGAGAGAGGTTTTCAGCTTTCGGAAGATAATCAGCAACAACAAGAAGATTAGAATAAACGAAAGAATCAAACTCTGAATCTGGTTTTGAACGACTGCACCGCTTAATTCAAGCCAAACAAGGGGGATTCCTGCGGTGTAAAAGTCGTATTTGGAAGCCAGACCAGGGTAATCCGCCAGTATTTTGTCTGTTTCATCCACCAGTGTCTGAGCCGTTCCACTGTCGTTGCCATTGGCAAACAACATGTAACGAATGGCGTTTTGTGCGTAAAAGGTCTTGGCGTATTCTTGGCCCTCTTGGCTGGTACGGATATAGGTCAATAAAAGGTTGGGTGCGACATTCATGCTATCGGACAATCCGAACAGACTCATATTTTTTGTAACCACTCCGATATCCAAAAGCCGCTTGTCGATTTCTTCTAATTGACGGACTTCATCAGGTGTCGGGGTAAAGGCATCTGAATTCTTTTGTTGGACCATTAAGTAAAAATTGGAAACCCAATTGAATTTTTCATCCAGATGGCGGACTCCTTTGATCAGGGTGGAATTCTGCTTAAAGTAGCCGTAAGAATTAATATCAAGGGGAATTCTACTGATCATCAAAGGAGCGGCAATAATTCCGATCACTGTAAAGATGACAAAGCCAACAGACAGCCATCTTGGAATTTGTAAACGGTATTTTCTGTGTTTTTGGAAATGTTTTTGGGTGTTTTTGGAAAAATATAGCAGCGAGGGAATCACCGTCATGGTAAACACAGCGCTGAAAAAGATACCAATGGCGATGAATAACCCCATATCCCGAAAGGCCTGCATATTCAGAAAGACGTATGAAAAGAATCCGGCCATGGTGGTGAATGCTGAAAAAAAGATGGGGGTCATTTCTTCTTTACTGGTTTCTCGGATAAGCATGGTTTTCTTGTTTCCAACGTATTCTTGTTCCATAAATCGGGATAAGAAATGCATGCCGTATGCAGATCCAATGATGATTAAGAAGGACGGGATTAACACCGTCAGTACGTTGATATTTCTTCCAAAAACAAGCAGCAGAAACAGAATCCAAACAGAAGCGATAATAGGCGGAACCAGCGTGAGAAAAGACAAGTACAGGTTTCGGAATTTCACCATGAATATGCCAAAAACGGCAATGATAATAATCGGCGGATAGATAAAGGTGAAATTCTGAATAGAGGCAAACAGTTCGTAATTGACCACGTCTTCTCCCACCAGATGATAGGGCAAGCTGGTGTTGGCGTTGATGGTGTTAAAGAGGGTGGAAACCAGATCGATGGTATCCGCCATATAATCTGCCTTTTTCCGAATGGTAACCGCTAAGGTTGAACCGTCCTGTGAGATGAGAGATCCTACATAAAAGGCATCTTCCAGAATACTCAGATCCATTTGAAAAGAGCCTAATTCTTCTGAGATATACGGACCGGTTTGTATAAACGGTGCACTAAATGTAAAGCCTAAGAATTTTTGGGCATCAAAGACGGAATCCACACCGTTGACAAAAGAGAGTTTTCTGATCTCCTCCACCAACCGATGGACTTGAGAGAGGCTTCCGGAAACATCGTTTTGATCAAGATCAATCAATAACATCAACGTGCTGGCATCGCCAAAACGAATGGCAATCTGTTCCATTGAATGGATTGTCTCGCTGTCTTCACTTAAAAAGGCATTGAATGAGGCATCAAAATAAATATGTCTCACCACAAAAACCATCATTAACACGGTGGCGATAAGGATAGCAAGGGTAAAGAAATTACGTTTTAATCTTGATCCGTTGTTTACGTCTTTTTTCATGGCTTCACACCTCAGTATAAATTGTTCCAATGCCCGTGGCTATCAATCAAGAGCTGGCCGAAAAATAACCGTTCTATTATACACGGTTCACATAAAAAAAACTCAAAAAGCTCATCTTTCAGGTCAGATGCTTAAAATACTTGACTTTTATCAAATATCGTCTGGTAAATAGCCTTTGAATTGAGCGTGATACAACTTGGAATAATAGCCGTCTTTTTGAATGAGTTCTTCGTGTTTGCCCCTTTCCAGAATACCTTCGCCTGAAATGACCAGAATTTCGTCGGCGTGCTTGATGGTGGAGAGGCGATGGGCGATAACCAAGGAGGTTCTGCCCTTCGAGAGTCGTTCCAAAGACTGTTGAATCTTCAATTCAGTTTCATTGTCCAAGGCAGAAGTGGCTTCGTCCAAGATTAATAGAGGTGGGTTTTTCAAAAAGACCCTGGCGATGGATATTCTTTGTTTTTGTCCTCCTGATAACCTTACCCCTCTTTCCCCAATATAAGTTTCGTAACCTTCGTCAAGGGTCATGATAAAATCATGAATATTGGCGTGTTTAGCTGCTTCGATGATTTCATCATCCGTGGCATTTCCTCTCCCGTAGGCGATGTTGTCCCGGATAGTTCCTGCGAATAGAAAGACATCCTGCTGAACAATACCAATGTTTTTTCTCAAGGATTCCAATGTGAGATCTCGAATATCATAGCCGTCAATTTTGATGGATCCTTCGTTCACTTCGTAGAACCTTGGGATTAAATGGCAAAGAGTGGTTTTGCCTCCACCTGAGGGACCCACCAAAGCAATGGTTTTACCGGCGGGAACCTTCAATGAGCATCCCTTTAAGACATAGTCTTTTTGGTCGTAGGAGAATGAGACAGTTTCCACGTCAATTTCTCCCTTAGCGTTTTTTAATTCTACTGCACCGGGTTTTTCCTGGATTTCAGGGTTGATGTTCATGACCTCAACAAATCGTTCAAAACCGGCCATGCCGGATTCGTATTGCTGAGTAAACATCATTAGCCTTCTCACCGGCTGGAAGAAGAGCTCAATGTACATGAAAAAAGCGACTAAAGAACCGATGCTGAGCCATCCCCTGAAGCTAAAGTAACCTCCTACGCCCAACAAAACAACCTTTAGGATATTGTTGATATAGGTGATGCCTGCGGTCATTTCAGCCATTGATTTGAAGGCAAATTCCCTCGATTTTCTGAATTCGTTGTTGCCAATGTCGAATTTTTCCATCTCAAAATCTTCATTGGTAAAGGATTTTGCCACACGGATGCCTGAGATGCTGTTTTCAAGGTCGGCATTCACGTTAGCAATCTTTTTACGAACGGTTCGAAAGGCAACCGCCATCTTTTTCCTCTTTTTTATTCCGTAAATCAACATAACGGGAATAAAGGAGAAGACGATCAAGGTCAGATAGACATTGGTCATCATCAGCAATATGAAAGCGCCAATCAGCGTTACAATGGAAATAAAAACATCTTCCGGACCATGATGGGCCAATTCGGTGATGTCCCTTAAATCACTGATGATCCTGGACATGATCTTTCCCGTTCTGACTTTGTCAAAATAGCTAAAGGAAAGCGTTTGCAGATGGGAAAAAATTTCTTTTCTCATGTCGTATTCCATGCGCGTGCCCACCACATGACCCCAGTAATCAACGATGTAGTTGAATACCATTCTTAACGTATATAGAGCCGCCATGATGATCAGCATGATCAAAAGGGTGCGCATTTGCCCATTAGGAATGAATTGATCCAAGGTTCTCTGTGTGAGTTGAGGAAAAACCAAGTCAATGGCAGCCATCATGAAAGCGCAGGCGATATCCAGAATGAACAGTTTCATGTGGGGTTTGTAATACGAGATGAATTTTTTTAACATGTCATCACTCCTTTTAGTTTAGTTTCCTAATCAATCGGTCTTGATTATACACTAAAAAACTTTCAATGAAAAACCCGTATTCGGTCCATTTTCATAATTGTTACATTATGGTATAATGAACCAAGACCGCAATGAAAGGGGCGATAGTATGGAAAGGCAACCGATTGTCGCAGGGGTTTTTTACCAATCAAATAGCATGGCGTTAACCGAACAGATCAAAGCGTTGTTTAATCATCGGGAGGGTCCGGGGAAGCAACCTGAGGTTAAAGAAAAGACGATTTCTGAAAGTTTTGGGTTGATCCTGCCCCATGCCGGGTATATGGCAAGCGGACCGGTTGCGGCTCATGGGCTATTCGAAGCTGCCAAAAAAGGCAGACCTGAGAGTATTGTCATTTTAGGTCCAAGCCATACAGGAACGGGAATGCCCGTGAGTGTTTGGGACAAGGGTGTATGGGTGACACCGTTTGGAGAAGTTGAAATAGACAAAGAACTGGCAGATTATTTTTTAGCCCAATATGACTACGCATCCGTTAATTACGATGCGCATACCAACGAGCACTCCATCGAAATTCAGTTGCCTTTGTTACAATACGTTTTCGGTAGAGAAATCAAAGTGCTTCCCATTACCATGATGGATCAACGAAGAAAGACTGCCCAAGAGATAGGCAAGGTGTTTTCCGATATGAAAAACATCAAGAAAATCATGTTTATCGCTTCCACCGATCTGAATCATTATGAAAGCGAAGAAGTCACCCGAAAAAAAGACGAAGAGGTTATTTCTCATATTCGTACTTCAAATGTGGAAAGACTGTACAGTTCCATAACTGAACATGATATATCCATGTGTGGGTTTGGCCCGGTCAGTGCTTTGCTGTCGTCGGATTTAGGAGGGGCAAGGATTATCAAGCATGCCACAAGCGGCGTTATGACGGGTGACTATTCTCATGTTGTCGGTTATGTTGCCGCTATTATTGAAGGAAGTGATATGTAATGGAACAGGTACAGATGATTGGGCAAACGGATATCGCCTACTTTTTCCCTTTGCTCTCTCAAATCATTAATCAATGGTATTTTTCGATCCCCATAGCGGTTGCTTTTTTATTAGCCAGCCGCCTATTTCCCAAGATCATCATTTCGGTTGTGGGTTTCATTGCGGGAATCGGTCTTGTTTATCCGTTTTTGTCTCAGGTTGACTATATCAAAAACCTAATCGGCACGAATGAAACAGCCCAAATTGTGTTTATGATCTTAACCGGTGTAGTAATTGCAGCGGTGGTATTTGCGCTCTTTAAGTTTTTGTTTTTCCTGGTGGGTTTATTAGCGGGCTTTTTCATCGGCATTTGGCTTTATAACATTATATCACCCGGAATTTATGCCAGCATCATAGAAAATTATCCTCAGTTTTCAGCGCCGGCTTGGGTTCCTTTTGCCTTTGCCGGATTTCTGGCGGTGATTATCGGCATTCTTGCGTTGATTTCACAAGAAAGAGCGGTTTCATTAATTTCTATTGTAATCGGTGCTTTGATTTTGAGTTTTTATGGGGTTTTCTGGTTAATTCGCTTTTTTCCGGTTACTTTCGGAACCATTGAGTTGCAAAACGGCATTATCAGCTTGTTTGATTTATCCGGCTTGGGTATTTTGTTGTTTATGATTCTGTTGATTGTGTTGTGCTTTGCAGGCTTTAGGATCAGCCGGCCGAGGAAAATTGTGGAGTAAACGGCTTAAAGAAAAATATGGTAAAATTAAGGGTAAGGTTCTTAATACTTTTTAATGCGCATTTATTTTCTTGTTCTAAAAATCAAAAAGGAGGAATTGATGATGAAAAATGTTGTTGTTCTGTTTTTCGTGTTGCTTCTGAGTGTTTCCGTCATGTTGGGAGCTGAGATTGTCAAGGCGTATACCACTTTTGAGGAACCTTTGGCAAAAGAGTTGTTTGACAAGTTTGAAGCTGATACCGGTATTAAGGTTGAATGGGTCAGACTATCAACCGGTGAAGCGACTGCCAGATTAGAAGCTGAAAAAGAAAACCCGCAGGCTTCCATATGGGCGGGCGGTGTTGGATTGGGTCATATTGAAGCGAAACAAAAAGGCTTAACAACCCCATACAAATCACCCATGTTGGCCAATACACCTATGGAATACATTGATCCGGACTATTATTGGGCGGGTTTGTATATCGGCCCCATTGCTTTTGCCACAAACATCAACAGGGCAAAAGAACTGGGCTTAGAAGCACCACAAGGTTGGTTTGACATTATCGACTCCAAATACGAAAAACTCGTCAGGATTGCGAATCCCAACACTTCTGGCACGGCTTATAACATGATTACAACCATCCTTGACATTTTTCATGGGGATGAAGAACTGACATTCATGTTCCTCCATCATCTGGATGATAGTATTGAGCAGTACACCAAATCCGGATCCGCCGGTGGCAAGAGTTGTGCAATCGGAGAAATCCCCTTTGCGATCGGATACGCCCATGACCTGGTCAGATTAAAGGCACAAGGCGCACCCATTGAAATCACCGTTCCCGTAGAAGGAACCGGTTTTGAGATCGCTTCCATGTCATTGGTAAAAAACGGACCTGAGCCGGTAAATGCGAAAAAACTGTATAACTTCCTTCTTGGAAAAGAGGCACAGGAAATATTCGCCAGTTGGTATGTTGTACCGGTCTCTAAAAATGCCCCGCAAGATTCCATCGCTATTGACGTAAACAAACTCAACACCGTAGAACAAGACCTGGTCTGGGATGCTGCGAACAAAGAAAGACTAGTGGGCAGATGGACTCAGGAGATTGGCAATCAATAATTAATTCTCATAAAGGGTGGATGAAAGATTCCACCCTTTTTTCATAGCACCCTATTTCTTAATTGACGGGAAGTGATTGCGTTGTTTACGAAGAAGAAAGTCGCTGTTTTTATCGTGTTGCTCGTTTTGGTTTTGATTCTTGATTTCTGGATATTCAACAACGTCAAAAGTGAATTTGGGCTGGTTATTGAAAACAACCGGGCTGAACTGGCCAACGCCTTGCTTTTATCCGCCCCTTCGGAGGAAGGAAAGATCGAGCCCTGGTTGACGAGTAATCAGGAGAAGCATCCCGATCTTCACATCATCTACATCCAAGGGCTTCCGGGATATGGGGACAGTCAGATTTATGCCATTAACGAAGCGTTAAATGTGTTTTTCCTTTCCAATGAACAGTCCCCAACTTTTGAAAAAGGGATTGAAAGTGCTCTTTACGATGAAATGTACTTTGCAGAGGGGATTTACCGCTACAACGACTCTGCCAACCGCTTGGTATTTGCACCGATTAAAGACGAAATGGGCTTTCCAGTGGGTGTGGGTGTCTTTCTCTTTGACAACAAGGAATACGATAAATTCAACAACTTGATCCATCTGTTTATGATTGCCGTGGTCGCTATCTTTTTTATTATCTATTGGTTATCACAATTCACAAGGGATCCTATGCTCAGCTTTATCATCCTTTTTCTGGTTCTGATTGTGGGCGTCTTCATTGTTTACCCCTTGTTTGAAGCGGTTCGACTGACATTTATCAAAGACGGCCGATTTTCACTTGAGACTTGGAAGACCATCCTAACCACTAAACAATACCTGTCTGCCCTTTGGGGAAGCGTCCAATTGGGAATCATGACGGCTACCTTTTCGACGTTGGTGGGCTTTCTGTTTGCCTTTGTAACCACACGAACGGCGATAAAGGGGAAGAAGTTTTTTTCAACCATGGCCACTTTACCGGTTATCTCACCGCCATTTTCCCTCACACTTTCCATCATTTTGCTGTTTGGCAACAACGGACTGATCACCAAACAATTCCTTAATTTGCAAAACTTTACCATATACGGCCTTGGCGGTTTGACATTGGTTCAAACCATGGGGATGTTCCCCATCGCTTTTTTAACGATGGTGGGGGTACTAAATGCCATCGACTCGACATTGGAAGATGCGGCCATGGATTTAAGCGCCAGCCGGTTAAAGACATTCACTTCCGTTACCTTGCCGTTGGCGGTGCCGGGAATTCTCAGCGCCTGGCTGCTTGTGTTTACAAATTCGCTGGCGGATTTTGCCAATCCCCTGATTCTTTCCGGAGATTATCGGGTCCTTTCCGTTGAGGCTTACCTGGAAGTGACCGGAATGAACCGGCTTGGAAATGGTGCCGCCCTTTCGATATTGCTACTGCTTCCCACTTTGACTGCGTTTTTGGTTCAACGGACCTGGGTCAGTAAAAAATCCTATGTGACCGTTACCGGAAAACCATCCGCCACGTTAACCGAATTAACATCAAAACCAGTGAAATATACCCTTTTAACGCTGATGATTATCATCATCGCCTTCCTAATTGGTTTGTATGGGACCATTGTAGCAGGGTGTTTTGTGAAGAACTGGGGAATCGATTACTCCTTTACGCTTGAAAACTGGGCGGAAGCACTGCAAAGGGGAAAAGATGCCATTCTGGATACCACTACATTGGCCACAATTACCATGCCGATTGCGGGGATCATCGCCATGATAGCCGCTATGATCATTGTGCGAAAGAAATTTTATGGAAAACGGCTGATTGAAATTCTACTGATGACACCCTTTGCCATTCCTGGCACGTTGATCGGTATCAGTTTTATTCTGGCCTTTAACAAACCACCTTTGATATTGGTGGGTACGGCTGCCATCATCATCATCAATTATGTGGTGAGAGAACTCCCGGTTGGAATAGAGGGGGGAGTTGCCACATTGCGCCAGATTGACCCGGCCATAGAAGAGGCGGCTCAGGATTTAGGAGCGGATGTTCCGACGGTGTTCCGCACGATAATCCTGCCGTTGATTCGTCCCGCTTTTATCTCCAGTCTTTCATATACCTTTGTTCGGTCCATGACCGCCGTCAGTGCGGTTATCTTCCTGATATCGGCGCAATGGTACCATATGACGGTTCTCATCTACAACTTCTCCGAGAACCTGCGTTTTGGACTGGCAAGTGTTTTGGCAACAACGCTAATCGTCATCGTATTGGCGGTGTTCGGATTGATGCGATTACTGATAAGGGAGAACAAAATTCTCGCAAAAAATGATGCGGTAATGAGGGGTTGATGATATGAATACAAAAACAGCTTCCGTAAATCTTGAAAACATCACAAAAATATTTAAGGATAAACAATCCCAAAGTGAGGTTCACGCAGTTCAAGAAGCCAATATACTCATCGAGCCGGGGACACTTGTCACGTTGTTGGGGCCTTCGGGCTGTGGTAAGACTACCACCTTGAGAATGATTGCTGGATTTGAACTTCCCACGAGGGGAAAGGTGTTTATAGGCAATGAAGATGTCACCTATTTGCCACCCAATAAGAGAGATACGGCTATGGTTTTTCAAAGTTACGGGTTGTTTCCTCATATGAATGTGTTTAACAATGTGGCTTACGGATTAAAATTGAGGAAAATACCCAAAGCCCAGATCAACGAGCGTGTCATGGAAATCTTAAAAATTGTAGGACTTGAGCAGCTGGCGCAAAGGGCACCTTCCAGGTTGTCGGGGGGACAGCAACAGAGGGTATCC